>WNGO01002735.1_pt1 | contig 11247 bp, 11 predicted proteins | sample 5400511 | NCBI WGS metagenome assembly WNGO01 (sample SAMN13153380, study PRJNA577476) | soil metagenome | isolation source: 20 cm soil or saprolite under Garry oak tree replicate 2 | place: USA:California | collected 2016-06-15
TCGGCGTCCGTCATGGCGCCAATGACGCATTTCCGCCGTGAGGTGCCTAACGCAGGAACAGCGCGGTATCGATCTTGAATTGCGTCTTGCGAAAGTGGAATTGTTGCCCCCATCCGCCAAAAACGCAGTTCATGTATGGAGTTCACCTTGACGCGCGCATCCTCTTCTCATCGGCTGGAGCCGCTCCGGCATGTCGATGCCGGCATTCTCAACATCGCTTACCACGAGGCGGGGCCCGCGGACGGTCCGGTCGTGATGCTGCTGCACGGCTTTCCGTTCGACATCCACGCCTATGTCGACGTCGTCCCGCTGCTGGCGGAGAAAGGCTGCCGCACCATCGTGCCCTATTTGCGCGGCTACGGCCCCACGCGTTTCCGCGACCCGGCGACGCCGCGCTCGGGAGAGCAGGCCGCGATCGGGGCAGACCTGATCGCGCTGATGGACGCGCTTGGTGTGAAGCGCGCGGTTTTCGCGGGCTACGATTGGGGCGGACGGGCGGCCTGCGTGGCCGCGGCGCTGTGGCCGGACCGCTGCACGGGCCTGGTGTCCGTGAACGGCTATCTGATTCAGGATATTGCCAAAGCAATGGTGCCGGCCAAACCGGAGCGCGAGGTCGCGCTGTGGTACCAATATTATTTTCAGCTTGAGCGTGGACGGGCTGGCCTTGCCGCCAACCGGCGCGGCATCGCCAGGATTTTATGGCAGCAATGGTCGCCGAACTGGCAGTTCGACGATGCGGCCTTCGAACGGGCGGCGGTGGCGTTCGATAATCCGGACTATGTCGATGTCGTGATCCATAGCTATCGCCATCGCTACGGTGTGGCTGACGGCGATCCGCAATATGCCGGCCTGCAACGGCGGCTGGCCGCCCTGCCCGTCATTGCGGTGCCCACCATCACATTGGACGGAGATGGTGACGGGGTTACCCCCGCGACCGATGGCACCAGGTCCGCGGCAAAGTTCACCGACCGCCGCAGCCATCGCGTCATACCGCGCGCGGGGCATAATCTGCCGCAGGAAGAACCGGAAGCGTTCGCGGGCGCGGTGATGGAGTTGATCAAGGCGTAGGGCCAAATAGCGAATCGTATTCCGCCTGGCCGTGGGTGTCTGCCGCAATCTTCATCGTTTGCCGGCCCAGCCCTGAGCGGCGGTCTTGTTCATTTCCTCAATCGACAAGGACGGACCATCCTTCCTCTTCAGAAAACCGAAGGCATCCGAAATCTTGCGCGTCGGCCGCGCGGCCTTCATCTCAATCCGGCCGTCGGGTAGCTTGTTCACGGTGATTTTCTCGCCGGGGTGAACGCCCAGATGCTTCAGGAGATCCTTGCGCAGGGTAACTTGTCCTTTGGCGGTCACGGTTAGCGTGCTCATGGTCCGGGCCTCCTTGCCACCAAATGTAAGGTAAAACCAAGCGGACTGAAACTCCATGGCGGCGGGAAACAACCGATCCGCCGCTCACTCCCGCCGCGGGCTGATCTTCCACGCTGCTACGAGAATGCAGGCGGTCATCAATCCGGTAGCGAGCGCGGCGATCGGGATCGACAGCGCCAAGGCCGCGGTCGCGGCCCAGCCGATCGAGGAAAACGCCTCCGCGAATGTCGCCAGCCGGGACGATGTCTGGCGGCGGCGAAACTGGCTGCGCCGGGCCTGTACCCGAAACCAAAGCTGGATCGCGGTGGCGGAAGCCGCCGCGATGATGATGCCTGAAGCGGTAATCGCCGCCTGGAATGGCGAGGCGAAGATCAGCGCGACAATCAACGGGGCGAAGATCGCGCCGATCGCGATCAACACCACTTCGATCTTGGCGCGGGTCACGCGCGAGGGCGGCAGCGGCGCGGTCGCCACGAGGTCGGCGGCGTCTTCGCCCGATATGGTCAGCCACGCCAGACCGCCCGCAAGCTGACCCGCCGCCATCACCATCACCGGCGTGATCAGCACGATGGCGTCGGAACTCTCGGCGAAACTTCGCCACAGCATCAAGGCCGGCGGCACCAGATAAAGCAGTTGCATCAGCGTCTGCGACACCAGCCACGGGTCGCGCCGCAACAGCACGAATTCCTTCCACCGCAGCGCCTGTTGCCGCGAGCCTGCGCGAAACGCTTTGATGCGGGAGCCTTGCAGCGCCGGCGCCGCGTTCGCCGAAACCCTGACGACAGTATCGGCAAACCGCGGCGAGAAGATCGCCATCACCGCGCCGAGCAGGATGAGACCGCCGGCCAGCAGATGCAGCAGCGCTTCGCCATCGCCGAGCGCCGCGCGCGCCGGCCACCAGACCAGGCTCTCGAGGTCCGGCGCGAACGCCGCCGCGGCATCCGATGTCAGCACCGCGAACCGCGACAGCGTGCCATAGGACAGGATCGCGGCGATCTGCAGCGCGATCACGAAGCCGGCGCCGACGATCGCGGCGAGAATTTGCGCGACCAGCCGGGTTCGGCTCGGACCGATCAAATGAAACAGCACGATCGTAACCGCGATCGCGACCGCCGCGGCCGACAAGCCGATCGCGATCACCACCCCGTAAGCCGCGAACCATCGGACGCCGCCGCCGATCACGAGAACATCGACGAACGGCGTCGACAACAATAGCGCCATCGCCATGACGGACAGCGCGATCGCCGCGATGCGAACCGAGAACACATTGGCAAGCCTGACCGGCGATGACATGATCAGATCGAGATCGGCCCGCGCGTAAAACACCCGCGTCACGGATTCGATGGCCTGCGACAGCATCAAGGCCCACGCCAGGAATATGGTCGCCGACATGACGATGAGGGTGGATTTTTCCAGCGGCGCCTGAAGATCGGCAAACCTGCCGATCACGGCATAGGCCGGCAGATGCATGATCGCGACAAAGACAATCAGGCCGACGATCGCCGCGCGTTTTCGCCCCTTCCGGCCGGCCGTCATCATCGCCAGCCATTCGCGCCATGCCAGCCGGATTTCATGCCGGGCAAACCAGCTCAAGGCCGCGGCTGAACTCATGCGGCGGCAGCCTCGGTATCGACCAGCGCGATGAACACGTCCTCGAGGCTGGTGTCGTTATGCCCGTTCTGCTGACGCAGCTCGGCCAAGGTGCCTTCGGCGACCAGCCGTCCCGATGCAATGACGCCGATGCGGTCGGCCATGCGTTCGGCCACTTCCAGAATATGCGTGGTCATGATCACGGTGCAGCCGGCGCGCACGCGATCCCCGAGCAATCCCTTGACGTGGCGCGCGGACACGGCGTCGAGGCCGGTGAGCGGCTCGTCGAGGATGATCAGCCTGGGATCGTGCACCAATGCGCCCGCGAGCGCCACCTTCTGGCGCATGCCCTTGGAAAATCCCTCGCAGCGCTCGTGCAGGTGCGGCTCAAGTCCGAGCGACACCAGCAGTTCGCGCGCGGACGGTTCCGAAACCCTGGGATCGATGCCCCAGAGGCCGGCAACGAATTCGAGATATTCCAGCGGCGTCAACTTGTCGTAGATCATCGGCTCGTCCGATACCCAGGCCGTGATCTGCTTGGCGGCGACCGGATTGGTGAGCGCGTCGATGCCGAGCACCGATACCGTACCGGCATCGGGCCGCAGCAGGCCCGCCACCATGCGCAAGGTCGTGGTCTTGCCGGCGCCATTGGGCCCCAGCAGCGCATAGAATTCACCCGTGCGGACGGTGAGATCGAGCGCGTCGACCGCGAGGCGGTCAAAACGCTTTGTTAACCCTCGCACGTGCAGCGCGGATTCGTCGGGCTTCATGGCGTCGAACAATCCAGAGTTTTGCCAAGGTTTTGGTTTCGAGGCGCACCATGGACCCAAGATATTTCGGCACGGTGAATCGGCGGCGGCAAATCCCGCCAATGCTCGCGAATAGATCAAAGCTGCGGCATTTATCCGCAACCCGGGCGTGGTGCGGCAACTAGCACTTTGTTGACAGGGATCGGCGCTTTGGGCTGTATAGCCGCCCATTGGTCATGGGGCCTTTCGGCGCAAACGACGCCGGGCAGCGCGTGGACACAAGATGCGGCAAAGGCGATCGCTAGAATCGCCAGCGCATCCGGGGGAGGGGTAATCGGCAATGCTGGACTTCGTTCAGCAGTTGGTGAGCGGCATTGCGCTCGGCTGCGTTTACGGCCTGATCGCGCTTGGTTTCGTCCTTGTCTACAAGGCCACCGAGGTCGTGAACTTCGCGCAGGGCGACCTGATGATGCTGGGCGGATTTTTCGCCTTCACCTTCATCGGCATTCTCGGGCTCAATTACTGGATCGGCTTCGCCGGCGCGGTCGCGGCGATGGCGCTGTTCGGCATGCTGGCCGAGCGCCTGGTGGTGCGCCCGATCCTCGGCTATCCGCAGTTTTCCATCATCATGGCGACCATCGGGCTCGGATATTTTCTGCGCTCCGTGGTTGGCATGATCTGGGGCACCGACGACTTCAAGATCGAAACCCCGTTCAGCCAGGGTGTGCTGCGGATCGGAAGCCTGGTGCTGGCCTATGACAAGCTTTCGGTCATTGCCGCGACCATCATCCTGTGCGCGCTGCTCTATCTGTTCTTCAACAAGACCACCTTGGGCACCGCGATGCGCGCCAGTTCGGAGAACATGCTGGCAGCCTATTATATGGGCATTCCGGTCAAGCGGGTGGTGTCGATCGTGTGGGCGATCAGCGCCGCGGTCGCGACCTGCGCGGGCGTGCTGCTGGCGCCGATCACGTTCATTCATTCCAATGTCGGCCTGGTGCTCGGCCTCAAGGCGTTTCCGGCGGCGGTGCTCGGCGGCTTCGGCTCGATCCCGGGCGCGGTCGTGGGCGGCGTGCTGATCGGCGTGATCGAGAGCATGGCCGGCTTTTATCTGGCGCAAGGGTGGAAGGACGTCGCGCCCTACATCGTTCTGCTGGTGGTGTTGCTGCTCAAGCCGGAGGGCCTGTTCGGCCTTCACATGCGCAAGAAGGTCTAGAGCATGATCCGGAAAAGCATGCCCTCGGGCCACGACCCGATGGGTGGGAACCGGTTTTCCGAGAAGATCATGCTCAAACGAAGAAATGTGATGATGATCCGATTCAATCGGATCATCATCTAGGGAACAGCCATGCGGTTCATGTTCAAGACCGATTATGAGGACGACATCAGGCTGTTTCCGCACTCTGGCTATGTCGTCTCCTACGGCGTTCTGCTTGCGCTGCTTCTGATCGCGCCGTTTGTTCTCTCCAGCTATATCGTCAGCCAACTGGTCTTCGTCTGCATCTACGCCACCGTCGGCGTCGGACTGATGATCCTCACCGGCTTCACCGGGCAGGCGTCGTTGGGCCACGCCGCCTTTCTCGCCATCGGCGCCTATACCGCCGCCTATTTGCAGCAATTCAACGTCCCCTTCCCGGTCTATTTTCTCGCCGCCGGCCTTTTGACCGGAATTATCGGCGCGCTGGTCGGATTCCCGGCGCTGCGGCTGCAGGGCATCTATCTGGTGATCGCCACGATTTCCTTTGCCTTCATTGTCGAGGAAATCCTGGCGCGCTGGGAAAGCGTGACCCACGGCAACGAGGGCATGCGCGTCAAGACGATTCAGTTGCTCGGCACCCCGGTGTCGCGCGACAGCCCGGCTTTCTATTTCCTGTGTCTTGGCGTGCTGATCCTCACCATCGTGGGCACGCTCAACCTGCTGCGTTCGCCGACCGGCCGTGCTTTTGTCGCGATCCGCGACAGTGAGACGGCGGCGCGAAGCATGGGCGTCAACGTCTCGCTCTACAAGGTCAAGTCGTTTGCGATCAGCGCTGCGATCACCGGGTTCGCCGGCTGCCTGTTCGCGCACAAGCTGTCCTTCATCAGTCCGGAAATGTTCACGCTGCAGCTTTCGATCGAGTTCATCATTGTGATCCTGATCGGCGGCGCATTCAGCCTGCACGGCGCCGTGCTGGGCGCGATCTTCATCGTCATGATCGATCCGTTTCTGACCTATCTCAAGGACGACATTCCCGGTGTCGTCGCCGGCGTGGCGGCGACGCTTGGCGCGGGCGCCGAGCGCGCCGCCCATATTCAAGGCAACGTCGCCGCGTTCGCTTCGGCGAACGGCCTGAAAGGCGCGATCTACGGGGTGATCATCGTCGTCTTTGTGCTGTTCGAGCCGCTCGGCCTTTACGGGCGCTGGCTGAAGATAAAACTCTTCTTCCAGCTGTTCCCGCTCTACAAGCGCGCCACCTTCAAACGGCAGAAGATCTATGTGAAATCGGAGCGCAACCGGTGAGCTATTTCCGCGCCGAGAATCTGTCCCTGCATTTCGGCGGCCTGAAAGCCGTCGACGCGGTCAGCTTCGCCGTCGAGAAGGGCGAGATATTGTCGATCATCGGTCCCAACGGGGCCGGCAAGAGCTCGATCTTCAACCTGATTTCGCGGATCTACAACCCGACCTCGGGCCGCATTTATTTCGAGGATGAGGACATCACGCAGGAGCCGGCATTCGGCATCGCCAAACTCGGCATCGCCCGCACGTTCCAGAACATCGAACTGTTCGAGAACGCGACCGTGCTCTCCAACCTGCTGGTCGGCCGGCACCGGCATTCCACCACCCAGCTTTGGCAGGAACTGTTGTTCCTGCCGAGCGTGCGCGCCACTGAAAAAGCCCATCGCCGCCGGGTCGAGCAGGTGATCGAATTTCTCGATCTGGCCGCCTACCGCGACAAGCTGATCTCGGGCCTGCCCTATGGCGTGCGCAAGGTGATCGAGCTTGCACGCGCGCTGTGCTCCGAGCCGAAGCTGATCCTGCTCGACGAGCCCTCGTCCGGACTGAATGTCGAGGAGACCGACGACATGTCATTCTGGATCCGCGACATGAAGACCGAGCTTGGCGTCACCGTGCTGATGGTCGAGCACGACATGACGCTGGTCAACCGCGTATCCGACCGCGTGATCGCACTGAACTACGGCCGCGTGCTGGCGATGGGATCGCCGGCCGAGGTTCAGGTCCATCCCGACGTCGTTGCCGCCTATCTCGGCGCTTGAAGGACGATGGCATGAGCGCTCCCGACATCATCCTGAAGCTCAGCAATATCGAGAGTTACTACGGGCCGATCATGGCCATCAGGGGCATCAGTATCGAGGTCCCGCGCGGCAAGATCGTAACGTTGCTGGGCGCCAATGGCGCCGGCAAGACCACGGTGCTCAAGACCATTTCCGGCATTCTCGATCCGCAGAAGGGCTCCATCGAATTTCTCGGCAAGCCGATCCAGCGCATGGAAGCCGACAAGATCGTGCGGCTCGGTCTTAGCCACGTGCCCGAGGGGCGCGAGGTGTTTCCGTTCCTGAGCGTGCGCGAGAACCTGATGATGGGCGCCTATCCGCGCAAGGATCGCGACGCCGTCCCGGAAGATCTTGAGCGGGTGTATCATTACTTTCCGCGGCTCAGGGAACGGCTCAACCAGCCGGCGGGACAGCTCTCCGGCGGCGAGCAGCAGATGCTCGCGATCGGGCGTGCGTTGATGAACCGCCCGACGCTGCTTCTGCTCGACGAGCCGTCGCTTGGCCTGTCGCCGATCCTGGTGAAGGAGATCTTTACCATCATCCGGCGCGTCAACGAGGAACAGGGCATGTCGATCCTGCTGGTCGAGCAAAACGCCAAGGTGGCGCTGGAAACGGCGCATTATGGTTACGTTCTGGAAATCGGCCGCGTCGTCATGAACGACAGTTGCGAGCGGCTGATGCACTCCAAGGACATTCAGGAATTCTATCTCGGCGCCAAGGAAGCCGGCGCGCGCGGCGAGCGGCGCTGGAAGAAGAAGAAAACGTGGCGTTAAGAACGACTTGGCGCTAAACACGGGTTCTGTTCCGGAAAAAAGACTGGCTGTCAAAGCCGGCAGCCGAAGCGGGATGGAGAGGACGGAGGGAGCAAGCATGGCCGGAGCCGCGGTGCTGACGGTGGCCGACACGATCGCGAACAGTTTCATGCTCGCCGTGGAAACGCGCGGCGACCGGCCGGCGATCCGCGAGAAGAAGTTCGGTATCTGGCATCCCACCAGCTGGCGGCAGTGGCAGCAGATATCCAGGGAAATTGCCTATGGACTGCACGCCATCGGCTTCCGTCCGGGAGATGTCGCCTCGATCATTGCCAACGCGGTGCCGGAATGGGTGTTTGCCGACATGGGCATCCTGTGCGCCGGCGGCGTTTCTTCCGGAATCTATCCGACCGATTCCGCGTCGCAGGTGGAATATCTCGTTAACGACTCCACGACCCGGGTGATCTTCGCCGAGGACGAGGAGCAGCTCGACAAGATCCTGTCGTGCCGGGCGCGCTGTCCCAGTCTGCAGAAGATCGTCATCTTCGACATGGAAGGGCTGAACGGGTTCAGCGATCCGATGGTGATGTCGCTTGCCGAGTTCACCGCGCTGGGGCGCAATCACATCCGGGGACGCGAGGCGCTGTGGGATGAAATGGTTGCGAGCCGCGGCGCCGGCGATCTCGCCATCCTGGTCTACACGTCGGGCACCACGGGCCCGCCCAAGGGCGCCATGCATTCCAACCGCGGCGTCACCCACCAGATGCGCCACGCCAGCGGTCTGTTTCCGTCGACCGACAGCGAAGAGCGGCTGGTGTTCCTGCCGCTCTGCCATGTCGCCGAACGGATCGGCGGCTACTACATCTCGCTGGCGCTGGGATCGGTGATGAATTTCGCCGAAAGCCCGGAGACCGTCCCCGACAATCTGCGCGAAGTGCAGCCCACCGCGTTTCTGGCGGTGCCGCGGATCTGGGAGAAGTTCTATTCCGGCGTCACGATTGCGCTAAAGGACGCGACCCCGCTCCAGAACTGGATGTACCACCACGCGCTGGGAATCGGTTATCGCATGACCGATTGCAAGCTCGACGGCAAAACGCCTTCGCTGTCCTTGCGTCTGGTCAACCGGGCCGCCTACTGGCTGGTGTTCCGCAACATCCGCCGCATGCTGGGCCTCGATCGCTGCCGGCTGGCCTTTACGGGTGCGGCGCCGATCGCGCCGGATCTGATCCGCTGGTATCTCGCGCTCGGCCTCGACATGCGCGAGGTTTATGGCCAGACCGAGAACTGCGGCGTCGCCACCATCATGCCGCCGGATCGCATCAAGCTCGGCTCGGTCGGGAAAGCAGCACCGTGGGGCGAGGTCAAGATCTCGCCCGAAGGCGAAATCCTGATCAGGGGCGACTTCCTGTTCATGGGTTATCTCAATCAGCCGGAAAAGACCGCCGAGACTATCGATGCCAAGGGATGGCTGCACACCGGCGACGTCGGCTCGATCGACAATGAAGGCTTTGTCAAGATCACCGACCGGATGAAGGACATCATCATCACCTCGGGCGGAAAGAACATCACGCCGTCGGAGATCGAGAACCAGCTCAAGTTCTCGCCCTACATCTCCGACACCGTCGTGATCGGCGACAAGCGACCTTATCTGACCTGCCTTGTCATGATCGACATGGAGAATGTCGAGAAGTTCGCCCAGGACCATGACATTCCCTTCACCAATTATGCCAGCCTGTGCCGCGCGGCGGAGATCCAGGATTTGATCCAGCGCGAGATCGAGGCGGTGAACGCCAATTTCGCGCGGGTCGAAACCATCAAGAAGTTCTTCCTGATCGAGCGCCAGTTGACTCCCGAAGACGAGGAATTGACGCCGACCATGAAGCTGAAGCGGAATTTCGTGAACAAGCGTTACGCGATCGAGATCGAGGCCATGTATGGCGATCGCGCGGTGGCGTGAGCAGCGGACCATCGAAAATAGCGAAGGACTGACGGCCCACCCTTCGCTCAACACGGGCCAACGGAGAGGAGACTGGAATGTCGAAATCGTTCAAGGCGCTGGGCCTTGCGGTGAGCGCCCTCGCGCTGACCCATCTGCCGGCTTCAGCCCAAACCAAGGTCACCAATGAAGGCATCTCGGCGACCGAGATCGTGATCGGCACCCACCAGGACCTGTCGGGGCCGATCAAGGTCTGGGGCGTGCCGGTTTCCAACGGCATGAAAATGGCCGTCGAGGAAGTCAACGCCGCCGGCGGCATCAACGGCCGCAAGATCAAGATGATTCTCGAGGACAACGGCTACGATCCGAAGAAGGCGGTGCTGGCGTCGCAGAAAATGGTCGAGCGCGACAAGATCTTCGCCATGATCGGTCCGATGGGGTCGCCGACCGTGCTCGCCGCGCAGGACATTTTGTTCGATGCCGGGGTATTGCAGTTGTTTCCGCTGACCGCGGCCGAATTCACCTTCAAGTTCGATCCCGCCAAGCCACAGGAACGGCTGAAATTCAATAACCTTCTGCCCTATGTCGAGAGCACCCGCGCGGCGCTGAAATACATGGTCGAGGCAAAGAATTTCAAGAAGCCCTGCATCATGCATCAGGACGATGAGTACGGCAAAAACGTGCTCGACGGCTTCACCCAGCAGCTCGAGGCAATGAAGCTGACGCCGGCCTCGGTCACCAGCTACAAGCGCGGTGCGTCCGACTTCAGCGCGCAGGTCGCCAAGATGAAGTCCGACGGTTGCGATCTGGTCGTGCTCGGCACGGTGATCCGCGAGACCATCGGTGCCATGGGCGAAGCCAAGAAGCTCGGCTGGGACGTCACCTTCCTCGGCGCGACGCCGACCAACGTGCTGGAAGTGCCTACCCTCGGCAAGGAAGCCGTGGAAGGACTGTACGCCGCCGCTCTTTTCGAGATTCCCTACGACGATACTGCCAAGGGCAAGGTGAAGGATTGGCTGGCCAACTACAAGAAGCAGTTCGGCACCGACGCCAACACCCAGGCGATCATCGGCTACAATACGATAACGACCTTCGCGCACTACGCGAACAAGGCCGGCAAGGATTTGACCGGTCAGAAGATGCTCGATGCACTGGAGTCCGGCGACAAGTTCCTGGATATCTTCAATTCGCCGCCGACCAAGTTCTCCAAGACCGATCACCTCGCCAGCACCGTGACGCAGGTCCAGCAAATCAAGAACGGCCGTTGGGTGCTGATGAAGGACAGTCTCTCGTTCTGACGAAAATCTCTCGTTTTAACGATGGAGGGCTGCGCGCGAGTCTAGCACGCAGCCCTCCTGATTTCTGCGATCTCCATTTTCGCCGGCCACTGCGTCGGCCGTCGCTGAGCCAGTCCCCCCGCGATCGCGCGTAAATTCGTCACCGCCGGTCCGAAGGTGTTGTTTAATCTTTTGTTCGCAGGATGGTCGTTCGCGTTTCGTCGACAAAGTTCTTCATGTCTTGATCTGGCCTGCGAAACAGATTGCGTTCGACAACGATCGAACGGTCATCGGCGGTC
>WNGO01008960.1_pt1 | contig 11244 bp, 10 predicted proteins | sample 5400511 | NCBI WGS metagenome assembly WNGO01 (sample SAMN13153380, study PRJNA577476) | soil metagenome | isolation source: 20 cm soil or saprolite under Garry oak tree replicate 2 | place: USA:California | collected 2016-06-15
CCAAGGATCGAAATGCCGCGAGAGCGCCAAGAGCAATGAAGGTTAAGGCAAGAGTTGAAGTCCCGTCTGGCACGGCCGGAGGCCGAGGATTTTGGACCATTGCGCCCGAGACGATAGAAATGTCGTTTCCGCTGATAATCTCGCCAACGACAAGTCCAGGGGCCAATTGTATCCTCGCGTTTAAGGCAAGGATGATGCCGTGGAGGACAGATTCATCGGGCCCGCCGGGGGCAGTGCCGCCGGTGCCGCCGGAAAATTGGACGTTGTGTGTCGACGTAACGTTGAAGAGAACGTGTGTTGCCATTGCGCCGTTGCTCAAGAGTACTTTCCCACTGTTGAATTGGAAATTGCCGGTAATATTGAAAATAAAATAGCCGGATCCAGATAGAGTTAACGTCGAATGATCCAACTGGAATTTCGATAGATCGTAGACTCCCGGGGCGAGAGTTAGTGTTGCGCGGCGGAGGTTGATGGAGGCGAGCGTCGAAGTTTTGGGCACCGAGATAGCCACCGCCGATGCCGCGATCGCATCATTGTGTGCTTGGTTAAGCAGCGCTTGGGGATTGTCCGAAGCTGTGTCGTAGGAATAGTTAGGCGGGCCGGCAGTCGTACCTGTGCCGAGACGGATCGTCCCTGGGCCCACCTCCAAACCCGCCCACTGGCCCGGGCCGGCGGAACGCAACGCGGCAAAGGCGTCCGGAGCCGAAGGTAGGGCCAGACAGCTGGCTCGAATTGCCAAAAACGTGAATATCGTGAGAGGGCCGATCAATTTTCCGGTTTTGCTAAGCATGCTCCAACTCCTGGGCGATGCCCTAGCCCCTCCCGCTAATCATTTCTCCGTGAACTACATACGAAATACGCCTCTCAATGGAGCGGCTTTTATACCAGGTGAGGTCTTACAACTCCTATTCTACACTTAAGTGACCATTCATGAGCGATTTGCATAAACAATTTTTGAATTTCGCATCAATTCGCTCTGTACCACAAATTATAAGAAATACCGACAGCGAAAGGTTAACCCCGACACCTTCGACGATCGTTTCACTTTCCCGTGATCGGCGATAGCTTAAGATCGCAGCAAGAAGCGGGTGGGAATCGGTCCGCGTCATGACATGCTGCCGGTATGAACGACTACGAACGAGTTGCAGGTGTGATCCGTTATTTGGATGAACATCATACTGACCAGCCTGATCTGACCGAATTGGCCCGTGGCGCCGGACTCAGTCCCTTTCACTTTCATCGGCTCTTTTCGACATGGGCCGGGGTAACGCCCAAAGATTTTTTGCAATGTCTTACGCTCGAGCACGTGAAGGCACTGCTTCGTGACGGTGAAAGCGTCCTCGACGCGGCTTTGAATGTTGGATTATCCGGCCCTGGTCGATTGCACGATCTTTGCGTGACGCTTGAAGCGGCCTCACCGGGCGAGCTCAAAAGCGAAGGCGCCGGAACTAAGATCAGCTACGGGTTTGCCAATACTCCATTTGGCGAAGCGCTCATCGCCGAAACGACCCGTGGAATCTGTCATCTCTCTTTTATTAACGGGCAGGGCCGCAATGAAGCGCGAGAACTTCTTTCCAATCAATGGCCGGCGGCGAAGCTGCACCGCAATGATCAGCGCGCGGAGGAACTTTCGGCCAACATTTTTACAAAGCCGCCGCAAGACAAACCAAGACCACGCCTGCGCGCATTCGTCCGCGGGACATCGTTTCAGGTTCAAGTCTGGCGGGCTTTGCTACGCGTTCCGGCAGGGTCACTCACGACATATGGCCGCCTTTCCGGCGTTATCGGCCAACCCACCGCAGCTCGCGCTGTCGGCAGTGCTGTCGGCGCGAATCCGATTGCTTTTGTTATTCCGTGTCATCGCGTCATCCGTGAAACGGGAGCGCTCGGTCATTACCACTGGGATCCGATTCGTAAGCGCGCGATGATCGGCTGGGAAATGTCGACTCGTTTTGCGCAGTCTCAGAGTGACTCGACCGGCCTCCATGCCAGCGCGGCGTAATCAGGTTCTACGGTAACGGCGATTCACCGAATCGCCATCTTTACGTGCTTCGGTGCCGTGATGGTTGGATAGTCGCCGGCACCGTGATCGCAAAGGAATGGCGATTGAGAGCCTGCCCTGAGCGCAGTCGAATGGGTCAATCGCCGCTAGCTGTGCTCGCGATTGATCACAAATAGCGCAACCAAAGAGGTTGAGAAATCAGCGCGCGGAAAGTAGCGAAATGGCCGTCAGCGCTCCGCGATTCCGCTGGCAGAAAGAGCCGTGGTCAGCCTATTTGAGTTATTACGGTTTGGGCTGGGTCGGCGGTACCCAGACTTGTGCCGGTCTATCCCCCTCTGTGATCGCTTCCTGCTCGCTCACGTATTTGCCTTTTTTCGTTTTCCCGTAAAAGCGTGATCCTGGTTTGTGGTAAACGTGGCTCTCAGTATTGACCCACACTTGGCCGGGGCCACCGCCAGGGGCCATTGCCGGTGTTGCCCGAGTTGTTGATGTCGGCTGATCAACCGGGGCGGGTGTTGCGCGAATTGTAAATGTAGGCTGATCAACCGGGGGGACTGTTGCGCGAGTTGTTGGTGGAGGCTGATAAATGGGGGGGGGTGTTGCGCGAGTTGTTGATGTAGGCTGATCAGTCGAGGGAGCTGTTGCGCCCGTTATTGATGTTGTCTCGTCACCCTCGGCGGGTGGTGCGACAGGTGTTGATGTTGGCTGAGCAACCTGGGCGGGCGTTGCGCGAGTTGTTGATGTAGGCTTACGAACCGGCGCGGGTGTTGGGGTGATAGGTTTCCAACTGAACAAAGGCCTGTTAGCCGGTCTAGGAGTCGCGTTTTTTTTCGACGTGCGCTCCTTTGCGGGTGAACGCGATGCCGCGGCAGCAGCGGGCGTCGCGGTCGACCCTAACACCGACCTTCGAGTCTGGGCTTTAGCGGGCGAAGGCGAAGTGGCACTGGACGTCGCCGCGGCTTTACGACCCCGATATGGTACCGGCGAAGGCGATGCTGCGTTCGTGGCTGTGGGACTGCTCGCGGCGGCGGCCTTCTCTTGAGGCGACACCGAGGGTGTGGGAGTTTGAGCTGTCGCGAGTGAAACGCCGATAATCGCCACAAGCGATGTGAATTGACCGAGTTTGATAATCATACGCTAAGTTAACAAGCGGGGGGCACCAGAGCCACATATCCCGGTGATGCTGATGCTGATATAGTGATAACGCGTGGTGTCCGCCTATTGGTTTCTATTTATTCATTCCAACCTGGAGCTCGATTTGATCAAAGGAATGGCGATTGGTCAATCGCCACTACCTGTGCTGCGCGATTGATCACAAATAGTGCTTTCGACTTTTCAGCGCCGCTAAATAGAATGCGGTAAATCTCATGGACGCGCCGCTTGATCCACTTTCAATTCGTTATGATCACGCCACCCGCGGCGGCTTGCGCCGTCGCGATCTCGATCCGAATCCAATCAAGCAATTTGGGAATTGGTTTACTGCAGCCATTGAAGCCGGAATTCGGGATGTGAATGCCATGAGTCTCGCGACAGCTAGTGCCGACGGGCGCCCATCTGTTCGAATTGTTTTGCTAAAAGAATTTGATCACGACGGTTTCGTATTTTTTACGAATTACCTGAGTGAGAAAGGGCGTCAGCTCGAAGCGAATCCGCACGCGGCCCTGGCATTTTATTGGATCGAGCTCGATCGCCAGATCCGCATCAGTGGCCCGGTGAAAAAGACCTCTCGCGAAGAATCGGAGCGATACTTTCATTCCCGGCCTCCCGGCAGTCAGCTCGGCGCATGGGCCTCGCGTCAGAGCGAAGTTCTGGATGCGCGTCGGGTGCTGGACGCGCGTATGGCGGAGATGAGCGAGCGTTTTGCGGATAAGCCAATTCCATTGCCGCCGCATTGGGGCGGCTATCGGATTAAACACGAGATCATGGAATTCTGGCAGGGGCGCCCCGATCGATTGCATGATCGCTTTCGTTATACGCTCCAGTCTAATGGCACGTGGTCGATCGATCGTCTCGCGCCCTGAATTGGGAAAATATTGCGGATCTGAAACGCTCAACGTTCAACGCTCAACTTCCAACGCCCAATGGAAGAACGTGTAGCGAAGTTTCACATAATTCGATGTCAGCAATAGCCCAGCGTTTTTAACGCTGGGTAAACAGTCTCGAAGGGACGGCAGAAATCTTCCTTATTGCACGGACCTCTCATCGCGTGGGGCGCGGGATAGCTTCTTTCGCCCTGGTGGGACTGGGACTCTTTCTATTGATCGAACCTCGCCTTAAAACGCTGGGCTATTTTCAAACTATGCAGAATATTTGGGAATGGCTTCTAGAGGGAAAATCGACCTGCTCCGGGGCGATATCACCGCGCTCGATGTCGATGCCATAGTCAACGCGGCCAACACTACCTTGCTTGGGGGCGGCGGCGTGGACGGTGCGATCCATCGCGCCGCCGGTCCCGAGCTTCTGGCCGAATGTCTAACGTTGGGCGGTTGTCGTCCGGGCGACGCGAAATTAACTGGTGGTTACAACTTACCGGCGCGCTTTGTGATTCATGCGGTCGGTCCGGTTTGGCACGGGGGCGGTCAGGGTGAGGCCGAAGTGCTCACTAATTGTTATCGCAATTCACTCCAACTGGTTCGTGATCACGGGCTCAAAACGGTCGCCTTTCCCGCCATCAGTTGCGGCGCCTATCGGTATCCTATTCCGGAGGCAGCGCAGATTGCGGTAGAAACAACTCGAGAATTTCTTTGCAAAAACGACGCTATCGAAAAAGTAATCTTCGTTGTCGCAACCGACGAAATCTTCGCGGCCTACCAGCGCCTTCTGTAGAAAGGCAACCGCAGATTACGCTGATTACACGGATAGGAATTTCAATTGTGGTGGCATAAATCAGATGTTGCAAGAGAACCGCCCCGGTTTTCGGCGTTGTTTGCGGGAAGTTACGCACCTACCCGGAACAATTCATCACCTCTCCTTATCCGCTCGATCCGCGTAATCCGCGGTTAAAAGTTTCCTTCTCTCTTAGCGCCGATAACGACGTCCCGCCGACGAATTATGGCTGAGAGCTCTGCCACAAAACCTTCGGCGGCCATAAACGGCCGTTCCACAAACTCATAACCCGCTTCTGATCCCGCGATCGACATCGCGTGGGCCGAGAATGCCGGCCAATTTGTCCCAAGCTGCTTGTACCGCGGGACGGGCGTGGTCCCACGGGAGTGCCTCACCGGGACGGGCCCGCTCGTAGTTCAAGGCTACTTCATCCTCGATTTCCTCAAATGTCTTACCTGGATTTTTAAGCGCGGCTTCAGCACCGATGCGATAGGCATGGGCGTAATGTTCGTAGGGCCGATTTTGGTCTGCATACGGCTGCTCAGCGTGGTGTTCCTGCCAATAAGCTTCCTCTTGCGTTAGGTCCTTCATGTTGCTTCCTTTCCCTGTAGTGTTCGAGCACCGCCAGTGTGGCGGATGTGAGGATTAAAAGACAAGAGGCGCGAAGGGGCGCCGATTTGCGAAGTTATTAATATGATCAATCCGGGCGAGAATGACTTTAGGGAAGACGAACCATTCGGTTCGACACCATCCAACGAGAGCGAAAATTTGACCGAGCGCGAAGGAGAGCCGAGGCGGGCTGCGCACCGAGTTTCGAGGGCGGCGGCGGAAAGCTGGGAGCAGACCAAGGAGAAGGCGAGCCTGGCTCGGACCCGGACCGAATACTTTTTGCGGGAGAATCCGATACCGACAATTATTGGCGCGTTGGCGGCGGGTCTGGTTATTGGCTGGGCGCTCCGTCACGCCACCGCTCACGAGGATAAAGAACTCGAGGTTCGATCTCGGCTGGGCGATGTGAGCTGGGATTTTCTTTCGCTGCCCTTCCTGTGGCCCTTCTTTAAATCGGTAAAAGAAAAGTACGACGATTCGACCGAAGTTGTAAAGGACAGCGTCGACCGCCTAAAGAAGATCGACGTGGACCGTTATACCAAACCAATTCGAAAACGCTGGAAATCCTGGAGGAGTTGACGGTGGCTGGGGGGATCCGCGCGCGATGCTAATCAAGTTAGCGGCGAAGTCGGTCATGATGGATTGACCGCCGGCATTCTGGAATTAGTGCCTTCGATTGCTTTAGCGTGGAATTCTTCATCCGTCGGATGCTAGTCTCGCCGGGTGCTTCGGCTATCCAGTCTCCTAGTTTGCTTTATCATAGCCAGCGGCCTAAGCCACGCCGCCGCGAGAGAACCCCAGCAAACCCGCGAAGATGGAGCGAAGTTCGTCGGCTCCTTAGGTTGCAAATCTTCAAGCTGCCACGGCGGAGCCGGCGAAAAGCGCAGCCAATACATCACCTGGTCGCGGCAGGATTTTCATACCCGGGCCTTTGCGATTTTGCTTAATGCGCGTTCGGCCCGAATTGCCGAGACAGTTGGAATCGCCGAACCGCAATCGAGCGCGCGCTGCACTGTTTGCCATTCGCCTTTGCAATCACTGGCCCAAAGCCGTCTCGCTTCCACCGTGCGTCCTGACGAAGGCGTTTCGTGCGAAAACTGTCACGGTGCTGCCGGTCCCTGGCTGCGCGGCCACACCCGGACTGATTCGTTCGGGCCAACAGCTGTATTGCATGTCATCAGAACGTGGATAGCGACTTGTTAAAAGCGGGACATCCGACGCTTGTTTTCGAGCTGGACAGCCAATCGGTGAATGAACCGAGGCACTGGCGCGAAGATGATTCCTGGAGCGGAGCGCGCGCCTGGCTGGTCGGACAGGCGGTGGCGTTACGCGAAACAGCATGGCGATCACGCGCCGATCGCGATCCCGCTGCCGATATGCAGGAGACCGCTGTCGCCCTCGCGTGGCTGCTCGAGAAAATCACATTAACTGAACCGCTGCTGCCGAAGATTAGTGAACCGGCCACATCTGATCTCGGCCCGCTGCAAAAAGAAGCTGACGATCTGGCCCGCCGGGCTGCGAGCTGGAATCCGACGGCCGATTCGGCCATGTTGATGTTGCGAGGGCTCGCCGAAAGCGACTCCGAGTTCCTGGTTGGAAAAGATCGATCGCTACAACAGCTGTATTACCGGGCTCGCCGCCTTGTCCTGGCTATCGATCGGCTGAACAACGCACTTACCCAGAATCAGGGCACGCCTTCAAAGATCGACCCTGAATTGAATGCCCTGCGCGACGATGTTGCGCCCAACCGCAGCTTTGAGCCTGCGCGTTTCGCCGAACATGTGCGCGCGTTGCGCGGAAAGCTATAGCGGGAGGGCCGACCTCCGTGTCGTCCCACAAATTAATGGGACGCGACAGAGCGCGTCCCTCCATTGTCCCGCAGAGCGGACTCAAGCTTGAACGCTCATCCGTTTTCGCGCAACATATCGATCTTCTCATGGCGAGTATGAATTCATCGGCGCGACCGCGTTGGCAGCGCAATCAGCTTTTCAAGTTTTTTGCCTCGCTAAAGCTCGCGGTTGTTTTGCTGGCCGTGCTCATCGTGGCCGCGATCACCGGCACGATTTACGAATCGAGCTTCGACGCAAAAATCGCGCGTGCTTACATCTATGGCGCGCCTTGGTTTAATCTGTGGCTTGTCTTGCTCGGCACGAACCTCGCCGTCTCCGCGCTGTCGCGCTGGCCGTGGAAAAAGCATCATCTCGCCTTTCTGGTTACTCATCTCGGTATAATCACGTTGCTGACCGGCTCACTCATCGGCCGTATTTGGGGAATCGAAGGGACGATCACACTTTTCAAGAATGATCCGCCAACCAATCGGCTGCTGGTCGATCAGCATCAATTGCGTGTCCGCGACATTGATGGCGGCGGTAGGAACTACCCCGCGGAATTCTTAAATCATCCTCCGAATCCAGGTCATCCGCACGATCTTGGTATGCTGGCTAGCGGGGCGCGCTTGAGCATAATCGACTACGCGCCGGCAATTGAAGGCAAGCTGAATCCGCGACGCGTCGCGGATGGGGGTGTACCCGCGCTTCATTTCACGATCAACACCGCAATGATGGGACAACATCTAGAAAGTTGGTTGCTGGCGGACGATCCGCAGCACGGAACGTTTAACATGGGCCTCGCCAACGTCGAACTGAAGCGTGGCGTGGCAGCGGAGAGCAAGAACGCGAGCGCAGAGCAAAGTGGGAGGGGCCTCAGCGCCGCGACCAATGACATCGATCTCGAGGAATTAATTTTCGCTTTCAGCAAAGCCCCGGATGAACAAGTCGGGCGCGTGACTAAAGGCGGCAGCACGGGCGCGAAAGTTCGACTGCTTGCGCCGGAAAAAGGAGGTAAAGGGCGCGTCTCGATTTCGTTAGGCGAAAGCGAAAACACTTTCGATGTGGCGGAAAACCTGGGCAAAGATGTCGCCATAGCGGGGACACCTTTATCCTTGAGAATCGACGATTACTGGCCGGATTTTCGGATTGAGGACGGCAAGCCGACCTCACTCAGCGCTCAACCAAATAATCCCGCTGTTCTTGTCACTATCCACGGAAAAGGCCTTCCGGCGGCTGCTCCTCCGTCGCCCCACTCTGGTGGGCGGGAATTTAACACAAACGGAGGCCCACCGGCCATGCCACCCAGCGATGGAGAAGTGCCGAACCACCTTACTCTTTTTTTGGGGAGCGACGGTGCGATCACTTACGAATTGATTTCGCGTAAAGTCGGTCGGTCCAGCGGCAAGATCGAACTGAATAAGCCGCTCACCACCGGTTGGGCGGACTGGCAGTTCAACGTCGATGAAGTAATCCCGCACGCGCAGCAATGGTTCGATTTTAGTCCAGCGAAAGCGACGTCGGCCTCTCCCATGGCTGATTTGCCCGACGGATTGCGCATTCGCGTTCAACAGAATGGCGAAACGATCGAACAATGGGTGCCGGCCGGTTGGCAGGTTACGGTTCCAACTTCGCCGCACGAAACACAGCTCGCTTATGGATGGAAAACAGTTCCGCTTTCGATTGGGATAGAATTGCTCGATTTCGAGGTAAAACGCAATGAAGGCAGCGACAGCCCGGCGGGGTTCAAGAGCACCTTACCGGTGGCGAGTGCTGATGACGACGGCGCCACGGGGCAATGCTGGATGAATCACCCGTTTAGTTATCCCGGAGCGTGGTGGCGCACATGGACCGGGCTCACCTACAAGATTTCGCAGGCCTCATGGAATCCTGAGAATCTGGGGCAAAGTACTGTCCAAATTTTGCGCGATCCGGGCTGGCTCTTTAAATGGATCGGCTCGCTGCTGGTTGTGACCGGCGTTTTCATGATGTTTTATCTACGGCCATATCGGAAACAGACGGTCGGTCGACCCATTTTGCCCTCAGCTCCAATGCCGGAAAAACGACGACGGTCAACGTCTCGCGTTCCAGAGACAGTCGCGCACTGAAATTTGACGTTGAGCGTTGGACGTTCTGTCGCCGTTATGAAAGACATTAAAACTTTTGTGCTTTGCCTTTTGGTGTTGTCGTTGTTCAGCTGCGCGGGAGGCAAAAAACCGAACTGGACGTTGGGAGCGCTACAATCACACAAGTGGGGCTACTACAGCGGTTTCCCGGAAACGCGCTGGGATCCCGATGGCCGAAACATGACTCTCTTAAGCGAGTTGAGTTACACCGATCCGCACGGCGTCGTCTGGATTGCGCCAGCTGGCTCGAAGGTTGACGGCGCATCGATCCCGCGCTCGCTCTGGTCGATCATGGGTGGGCCGTTCGAAGGAAAATACCGTAACGCCTCAGTGCTGCATGATGTCGCATACGAGCAACATAATCGGCCATGGGAGGACTGCGACCGGATGTTTTACAATGCCATGCGTTGCAGCGGTGTCGGGGCGGTCGAATCGAAAACAATGTATTACGCGCTCTATAAGTTTGGTCATCACTGGAAATTTCCGATCCGACGAGCCAAACGTGTCAAAGAAAAAGAACTCGAGCTGGCGACTGCGGAACAAATTCCAAAGGCAATTCCGGTGAATGCAAACGAAGTCGACGCGGCGCGCGACTGGATCAGGAGCGCCGAACCAAGCTTGGAGCAGATCGAACATATAGCTGCGGCAATTATACTTGCACCAGGCGCGCAGAGAATGTCAGCGATTGAATGACTACGGTTGCGCTTTCGTCAAACTTTGCATGAAAGCGAATTGGAGAAAAGGGATTCGTGGGGGCTTTCTCGCATTGGTTTTAGTGGGCACGGGAGTGAGTCTTATTGGGTGCGCAGATGATTACGTTGGGTATCGCGGGTATGGCGGCGGTTATTACGCGAGCTACCCCGGATATCGTCCCTACTACGGGTACGGATATCCGCCCTATCGATATTACGGACCGTACTACGGGGCGCCATATTATGGCGCTTATTCTGGAGGGCCATATTACGGAGGCGGAGCGGTTGTCATTTCCGGGAGCCGCAACTATGCCTACCGCGACAGCTATTATCGGTCGCGTCATCGCACAGACAGAGCGCGCTCGCGCAGAGTGACACGGAATGCTGTTAACCGAAGGACACCGGCACCGCGCTACGAAAACGACGATGAACGGCGCTACTACACGCCGCATTAACGAAAGCTATTCGCGCGTAATTTTGCCTGGTCCCCACAAGGCCCGCCCGGGTTTTGCACCGGTGTGCTCGCCGTTTTTAAGCACTTGTACACCGTTCACAAAAACATATTTCATTCCCACCGCGTATTGATGCGGTTTATCGAAAGTGGCGCGATCAGCAATCGTCGTCGGATCGAACACGACCACGTCAGCAAACATTCCTTCCTGGAGCAACCCGCGATGATCAAGCCCGAGATTAGTCGCGGGCAATCCGCTCAGACGTCGCACCGCTTCTTTCAATGGTATAATTTTTTCATCACGGCAGTATTTGCCAAGAACGCGCGCGAAAGTTCCATAGGCGCGCGGATGCGGATTTGATTTCAAGAATACCCCTTCGGGTGCCTGAGAAGCCTCGTCGGATCCGAATGCGATCCATGGTATGGCCACTGCTTTCTTTACGTTCTCCTCCGACATCAGGAAGTAGATCGTGCCTATGCGTGACTCATCCTCGGCGATCAAATCCATTATAGTATCGATCGGATCCTTCCCGCGGATTTTTGCTACTTCCGCCAGCGACTTGCCGGTGAGCGGCTTCAATTTGTCGGATTTGAAGCCTACCAGCAGGATCTTCTCGGGCGACCCGGCGGCGATATAAAGATTTTCCCAGTCGTCGCTGTCGACTTTGACTTGGGCGGCGATTTTCTCGCGCGTCGCCGGGTCGCGCAGCCT
>WNGO01002737.1_pt1 | contig 11243 bp, 9 predicted proteins | sample 5400511 | NCBI WGS metagenome assembly WNGO01 (sample SAMN13153380, study PRJNA577476) | soil metagenome | isolation source: 20 cm soil or saprolite under Garry oak tree replicate 2 | place: USA:California | collected 2016-06-15
GCGACAGCACCGCCTGTTGCTCCTCGCTCTTCAACGCAACGAATCGCATCCCAGGCCGCTGCACGGCTTCCCAGATCGCCTCGGCGTCCGCCGCGTCGGTCTTGTTCGTCTTGACGAACGGCCGCACGAACTGCGCCGCGATCAGCCGCACCTGGTGACCGAGGCCGCTCAGCACTCGCCCCCAGTAATGCGCCGAGCCACAGGCCTCCATCGCCACCACACCCGGCGCCCGGCGGACAAAAAACGCACAGACCTCGGCCCGCGCCAGCGTCTTGCGCTTCAGCTCGCCGGTCTCCGGCTCGACCCAATGCACCTGAAAAACCCGCTTTGCCAAATCCAAGCCGTAAGTCGTAACGTTCATGGTGGATCCCCTGTCCCTCGAGTGGTTGCTAGACACTTCCACTCTGGCACACTGATGCCGTTCGGGCTCCAGGGGGTCCGCTTGCTTCGTCTACTCATCGCACCCTCCCTCTTCGCTCAGAAGAGGGCGGCGTCCATCTCATCTATCTAAGCGCTCGGCAGATATCGTGAACACCAATCTCTGGACCGTGGCAGAAGCGAAAGCGAAGCTCAGTCAGGTGATCGAGGACGCTCAAAAGCGCGGTCCGCAGACCATTACGCGTAGGGGTCGTCGCGCCGCCGTCGTGGTCGACGCCGAGGAGTGGGAGCGCAGAACTCAACGCGCGGGTACGCTGGCGGATTTCTTCAGGGCCTCCCCGTTGCGGGGCTCCGGGCTGAAGATCCAGCGCTCAAGGGATCGATTGCGTCCGATAGACCTGTGAGGTATCTGCTTGATACGAATGTAGTCTCCGAATGGACCAAGCCGCGTCCGAATCTCGGAGTCATCGAATGGCTCGCGCAGGTCGATGAGGACGAGGTCTTCCTCAGCGTCGTCACCTTCGCAGAGCTGCGTCACGGCATTGAGCGGCTGCCCGCGAGCCGTCGGCGCCGGCACCTAGACGCGTGGCTGCGCAGCGAACTTCCGCATCGATTCGAGGGGCGGATCGCCTTGGTCGACGGCGCCATCGCGGATGAATGGGGGCGACTGGTGGCGCGCCACGAGGCGCGCGGTCGGCCAATCCAGGCAATGGATGCGCTCATTGCCGCGACCGCGCAAGTCCACGGCCTGACGCTGGTGACGCGCAACGGCGCAGATTTTGAGTTCTCGGTCAAATCCGTGCTCAATCCTTGGAGATAGGCTGTCTTGGGCTACCGGCTGCAGGGAGTAGAGGTGGCTTTCCGGGAACCTCAAGACGTGCCCGATCCGGGCTCAGGCCGCCGGCTTCTGCCGCCGCCGAAATGCTGTAGCGCGTTCCCGACCACACTGCCGACAACGCCAGCGGCTCTCGCGTGCGGCTATCTGTAGGTTGCCTGGGGTGAGCGGATGCCCGCGGCCACAGTGGCTCGGAATCTCGCTGGAAGGAATCTTGCGGCGGCGGTCAGCGCGCGAGAACGGAATGACGAGCGTGCTATTAGTCGGAATCGCGCCCCCGCTACCAACCTTTGCTGCCGATGTCATCTTCGGCGTGGTATCAGGTAGCACGTCCCCGTTACCAACTAATAGTGGTCCCGGGGTTACCCAGCAGCTCTGTCGGATTTGTGAGGCAGCGGTCGTTTGAGAGCCATTTCGCTCCCAGGACCTCCAACTCAGATCGAAATTTCTCAGGCGCTCTGGATGGCTCGTCAACGTCGAGACGACCTTCACGGACCAGGCTGCGGCGGAAGCGCCCATGACGACGGCGCGGCTCCGGCCCGGAGTCGCGCAGAGCACTTCGGCGCCGCGCCATCGGCAACGTTTCGCCGCAGTCACTAAGCGCGGACGATTCGGTCGCCACCTGATCGGCCGCGGATGCCCGGCCGGCTAGTCGCGCTCACCCCCGTGCTAGTGCTCGACGACGTCGCTGAGTAGCGGCGGCGCGCTGGTCGGCGGCTCGCGAACGCGAGTCGCCTGCTCGAACGCGTACGCGTAGCCGATCAGCCTCGACTCGCTGAACGGCGGTCCTGAGAAGGTTACGCCGTACGGGGCGGGCTCGGCGTTAAAGCCTGCCGGGAACGGTGTCGGCGGCGTCAACGGCGGCGGCGGCACCGCGGGATTTGCAATGAAACCACCGGGAACCACGATGCTCGGATAACCGGCGCGCGCCGCGATAGCAGCCCCGCGGTTCGCAGGGAACAGGACCGCATCGTACGTCTGGTACATCACATCGAGACCTTTCGTCCGCGCGAGGTCGAGATCCCTCGCTCGGTCCGCGTGATACCGAGCGGTGTCGGTGCTGCCTGCGCGAGTGTCCAAGGCCTGGGCGGCCAACAGGATATCCTGCCCGTACTTCAGCCCGACCTTTTCGCCCCCGGCGACGAACGCGTTGTTGAACGCGATGACGTCGGCGAGGCTACTGACCACGGTCATACCATCCGCGGCGATCCCCGGCCCGAAATCCGCTAGGTATGCGTTCAAGTCGCGCTTGAAGCCGTACGCCAGCACCGTCGAGCAGGTGGCCGGGAACGGGGGGTTAACCACGCACGTGCCGACGTTGTTCAGCTCCTGCGCGTCCGGTATGTCCGCCGGGTCATCGACGATCGCGCCCTGAGCGCGCAGCACCGCAATCGCGTCGTTCATCACCTTCTGAATCTCGGCGCTGATCACGGTCTGGCCCGAGGCGTTGGTCCAGTACCGCAGGTGAGGTACCGCGATCCGGGCGCCTTGCAGAGCGTCCTTTTTGAGGAACGGCGTGTAGTCTTTGAGGCACTTCCCTGGCGTCAGGCACGCGATCGTCGCGGGATCGGCCGGGTCGTACCCGGCCAGAACGCTCAGCAGCTTTGCCGCGTCGGTCACGGTGCGCGCAATCGGACCCGCGGTGTCCTGGTCGGCGGTGATCGGCACGATCCCCGTCCGGCTGACGAGCCCGACGGTAGGTTTGATGCCGACCAGCAGGTTTGCACTCGACGGGCTAAGGATCGAGCCGGAGGTCTCCGTACCGACGCCGACCGCCGCAAGATTGGCGCTGACGGCGATGCCGGGGCCAGAGCTCGATCCACCGGTATCGAGCGCCGGACGCCCGTCGTCCCTTCGGGTCAACCGGATGCCGTCATTGATTACATCCGGGCGCGGGTCGGGGCGCGGATCGAACGGGTTGAACCCATAGCCGACGCGGACGATATCGCCGCCCTCTTCAAACAGCTGGAACCGGAGCTGAGAGCTGTAGCCGCTCGGGTTTGCGAGCGCGAAGAAGTTCGCGAACTCGGTCAGCGTCCCCTTGCCGAGGATGATTGCACCCGCGCGCTTCAGTTTCGTCACGATGAACGCGTCTTTCGAGGGAATGGATTCGCCGAGGGCTACGGAGCCCGCTGTCGTCGGCATTCCGGCCGTGGCAATGTTGTCCTTCAGGATGACCGGCACGCCGTACAACGGCAACGATTCGTGACCGTCGCCGTCGTTGTCGGACTTGCGCATCAACTCGCGCGCCGCATGGGCGGCATTCGGATTGACGTACATGTAGCCATTCAGGTGCGGCCCCGCCCGGTCGAACGCCGCAATGCGCGCCTGATACATCTTGACCAGCTGCTCTGGCGTCAGAAGTTCGGAGCGATACGCCTGCTGGATGTCGGCGATCGTCGTCTCAACGAGCTCGAACCTCTCCTGCTCAGGACCTTCGGAACGGTTTTCGCCGTGCGCAATTGCCGCAAGCGCCAGCGAAATCACCGGCAGCATGCGCATCATGTAATAAGACAGACGGTTCATACGCGCACTCCCACTTACGTTCTTAAATGAACTCGAAGAAGGCTAACATCCCGCGACCGGCCGCGGGCCGAGTGTCAGGCCGAGAGAGTTTGCCGGACACGTCGCGACAATGGCCGGCGAGATTCTGGAATTAGCTGCACATCGGCGACCAAGAGACGCCTCATTCCAAAGGAGTGATACAGTCCTCGCCCGCAGACCCAGCCGGACCTGCTTGTTTTTGATTCGCATGCCGTGTACGCCTTGCCCCCATGGCATGCAATGGGTATTAACCCGCCTCTTTTCCGGAAGCAAGCAAGGTGGCCCGCGACCCGCCGCGAAGGCACACTGCAGCGCGGCCGGTCCGTTGGTGCTGATTCCGAAGCTGGGGCTTCACCGTTGTCCCGCGCTCAGTCTTTACCTTTCGCCGGGCTTCGCGCTGCAGCATTGAGATTAGGCGCTTTCCGTCACGGAGCTGCGACGCGGTAGGGCGAGCAGACAAGTATCGAAGGACGCCCCTGATACCATTTCCTCTTAGTGCGCGGCACGATAGTGCATGCTCGCGATAGTCCCATGTTGAGTACCCAGACCGCTCATCTGCTCGCCCGGTATCGCGCCTGGGCAGATGCGCTCACCTATCGGGCGGTAGAGGGGCTACCCACCGGCGAAGGCACGAAGCTGCGTTCGACGGAGTTCAAGAGCATCATCGGCACGCTGAACCACATCTTTCCACCTTGAAGATCCCCGCCTTTAGATCGAGGCAGCTCCGCGACGGACCGATGCAATGCGGTAACCGACCCGCGAATATCAGTGTGATCCATCGTCGCTATAAGCTCCGCGCGTCGCGTTCCCCATCCGGGGTGACTCACACTCGGATCTCCACAGGGTCGCGCACGATCGCGAGTGATGCCCTTGCGCCAGTTGACACCTGTGGGCCATATCAGTCGCTCGACTCCGTTACTACCGACGACACGCGCAGGAGGAAAAGCAATGGAAAACGTCTCATCTGGATTTCCGGCGACACTCGAGATCGACTACCCAGACCGAGAGCTCGACCGACTCACCACCGCCTTCCGGCTGTTCACCGTCATTCCGATCGCCGTCATCCTCGCTCTTCTAACGAGGGCCAGCGTTCACGCCGGTTCGGGGAATCACGTGTTTGGGTCAGGCGGGATTGTTTTTCTGACGACGGTGCTGATGCTGCTGTTTCGTCAGAAGTACCCACGATGGTGGTTCGACTGGAACCTCGCCCTGACGAGGTTCAGCACCCGCGTCGCCATCTATCTGGCGCTGTTACGCGACGAGTATCCCTCGACGGACGACGAGCAAGCCGTGCACCTACAAATTCCCTACCCCGATGCGAGGCAGGAGCTGAATCGCTGGCTGCCGCTCGTCAAGTGGTTCCTGGCGATTCCGCACTACGTCGTGCTCTGGTTCCTCAGCATCGCGGCGTTCTTCTGCGTCATCATTGCCTGGTTCGCGATACTGTTTACGGGTCGCTATCCTCGCTCCCTCTTCGACTTCGTCGTCGGAGTGTTCCGGTGGTGGCTCCGGGTTGCAGCCTACGCGTTCCTGCTCACGACCGATCGCTATCCGCCGTTCAGCACCGGAACCTGATTGGGGAGGAGACGTAAAGGATGCTGGTGTGTTTGCACTACGTTACCGGCCGGCCGCGACGAACTGCTGCTGCTGGTCGCACTCACGAGGATTCAAACATGAAAACGGGTTTTGCCCTCGCACTTGCAGCGGGGTGTCTGGCGTTTGGCCTAGGCGTCGGCCTCGCCGCGAAGGAAAAACCACCGGGCATGGACCTCATCCGCGGCAAACCGGCGAAGGAAGCGGGACTGGCTGCTCTGCAGGAAGCAGAGAAGCTCGCAGGCAGTGGCTCCTGGGAGCGACTGGGCGTCGCTCGCGTGTATTACCTCTCAGGAGACAAGGGAAAAGGCCAGGCGCTAATTGACCAGGTCTTGAACGCGAAACCGAAGGGGAGCGACTGGCAGCGCGCAGGGGAGATCTACGCCGACGCCGGCGAGCCGTTGAAAGCCGAAGAAGCCTTTCAAAAGACTCTCATTGCGAATCCCAAAGACGATACCGGCATGGCCGAAATTGGTGCGTGGTACATCAGAACGGGTCAGCGCGCAAAGGGCGAGGAATTGTTTTCGCAGGCGTTGGCAAGAAATCCCGGTGAGCTGTGGCACTACGTGCGGGCCGCTGAGGCTCTCCTGGGGATACCCCCGGGGCGATAGCGACGGCCGCCCGCAACAGGGAGTCCGCCTCGGGCACCGACGGAGATGCTCGGGGTTAACCGCGCGCGGCGGCTAGCCAAACGCGACCCGAATATATCGCGCACAAGTGTCAGATCGGGCCCCCGTTACCAACCCATCTTTTGCACGCCGACTCCCCGTTGAAAGCCACATGCTTCCGCAGCACCTAGTTCGCGCCTGCCAGCCCGAGAAACACGACGACTGCGCGGTTCATGCGCAGGACGTCCCCGTCATCGAGACGCCCAACCTGTTTGCCCACCTTGCTCTTTGCGACAGTGGTGATTTTGTCGACCATGAGGCGTGACGGGCTCTTAAGACCGTTGGTCGCAGTGGGCTCAATCGGAATACGGAACAGTTCGGCGGCTGTTGGATCACCCGTGAAGGGACAAATCGTGATGGACTCCGTGGCGTCAAACCTGTTGTCCTGCAGGACCATAACGGGCCGCGGCTTGCCGGAGTAGCCCGGACCGCCGGCGACGCTCCAGATGTCGCCACGTTTCATGTGGTGTTCCAGTCGGAAATGGAGTCGATGAAGGCTTGATCGTGCTTCTCATACGGGCTGTTGGCGACCGCGAGCGATTGCCGGTGGGCCTGGGCGGCAAAGCGCTTCGAGCGAACGTCGGGAACCCAGATCTGGATGGGACGAAGGCCCGCGGCGCGCAGCGCCTTGCGGTGCTTCTGCACACGTTGGGCGACCGGGGTGCGCAAACCCTTCCTGGCTCGGGCTGGACTCACGCGATTCTCCCGAAGAAAGTGACATGTAACATGTATGCACTCTTTCAGTGTTACATGCAACGCTTATCAGATGATCGGGGGGCTGCGGCTGGCCGCGGTCTCGTCTCCGTTCGCCGGTTCCGCGATCGCTCAGCTGGCGGCGGACGCGGAGGATGTGTATGGCCCTGCCCTCCGGGCGCACCCGAATGCAACCGTTGCAAAGCGTCTCATCCCGTCGCGATGACGCTGGCCAGAACCATCGGCACGCGGATGGGATACTGATCTGCCGACGATGATCAGAACCGTCGCTATTCCACATTTGCCACTAGCGGGTGTCGACCCCTCGCGGTCATTGAGCGATCAGAAAAGCACTCATTGAAGTCGAGGTTCTAATTTCCCACCCGGGGAACGGCTTCGAGGATGATTTTGATCGCCTTCCTCAGCGCCTTATTGCCAGCGTCCGCCCCCTTGTAATGCCCAAGCCGTACGATAGCAAGTTGGTATGGCGGGATGATCAGCACGTATTGACCGCCAGCACCGTCCATGTAGAAGGAATCCCTGGGTGCGGGAAAGGTGCCCTCGCCATTGATCCAGAAAAATCCGCCATAGATTGGACGCTTGTCCGCCGCCCACGCTGGCGCGATCGTGCTTACGAACGTCACGTAGCCTTCGGGCAAAATGCGCTCGCCGTTCCAAACCCCGTCCTGCAAGTAAAGGTTGCCGAGGCGCGCCCAGTCGCGGGCCGAGCCTTGCTCATACCCTTGCGTGAGGAAATTCCCATACGGGTCTGTATCAAGAACCATCGTGCGTATGCCAATCTTGTCGAACAGTGCGTGCTGCGGAAAAGAGTGATAGTCCTCATGGCGTTTTTCGACGGCGAGGCGAATGAGGTAATTCGCGAGAACCGGGTCCGTGTTGCGATAGCGGCCCACGGTGTTCGGCGGCCACTGGAGAGGACGCGTCGCAGCGTACTTGAACGAATCAGTGCTGCCGGTGTACAGATAATAATGATCCGGATACGGACCGCTCTTGTCAAAGTCCGGATCCAGTGGCGCGCGGATCCGCAGGCCGCTCGACATATGCAGGATATCGGCGATCCGGATCTTCGCACGTGGATCGCCAGGGGATTGCCATTCGGGAATCGGCGCCGGCTGCCATAGATCGTACGCGCCCTGTTTGATGAGGACGCCCATTAGGGTGGCGCTCAAGCTCTTTCCCATTGACCAGCTCTCGAGCGGCGTCGTAGACGTGATGTCCTTACCGTAGCGCTCTGCGATGATTCGTCCTTTGTATGTGACCACGAACGCCGCCGTCATGCCCCGAGGATCGAACGCGGCCTCCACCGCCTGTTGAATCATTGTCCGCTTGATTTCTGGCGGAAAAACACTTGGAGGTGGCAAGTCACCCATCGGCCACTGTTGCGTTTTCGCGTCCGGCAGAGTGCTCTTCACGATTGACGGCTTGAAAAAAACGTCGGTCTTTCCGATCGGCACAGTCACGCACCCCTGGCTGCCAACTTGTTTTGCAATACGTACTATGCCGTTCGGCATCCTGACCTCCACCGTGCGTTTCTCGCGGTCGATCTTCGGCACCCCAAGTTTTGCGCGTATCTCGTAGGGGGCGGTGAAGTAGCCCACGTTTTCGGCTGCGAATGCGGCATCAAGACCTGTGATGAACACCGACGAGCACATGATCTTCGCGTACCCCGATGCGTAATGTTCCATTGGATCGCCGGGAGGCGGCACGTACGGGGTGTTCAATTCAAAGGACCTGCCGCGTTCAATGAGTTCTTTGCGCGCGTCGTCCTGACTCATGGCAACGGGTGAAGTCACAAGCAACGTCGCCGAAACTAGAAGCGCTTGGAAGGTCGTCATATCGTGCTCTACGTGGACATCTTTTAGGGTTAGGTTTGTCAGGGCAACAGGAGATTGGCCACTCTACACCGCACCAATTGCGCGAACGCTAGCCGGAACATCTTGCTAAAGCAACCAGCTGCGAATGACCAGTAGAGCGCGTGCGCGCGTTCCTGCGGCGGCTCGACTATAAGAGCGCGGACTTCGCCATCAGCACTGCACAGTACCGTCTGCCCAAGCACCAAGGGTTATCGAACGTCGTGGAGTTGTTTCCGACGACCTAACAGAGCACGGGCGCGCGGCCATCCATCTCCTACGCAACGCGCGCCTTTGTGTTGGCTGCCGAGTGCGCTTTACCTCACTTCTGCGCATCGGCGGCCATGGCGCAGGCCACCGGGGTACTGACCGCCCCCGGTGGCCCGCAGCCTAAACCGACCCGAAAACGGAGCCCAGCGGATGGGCTGGCGCGCGCCACGCCGGAACCTGGGCTGAGTGCTGGTACAGGGCGGGGTATAGCCCTCGCCGGCCGCTGTTGGCGGCCGTGACGCCGTTACGCTTAAGCTTTTGATGCTACCGTTCCCCCGTGGGGTGAGTATCAGTTCACCGCCCTTACCGCCGCGCGGCGGTAAGCTGCCGCAATGGCGGCCGCTCCACTTCGAGTCTTCATCTCGCATATCCACGAGGAAGGGGCGCTCGGTGCAGTCGTTAGTAGCTGCATTAAGGATGCGTTTCACGCGCGCTCCGTAACGACATTTCTTTCCGGTGATGCACAGGATCTGCCGGCTGGCCGCAAGTGGATTGAAGTCATTGAGCAGGAGCTGGACCAAGCCGCCGTTGTGGTCGCACTTCTCAGTCCCGCCTCCTTGCGCCGGCCGTGGGTGAACATTGAGCTAGGCGCTGCCTGGATCAAGCACCGACATATCATTCCGCTCTGCCACTCCGATCTACGCGTCGGTGATCTGCCTCGGCCATTCGGTGATTTCCATGGCGTTGGGCTCGACCAGGACGACGCTGCAGAGCGACTCATCGGAGGCGTTGCCGACGGATTACGCCTAGAGCAGCCGCCCAGGCTCGCGTTTAAAGAAATGCTCGCGGAGTTACGGTCGGCGGCCGCCGGTATCAAGATTGCGGAGAGCCCGGCGCCAGATGGACGTGCGGAACCGCCAGACTTGCCACCTCAGCAAGTGCGCATCCTCCGCTATCTCGCCCAGCTAGCGGATCAGGGCATTGATAAGGCACCGCTATCGAACCTGGCCGCTGGAACGCAGGTCGGCTTGGCGGCCATGAAATACCATCTAGCTGAGCTCGAGAAACGTAACTTTGTTTACGTCGGTCATCACCCTAGGCCACGCGAATCGGACGTGCGTATCTCGCCGGGCGGCGTCGGTTGGCTCTTGGCTCAGGATTAGATGGCCCGGACTCCCGGACCTCATGAAGTACTACCCAACGGATGCGGAACGTCAGGGCATCGAGGGCATGGTCGACATCCAAGTGACGCTCGACGCGCAAAGTCACGTCACCGATACACTCATCCGTGAGGAACATCCAGCCAACATGGGCTTTGGCGCAGCCGCTTCAGCGCTGGCGCATGTCATGGAGTTCGACAATCCTGCCGGCCACGCGACGCCACTCGCCTTCAAGGTAAAGTTCGCACTTGACAAGGGCCATCGCCAGCGGAGCGCCTCCTCCGCCCCTTACCCGCTTTCGCAAATTCGCGATCTTACCGACTGCGCGGCGCAAGCAGGCGGGACCAGAGCGAAGGTGCTTCGTGCGCAGCGCGCTTGCTGCTGCCGGAGGGTGCCGCGTCGACGCGACGCTCTGTCACGCGACGCTCTGTCGCGCGACGCTCTGCCAGAGGCGCCGGGGCTACCAATTCAATCACGGCGTGTACGCCTGTCGCGCCGACATCCTTGCGAGCCGCGAGGCCTGTATCCGCGAAGCGCTCGCGCTCGGCGATGCTTACACGCTTGATAACCGGCGAGTCGAAGTAGGCCACGAGATAGCCCGCCACCGCTTCTGCCGCGAGCTCGCTCGAGAAGAAGCCGACGCGCAGCGCGTGCATCACGCGGTCCTGCTCGAGCCCCGTAACCGAGTACAGCCGATATTCGGAGAATATGCCGAGGTCCGGCACCTGCTCGGCGTCGATCGGCTCTTCGCGGAGCATGAGCTGAACGGCGAACCAGCAAGAGCCCTCGCCGTCTGCGAGCTCGAGGGGCGTGAGCCTACGAACCGTTTGAGTACTGTCCATCACAGGAGCGCCTGCCTGCGCGCTCGCGGACTGAGGGATGCGCGGCGGCGGGTTCAGGCTGATCGGCCCAGGTGCAATGAGCTGACGCGAACCGGGCGGCGGTACAGCCGCGATAGACGCGTCGGCATCACTCTGCGGCGCGTTCGCGCTCTTCTGGTGTGCGTCTGCGGAGTCCAGCAGCGCGGGGATCTTTGCCGCACGGCTTTGCAGTAATCCCGAATCCGCGCCCGAATCCTCCCCGGATGCGACGGGTAGGTTTGCATCGGTTTCAGCAGCCGGAGCGGGCGCCGTGTTTGCGGCGCGGCGTTCTGGGGGCACGGAGTTTACCGCGCGGGAGTCAGTACTAACGACCGGCTCGGGCCCGGTCGGGGCCGAGGCATCAAGGCTCCGCAATCCCGGTACCGGTCGCGCATCCGCGGGTTTGGGAGCTTCGAGAGGCTTTGGCTCGA
>WNGO01002740.1_pt1 | contig 11237 bp, 16 predicted proteins | sample 5400511 | NCBI WGS metagenome assembly WNGO01 (sample SAMN13153380, study PRJNA577476) | soil metagenome | isolation source: 20 cm soil or saprolite under Garry oak tree replicate 2 | place: USA:California | collected 2016-06-15
AGGCGGGACGTTGAAAACCGAAAACTTCCCAACCCAACTCATAGTCCTCATACCCATTTCTTTTCTACTCCCAATGCACCGCATCGCACTTAGAAACGCTGCGCGCGCCCGTGCTTTGGCAAACTCTGCAAAGGTATATCCTCTCTTCAAAAACAATTTCCAAATTCTGCATTTCTAATTTCGCTCTTCTGTAGGGTGCGTCCCCCGTCGCTGCCCGCCAGTACGCGACCGCGAAGCCTGGTGCGTTCCATATTTCCTGCATACAGTGACCCCTGGCATGTGCTGACTGGCCACAATTTCCCGCGTTTCGTCCTCTGCTTGTTCCACACATAACACGTCACTCGTGTAGCGGCTTCCGAGGTCTCCTCCATTCTAGAATCACGTATTGCTGGTACCCCCGTTGGCGCAAATGTTGAGGAAACAGGTCGTGTTTTGAGTACGTACACATGCATTTTGGTTCTAATGTCCAAACGGGCCTAACTCATTTACAAGGCGTCGGTGACGGTATCGGTCGTGTTTGGGGTCTGAGGAACGTCCAAGGTTTGTTCAGTAGACGCTCGGTGATGCGTGAGTTAAGGCTGGTATGTCATTATAGCCGAAGAGATGGTGGAATTCGCTTCGGGCGTTCGCGGAATGTGCCTCAACCTGGAAGCTGACAACGTCGGTGTCTCCATCTTCGGTAATGATCGACTCATCAAGGAAGGCGACACTGTCAAACGTACAGGCCAAATTGTCGATGTCCCCGTCGGCCCTGGTCTTCTCGGACGTGTCGTAGATGCTCTGGGTGACCCCATTGACGGCAAGGGTCCCATTCAATCCAGTGAGCGTCGCCGTGCGTCTCTCAAGGCTCCTGGTATCTTGCCCCGTCGCTCCGTCAACCAGCCCATGATGACTGGTATCAAGCCTATCGATGCCATGGTTCCCATCGGTCGTGGCCAGCGTGAGTTAATCATCGGTGACCGTCAGACCGGTAAAACCGCCGTCGCCATTGACACCATCCTCAACCAGAAGAGGTGGAATGATGGCAAGGACGAGGACAAGAAGCTGTACTGTGTCTACGTCGCTGTCGGTCAGAAACGTTCCACCGTTGCCCAGCTTGTCAAGACCCTTGAGGAAAACGATGCCATGAAGTACACCATCATCGTTGCAGCCACCGCCTCCGAAGCTGCTCCCCTTCAATATCTTGCTCCCTTCTCTGGCTGTGCCATGGGAGAATGGTTCCGTGACAATGGCAAGCACGGTAAGCACCATGAGGGTAGGCCTATATGCAGCTTATGCTGACGCGTGGTTAGCCCTCATCATCTATGATGACTTGTCCAAGCAGGCCGTTGCTTACCGTCAAATGTCTCTGTTGCTCCGTCGTCCCCCCGGTCGTGAGGCCTACCCTGGTGACGTTTTCTACCTTCACTCTCGTCTCCTCGAGCGTGCTGCCAAGATGAGCGAGAAGTTTGGAGGAGGATCCCTCACTGCTCTCCCTATCATTGAGACGCAAGGTGGTGATGTGTCTGCTTACATCCCTACAAACGCAAGTGATACCGTTAAATTTTATACCCGCATTATATATTGATTTTTTTTTCTAGGTCATTTCCATTACTGACGGCCAAATCTTCTTGGAAGCTGAACTCTTCTTCCGTGGTGTCCGTCCTGCCATCAACGTCGGTCTCTCTGTATCTCGTGTCGGTTCCGCTGCCCAAACGTAAGTGGAAATATGAATCCATTTTTCACTCCTTTAACCTTCAACAGTAAGATCATGAAGAAGTTCGCCGGTTCACTCAAACTCTACTTGGCTCAATACCGTGAAGTCGCTGCCTTCGCTCAATTCGGTTCTGATCTCGATGCCTCCACACGTTTCCTGCTCAGCCGTGGTGCTCGTCTGACTGAGCTCTTGAGTACGTGGATGTGAATATTGCGCCTTGTTAGATACTCATACCGTTGCAGAGCAAGGTCAATATCAACCTTTGCCCATGGAGGTACAAGTTCCCATTATCTATGCTGGTGTCAACGGTTTGGTATGTTAAAGTTGATATTATATGCGACCGAACAATAATCTGATTTGTTTTTTATAGCTGGATTCGATCCCGGTCGATGGTATCACGAAATGGGAGGCTGAATTCCGTGAATATCTGTCCACGACACAGAGCGCTCTGTTGGAGGAAATCTCGGCTGGCGTTGTTACGCCAGAGCTGGAAGGCAAGATTAAGAAGGTTGTGGAGGACCACGTTGCATCATTCACATCATAGGTTGCCTTCATTATAGACGATTAATGTTCGATGCTAGTAGCATCACTAAAATGAATTATTTTTTTCTCTTGGCTTTCATTGGGAAGATAAACATATCTCTTGAGTCAACAACTTCAGTCAGAATTGCCCCTTCGTATGTCGAGTGCAGTAGACATTGCAAAAGCAGCCAAGTCTGCGTTTGAAGCATCACAATTGGTGCCCACTGATGAGAGAGTAAAGGCTCTCCATGTTATCCGCCAGGAACTAGAGTCTCGCAAGGCAGAAATCCTGGCCGCTAATAGTGACGACCTGCAGGTATGTTCTCAACGATGCTGATCTTATCATCAGGCCGTTCATTCATGCCTGCACACTGACAAAAGGCTGCCCAAGTAGAGGTGGATGCAGGTCGCATGTCGGAATCGCTGCTCAAGCGGCTAGACTTGGGCAAAGGCGATAAATGGGACTCGATGCTGCAGGGAGTGACGGACGTAGCTAATCTACCCGATCCGACAGGCAAAGTCACCTACGCATCAGAACTGGACGATGGCCTGGAGCTCTATCGGGTTACCTGCCCTATCGGCGTGCTGCTCATCATATTCGAGTCAAGGCCCGAAGTCGTAGTCAATATCGCGGCGTTGGCGATCAAGTCTGGTGAGCTCCCTTGGTTTCTCAGAATCCAGGATGAGCTCTTTCTGACTACTGCTGGGGGCTGAATGGATGGATGGATGAAACATAGGCAACGCTGCTATTCTCAAAGGCGGTAAAGAATCGAATCGGACGGCTAGCCTCCTGGCGCAAGCCATCGCCAGCGGGCTGGCGAAGACGACCTTGCCCAGGACATACGTACAGACTGTTCAGACTCGGGCGGAAGTGTCGGCTTTGCTCGAGTTGGACCGATACATCGATCTCGTCATTCCGCGGGGGAGCAACAGTCTCGTGAAGCACATACAGAGCAATACGAGGATTCCTGTGATGGGACACGCAGATGGTCTATGTTCTGTCTACCTGGACGAGGCGGCTGACGTAGAAAAGGCGGTTCGGGTTGCGGTGGATTCAAAGGTGAGCACGCTCGCCTTCTTTATCGTCCTTCGAACGAGGCTACACGATAGATTCAGGTCGATTACCCTTCAGCGTGCAACGCTGCCGAGACGCTTATCGTCCATCGATCACTCCTCAACACCATCTGGCCGGTCGTGGCCAGAGCACTTTTGTCCGCGAATGTGGAATTACTGTGCGACCCGGAGACGCTCGAAGCAGTCCGAACCATGTATCCTCCACCCGATAACATCGCAACGCATGTCCAGCCGTCTACCGAGTCCTCGTACACGACCGAACACCTCACGCTCACACTTTCCGTTATCACCCTCCCTTCATTGCAGGCCGCTATTGAATTCATCAATTCCCATTCTTCTCACCATACAGATTCGATCGTGACAGAAAACGAAGCTGCAGCATCTACGTTCGTCCGCGGCGTTGACTCGGCTGGTACTTTTATCAATGCCAGCACGCGGTTTGCGGACGGGTTCCGGTATGGGTTTGGGACCGAAGTTGGAATCAGCACGGGAAGAATACATGCCAGGGGTCCAGTGGGCTTAGAAGGATTGGTGGTATATAAGTACATGGTCAGAAGCAAGAACAAAACCGGTCACGTCGTTGGTGATTTCGGCTCGGGGAAAAAGTCTTATAAGCATAGGCCTCTTCCAGCGACTACGGTCCCATTCTAGAGCAGTACATAAATACAAGGGGAAGTAAAACGATGCCAGATCCTATTTATGACTCCAGTGTGTCAAGTTTTGCCTTTTTCTCTATGGGTGATTCCGCGTCTCCATCTGCTTTCCGTTTCCCGCTATTTGAATCTTCTGCAGGCGAATTTTTCTTTTTCTTCTTAACCATTGACGTCAAGTCTGTCACTACCGCGGGAGCAGCAGGGGGTGAAGATGTGCCGGCGCCCAGTTCTTCATCTAACGCTCTTGCGGCGAGTTCAGGAGCAGAAAAGCCCAGGTTCTCGTTGGGAGAAGACTTGAGTTCTTCAACCTGCTCAGAGTGATGAGTATGATGATTGCTTAGACATGGGAAAATCCAGACCTTTAGCACGAGATCATCTTTGAGGCCGCTAAGCTCCTTAAGCTCGCTCTCCATCTGAGACTTTGTCATGCCCTGAAGGTCGTCCCTCGCAAGCTTCGCAGTGGCCTTGCCTTTACCCTTGATATCTGGCACCTGTGGCTCTGACGGTGGTAAAGCATGGGTTTGACCCGATATCCCATTTCTAAGTAGAGCTATCCTGCTCTCCACACTTTCAAGGGCCTTCTCGACGTGAGATATAGCGTCCGAAAGTCGTCCTGATGTGAGATCCAGGACCATACTCAGCTTGTAATGAACTTCTGCAATATGCCGCGAAGAAATGGGTAAAATCCCTTCCTTCAGCTTGAGCCCGTGAGAGTAATCTGTGATTGCCTGGTCAAATTTTTCTACACAGATGTCAGGTCAAATGTTTCCAGGCGCAACAATGTGATAACGTGCCTGTTTCCAAAGAGACATCTCCGAGTGCGACATAAGTATCCGCCAATTTGAGTTTGACATCGTCGTCATCTTCTTTCTGCCCCTCGTAGATAGACCTAGCCATCTCCAGCACTTCCCAAGCAGCGTTGAAATCGTCTTCCGGTTCGGCGTCCTCGCCTGGTTCTTCACCTTCCCGTTCTGCCTCTTCAATTTCCTTGTTCGCATGTGTGAGCAGATCGACAGCAGGGTCTTCTTCTTCGTCTCCTTCCTCAGCGTCACCAGAAAAGGACAATATAGGTCCCTGGGATCCCGAAGCTTGAATCGATCAGGGACTAGGGCGATATTGAATGCAGTGCCCAACGTACCTAGCGGCTCGTCTTCTGCTTCCGCTTCCTGCTGTTCCTTATTTCCCAACACTGAAGATTGAGAAATGGCATTCTCGAGCAACGCTTTTCCATAAGAGAGGTACAAGTCGGCGGTTTCTGGCGCGATATCTCCGTGTTCTTTTGTCCTGTGCGATATGAAGGGGGCAAGGGGAGCAAAAGGAAAGTATAAAACGCGTCAGAAGTGGCATCCATATTACAAAGGTCATGTGGAGGGGAGACGGGAGTGTCGATGTGATACGTACACCAACTCAAGGGCAGTGGCATAATACTCTGCAGCTTGTTCGTATTTCTTGAGGGCAAATGCGCGCTTTGCATGTTCGATCGCAGTCTCAACTGTGATTTCAGGTTGGGACGCGTCGGTGGCGGGCGTTTTTGATTGGTCACTAAAAGCGCCATCGTGACTAGCCTTAGACGGGAAAGCAAGGTATGCTTACGACGACATGAGTGGCGTGTGGTTGAAAGTAGAAGTGGCGGAAAGATTTCAGAGAGCAACGTCTTATGGTTTTGTCCACGGTGGACGATAAAGAAAAAGGTTGATTACTGTATCAATACACGACTAATGAATATCTTAGGTGACCAAATTAAAAAAAAAGTGGCTTGGGACAAAGGACTGGCGAGAAAAATGAAAGACTCGGAAAATAAAAGGAGTATGCGAAAGTAGATCAAGTACAAAAGCTGAATCAAATGAGCGACTGAGTGTTTTGTTGCTGTAGGCGAGTTGTGGTATTTGCCACCAAACCACTTCCACCCGCCCCAAACAAATGCCCGCCTGCCGAGGCTACTCTCAGGTTCGGAAAAGATGGCTGCGATCCGGGCGTGGAGGATGGTAAACTTGGCACATTTGGTATGCCAGTCATGGTTGGAGACATCATAGAGGCACGGAATGGATTTGATGCTCCACCACCCGTCATCTGGGGTCTCAGTCCTTGGCCTAATGTAGAACCCGTCGGGTTGAAACTTCCGAAGCCACCGGTTGCCTGCGAGTTAAGTGCTCTTAGATTCGTCTGTTGGGGCGCTGCGCCAAGGGGACCTACAGACGCAGAGTATGGTGTCGTTGGCGAAGCAGGATTAGACTGGGTATTATTGGTAGATGCTGGTGCGCTATCCGGAATAGGTGGTAAAGACTCCAACAACGCGGCGCCAAATGATGAAGTTGGCTTGAATGGCTTCAAACCTGCGAACCCAGTCGTATGAGACTTGACCATGCCAGTAGCGAAGTGAGAAGTACCGCTTGACGCAGAAGTAGCACCAGTTGGTTGATTGGACAATGTAGAAGAGAAAAGTGAGTTTACTGTCGAACCTGTCGGGCTGGATATCTGGGATGCCTCAGTAGTGTGGCTGGGCGCTCCGCTAGTACCGTTCACTTTAGAAAAAGAGAACGAAGAGGCAACACTCGACATATCCGTAGGGCCGGGGTTAAGAGCGCTGGAGTTGAAAGAGAATGCATTTGTAGCAGGTGCACTTTGGGGTGACGAGGGTTGACCGGGGGTAGAACTATATGTTGTGTTGTGAAGTCCCATAGCTAGCTCCATGAGTGTTGGTGCCTTTGGTACCGGGGGTGGACTTTTAGTTATAGGTCCGAAAGGATTCCTGGAACCCGTTTGATGTGTCTGCACAGGTTGAGCTTCGGGTGGAGACGTAAAAGAGGAGGTTTGACCGGGGGACGCCAGAGGAGTTGATGAAGGGCGGGCAGGTAGATTTGCTGAGATACTTTGCTGCCCGATTGACGCCGACGGTGTAAAGGCAGAGGCAGAAACGGTGGCCGAGAGACTGGATATGGGGGCAGCTGACTGCGATTGGCCGAATGGATGAACGGTGTTTGAGAAAGAGGATACGGCGCCAGCTGACTGTGGTTGCCCAAAGGGCTGGACCCCCGTCTGGCTGTTCAGGGAGCCAAACGGATTGGAGGAAGCCTGCCCATTTGGAGGACCGGTGCCGAACACTGGCATTGCCGTGCTTTGCGGGAAAAGCATGGTCTGTCGAAAGGGATTTGCGCCGGTTGCCTGAGATTGAAGGAAGCCAGTTGGCTGGGGCCGCAGCTGCGACTGCACCACAGTACTTGGCTGTCCAGGTGGGGGTTGTGTCTGAGGGAGTCCTGTTGCTTGCGGTTGCTGGAACGGATTCGGTGGTTGAGGTAATCCAGGCGACTGCACAAATGGACTTGCCATTGTCTGGGGAAACGCGGGTGAGCCCGACGGTCCTGGTTGTGGGCTCATGGTGTTCTGTTGAGGCAAACCAGTCGGCTGCGATGGTGAAAATGACGGGAATGGTTGATGACTCGGAGACTGCAAGTTTTGCGTCCAGAACGGATTGGTTTGCATTGGAGCGCCAGTTTGCTGAGGAAACATTTGTCCAGTTGGTTGGATTGCAAATTGTCCTATCTGCTGATTGCCAAAGGCCATCTGCGAGAACGGGTTATGTGGCCCGGCCGTGAAGGGAGAGCTAAAAACAGATTAACCACTAGAGCCGCGCAATCAATCAGACTACTTACCTAGGACTCTGTGGGCTGGATGGTCCTTCAATAGACGCAAAAAAGTCAATTATGTTATTATCTTGCGTGGAGCTCTTCGCTTCAGGGGGAACGCTTGGCTCCGTTGAAGTACTTGCTGGAGCTGGTTTTTGTTGCGCTAGGGATGATGAACGGACGCCTTCGCTCTCGCTTGGTTTCGTCTTTGACGCGGTATTTTTCCCGTTGCGCTCTGATGCCGTCTTCGCATTCTTATATTCAATTCTATTTTGCTCAAAATTAGGGTCATCCAGATATTCTTCCAAAGCTCCGGCTAATGATACAGGTGCCTGATATATGCTGAGACATAGCATAGATGAGATGAGATTAAACGTACATGTTTCAAGTTGGGTATAGGAACGTTTAAAAGATTTTGCAGTTTTTTGGCTACGCCAAGATACTCGTCTACGGACTCTGTCTGTTTGCAGAAACGGCGATAAATCTCGAGCGCCTGCTTGGCGTCCGTATGAGACATCTCAAAGTAATGCTCTTGGGAAAATCATGAGTTAAAAAGCCTCCAACGAGGGAAGAGGCACAAACCCAGCACATTTATCACACCCTCATTACACGCCTGAATGAGGATCAGAAGATCCTTTACGAGCATGCGCATAGCTGTGATAGTTAGTTCATCCTCCAAATCGTCTAAATAAAACTAGGGAAGGTGTTTAGCTCGCCGAGTAGAACGGACAATGCCAAGACATACACGGCATTCCGCAAGAGCGTCGATCATTTTCTGCACTATTCGTGTCTCCCTGAGCAAACCCTTCTCGACTGTCATTGAGCGCAATTTCCTTCCCATGATCGTCTTACTCCGCTGTGGGCCATTGTTGATGTCCTTTGCGCGATCTTTTTCCTTCTTATTTCTGTGGGTGTCCTCCTCGATAGATAGGGAATTACGTAAATCCCGGTTATTTTCGGCCTGCACTCGAATAGCATCGTGTTTGAGGTCTCGATATGCGCGAATGCGCGAGTCGAGGTACACAGCATAGTGTTGGAGGTTCTTGGGGGCGGAATAGCCTGCTCTCACAGTTAATAGAGTATCCGAGGCTCCGCGGTAGAGGACGAACCGTCCCAATTCCCAGCAGAAACGTTGCGCAGGCGCAAGACATCGGCGGAAGACAAGTAGGAGAGGACGTTATCGGTAGAGCCGTTGCGTATCATTGTATGAAGTACGATGAGAGCCTTGAACACAACCTAAGATGACGTCATCGTTAAGCGAGTGGTGGGTAGCAGTCGGGTTTTAAACGCGTACAATGGCGTTGGGCTCTCTGAAACGGGGTGAAAGAGCCTTGCAGACATCACTAACGGCACCTTCATCGGCCCAGGTTGCAGCAATAATTGGATCGAGGTACTGAAAGCGGGAAATTGAGCGGGCAAAGGGCAGAGAGGAAGAGTCTACCAGCCTTTGATTTTGGAGGGGCCGCCTTTGGCTTGCAGGCGAGTTTGACGGTCTTGTCAAAACTGGACATCGAGTGAGCTCAGTTCCGCACTACGCTGATTCCGGCAACAGGGTTGTTTCAAACTCCGCAATACTGGCGTCAAGTATTTCAGAATTTCCTGCTGCGCCATGTCCTTGTCCCATGTTCACCCTTCCAAGGCAGGCGCTGCGCTATGTCGTCTATGCATCCATTACGTCTCTCTTTCTCACCGTAATCTATTACAACTCGGTCAAGTTATCCCCGTTTCCACAGTTTGAAGAAGAAGCACCTGTCCACGTGTGGGAAACCAGGGCCGAAGATGTCAAAGATGCATTTCTGCATGCATATCATGGCTACGAGAAGTACGCCGCTCCATTCGACGAACTGCTTCCAGTCTCAGCCTCGGGAGTAAACAAGTACAACCTAGACCGCTTCTAATTGTGATAATCCTCTTACGAACCCCGTAGCTTCAATGGTTGGGGTGTTACTGCCTTTGATTCTTTGGATACGATGTTGCTTATGGACCTTGATGATGAATACAAACGCGCATTGAGTATAGTCAAGCAAGCCAATTTTACTCACTCTGAGGTGGGCCATGTCTGAACGATGTTTGTTGACGGTTCTCTGAGTTAATATCAGACAGTACCTGTACCATATTTCGAGACCATTATCAGGTACCTCGGCGGCCTGTTAGCAGCGTACGCGTTGTCGGGTGATCGAATTCTCGTAGACCGCGCCGACGACCTGGTCACAAACCTCGAGGCCGTCTTTAAATCGCGCTCAGGGATGCCGTATTTTGGCATTAACCCATCCACGTGCGTCCAAATATTCTAAACTACTCTCATATTGAATTCATATAGGAATATTACATTCGGGCCTGACATCGGTATTCTCGCAGAGATTGCAAGCCTGCAGTTAGAGTATTACTATTTGGCAAAGGTCACAGGAAATAAGTCTCATTTTAAGCATGTAAGTAAGCGCCACTACGTCTTGCCGCCTCGATGTAACGTTAGCTAGGCACACGATGTGATGCGCGCACTATCTAGCGCAGACTTGTCTCGGACAGGGGGTATGCATCCAGTGAAATGGAATATAACGTCAGGGAGGCCAGCTGACAGTTTGTGCACCGATTCCCTTCTTGTTAGACGGCTGTATTAACCCTAGTCTAGCTCACGTCTCTGTTGGTGCACAAGCTGATAGTGCTCATGAATACTTTTTGAAACTCTATCTCATGACTGCGCAAGAAGATAAGTCTAGCCTCGAAATGTGTGAGTCTGACTAACTTGTGGTTAACGACGAGGCTTATGGTCCACAGACATTCGCACGACAACGCATATTATCACGGATCTCTTGTATCTCACGCCACACCGTCGCTTGCTATATGTTACGGACACTATCCACCAAACTACCGAAGGTTATGCCCATACCTCACACGCCTTTGAACATCTATCTTGCTTCCTTCCCGGGCTTTTGGCACTCGGCGCTCACACATTGCCTCTTGACAACCTTCATTCTGTTGGTATCAATTTCCAATCACTTGCCGAAGGCGATCAATATGGTTTTGCCGGACGCAATCACAGACGCGTCTCAAAATGGAATTTAAAGCAACTACACATGTGGGCAGCAGAGGGCCTGGCTCAGACTTGTTGGTTGTCATATGCAGACCAGCCTACAGGGTTAGGCCCGGATGAGATGCAGATTCAAGGTCAAATCAAATCAGTATGGAATGACAAGGAAGAACTCTGGGTACATGAAGACGTCGGTCTTCACTGGCTCGATGCGATGGAGAAATGGAAACAAACCGGCGGTCGTGGTTCTCCACCTGGCGTCGGAAACAAAAGCCCAGTTCATACAAGTCATCTCGATACAGCAACACAGCGCGGAAGGAAGAGAGACTACTTGGCGTCAAAACCTGCATATTTGCTTAGGCCGGAGGTTTGTGATTACACATATCATTGTTCGCTCGGTATTGACGACTTTAATAGACGGTGGAGTCTTTGTATATTCTATGGCGCGTGACCGGCGACTCCAAGTGGCGGGCCAGAGGCTGGGAAATATTCAAGGCTATACGAAGGGAAACGAAGACAAGCAGCGGTTTTGCGAATCTGAGAACTGTAGAGAGATCGCCCGCTCCCAAGGAAGACAGCATGCCAAGGTACGCTTGCACACACAAGGAGTTGTGATCATAGACTGAGTGTTCTCCTAGCTA
>WNGO01015540.1_pt1 | contig 11237 bp, 18 predicted proteins | sample 5400511 | NCBI WGS metagenome assembly WNGO01 (sample SAMN13153380, study PRJNA577476) | soil metagenome | isolation source: 20 cm soil or saprolite under Garry oak tree replicate 2 | place: USA:California | collected 2016-06-15
GCTAATCCAACGCCGGGCGGACCCAGTGGTTCCTCCAACGAGAGCACCCACCGAGGCCTCCCCGGTGGGCGCAGAAGAGTCAAATCAGACTAAACGGCGGTAGTGGGCTCCGTTGATTGTGGCGAAGCTTGGTGAGCAATTTTATACAGACGCCACCGGTCAAATGAGCCCATCCTTCCCGAAATCAAAGCCGGGGCGCGATGGAGGGGTACCATGCACGATTCGCGACGCTACCGCGATAGCGCGGCAGAGTGTCTATTGGCGGCTCAAGAAGCATCCCAATCTCATTGCCGCAAACTTCATCTCTCTATGGCCATCTCATGGCTCTCGCTGGCCCGTCAGTATGAGACAATAGAACGTTTGTTTCAGGGACCTGGAGAGGCTGCCTTAATCAAAGGAGCCCACTATCTAAACGGCAAGTGGGTTTATTCCACACCCGAATCCACATCCGGCACGAACAGTCCGTATGGCATCCGCTCCTGGAAATGCCGGATCACCGCCGCCTCTGTCCCAGGGATTGAGATCGCCAGCGACTCGCCCGCGGCCGTCCTGAATTCGATGACGTAAGTGCCGTCAGACTTCGGGCCGAAGATCATGATCCGGTTCTTGCCTGCTGGGGTCGTCATGTTTTCGCGGCAGCGGCCCGCTTTGCCGCAATTGCCGGAAAGCGTTCATCGAATCCGTCCTCTCGGATGACCAGCGCGATAAGCTTCTCGGGGAGTTCGTTTTCTTGGATTTCGGTAAATCCGTCGAATAGGGCGAGCAGCTCGCGCTGAGGAACTCCGATGAAGACTTCATAGCCTTTGCGCGTGAGCGGATGGCTTCCGAGCATCATCAGCTCGTGAGGCGCTCCAAGCTTGAGCTGAAGATCGCCCCACCAGTTTCATAAAAGGAATCTCCGCGTCTGGATCACAGCTCCTTTTTGCCCAGTAGACCATTGTGTATTCTCCCGTCACCGCCATTTCTCCTTGCTCCAATCTTCCTCAGCTTCCCGTTTCACCGCCGGCGCGCTCGGGTTCTTCATCTTTATGATGCGAAAGCCGTCGTGCTTGATCTCGTGAATCCAATTGGGTCCGGCCGGCGGCATGGCGGCCGCGGAGGGCAGGCACGGCTGGATGAACCCGACAGGTGGGCGAGGACGCACGCGGTACAACATGGCGCAATAGATAGCGCGGCTTCTGCCGCTTGCCACGGCCTCGGGCGGCTCCTCACCGGGCCGCCCTTTTCCTTGCCTGTCGCGGCCGGTGGTGACTGAAGGATCAGGGCGGCCGACTCAACCCGCCCATCGCAGGGGAATCGGCCGCCTCGCTCCCCATGCCCCAGGCACGGAGCGCTGCCAGCTTGGGGGCGGGGGTAGCTCTCAAGAGGACGCCGATTGCTGGCGGCACCGCAAGCCCCTGCTGGCGCGTTATTTCGGCCGGGCGCTACTGCAGCGTATTGCCGTCGATCATGGCTTGCTCGGTGATCGGCGGGCCGACCGGCTGCAAGAGCGCCGCCGCGATCTTCGCGAGTTGATCGGTGGGAACGATCAAACTTATGATCTTCTCGTTGACGTATCGGCCATCGGACTTGAGCTCTCGCAATTGCAGCGCGTGATGGAGAGTCCCCGCTTCTTGCTGGGCGGGGAATGCGTCCCGCTCCGCGCAGGAGATCGGGTCCGTGTCTACGCAAGCCGCGGGCCATACGTCTGCATCTATCCGCACGACACGATCGAGCGCTGCAAATGGACACACAAGAAAGCGTTATCGAAATGAGGCGCGCCCGGGGCACCCGCGCGGCGGGGTTCCACCAAGCCGACTTGTGCAGATTGACACCTCTGGCGCTTCCCGTCGGTCTGTTCTGCGACTGTGGAACTGGGAAATTTCCCTACCAGGCAGCGCGCCTCTAAGGCGAGCCCGCGCGATGAAGTGACAGAACCATGACCGTTGGGCGCGGCGTACTCCTTCGATTTATGACGCTTTACGCCGCACTCTTCAGTGCGTTCGGATTTGCCTCGCCGTTCTTGCCGGCCTTTCTTGCAGGACGCGGGCTCGGGCCCGAAGAGCTCGGTTTCGTGTTGGGTGCGGCAACCGCACTGCGACTCATATGTGGTCCCATCGCTGGCCGTCTAGCGGATCGTCTCCAGGCCTTTCGAGCAGAACTTGCCGTTTGCGCCATTCTGGCCGCAAGCGCCGCGCTCCTGTACCTGGCAGCCCATGAGTTTTGGACGGTGATGGCCGTCGGCCTGCTTCAGGCTGCGGCGCTCGCCCCTCTGGTTCCGCTCGCCGACGCCCTTTCACTCGCCCATGCTCGACCACAGCAGAATACGGCAGGATTTGAATACGGGTGGGTGCGGGGCGTGGGCTCGGCTGCGTTCGTTGCGGGCACGCTTCTGGCCGGGCAGGCGGCAGGTGGCTATGGCCTCTCAGCGATCATCTGGCTGAGCGCGACGGCACTGCTGGCGACGCCGATCGCGGCCAGCTTCGTACCTCCATTTCCCGCAAAGGCAGCGAGAGATAATTCTAACGGAGAGATTCCGCATCGTCCCTGGCTGACGCTGCTCCGGCAACGCGCGTTCGTGCGCGTCACCCTGGTCGCCGCCCTCGTTCTCGGCAGTCATGCGATGTACGATTCCTTTGCCGTGATCCGCTGGACGCAGGCCGGCGTCAGCCCCGCAACCGTCGGCGTGCTGTGGGCGGAGTCGGTCGCCGCCGAGGTACTCGTCTTTCTATTCTTGGGTCCAAGACTGTTGCGAGTGGTTACACCTACTGCCGCATTGGCGGTGGCGGCATCTTCCGGGCTGATGTGCTGGGCGGTCATGGCGCAGACGGCCGACGTTGCGGCGCTTGGCCTGGTCCAGCCCTTGCACGGATTCACCTTTGCGCTCCTCCACCTCGCATCCATGCGCATCATTACCGACACGGTGCCGCGAGCTTTGGCCGCAACCGCGCAGGCGGTCTATGGTCTCGTTGGAGTCGGCGGTGCTACCGCCGTTTTGATGCTGCTGTCAGGATGGCTTTATGCGCGTTTCGGACCAGCCGGGTTTTGGGCGATGGGGGCACTTTGCACGGCCGCATTCCCCGTCATCTGGCTGCTGCATCGGGCGCTTGCGTCGTTCGCAGCAGTGCCCCAGCAGCGCACGTGTCTTCCTTGAGCTTTGCGCCTATCGGCGGAAAGCGAACGACCGACATCGTCACTCTCCTTGATTGTCCCTTCGCATTCCGGCGCACTCGCCCATGCGACGATGACATCGACATTGCCGCTAACAAGTTCGGCTACGACGCCCGGATTTTGCTCGCCTCCCGCCCAGGAGTGACCACCAGCGATCGAGGGACCGTGCGGTCGGTTTACCGCAGGACGAGCCTGCCACGGGGCGGACGGCAGGTCCTTGGGGCAAACCTGAATTGTTCTGAATCGAGGCGGGCTCTGACGGCCCAACCAAGGATCGCATACCAAATGCGGCAGCCGCTGCCGAAGGAGCCACACAGCGCCTAGCTCAACGCGATTGTCGACCACAACTGCGGTGCAACCCGCGTTACGTCCATTTCGGTAATCTGGGCCGGTTGACAGTTTGCTCACCCGCGCGTCCCCAATTCAAGGGTCGTCTCTGCGCCATCAACCCCCGGAACCGTCAGGGTCGTTGGGATCCACAATAAACGCGTTCGATGGTTTGTATTCGCAGCGCTCCTTTTCAAATTCACCGCTCCGCCGCGAGTGCAAGTGTGAACCAGCTCACACACGCATTGAAAAAAGCTCGGTACCACTGAGTCCGAGGCCGCAACAGACGGCGGATATTGCATCAAAGCGGGAGGGGAACCATACCCGCCAGCACTGGATTTTAATTTGTGCAGCGTTAACGACGGGGCTGCTGCTCCAAGGCTCATCGTGCTTTGGGGACGACCGCACGAAACTCACCACGCGACACCGACGCGCCCCCGCCTACACGTGCCAAAAGAGCCCGACGCCGTAGCAGCTGGGAGCTGCGAGGCTCCAGTGGCGCAAGCGCCCGCCATCGGGGCTCAGGGGAGAAGTGCAGCGGATCGACGCGGAGGTTAGTCATGAGACGACGCGACTTTCTCACCCTTCTCGGCGCGGCTGTCGCGTGGCCCCGCCCTGTCATCGGCCAGAGCCCGTCGAAGGTCTATCGCGTCGGCTTGCTCAGCGCCGGAGCACCCATTGCTGATAACAGCTCCCAAGGAGCCGCTCTTATTCGCGGGTTCACCCAACGCGGCTATAAGCTTGGTAGGAATCTGGCATTCGAGCGCCGCGGGGCGGAGGGCCACATCGACCGGCTGCCGCGTCTCGTCGACGAATTGGCGGCGAGCAAGGTCGATGTCATCGTTACATTCGGCTATCCTGCGGCGCTTGCTTGCAAACAGGCGACAACACTCCCGGTAGTGGTGGTGGCAGTCGATCCGGTCGGCACGGGACTGGCCGAGAGCCTGGCGCGGCCGGGCGCTAACCTCACCGGTATCTCGGACGTGTCGGCAGAAGTCACGCCTAAGCGGATGGCGCTTCTCAAGGAGGTGGCGCCGCAGCTGCGACGGGTGGCGATGCTATGGAATGCCAACGACCTCGGTATGACGCTTCGTTATCGGGCGTCAGAGGCGGTTGCCGAGGCCCTGGGAATCAGCGTCCAGCCATTGGGCGTGCGCGAGCCCAACGATTTTGATCAGGCGTTCGGGACTATGACTCGCGACATGCCGGATGCAATTCTCATGGTTACCGATTCACTCACCATTCTCAACCGAAAGCGAGTATTCGAGTTTGCGGCGGCGCATCGGCTGCCGGCCATCTATGAATTCGACTTCCTCGTCCGCGAAGGCGGCTTGATGTCATACGGTCCGGATCAGGACGAAACCTTCGACCGCGTGGCAGCGCTGGTAGACCGCATTCTCAAGGGGGCGAAGCCCGCGGAACTGCCATTCGAGCAGCCCCGTCTCGCCTAGGCTGCTCGCGCAGGCCGACGAGGTGATCGAATGACGAGGTGATCGAATAAAGGCTGCCCCGCTTTCCGGATTTGTGAACGGTTTCGGATGCCGGTCCCATGACGACGGCGCCACATACTCCGGGGCCGGCGTAAACCAGAGCGGCCCGGCAACTGGGGGATCGAAGCGGCATCATGACCAAAGTGCTATATGTCGAACACAACGACGACAACCTCTACATGCTCAAGACGCGGCTTGAGCTGCTCGGTGATTTCGAGGTTCTCGCGGCGGAGGACAGCGAGAAGGGCTGCAAGTTGGCCGTGACCGAGCGCCCGGACTTAATTCTGATGGACCTCGAAATGCCAATAATCGACCGCTGGGAAGCCGTGCGACGCCTGAAGAACGATCCGCAAACGACATCCCGATCATCGGCATGTCCGCGCATGCGCTGGCCAGCGAGCGCGAGAAGGCCATTGCAACGGGGTGCGATGAGTTCGATGCCAAACCGATCGAATTCGAGCGTCTGGTCGCAACCATTCGGCGCGTGCTTGCGAACCCAAATAAATGTTCCGACCGTGCTGCCAACCAAATTCAGGATCAGGATGGCGCGCCGCCCATCATGCGCGCGAGCTTGCGCGTGATGGCAAGGCCCAGCCCTGTCCTTCCCGAAAATCATATCCGCGCGTATTTATGATGCAAGCCGGACAAGATTGGTGTGGCGATGATGGTCCCAGATCGCTCGACGGCTCGTCTTAGAGGGACGTCCTTGCCCAACCCCAGGTGTGTGCGCGTATATGAACGAGCGGGACTTCCCTCACGAACGAGGGCACGCTGTGTTCCGCCCTTTTGTTGAGTGGCAGTCTCTAGGGCCGCCGAATCTTCAATGTCCTAATTTGCCGCTGATCGGTTGCGCATTTCTGAGGGGCGCTTTGTTGCGCGAGCGATAAGCTCGTCCGTTCTGATCACATTTTCCGAGAAGCGCCCGGTTCCCTTTTGAGCCATGGGCGCCCTCTGGACATGCATAGGCGGCCGAGCCAAGCGCCGTTCTTCGTCCTCAGGAATGACTGCCCTCATCCACTGACAGGCTGCTCGCAACGCCCACGCGCGTATCTTGGTTCGTGCGTAGGCGTCGTTAAAGGGCTTGATCAGCCAGTCCGTAACGCCCGCCTCAGCGCCGCGCGCCTGATTTTCCTGTGCGGCGACCATGACCACGGGCACCTGATGCTCGCGATCGTTCTCTTGCTGGCGGATTGCGCGGCACATTTCCATGCCGTCGATACGAGGCGGGTCGTGCTCAAGTATCGCCAGCGACGGGCGGTCTTTCGCGATGAGCGTTCGCGCTTCATCAATGCTTATCTCGGCCTGAAACTCTCCGGCCGGACGCGTGGAGCCTTTCGCGGGGGACGGCAACATTTCTGATGTCACAGATTCGGAGAGATAATCACCACTCTTGCGAACTTTTTTGGGCCATCTTGCTTCCGAAACGAGAAAATCCCGCCCGTGTGTGGCGTCACTGGCGGGGTCTCCATGGGAAGATTAGTGGTGCCCAAAGACGGTCTCTCCGACCTGATTCCAGGCTTCGCCTTGATCTCCCGCCCATCGCACAACATTCACGAATCGCCGGCCACTGAAAGCGTTGCGGGATGTCTGAGACAGGAGTGTCTTTGCCGGGCAGTGGGCCAGCTTGGTTATGGCAGGGTATTGACCAGCAACAGCTGCGGCGCATAGTGCCGGAATGCCTGCAGGATGGAATGTCCGGGTCACGAGTTTTGATTCCGAAGGGAAACCCGGAAGTGTGCGTTACTTCCTTGCGTATGAGCCTGACAAGGAAAGGGCTGTCGAATTGGTTCGCAAGAGGGTGCCCGTGAACAAAGGGGAGGAGGCCGAAGCTGTCGCCGAGGTAGCCGGGAACGAACTCGTCGGCCAAAACATGAGGCCGGGCGACGTAAGACGGCATGGCTAAACATCCCAAGCGCCCCTGCGAGCCAGCCCAACTCGCCGCTTCGGTTCCCTGCGACCATGACGGTAGCACCGATCGTGTCGGCGGGCGCGTTAGTCGCGGCCGGATTCAGCGACAGATCGAGATGTTCAAATGGGGCCGCCCGGAGCAGCGCGTCATTCGCCAAACGAAATCCCGCCCGAGTGTGTGGTAAAACTGGTGGGATGGTGCTGTCGCGATTTGTGTTGGAATTCGGTGTGACGCGATCTCCGGCATTTGAGAGTACCGAGTCAGGCGGCGAGGTCACTTTGCGCATGTTGATCTGGCCGGAAGCAAGCAATCCCCAGAACAACATCGCAGCAGTATCGGCGGAGGGCAGGACGGTCTGGGTCTTGATCCGCCGCTTGAATTCCTCATGCAACCGCTCGATTGCGTTCGTTGTCCTCGCGCTTCGCCACTGGCTCGGCGGCAGGCGCGCGAAGGTGAAGAGGCGCCGGCCATCCTCGCGGACGCCGATCACGACAAGCAGCGAGATTGACGTGGCCTTCCGATCAAGCCGAACGTGCGTCAGCTGCAAGGGTGCGGCGCTGATAGGCTCGTAGTGTCTTGCTCTTCCATTTGGTCCTCTTACCATCCGGGCCATCGAGCCGGGCGCGTGGAACCTCGATCTCGATCCGACCAAAGATGCCGGTCAATGACCGCGGCCGATGACCATGGCGATGGCCGGTCACCCCGGCCGCAGGGGCATCGCTCAGCGATTTCGGACGTCGGCCGTATCGCGGGCGCATCAGTGCCGATCCCAGCTCGCCTTCGACTATCGCCTGGATGAATTCGCGCACTCGGTCGCGCACCCCGGCTTCGATCGGATCGAACCAGTCGTCGAACAGATAAACTGCCGTTTCGGAGGCAAGCTGCGAGGAATCAAGCTTCGTGGTAGTGATGCTCATGGCGTGGTCTCCAGTCCGACGCTTCAACGTCGGACGATTCGAGGTTGATCACCCCGGAGACTACGCCACCCTAATTCCAACCAATCCCGCGACGGCACCTCGGATGTCTCGCAGCGCCATTACGTGGTTTGTCGTCGCCGTCCTTCTCACGCTCTTGGCCGTGAATCGGTGCTTGGAGCATAAAGATGCGCCCTCTCTCTGTGCCGACGACCCTACTGCCCCCGCATGCCACCGCTGATCGGATCGGGCCGTGTGCCGGCATACCTTCGTCGATCGAATACTTCAGGGCCGGTAAGCTGCGCGCGCCGGCGGTGACCACCGCGACGCGCTCGGACGCACTCCCCGACATCCCGACCTTGAGCGACTTCCTGCCGAGCTATGAGGCGAGCTTCTGGGCGACTTTTGTGCGCCTAAGAGCACGCCCGCGGGCATAGTCGACAAACTCAACAAAGAGATAAATGCTGGCCTCGCCGATCCCAAGCTGCGGCGCAGCGCCTCCATTAGATTGATCACCCGCCGCGGGGCGGTAACGTCTGCTTGCGCTCTTGCACGCGGGCCTGCTTGGCCTTCAGGTGCGCGAGCAGCACCTGCATTCCGAGAGACGAACCGGTATTTAGTCGCCGACCTCTATTGAATTAAGATCGCACCACATCCTCAACGCTCTTTCCTCGGCTTTCGCCTCGAAATCGTACCATTGATCGAGTGCGCCCCTTCGAGTCAACAGATCCTTGAACCTGGCGTAGGCGCCTCTGCTGCTGAAAATTTGCCGAACTTCGTCGAAGTCGTTAGGCAAGAATTGGCGGGCGAAGTCCAACACGAGCGGCTTGCCTAGATCGAGTTCTCTCTTATTAGGTATTTGAACGTATTTTTCGCTGTCATCGATATTGTCCGGCAATTCGTCCAAGTCATCCGAGAGTTCGGAATGCCAATAGATCTTACCTGACTGCTTGCACAGAAAGGCCTGATGTTCGCCCATGCCGCCAGCGCTGACGAATTCGAAGGCTCCCAGTATGTCCTTCAAGCTGACTGGCATTGGCGTTCGGCGGCCGATGTACGTCTTCTCAATTGCGTCGACTACAACACTATAGAAAGAAGTCAGCAACACAGGAACCTCGGTATATCGGTCGGGACAAGTGGGTGGCGACGGCCATGCAATTGCCGTCGTCACATTTAAAGCTGCGACCATAACCGGCGAAAGCTGTTCGCGCCTAGGGCTGGCTAGGCGCACCGCGGTGAGACCATGTGCCTAACGAGGTGTCCATGCGATTTCTAGTCGTGGCAACATTGACGGCGCTGATTGCCGGCCCGGCGATCGGCGCCGACCGCCACGCGGAGCGGATCGTCACGCGGCATATCGCGTCGATCGTGCCGCCCGACGGTTCCGGCGGCGTCGCCGTGGCTCTCCGCATCGAAGGGCGGAGCCTGTTCTTCAATTACGGCTGGGCTGACCGCGCCGGCAAACGGCCGATCACCACCGATACGCTGTTCAATCTCGCTTCGCTGCGGAAAGTGTTCGAGACCACGCTGCTGGCGCAGGCGGTCCGCAACGGCGAGCTCGAACTCGACGACCCCGTCGCGAAATACGTCGTCGAGCTGCAACGAGGCGGCGACATCCGCCAGGTCACGCTCGGGCAACTCGCGACGCACACATCCGGCCTGCTGCTGCCGCAGGATCACCCGCCTTGGCCGCATTGGGGCTACACGCTGCCGGAGTTCATCCGCACGCTCAACGCTTGGACAGCGGACAAGGCTCCCGGTCAGCGGCATCTCTATACCCATGCGGGCTTTATCCTGCTACAGCTCGCGCTCGAGCGCCGCTACGCCATGCCGATCGACGAGTTGATCGAACAGCGTGTGCTGCGGCCGCTGGGCATGACCTCGACGATGCTGCCACGGGGCGATGATAGTCCGCGCGGACGCCTTACCCCCGAGTACAAGAGCCGCGCGGTGCAAGGCTATGCGGACAACGGCGAGCCGATTGGCCAGCCCGGCGAGCACACCGGCTATTATCATTGGCCGGGGACTGGCCAGATGTACTCTTCCCCGCGCGACATGATCGCCTTTCTCGCCGCCAATCTCGACGAGTTGCCGGTGGAGCAGTCGCTGCGTGACGTGATGGCGTTGGCGCACCGTGACGTCTTTCGAATTGGCCCCCGCAACTCGCAGGCGCTGGCCTGGGAGATCTCCGACAAGGAGCCGACCATCATCGAAAAATACGGCGGTCTCAACAACGCGTCGGCCTATATAGGGATAATGCCAAGTCGGAAGCTCGGCATCGTGATCCTCGGCAACCGCGGCAACCAGTATCCCAATGAACCCGGCCGCCGGATCCTGCTCGAACTTGCCGCCGCCCGTGAGTAGGATCGGTCGAGCGCAGGGGGCCAAGAGCCCTTTCATCTATTTCGGATGGAAGCGTCTGCCACGTTGGTTAGGGTGTCCGGGCGGCCCACCCGGTAAGCCACTTCCCGGGTGAGGGGCATAAGCGCAAGCTCTGGTCTGGCGATGACGAGATGTGGGTTGCCCGGGCAGCTGCTGCGCAGCAAGCAGTCGCAACGGCGGCCATTCTCCGGGCCGATCCAATATGACGACCGCGGAATTGTATGAGGACCCGCGCTCGCAGGCACTGCGGGCGCTCGCTGAGGGATATCAACACGGCGGGCGTGACACCGCGGCGGGCGTCTCGGCCGGCGCGCCGCCTGGTCAGGCTTCAATGCTAGTAGACAGATTTCTAATCCGCAGGTCGCAGGTTCGAATCCTGCTCCTGCATGAGCGGCGCGAGCTTGTCGAAGTACTTTAGCACCAGCGCGATGTTTTCCTTGAACTGAATGGGCTTTGCGTTCTTGAGCGCCGCCTCGAGCTGCGCCAGGCCCTCTCTCTTTTCCATTTCCGGCACGGATTTGTCAGCCTTGAGCACCGCGATCTCCCTCTTGATCTGTTCGGGAGGCTCGGTGAATTTCCTGCTCTGCGGGTCGATGCCGGACATGATCATGGAGATATTCATCGACGCATCGTCATACTCGGCCAAGCTCGCAAAGCTGTTCCTCTTGGCAACAGCCGCGGCCTGCGCCTCCATCTTTGGATCCGGTTTGTCTGGATCCGCGCCCTCGTAGAGTTGCGCCATGTCCTTGGAGGCGGCCATGAAGCCCTGAATATGCTTGTCGGTGAGTTTGATCTGCTTCGCCTCCTGCGCAGTGGCCGCGCCGGTATCAAACAGAGCGAGAGCCAGAAGCGCCGGGAACAACACACCCAGAAACCCCCGACGCGTGGACACCGCGTATCCGTTTCGACTGAGCGACATGGCATGACCTCCATCTCCATACATCGCTTGCACCCCACAATTTTGGCCGCGGCATGACGGCAAACTGGTTGACCTCAATGTTTACGCCGGCGTTATACAATTATCGCCGAGGCAGCTGCGATCAGGGATCAGGTCGTTGCGAGCCA
>WNGO01002741.1_pt1 | contig 11236 bp, 7 predicted proteins | sample 5400511 | NCBI WGS metagenome assembly WNGO01 (sample SAMN13153380, study PRJNA577476) | soil metagenome | isolation source: 20 cm soil or saprolite under Garry oak tree replicate 2 | place: USA:California | collected 2016-06-15
TTACCGCAATATAGACATTTTGGGGAAGACCGCTCCGCAGGAACTCGAATGCAGCACCGCGGGAGAGTTTTTGGGCCTCCACGCTCGAGCACTGGAATATCATTGTTACGAGCCGAATCTGGCGTAGAGGGTCTAGCCTCGTCTGCTTCCCGCCAGTGGTGATCTCCTCGTTGCCCTGAACGAGACGAAAGGAATCGATGCGTCGCGGTTCGCTGTTGTCGAAGATCTGAAAATCTTCGGGTGTGAGACTCGTTACCAGCCGGCCCCTCTTGTCGCGCACGACCACGTCGAGAAGAACGGCCTCGGAGCGTGTCCGGATCGAGGTATTTTGAGGAGAAGACTGTGGAAGCGTCTGTGCGTGTGCTGGCAAGGCAAAAGCAATCAAGGTAGTGACAATCCAGGAATCTCTTGCGAAAGCTGGCTTCATGGGCGTGCTCCTCTTCACTGCGTGCGTTTCCATACTAGCGGGAATATTGTTTGGCCTCGTTCCGGCGTGGCGCTCCAGCCGTATAGATCTTGCTGCACAGGTGAACGGCTCGGCGCGCACACGGCTGGGCTTCGGTTTCGCGAACGGACTTGTTGCTTGTCAAATCGCCGCATGTCTTGTGCGAGACCACCCGCCTTTCGGTTCGCAAGCATCTGCAGGCTGCCGGACTCCGGATGCACAAGTGGACCCCACACGCATGTCCAGCGAAAGGTAAACGGAGTACTCGTCAATTTCACAATGCCGTGCAATAACAGTCACTTCGACGATCCGAGTACGTATTACGATGACTCGGACGGTACGTGGCCATGATAAGTAGTGAGTGAGCAGCCGTATGAGACCCACAAAAATTTGGTCTAATGCGATCATCGTCACATTCACAGCAGCGATAATCGCGCCTGTTTTCTATTGCGCGAATACTGATACCCTGACTCTGAAAACGGTGAATGACGTAGACATTGTCTCGTTTGACCCGTCGAAACTTTCAGAACCGAAGCTACGTCTACTGATACTACTATAGCATTTTTCGTAACTTACTTCAATGATATACCCATGAGAGACTTTTCAGCCGCCGGGTCCAGAACAGAAGGGCGCGTGGACAAGAGCTTTGTCGCCTTACCTAATGGGCAAGAAACCGGCAAAATCTTTCAAAGAAAAATGTTTCACGTTCTGACTGTTTTTTTCTCGCCTCGTTCGGCATTTCTTGCTCGACCGCGTCGTTAGGGCAATTCGTTCCAGTGCCAGCACTAGCGCTACGTTCTGAAGTCGGTGCAGTGATTCTGTGAACACGAATGAGAACGGCGCGTTCGGATAGCACGGCATGGCGATCCTGAATCTCCTTGGCGCTAAAGCACACTTGAAGGCAAGTCACGCATTGATCCTTCACCCACATCACGCCGAAATTCGAGCAGTTCAACTGGCGCGCCGCTATCGAGGATCAGCGCTACCATAACGCCTTTCGAAGGTGAGTTCGGCTCCGTGAGAATCTGCTTCCCTGCTATAGCAGATTGAAGATCGTCCACTTCGAACGCGATGTGAGGGACTGACTTGACCAAGGCGTGCACTGGGCTATCGGGCTCGAAGCGCATCCATTGAATGCCACAGGGACTGGTCTCGAATGCAGAGACGTACATCTTGAACCTTTCCAGGTAAATCTCGTCGGGACGCTGAACGTCAGTCGGAATGCCGATGTGGTGATATCGCCAGCCGCATACCGAAGTAGCCACCGGTTGCTCGTGGCCCTTCCGGCGAGTTACGGGCCCATCAGACTTGGGTTCTGAAATACACATGATTTCTTCCCGACTAAAATATCACCGCGCCTTTTGCGGAGCGAGGACGGTCAACGGCGCCACGGGGATTGTGCTCTGCCTTGTCCCGCCGGCGTTTACTAATAACATTCAAAAAACTGGTTTTCAAGCCAAAGGAACGAGCGGCTGGTAAACACAACCGGTCTTGACACTCCCGCCAAGGTGAAAGACGCCATGGACGAGATCCAGTTGGTCCCACTTCGGCGACAGTCCCTCGCTGTAGGTTCGACCACCGGTCTGAACCAGCAACACGATCGCCACCCGGAGGTGCGGTGGTGGCGCCTCAAGAATCCGATGTTCTTCTTCAACAGCGAGCATTCTCTTGGATGGCCTCTCGTGGCGCTCATCGAAATGCTTAGCAGATCAAGGCTGAGCGAATAGAACGTAAGAAAAAGGAAAAAGTAAAAGGGGGCTTTTTGCTCGTGGACAATATCTGCGACTGTCCGACGACTCCAGTCAGGGATTTCAGTCGAATAATAGCGCGTTGATTGAGCTCTACATTACTACTTGCGTTTTACCACGATTCACAGCGATAACATACTCCTAGGAAGCGCCCTGAACTCGGCCAGGAGTGTGGTCCGGCCTCAAAGACTTATCACTTTTGTGGAGATTCTGCTCTATTCGGATGAGTAGCGAAGTGCTAATGCGCCGCCTTCAAGCCCGATTTGTTTTCTTGCTTCTGATGGCCATCTACAGCCAAGTCTTGTTTGCCGCAGACTTGGAGGCCCTGCCAGGATTCCTCCGGTCCGACCCCTTTGGCGCGATTGTCGCGTCCGACCGGAGCGGCGCTGACCTCGCTTCGAGCCTTTACGACGCTCAGCACCGGATTATGCTCACGGGCTCGCGCGGTGGATACGTGTCCTTTCATCTCGTTGTCAAGCTGCCCCTACCAAGTCTGTACACGTTGGACGTGAAGATCTCCGATCCTACGAGCAAAGTGCAAATCGATTTATTTCGAGAATGGTTCCACCTTACAGATTCCGACAAGCATTACTATCCGGATGCTCTGATCCCAGTGCACTCGACTTATAGTTCGCGATTGCCTGAGCCGGACAATCGGATCCCGCAACAGACTGCCCAGGCCTTCTGGGTTGACGTCTATATCGCTCCGGATGCTCATCCGGGGACCCTCTCAGGTAGCGCCACACTCAAAGCTGGCACGAAGATGATGACCCTCCCGATCCAACTTACCGTCCTGGCTTCCGTCATCCCCAAAGAAGATGTAGTCACGATCGATCACAATTCCTATGGAAGTTCCTGGCTCGCGCAGCAGTTCGCAGCTTCTTACCAGCGCAACCCCGATCATTGGTTTGAGAGCGACCAGTTCTTCGGATTGATCCACGCCTACCATCGCGTCTTCTACGAACACCGGGGAATTTTCCATCAGCTCGGGTATGGACACTCCGGGAAAGTCGGCCCGGAATTTGCGCCCGTGCTCGACGGCTCCGGCAAGCGGAAGCACATTACCAACTGGAGTTTATACGATCGCCACTATGGACCCTTGCTTGACGGTACCGCGTTTTCACCAAGCCGCCGCGGCCCGCGCCCCATCCCTTTCGTGTACCTGCCTATCAATCCTGAGTGGCCGGCCTCTTACGAGTTCTGGGGCGAGGCTGGTTATGAAGCGGAATTCGTGAATGTGGTCTCGGAAATGGAGCGCCACTTCCGCGAGAAAAGGTGGACCCAGACGAATTTTGAAGTTTTTTTCAATCACAAGAAACGCTACAAGGGTTTCCCCTGGGATGGCGACGAGGTACGATTCCCCAAGGACCTCAAATACTTCAATGAGTATGGGCGGCTGCTGAAGGAGGCTCTGCCAGCCAACACTCCTGTACACTTCCTTTTCCGCGCCGACGTCAGTTGGGACATGGAACAACAGTTTAAGGTCCTCAATGGAGTTGTGAAGTTGTGGTGCGCTGGCGGAGGCATCTTGAGTTTCTACAGGGATGCCCCCAAGATGTTGCGCAACCGAGGTGATGTGATTTGGTACTACGGCGGGCCCCCCAGCGTGACGGATAGTTCAGCGGCAATCACGGAATTTCCCCTGCGGGCCTGGCTGTGGGGCGTGAATGGCTATGTCCATTGGCTGACAGTCAGCCCTGGAGAGGACCCCTGGTTCCATTTCGACGGGGGCCAAACTGCCCTCGTGTACTCGGGCGAGCGCTTTGGCCTTACCGAACCGATTCCCAGCATCAGACTGAAGATTCAGCGTAACTGTCTACAAGACCTCGCCGTGCTCGACAGTCTCAAAGGTCGCAAGTCGCTTGATTCACTCAGGGCCGAAGCGGCGCGTAGGTACAACGACTCGAGCCTCGATGACTGGTGGAATCCTCGGCCCGCGCTGGCCGACCTTCCCTCTGACCAGTGGCTCGGAAGCGCCATTGACGATGCGACCAGGCACACCCAGCAGGCTCTTCAGCACCCGGCTGCGTCCGCCGCGTACAAGGTCCATCAATATGCGCTCAGTCTTCAAGCGGAGGCAAAATGAAAATTCTCTACCTGATCGTGCTCAGCGTGAGTTCCACGTTCGCAACGGTGGGAACCCCGAAGCTCAGCCCCGAGGCATCGGTAGCAATGCAAAAAGAATTGGAGGACGTCGCGCGCGTTGGGAGCGTCATGGTGGATGGCGACGTCTGCGAGAAAATCGTCACGGAGCAAGCGAAAAGGTTCCTGCTTGCCACTGTCCCTCGCGATCGGTTCCTCGCGGGCGACAACTACGACGTTGACGACGTGGCATTCAATACGGTCAAGAAAACCTTGACTCGCCTTTCGCACCTGGCCTCCTTCCCCGCTGACGTTAATCTGTGGATGCCGATCGAGGGGCACCCCGGTAAGATTCAGTTGGTCATTCGCAATAGGAACGAAATGAGCCAATTCTGGAATTGGGGCGAGCTCTACGGGGACATGGTTCCGCAGATGGAGACGGTCTTGAAGACGGGACAACGGGTCACGGTTAAAAACAAGCCCGGCTGGATTTCTGTTCTTGCTCCAGTCTATAACAGTTTAGGTGATGTCGTAGGGCTGATCGAAACCGTCAGCCAGATAAAAGTGGATGAGCACGAAAATGTAAAATAGCATTCACCATGCTCTAGGTGCTCTCTGAGTCCAATCTCTGTGAAGTAGCGGTCCCGCTGAGTGCAAGCTGCAAGATCTCGGAGGACATATGCACCACAGTCGTTTGCGTTCACGACGGTCGTTTCTGCAAGCGGCCCTGGCAGCGCCCATCGCGGGCATGGTGACGACTTATTCGCCGCTTGGCGATAAAGATGGGACCAGCGAGGCTAGTTCTATTGTCGCGCGTGTCACCCTCGACCATGAACTCTATGACTGCGATGCCGTCTTGAATGGGCGGTTGTACTTTCGTCTTCCGGCGGCCGGGCCGGTGATCGTACGCTGGGTGGACAGCTTCGGCCGGACCGTCGACGAATTTCATCCCCCGAATCTTGGTGCCAAAGTAGCGCCACTAAACTTCTCATTTGACCTAGGCCGCGGCTTCACTTACCGGAACTGGATTCGAATCTGGGTTAACGATGTTGAGCAGGCCGAGGGAGGGCAGTTTCTGCTTTCGCCATCCCCCAAGCCTTGGGACGATTTTCACGCCATCAGTTGGGCACACTACCCGGACGGATTTTACGACGTGCTCCGTCAAGCCGGCGTAGACTCGACAATTGCTTATCGGGAAGCCGGCGAACCCGCGATCGACAACAACTTTGATTTCTATGTCGAGCAGATGGCCTGGGAAGTCTTTGCGATCTACCACAAGAACCAGCCTCTTTGGCGGGGATTACTGAATCAGATCGAGCTCGATCGCAACAATCTGGACCTCTGGATCCGTCACCCCTGTGTGAATGATCCAAAGACCGATGAGTACGTGAAAGAACATCTGACCCGGTTTGTCCGCTTGCATCGCGATTTCCGGCCGCTCTTCTACAACATTGCCGACGAGCTCGGCCAGGGCGATCAGATTCGACCCAATGACTTTTGCCACTCCACGTACTGCACGAACAAGTTCGCGGAGCATCTTCGCAAAATGTACGGCACGACCGGAAATGTTGCTAGGGAGTGGTCGGTCACCGAAGAAACGCGCTGGGACGACGAGAGCCTGCGCAACGGGTCACAATGGGCAACCAGCAACCTGATGGTGAATCGGACTACGACCGACCAGGCGTTCGATGCCGTTGCGGTGGCCAACCTGAGGGCTAAGTACGGAGGTATAGCGGGCTTGAACAAAGCTTGGGGCGTGAACTTCCCTGCGCCCCGCAACGAGGCGGGCGGCCGAGAACAGTGGGAGCCACTGCGCGCATTGCTGAGCGAGACCCGCTCGGTCCAGGAGTTTACCGAAAAAGCCTTAAGCGAGCGCTTAGGATCAATTGAGAAAGCCAACGCGCGATGGGGAGCTCACACAACCTGGGTGGCTGAGCAGCGACCCACCGGTTTCAAGTCCTGGTCCGAGGTTGTTGCGTTCTTAAATCGGTTCTATCAGGAGTTGTCGCAAGTCCGGTCAACGGAAGGTTGGAACGTTTCGCCGTGGTGTGACTTCCGCAATTTTATGGACGAATCCTTCGCCGAGGCTGTTGGTCGGGCCCGGGCTGTCTGCAAATCCGAAGATCCGCACGCCCGTTGCGCTACGGAGGGAGGCCAGGCCCCTTTTGCGTTCGGTTGGTATAACTACGAAAACGTCGTCAAGCAAGTAGATGTGATTGAGCCATACAACATCGGCAACAACGTGGAAGTGATCCGCTCGCTCAACCGTGACACCATTATGATTTCCACGCACGGCTTCCAGCACAAGGCCGGGGCGCCGCTGACGGAGAAAGAGCGCCTTTACCAGAAACGCGCGCCGCAGCCTATCTGGTGGGGATTATTCCACGGCCATCGTGGATCAATCATCTGGGACGCCAACTTACCTGATTACCATTTCGTTGACGAAGAGACCCGGCAGCTTACTCCTGCGGCCCTGACCTTCGCCGATACGTTCCAGGAACTCCATAAAGGGATAGCGAAGCTCATTATTAACAGTCGCCGGCTCCACGATGGAATTGCCATCCATTATTCCCAGCCCTCGATGCAGGTCCACTGGCTGTTGGACAACGTCCAGTATGCGCGGAAATGGATGCTGCACAGCGGCGGGGATCGTGGCAGCCATTTCACAGGCGTTCGCAACGGCTGGACCAAGCTGATTGAGGATCTTGGCCTGCAGTACGAGTTTGTCGGTGCGCGTCAGATCGAGGAAGGCAAGTTGACGCGAAACGAATATCGGGTGCTCATCCTGCCGCAATCGCTGGCCGTGAGCGCGCGCGAAGTCGAGCAGCTCCGGCAATTTGTTCAGGCCGGCGGGGTCTTGATCGCGGACTACCGTGCTGCAACCATGAACGAGCACGGACGTGACCTCGGGCGCGGTCAGCTCGACAGCATTTTCGGCATCAAGGATGCGAAAGGCCAAGTCAAAGAACAGGTAGTCATTGGCATTGAGAATTACGGAGCATTGCGTCTACAAGGCAGAAAGCTCGATCTCATTGTCGGAGATGAAAGCATAAGTACTACGACCGGGAAACCGCTCGCACGGGGCGGCCAAGTCCCACTTATTGTCGTCAATGAATTTGGCCAGGGGAAAGCTGTCTTCTTGAATGTTGAGCTGGCCAGTTATCCCTATCACCGGCTTACGCCGAGCTCACGGACGAGCCTGCCGGAAATCATGGAGCAGATCTTTGGGCTGGCGGGAATTGAGCCGCAGGTTCGCGTGCTGGATGCAACTGGCAATCGCCTCCCTGGGATGGAAGTTGTCCGGTTTGCGAACCGCGCCTATGAACACGTGGCCGTCCTCCGCAATCCCCAGTTCGATGACGGCGGCTGGGAGAATTTGCCGACCCAACCGGAGCGCGAATGGGCCGGGGCGATCGATAATTCCCTGCTCGAGAAAGAGGTCCAAGTCACGGTCGCCTGGTCTGGTCCAATGGCGACCTACGACATCCGAGGCAAACGCGACCTCGGCACCGTAGCCAAAATCCAAATGACTCTTGATCCCTGGAGTCCCCTGGTGCTGACGCGCGCTCCCGAACCCATTCCGAGACTCCGCGTCGAATCTCCCGCCGAGGCCCAACCAGGCAGATCACTGATTGTAACGCTCCGGAACGAGTCACCATTGCCGGAAGGAGCTTTTCGAATCGTTCGACTGGAATTCGTGACGCCCGAGGGCAAACCCTACGAGCTTTACGCGCGAAATGTGCGGGTCGAATCCACACCTCATCTGGAGCGTTTCCACCTTGCTTACAGTGACCCCAAAGGGCGCTGGAGAATAAACTCTCACGACCTTATGACTGGACAAGTCGCGCAAACGGAGTTTACGCTCCACGCTTAATTCGAATGTCTTGATGCGTTGAGAAACTCCCCCATTTCGGCGGTCCCGGTACGCAGCGGCGCAGCGACAGATCACGCAGCGAGGTGCGACAGATCGCTGCGACAGATCGCTTGACACGCCCCTTGAATGGTGGTATCGACCGAGCCAGCCGGGGATTGCCTCGATGCCGCAATTTGCCGGACGCTCGCGTGTCAGCCGTGGAGGTAGACTTGGAATCTCGTGAGCTTGGCCTGCGCAGGATTCATCACGCAGTTCGTTTTAGCTTAATCATTTTAGTTGTCCTCAGATTAACGGCCTTACCAGCCTTCCCACAGACTGGCGCCGGAACCGTGTCAGGAACGGTGCGGGACAGTGCGGAGGCTTTTGTATCTGGAGCAAAAGTCACGATCACAAACACCGAGACCGGGATTTCAAAGCAGGTCGTGACCTCCCAGGAGGGCCTGTACTCCTTCCCCGCTCTGCCGATTGGTCCATACCGACTGGCTGTGGAGAAGGATGGCTTTCAAACTTGGGCGGGGACATTGACACTGTACGTCGGTCAGAACCTAACGGTAGACGCGACGCTGCGGGTCGGAAGTCTGAAAGACGTTGTCGAGGTTAAGGACGTTGCTACACCCATTGAGACCGCGAGCGGGGTGATCGGCGATGTGCGAGAGTCTAGCCAAATCCGAGACCTCCCACTGAACGGTCGCGATGTCGGATTGCTTTTTGGCCTGACCGCAGGCGTGGAGAGCGGCTCGGGCGGCGCCCGAGTCAATGGGATGAAGGTAGGGTCCCTGGATATCAATCTGGACGGCGTCACGCAGCTCGACCGTTTCGGCGGAGGGATCGTCCGCGTGCGGCCGGGAATTGAAACTGTCCAGGAGTTTCGAGTTGAAACCGTGGGGTCTGACGCGAGGTTCGCTGAGCCGGCCACCGTTATCCTGGCTACGCGCAGCGGTACAAACCAACTGCACTTTGCCGCTTATGAATATAACCGCGACAATTCTGTGATCGCCCCCACGCGCTTGCGCTCTGACCCTGTGAATGTTCAAGTGCCCCATGTCATTCGCAATGAGTTCGGAGGATACGTCGGCGGCCCCGTTGTGATCCCCCACGTGTACCGCGGGCGGGACAAGACATTTTGGTTCTTCGACTATGAAGGCTTGCGGGAGCATAAGCGCGGTGAGCCTTTTTACCCTTTTGTACCGACCCCAGCCATGTGGAACGGTGATTTAAGCAACGCCGTTGACCCTAGTGTCTCATGCGATCCGGCGGGACCGAATTGCACTCCGTTTGGATACGCGCCAATCACCATTTACGACCCCACGACTACGGACCCCAACACTTTCCAGCGGCAACCTTTCCCCAACAATCAAATCCCGGGCCCATTGAACCAGACCGCGAGCGTATTGAAATCCCTTACTGCTCTTCCCACGAATAACAATAATCCTTTTATTGCCCCGAATTTCTTGTCCACATATCCAGACATTACACGCACCAACACCTACACCATCAAAGTAGACCAGAACTTCACCGACAAAGACCGGCTTTCGGTGCGCTACACGAACAGCTGGCTGAACGCCGCCCTGGAGGGCGGGTACTTCGCCAATCCCATTGACACGTCTTCGGGCATGGGAACCAGCGCCAGGGACTACTACATTCACAACGTCGCCGTGAACTACACTCGGACCATCTCGACGACTTGGCTCAACGAATTACTAGTCGGCGTGAACCGATCCGCCGTTCATTACGGGACTAGCGCAGACTCCACCAACTGGCCTTCCAAGCTGGGGATGCCCAACCCCTTCAACGCAACCGGGTGGCCTACGATGTACACGTGTGAGGCCCCGGATTGCACGGCGTTCTTTGGCTGGGACTCGGACAACGTGCACAATCAAAATCTGACCAGCGAAACGATCGATGACAACGCAACGTGGACCCGCGGCAAACATACTATCCAGTTTGGTTTCCGGGGGCGACGAGAACAGAACAACGTGCGTGAGAACCAGCAGGCCCAAGGCAGTCACGAATGGGACCCAGCCTATACTACCAATTGGGATGCCCCTTCCTTCGGACCAACGCCAGATACGGGCAGTGGATTTGCCGAACTTCTGCTGGGCTTGCCGGACTATCTTTCGAACCAGTACAACCGCGGATATTTCTACTTTCGGCAGACGCAGCTAGGACTCTACGTCAATGACCGGATCAGGGTTACGCCAAAACTGACGCTTAGCCTCGGACTGCGCTGGGACTATTGGACACCCTACAGCGAGGCGAAAAACCGACTTGTTGTCCCGTACAACCCGGAAAGCACGTTCGAGGTGATTTCTCCAGGCAACGCGAGCGTGGAACAAATCCCGGGAATCCCGCCCGCCGTGCTTGCGTCGTGGGCAAGCTTGGGGTTGACTTGGGCAACTGCAAACTCCGTTGGATACCCTTCCAACCTCTTTCGGTCCATTCGCCATGACTTTGGTCCCCGGTTGGGCATCGCCTATCAGATCAACCGCAACACTGTGATCCGCGGCGCGTACGGCAGATATTACGTAGGGATGCCGCTGTCTCTGATATTGCAATCCACGCGCAATAATCCACCCCTCAATCTTCGCTTTGAAAACAATCGTTTCCACGACCCCAATGTGCCCAGTGGATATGAAAATCAGTACCCCTACATTATGACTCCCGCGCCGTCTGACTACCTGCCGGCGGCTACGGTCGATATAAGCAAACCTATTGCGCTTGGTACGACTGGCAACGCGGCGACGTATTGGGATCCCCGTGCCTGGAACGACGAGCATCAGCAAACCTGGAACGTGACTCTTGAGCATGAGCTACCCGCGCAAATAGGACTACGGCTTAGCTATATTGGAACATATGGCGGAAACCTCGAGCAGCAGTTCTCCATAGATCCTCGAGAACCGGTATATAACTTTTCGACGCGCACTGGGCTCAAGCCGCCGGGCGATACGAATCTATTGCGGGCAGTGCCAGGGTGGGGATTGATTGGCATAAACCATACCGGCTTTTCCCGCGACCATTCGGCCCAAGTGGAACTCCGCCGGAAGTATGCCAATGGGATGAGCTTTCAGTGGTTTTATACCTACGTCC
>WNGO01013338.1_pt1 | contig 11236 bp, 5 predicted proteins | sample 5400511 | NCBI WGS metagenome assembly WNGO01 (sample SAMN13153380, study PRJNA577476) | soil metagenome | isolation source: 20 cm soil or saprolite under Garry oak tree replicate 2 | place: USA:California | collected 2016-06-15
TCCAGGATTCTTGACCGGCAACTGCGATTGCCAGGCAATCGCAGTTTGGTAGGCCGTGGCGGCTTCCTCGTTCTGGCCGAGACCTGCGTACGACAGCCCCAAGTTGTCTTCCGCCTTGACGTTTTTCGGATCGAGCTTCAAGCACCGCTCAAACGCGCTGATGGCTTCCGCAAACCGATTTTCGTTGTACTTGGTGCGGCCAAGGTAGTACCAGCCTTGGGCATCATCAGGAGTCCACTCGAGCATCTTGGTCAGCCATTTGTCGGCATTGGGATAGTCGCCCAGTAGAACGTAGTCGAGTGCGACAATTTTCAGGTCGGCGGGGCTGGGGGTACGGTACTTGGCGCCTTCGGTGTATTCCCCGAGCGAAGCTCTTGCCACTGCGTCGCGGAAACTTGGGTTAGAAGTGTTGGCGAGTTTTTCGGCGTAGGTCGCCGTTGCGGGAGGAGCTGTCTCTCCTGTGGTCTGTTCCTTTGCTGCACCGGATCCCTCTTTCTCCTGGATTTCCCTGAACAGGATGTAGCCCCTCAGAAAATGCCCGTCGGCAGAGGTTGGATTTTTCTCCAAGTACTGACGCACAATGCCATCCGCTTCCGTTGCCATTCCCCTATCCGCGAGAGACCTGGCTTGGGAGAGGGGGGAATCGGCTGGTTTCGAGATTTGAGCGCAGGTTTGGTTTACAGCCGAGAAAAGCAGGAGCAACAAGGCCAAAAGGATGGGCAGATGCCCGTGCCTGTACAAGTCGCATTGCTGGTGCCAAGTGGCTCCCCAACTCCCCAGTTTTTTGTAAGAGCGGATTCTAAAGTGCCTACAGACGCGAAATCCATAAAAGCGGATTCTAAAGAACTTAGAATCAGAAAAGGGGAACTCGGAAACGGAAAATCGCATGGGCAGACGGGCGGGAGCTTGGTTTAGTATGCCCGCACTCCCATGGCTTTTGGGGAAACAAGCTAGAAGGGATGGAAAAGAAAGCGCGTCACTGGTGAAAAAATACAAAAGAGGCTGCAGCGACCAAAAAAGAAGGGACTTGAGTTTTTTCCGGGTGTTAGGAAACAAGTGACGAAAGGAGTGAGCAACTGGGTGTCGAGCGGCGGCGGTGCGAGTGCGGGGAACGCGAGTGTTGGACTCAGAGAACATGGAAGAATTTAACAACAGGGATTTGGACGAGTCAAAGCATGGTTCGGACAGCGAGAGAGCAGGTGCCTGTGCGGATCCGGCAAAGTGGTGTCCGCCTAAAGGGCTGGGCCGTTGCTATCCACCATCTTTTGGGGCTCGAAATTGAAGCGCAACAGGGAGCCTTCGATTTTGCAGTTAAATTCTATGTTTTTTTCATCGCTGCCAATCGTGGGATCGCCGGCTGGAGTCTTCTTGGGAAAGAAGAAGACGGCTGAGGTTACCAGGAGTCCCTTTTCATCACGTTCGTAGCGAACATGGCTGGGTGCGATCTTCTGTTTGGTTTTTCTCACTTCCAGGAAAGCGTTGGCCTCGAGGAACTTTTCGTCATGGCGAAAGAAGGGAGCCATGTCCTCCGACTGCAGGGCGATTTGATACTCGTCCTGCGGCTCGCTTGCATACTTTTCCACATCCACATCTTTTTTCCCTCCATGCAGCACGGCCTTGCGTGCGGAAGCGGCGCGCATCACGCGGGAAGACGCCCAGTAAATATGGACTTGCAGTTCGCCACCAAGGGAGGTCTCATCTGCCCGTTCCAGGGTACCGGGAAGCCTTCTTTCACGCCCAGCGATGGTGTCATTGGGTAGATCCTTTGCCGTGAGCGGAAGCCAGGTGCGAGTAATGGTCGCAGTGCGTACCCAAGGTGAATCGGTGAAGACTTTTTGCAGGTCCTTCTCGTCCCACTGGTCGTAGCTTTTGCCTTTCCAGGGCACGTCAGACGCCCAAGCGAGCGATGTAAAAATTAGAAGAGCGCTAAAAGCCTTGGTCGTGTTTTGTGCAGTATTTCGCATGGTTGGCCACCCTTCCTTCAACAGCTAACAGCATAAACGCTCACATCCTACAAAGAGAAAGTTGTCAGGGCGCCATTCACCCACTTGAAGACTCGGCGCTTGCTGCGCTTCTTCGTACTGCGCCAGATCCAGGCAGCGTGCCTGTGGGGGGAGGGCGGCACGGTGTTCGAAGCCGAGGAGTTCTTTGAGAGGGTCCCGATCCGAGAGAATGGAGGCCGGCCATGTTCATGGTTCTGATTTCTCGGAGACGGATGTCATGTTAGCGCTGGCCAGGGATCCGCTGTCACAGCTGTGCATCCGTCGGCACCTAGCCGCACTCCAGAAACAAGAGCCGGAGCTTTTTGTCGCCGGCTCTTGCAATTTCACGGACTCGAGGCACAGGGCACGGGCCAATTCAGAAGGTGAGCTTGAGGACGATTTGGCCTTGCCGTGGAGAAATTCCCTGGCAAGGTTGGCTCACCAGAACATTATTGCCATTGACCGTAATCGTTCCGGCATTTACAAGGCCAAAGCTGGATCCGTCATTAACATTGTTGTCCGCTCCACAAACTCGCATGCGATTAAGGATATTGGCGTACTCCATTCTCAATTCACCAGTCAGATGTTCGCCAAAATAGAAGTGCTTGGCCAACGCCATAATCTCGTCTGCGAAGAATGGGTTGCGTAAGACGCTGAGGTTACGCGGCTCGTTCCCCTCTTTAAACCCAGGGTCGGAAAACGCCGCCGTGTTGAACACCGGCAAACTCTTGTAATAGTTATTCCAGTTGACATTCAAAGCCACGGTGCGGTCGTAATTCGCCCGGTTGAATCCGTTCAAGAACACGTCGTTATTGTTCGCATTGACCGAAATGGGAGTGCCGCTTAGATAGGTAAAGATGCCGCTCAACTGCCAGCCTCCGAGCAGGTTCTTCATACCCATGCCGCCGCGATTCAGCAACTTTTTACCGGGGCCGATCGGCAACTCATACACACCCGTCATGTTCAGGACATGCGTTTGATCGTTACCAGAAATCGACCATTCCGATTTCTGGTCAAACCCGTTCAGCGCACCAAAGTTGAAGCTCGAAAAGCCGCTGTCCGTATTTGACATATTTTTCGACAACGTGTAATTGATCAGGAAGGTCAAGCCATTGCTATAACGCTTCTGGATGCTGGCCTGAAGAGCGTTATAGACCGACGAGCCAGCCATATTAAACTGGTTTGCTAGTCCTCCGGCCGACTCGCTTGGGTTAAACATCGGATAGGGGAGTAAAGCTCGCGAGAGGCCAGCGCTTGCTCCGTAATCACAGAGGAAATTCACATACGGGGTGAAGAACGTTCCTGATGCCCCGGGATTGTTCGTGTTCGGACCACAGGTAACAGCTGTCTGGGTGAAACCAGCAGCTTGCAGGTCCGCCTGCGAAACCACCGAGGTCCAGGCGAAATTTGGCGAGGAGGGCGACATGGGGCAATTGGGGTCCGCAGGATTGCCAGTTGCACAAAACTGCGTGAGGTATTTCGGAGTGGTCTGGTTGATGGGGTTCAGCATGGACGTCAAGTGGACGGCCCTGTTCCCTATGTAAGATACGGTGAGCAGCATGTTCCCCGGCAGCTCGCGCTGTATCCCGGCGTTCCACATCTGGATGTAAGCATTCGGCCCGGGATCTTTAGAGAACTGGAAAAGCGGCCCTGTGGCATTGAATAGCGTCGGGCCAAAGGCGGCCAATGAGGGAACCCCGAGAGGATTATTGTCCCATATGCCGTACGCAGGAACGTTCGATCCGTTGGAGTTCACCACGATCTGGCCGGCCGAGAGGCTGCCATAATCCACTGACAACTTGTTATTTCCAAACTCATAAGGGCCTTGATCCAAGAAATTGACTGAATAGCCGGCCAGAACCACGGTCTTGTTGGTGAGCTTGTAGGCGAAACCGATACGCGGGCTGAAGTCCTTCCAGTGGATACTCGCGCGGCGAAATCCCACACACGCTGCACAGGTGCCCAGCTTGGCGGCTGCACCAAGTAAAGGCTGCCCCGTAGTCGGGCTGATGGCGCCGGGATTGGGTGTCTTCGGATCAAAAAACGTCGCATTGTCATTGCTTTCCAGGAACGGCCGCGGGATATCCCAGCGAAGTCCTGCATTGAGCGTTAGCTTCGGCGTGAGCTTTATGTCGTCCTGGATGTAAGGGGCCATGTACAGGTTGCGCAGCTTGTTTTCCGCGACAAACCGGCGGAAGGCGGAGTCCACATCGCCCAGGAGCAAGCTGGCAAAAGCAGCGCCTGTCTCGCCCTTGGTGTTGGTTGGATCGGCGGTGGTAGCGCTGTTAAAGGCGAAGCCGCCGCCGCAACCCTGGCATTCGTGGTCGTCTTGATACGCGCGGCGAATTTCGAATCCGAAGTTGTAGGTATGGCGTCCGTGGATATACAACCAGTTGTTGTCAAAACCCAGGCCGAGCTTGCGGTTAATCGAAAAGGTTTCACCGAAAAGGGACCCGCCGCTGGCTTGCATCCCCCACGAGCTAGGATTCCAAGGTTGGTTGGCATTCCCGTTAAAACGGATAAAGGGGAGAGTGATGCTGCTTGCAACTCCGGGAAAGCTCACACCTGTATGCGTGTTGAACTGGTCGTTGATCTCCCCGAGCCAACTGAATCCAGCCGTCATCACCAAGTTGCTCGAAAAAGTCTTCGAGTAGGTGAGGATAACGCCGGTCCCAAGATTTGGGTTGATCTGAGCCCCCGAAAATTCATTGTTGAAGAAGACACAGTTAACGCTGCATCCGAGATTGTTCCATTTGTTCCGCCACCAAGAGAAATGGAAAGCCTGCGTCTGACCAAAGTTCTGATCAGCGGTAAGCCCTATGTTGGTTTGCCGGGTGGGCAGCACGCTAACCTGCGGCGGCAAGTTGTTGCTCAAAGTGGGAAAGGCAGCGTTAGGAATCAGCTGCAGAAGGCTCTGGGAAAGTTTGCTGAAGCACGAGGTCGGGATCACGTCGCCGGACCAGGGTTGTCCCGGCGCCGGTGCTGCGCAGCCGGTGGGAAGGACCGTGAAATTCGGTGGCACGTAGATCTGGTTCTGTACCACACAGGTTGCGAGCGACACGGGCGCCCCAGGAGGGCAAGCTTGATTGGTTGGAGCGTTAGGACCAGGTCCTCGATCATTACAAACGCCACCAGTGAATCCGTTTGAACAAAGGGCGGAGAAATCCCCTCCGATCATGCCTTGAGTCGGAACCGTTAAGTTGCCGGTGGCAGGGGCGTTGACGCGATACCAGTCCCAGCTCGTGTAAAAGAACGTCTTGTTCCTGCCGTCATAGATTTTCGGCAGCCACACCGGCCCGCCCACGGAAAATCCAAAATTATTCTCAACGTCGTGGGGGATCGGCGCCTTGACAAACACTCCGTTCGAGTTGAAGCCTGAGCCCGGCGGGTTCACACCCGCCGCATCAAAATAGCTGTTGCGGTTGATCTCAAATAAATCGCCATGCAGCTGATTGGTGCCGGATTTGAACCTGTAAGAGGGGGTTGTAAATCGTTTGAAAGCCCTGCGTCTCGGCTTGGGCGATCACGACGCCGTTGAACATCACTTCGTTTTGAAAATCGATCCCTCCGTTGATCCGGTGGCTAAATGAGTTTCCCGTGACGCCGGGGGCCAGAAAGAGATAACTGTCAATTTGCCGATCGCGCCCGCCGCCAATGAAAGTCGGCACTTCCTCCAAAATCGTGCTCTGAATCACCGTGCCAAGATTGGGCTCGTCAGTCTGAAGAGTAATTGTAGGTGCAGTTACTTCCACAGTAGTTGTTGTAGCTCCGGTCTTAAGAATCGCGTCGGCAGTCGCTGTTTGGCTGACGAAAACGTTCACTCCCGCCAAGACTGCCGTTTGGAAGCCCGCCTTCTCAATCTTCACCCTATAAGTTCCGGGATTCAGGTCCGTGATGTAATAGCTGCCCTGCGACGTGGTTACTGCCGTGTGCACGAACGAACGACGCGGACACCCCTCGCGGTATCCCCAAACCTTGGCGGGAGTCTTCGCCTGTAGGGGGCGAGAGTCAATACACTCGAATGTCATCTCTATGTTCCCGTGTAAATAATTCACTGAGAATGGTTTAGCGGATCCTATTCCAGTGTGACTAAAGAATGAGTCCGGGAACTGGCGCCCCAGCCCTTGCCTTCCACCACGGTATGGATGACATCGATGTCGGCGGTAGAAATTTCTTCCCTGGCACCGCTCGGCCAGTATATTTCGAGCTTATCGACCTTAGTGATAGGTCCGAGGCCGAAATGCACCCGCTGATCGGAACTGGAGCCGTAGCTGCCGCCGCTGAAAACGTCGGCGCGCTGGCGGACTCCCCCGGCGGTGAGAAACACCTTGGAGCCAACGGCATCGCGAGGGCTCTTGGGACCACCGACCAGTTTGAGGGTGAGCCAGTGATTGTCATTCTTGACCACGTTGCGGAGGAGCGTGGGCAGAGAGTCGATGTTGTTGATCACCACATCGATGTGCCCGTCGTTGAACAGATCGCCGAAGGCAGCGCCGCGGCCGGGGATGACATCGGTAAGGCCACTTCCAGTGGCCGGAGGCACCTCCTGGAATTTTGCGCCGTCGAGATTGCGGAAAAGCTGGGGCCGTTGTGCGTAGGTCATACCCCAATCCTGCTTGTCCACGACTGGATAGACGTGCCCATTGGCGACAAAAATGTCCAGCAGGCCGTCGTTGTCAAAATCGAGGAATCCGGTTCCCCAGCCGAGAAACGGGAGCGTGGGAGCCGCCAGTCCGGTCTTGTAAGCGACGTCGGAGAAGCTGCCGTTCCCTTCGTTGCGGAACAAGGTGTTGTAATCATCGGAAAATACGGTGACGTAGAGATCCACTTTGCCGTCCCGATTGTAATCGCCCACGCCGATGCCCATGGACGCCTGGACACGCCCTTCTTCCGTCACCGCCAATCCGGACATAAAGCTCACGTCTTCGAAGGTGCCGTCATGACGGTTGTGGTAGAGAAAATTGGGCACCGAGTCGTTGGCGACGACGAGGTCCACCCAACCGTCATCGTCAACATCTACAAATACTGAGGCGAAACCGTAGGAACCGTAGGGGTCGGTCACACCAGCCTTCGCGCTGACGTCGGCGAACGTGCCATCTCCATTGTTGTGAAAGAGATGGTCGCCTTCCCCGGAGAGACCCATGGGACCGCAAAACATACCGACGCCGCGATATTGACACGCGCCTTCTGGAACCGGACGCCGGCCCGCGATCGCAGGATGATCAGGGTCGTACTTCACGTAACCTGGCACAAACAAATCCAACAAGCCATCGTGATCGTAGTCCCCCCAGGTTGGTCCGGTGGACCAACCACCGACAGTTACACCGGCTTTCTCTGCGACATCGGTGAAGGTACCGTCATGATTGTTGTGGTAGAGGCGATTCTTGCCGAAATTGGCGACATATATGTCGGCCCGGCCGTCGTTATCATAGTCAGCGACAGCGACGCCGAAACCCCATCGTTCATTGGCCACGCCTGCTTTGTCGGTCACATCCGTGAACGTGCCGTCGTGATTGTTATGCAGCAACATGGCGCGCGGCGCTGGTTCCTTCCCCTTGAGTGCAGGGATGGTCGAACCATTCAAGAGATAAATGTCCAGCCAGCCATCATTGTCATAGTCGAGCAGCGCCACGCCGGAGCCTGGCGCTTCCAGAATCGTCGCTTTTTCAGACCCGCCGGAACGATGATGGAATTTATCGAGACCAGCCTCCTTGGTGATATCGATGAACACAACCGGCGCGCCGTCGACAAATCCGCCTGCGGTGATCGGGCGAGCCTTGGAATCTTTTATGGGCGCGTGGGCGCCGCCAGTGGCCATTCCTGAATTTCCAGCTGGGCGAGGTGGCGGTGGCTGTGCTTGTGGGTTTCCTGGTTGGGACTCTTGGCAGATTGCTGGCGGAGTCAATGGCCCGATCCAAAAGAACAAGAAAGCCACAAGGCCAAGAGTAAGGCGCATGGTTCAAACATTATGCAGTCTTGGGAGCCCAAGAAGGAATGTCAATGGCTTTCAGTGTCGTTTCCTCTTTCCCTGCTGCAAATTGAAAATAATGGCCCAAGAGACCCGCGCAATCCGGCGACCTGGTTCAAGCCAGCGAAGAGATGCACTTCCAGATCCAATTCTTGAGATTCACCAAGAGGATGGTTGGCTCGGCAAAATTGGCGGAGTGGACTTTCGCAAGGTCACTAACCCGGGCAAAATTTGGCAGCGGCATAATCCTTCCTAGCCCATTCCAATTCAGTGGCTTACGCGGGAAGGAATAGATGACATGAGAATGTATTGACAGACCATGCTGACGAAGGAATAGTCGAAATCCGCTGCTTACGTCGTCAAAGGTGGCCACCCCCATGAAACCGAGTGCCGCACTTCTGTCCTTGCTATCGCTGTCGTGTGCCTGCGTGGGATTCGGGCAGGAAGCGAAAGAGCCCGACCCGCACAAGGCCATCCTTGAGCGGCTCGATTCCCTATCGGTCTTGCCGCTGGGCTGAGTGGCGTTCCCACGGCGACCTCCCGCACCCCGAAGACACGAGCATCAATGATGGGGACTGGCAGACCGTAAAAGTGAGGGAACCGTGGAAAACGGGCTCGCGTGTTCTTCGGCGCTGGGTGGAGATTCCGGAAAAAGTCAACGGTTACTCGACACAAGGGACGAGAGTGAGACTGGAACTGAGCCTCCAAAGCGAAGAAAGCATGATGATCACCGTCTTTTCCAACGGCTCACTTGTGGCCCGCACGGATGAGGACATGCAGCAGCCGATTCCGCTCACGGAGAGCGCGCAGCCAGGGCAGAAATTCTTGATTGCCGTGCGCGTGAGCTGCACGGAAGCGAATACCGGAATTTATCGCAGCGAGTTGCGATTCGAATCTCCCACCAGCCGCCCAGATCCCGCACTGTTCAGGACCGAAGTCCTCGCTGCCCGGCCGATGATCGCTGTGTTTACCGAGGGAAAGGCCGAGAGAGAAAGCCAATTGGATGCGGCGGTCAAGACGGTGGACTTCACGGCCCTGGATCGCGGTGACCAGGGAGCGTTTGACGAATCTGTGCGGCAGGCACAAACCAAATTGCGGCGCCTGAACCCGTGGCTGAAGAAATTCACCATTCGCGCCGCGGGCAACTCCCACATCGATATGGCCTGGCTATGGCCTTGGACGGAAACCGTCGAGGTCGTCCGGAATACTTTTCGTAGCGCCCTCGATCTGATGCAGGAATACCCGGACTTCCGGTTCACCATGTCTTCGGCCCAAACCTATGCGTGGATGGAAGAGAAATATCCCGATCTATTCAAAGAAATTCAGCAGCGCGTGCGGGAAGGCCGCTGGGAAATCGTCGGCGGCATGTGGGTGGAGCCTGACCTGAACATGCCGGGCGGCGAATCCCTGGTGCGGCAGATTGTCACCGGCAAGCGCTACTTACAGCAGAAGTTCAATGTGGATGTCAAGATCGGATGGAATCCCGACTCTTTTGGCTACAACTGGCAGCTCCCGCAAATCTACAAAAAATCAGGGATGAATTACTTCGTGACCCAGAAGATCTACTGGAACGACACAACGAAATTTCCCTACAGGCTCTTCTGGTGGGAATCGCCGGACGGAAGCCGTCTGATGACCTATATTCCCCATGACTATGCCAACGACACGAATCCCGTGAAGATGGCGGATGATCTTTCCGCCTACGCTCCGGCCATGTATGCCAGTGATCCGCCCGATGGCCGTGAAATGATGCACCTGTACGGGGTTGGGGACCATGGCGGCGGCCCGACGCGTGCCATGCTGGACATCGCCAAGCGCTGGATGGATCCGGATGTCGTTTACCCGCGCCTGCAGTTCGGCACCGCCCGCGGATTCTTTGATGACTTGGAGAAAAATCAGGCCAACCTGAATTTGCCGACGTGGCGGAACGAAATGTACTTCGAATACCACCGCGGCGTCCTAACCACGCAAGCAGAAACCAAGCGCCTGATCCGTACGACCGAAGAATTGCTTCTCGACGCGGAGAAGTTTTCTGCGCTTTCGACACTATTCGGCAAGGGCTATCCCGCGAACGATTTCAACGGAGCATGGCAGCGGCTCTTGTTTGACGATTTCCACGACATTTTTCCCGGCTCGGGCATTGCCGTGAATTATCTCGATGCCAAGCGCAACCTGGAAGATGTCAGGCGCACCGGCAATGCCATCCTCGAAAGCTCTCTCGACGAACTCTCCTCCTCCATCAACACGCAGGGCCCCGGTGTTCCGGTAGTCATCTACAATTCGCTCTCGTGGCCGCGCAAAGAAGTGATTGAGACCGAGGTACAACTCGCTGCATCCACGCAAAAAGTTGAGGTCGTTGATTCGGCGGTTAGACCCGTGCCGTCCCAGTTGATTTCAATCGAGCAGGGCACACATCGGGCACACCTGTTGATATTGGCCAGCGTGCCGGCGCTCGGCTACAAGACCTATTTCGTGCGCGCTGCCTTCAAACCTGCCTCTTTCGCGGCATCGGTGAACAGTACTGGCAATACCCTCGAGAACGAATTCGTGCGCGTCAAGGTCGACTCACAAACCGGCTGCGTGACCGGCGTTTTCGACAAGCGCAGCCAAACGGAAGCGCTGGCGCCCTCAGAAACCGATTCCGGCGGCCCCAAGACTTCGGCCTGCGGAAATCTCCTGCAGGTGTTCCGGGATAAGCCCAAACAGTGGGATGCCTGGAACATCGATGCGGACTTCGAAAAGGAACACTGGGATCTCGACAAGGCAGACGAGGTCAAGCTGGTTGAGAATGGTCCGCTGCGCGCCGTCATTCAGGTAAAGAAGCATTTCCAGAATTCGACCTTTGTTCAAGACATCACCGTGGCGGCGGGCAATCCGCGCGTGGACGTCAAAATGACCGCCGACTGGCGCGAGAAGCACATCCTGCTCAAGGTCGCGTTCCCGCTCAGCGCCCACAATCAGAAAGCAACATTTGAGATTCCGTACGGCTCCATCGAGAGGCCCACCACCCGCAACACCCCGGCCGAACAGGCTCAATTCGAAGTGCCCGGCCTACACTGGGCGGACATTTCCGACGACAAACATGGGCTCAGTCTGTTGAATGACTGCAAGTACGGATACGACGCCAAGGGCAACGTCTTGCGGCTCTCCTTGCTGCGTTCGCCCGAATGGCCGGATCCTCACGCCGATGAGGGCCACCACGTATTCACTTACTCTTTTTACGCCCACCCAGGAAGCTGGCGCGATGCGCAGACGGTTCGCCGCGGGTTCGAACTCAACTACCATT
>WNGO01025404.1_pt1 | contig 11234 bp, 12 predicted proteins | sample 5400511 | NCBI WGS metagenome assembly WNGO01 (sample SAMN13153380, study PRJNA577476) | soil metagenome | isolation source: 20 cm soil or saprolite under Garry oak tree replicate 2 | place: USA:California | collected 2016-06-15
GCGGGGACCCATATGTGGACGGCCCCCGTGCCGCAAGAGTTTTTCAGGGTCTGATCGGATCGCTTGCATCCATATGTCCGGCCTGTTGATGCGGTCGCTTTGAACCGCTGGCCAAGATGGTTTTCCGCGACGCGAGTTCCAAACACACCGGCGACCTTTACGGGCCAATGGGTCCCACGGAGTGTCTCGCACCTCGGATCGATCGATCCTACCATCTGCTGTCCTCTTGCAGCTCCGGCTCAACCGGTGCGGCGAACCCGCCGACCGGCTGATCTCTTAAGCGGCGAATGCCTGTGCGCCAGGCATCCGCGCGCCATCGTAACTTTCGCCCGTCGTCATCAGCTTCCATGCGATGCGGGCAACCTTGTTGGCGAGCGCCACCGCCGCGAGTTTTGGCGGCTTGCGCTTCAGCAAGGCGAGCAACCAGGCCGACGGACGGCCGCGGCCGCGCCGCACCTGCTGGATCACCGCGGTCGCCCCCGCCACCAGCAGGCTGCGCAACATCTCGTCGCCAGCACGGGTGATCTTGCCGAGCCTGGTCTTGCCGGCGGTGGAATGGTCTTTCGGTGTCAGCCCGAGCCATGCCGCAAAGTGCCGGCCGGAACGGAACGCGCGCGGATCGGGGGTCTTCATCACCAGCGCCGTGGCGCCGATCGGTCCTACCCCTGGAATCTGCGCCAGGCGTCGGCTGCAGGCGTTGGCGCGATGCCAGGCCATTAGCTTGACCTCGATCGCCTTCAGTTCAATCTGCAGCCGCGCGTAGTCCTGGCCATGGATCGCCAACAGCTCGCGCGCCAGCGCCGGCACGGTCTCGTCTAGCGCGATCCGCGTCAACAGCGGCTCGATCTTGTCGAGACCCTTCGCTGTCGTCAGGCCAAACTCCGCCGCATAGCCGCGGATCGCGTTGCTGAGCTGGGTGCGCCTTGCGATCAGCTGCTGGCGAACCCCTGCCAACATTAAGGCCGCCTGCTGCTCTTCGGTCTTCACCGGCACGAACTGCATCGTCGGCCGGCTCATCGCCTCGCATAATCCTTCGGCATCGCGCCCGTCGTTCTTGTTGCGCTTGACGTAAGCCTTCACGTGTTGCGGCGCCATCAGCTTCACCTCATGGCCGAGCTTGCGCAACTCCCGCGCCCAGTAATGTGCCGCTCCGCACGCCTCCATTCCGATCACGGTCGGCGGCAGCTTGGCAAAAAACGCCAACACCTCGCTGCGCCGCAGCTTCCTGCGCAGCACCGGCCGCTCGGCGGAATCAACCCCATGCAACTGAAAAATATGCTTCGACGTATCCATTCCAATTCGGATAATCTGGTTCACGGACGGCTCCCTTGTCTGAGATTGCAACAACCTCATTCTGGCACACTCGATGCCGTAGGGGGCCGTCCACACCATCACGCCGTGCAACAACCTCATTCTGGCACACTCGATGCCGTAGGGGGCCGTCCACACCATCACGCCGCGGCCTCGCTTTTTGACACGGCGGCTAACGGCCTCCGCTCTAACAGACAAATGTGGTTATGGGTCCCCGCTTTCGCGGGGACGACGCGTCATATGTGCGCGACAAGCCTCCCCGATCTCGCGGCGCGATGCGTCCGAGGTTTGCAAAAATCGTTTCGCCCAATAATCAGAGGGCGCAGGGAATGCCGGGCGCTCGATGCGCCCACAGCCTCGCATGCAAAATAAAACAAGCATACGAGTTAGTCACCACGGTCACACCGGAAATCACCCGGCACTCCCCGCGCAATGGTTTTACGGCTTACTTCGCGCTCTCCTCGGTGACCACGCTTTTTGACACCGTCGCCTGCGCTTCTTACCGCAGACTTGACGCCAACGATTGGGGCGTCGGAACCACACGACTTCGCCGTACGCAAGCAGACCGCGTTCGTCTCGCGCGCTGCCGCGTCCACCGCATCCCGCCCCGCGTTCGTGACGATCGCGATACGCCCCTCTTGTCGGAACGAGACGGGCGAATCAGTGAACTGATTTGGGTCAGAGGAAAACAGAAATATTTTTGCAAAAGGGCCTTGACACCATTTCTGAAAATCAGAAGCGATTTGCCCGTCGGGTTAATTTGCCGCGGCCCAAATGCCCAAATTTGATTTGCCACGGCGGGCAATTCAGTCAAGCGGATTGCGCTTCCGCTAATTCGCCGTACCGTCGTTCCGGCTCCATGAATGGGTTTCGCTCCGGCCTTCGCTCGTTAAGCTGCAGCGGACAAGTCGCTCCATCCATCCTATGCGCTATCCATCCAACGCGCTGGACTCAAACTCCCAGTCGAGCCGGGGCGCGCGTCACAGCTTAGCAAGGGCGCGTACTCATAAAATCGAGATTGATTGATGTGGCTTACTCGATGTCCGATATGCCCCGATAGCGACCAAATTCCGCATCGCAGCGAAATGACGCGATGTGCCAACAAGCGACATTGGCATGCCTTCCCCGGCTTAAAACGCAACGGGTGTGAAACGCTTCAAGGTCACCACCACCGGATGGGCCAGGTATCTCCTTCATTAACGCCTCGCGTGACGAGATTGTGCCAAGCAAAAGCAAACGTTGCGAGCAGCAGGGCACCGATGCCAACTGGCACAATCAGAAAGCTCCAGTACATGTTATTGACGACAACAACCAGCGGATCGATGCCGGCAGGCGGGTGAAACGTGCCAGTCAGATGCATTGCGACCATTGCCAAACCAACGGCGACGGCGGCGGCCCACGGCGCTGGGCCGCACAATTTCACAACCAGCAGTCCAACGAGCGTGGAGACAAGATGACCGCCGACAAGGGCGCGAGGTTGCGACGGTTCTGCCTTTGGTGAGCCCAATACTGTTACGATCGACGTCGCGAATGGAATCGCGAAGAGCGGAAATGCCCTCTCAATGGAGAACGCCTCCATGCTCCCGATGGCAATTGCGCCCCCGGCCGCTCCGGCGAGGATGGCAAGTAGTTCGCGCATCGGGTCACTCCTCGGAAGGCTTTACAATTTCGACAAAATGTCGAGCGTCACTTGGAGCGCGACAGGAAATTGCGGATTGCCACAGCGATCTCGTCACAGTGCGTCTCGAGGGCGAAGTGGCCGGTGTCGAAGAAGCGCACGTCAGCGTCTGGAATGTCACGCTTGAACGCCTCGGCGCCCGGCGGCAGGAAAAACGGGTCGTTCTTGCCCCAAGCTGCCAGAAACGGCGGCTTGTGCTTGCGAAAATAGGCCTGGAATTCGGGATACAGCGCGATGTTGCTCTTGTAGTCGCCGAAGAGGTCGAGCTGCACTTCATCAGCGCCAGATCGTGCGAGATAGAAGTTGTCGAGCGAATACCCGTCCGGAGAAACCGAGGACGTGTCGGCGACGCCGTGGGTGTATTGCCAGACCGTTGTCTCGGGCGAAAGAAAGCCGCGGAGGGCTCTGCGGTTTGCTTCGGACGGGTCCTGCCAGTATGCGCGGATCGGGTTCCAGCCGTCGCTGAGGCCCTCGACATACGCATTGCCATTCTGCGAGATGATGGCGGTGATGCGCTCGGGGTGCCTCACCGCAAGGCGGAAACCAGTCGGCGCGCCATAGTCGAAGACATAGATGGCGAACCGGTCAAGTCCGATCACTTCAGTGAAGCGGTCAATAGCCCCCGCGATGTTGTCGAAGGTGTAGCTGAACTTGGTCCGTTCCGGCATGTCCGATTGGCCAAACCCGGGCAGATCGGGCGCAGCCACATGAAATCGGTCGGCGAGCTGCGGAATGAGATCGCGGAACATGTGGCTTGCAGTTGGAAAGCCGTGCAACAGGAGGATCGTTGGCGCGTCCTTCGGCCCGGCTTCGCGATAGAATACTCCTATGCCGTCGACATCCACCTTCCGGTAAGTGACTGCACGCATGGGAACTCCTTTCGTTCTCTAGTCAATGGTGCTGATGGAGATTATCGATAGCGGGTTCGAGAATGAAAAACCGAGAAAAGGGTATCCGTCCCGACCTCCTCCTGGGCTACGCCGCGCATGGTCGACGTCGCGAAGCTTCCACAATACGTTACACATTGCGGTAACCCCGTTCCTGCAGCACCCAGCCGTTGCCGTCCGGGTCCGAGAAGTCGGCGAAGCTGGCGTAGTCCTTGCGCGCGGGGTCGAGCCCGGGTGCGAAACCTCCGTCCCAGGCATCGATGGGTACCTTGTGCCGGATCTCACCCACTTCGACCCCACGTTCGAGCAGGCGGCTCCGCGCAGCCTCAAGATCGGTGACAACGAGATAGACGTTGCGAAGTGATCCGACGGGCGCGTCGGTGAGTCCGCGACCGATCTGTATCGAGCAGCTGGAGCCTGGCGGAGTGAGCTGCACGACGCGGAACGCGTCGTTCGGCGAATAGTCGACATCGAGCGTGAAGCCGACCTGGTCGACATAGAATCGCAGCGCTCGCTCGACATCGCCCACCGGCAACGTGATCACCTCGACTGACAACTTCACGACCGCCATGCTGGTTGTGTTCATCGCACCTCGCCTCGTCAGTCGCAGGATTCACAAGTCGATGACGACGTCACCGATCGGTTGCGAGCAGCAAACAAGAAGGTTGCCGTCGGCGGGCTTCTCGAGTGGCTGCGGCAAATAGGTGACCGCGCCCGAAACCAGACCGCTCTCACAGTTGTGACAAACACCGGTCCGGCACGACCATCGGACCGGGACGTCGCACGCCTCGGCCAGCTCCAAAACGCTCTGGTAGGCTGACGGCTTCCAGTGTACGGCGATGCCGCTTCGCGCGAATGATACCAGCGGACCAGTGTTGGCGTCGTCCTTGGGCAGATGTGGAGCTCGCGTCGCTGCACCGACGACACCGGGAGTCATCGGCTCGCTGCCGTTGAAAATTTCGACATGAAGCTGCTGCGGCGCCACGTCCAGGGCTGCGAACGCCTCCTTCATGTCTGCCATGAAGCGTGTCGGCCCGCAGAGGTAGACATCCGCCTCTCGCGGGATGCCGACCACGTCGAGGACCGATCGCGACAGGTGACCGGTAGCGTCGAAATCCTCGCCCAGCTTATCGCGAGATCCCGGCCTGCTGTAACAAACATAGCTGCGGCCATTCGTGAGCGCGAGCATGACGCGGCGGACTTCGGCGGCAAAGGGATGATGCTGCCGGTCACGGGCCGCGTGCAGCCACAGCACCGGCCGTGTCGAGCGGGCGGCCGCCAGCGCGTACAGCATCGCCAGGACAGGTGTTGCCCCGATTCCCGCACTGACCAACACCACGGGCCGCCCTCCGGACTGAAGAATGAAGCTTCCGCGCGGCGAGCTGACGTCGAGAACATCGCCCACCCGAACATGCTCCCGCACACGCTGATCCGATAGCGCTCCGTCGAGAGCGGCCCAGAGAGCGAGTAGCTGCGAACGAGTGGCGGGCCGCCGCCGGTCCGTCGAAGACGCAAGACCACGTACTGGCCGGGCAGAGCCGGTGGCAGCGGCTGACCGTCCGGATGACGCATCGACAGGGAAAGGGCGTCCGCGGACTCCTGATCGATCGCCGCCACCGCGAGCGGTTGAAATCCTGGCGCAACCGGATGCGCAGCTGCTGCCGGCGCGAGCCCCGCGTTGCCGCTCCCTGCGGCGGTCGTTTGGCTCTGCAGCAATGCCTCGAACGACGAGCGCCATCCGGGCGAAAGCGCCTCGATCCGCAAGGCGCGCTGCAATCGATCGCGCACATGATTGCGCGAATAGAGAAGCGCGTTGATCTCGGCGACGGTCATTCGCTCGTTCGCCTCTCCCACCCTCACGATTTCGTCGCCGGCGCCCACTTCGCCTTCCTGAAGGACGCGGAAGTAGAACCCCGGTCTTCCGCTGGATGTCAGCAATGCCGGCATCCGCGGCTCGTTCATCCGAATGCCAACGCGATAGCAGGTAACGCGAGGTTGAGTGACCTCGAACAGCGCGTCGCCGATTTGATAACGGTCGCCGATGCAAACGGCATCGTCGGGCAATCCTTCGATGGTGAAGTTCTCGCCGAACTGTCCGTAGACGGAGTCGGTTCTCGTCAGCTGCTCCTGCCAATAGCGATACGATTCGATCTGATAGACGAAGACGGCTCGCTGCTCACCGCCGTGGCCGCCCAGGTCGCCTTGACCGTCTCCTTCCAGATTCAGCCGGCCGACCCGACAGCGGCCATGCACCGGATTTTTCCAGATCCCGGTATGTACAGTGCGACCCTTCCACTCGACGTCGCGCGGAAGTCCGACGTTCACCGATAGTAGTCGCGCCATGTCCCACTCCGCTTTGATGGGAACCGGAATTCCTCCTAGCCGCTCGCAGCCGCCGCGGGCTCGCCACCGGATGCTCGCTCGTGGACTACCTCGGCGACGTCGAGGTTGCGATCGGGGCCGTGCGGAACCACTGTCTGGCCCGGCTCAAGATGGAGTTGCGTGCCATCGAGATGTACCGAGACGATGTCCGGTTCGAACGACACCAGGTTGGAGATGCGGCGGACCTCGGGATAGGCGTTAGGATACGACCATGCCGCCAGACGTGCGTCATCGATGGAGTAGTAGCTGCAGAGCCCCTTGTAGGGGCAGAAGGTCTGGAGTTTCACGGGAGTGAGGGCGGACTCGTCGATGTCGGCGCGTGGAACGTACCAGCGCGGTGCGAAGCCGGACTCGTAGAGGACCACCGGCCGCTTTGTATCGGCGATGATCCGGTCACGATGGCGGACCACGAGGTTACGAGAGGCCTGGCGAATGTCGATGCGGTGGTAGGGATCAGCGGCATGGCCCACGATTCTTTCGTCTTCTTCGTAGAAGGCATCCATGGCCCGCCAGGCGAACGCGACGCGTGCCTGCAGTTCGCTCGCGTGGGCGGGCAGGTTTGTGTGCTGCCACGCCCCTCTGGCCGCGATGTGTTGCTCGTCCGACCGGACGCTGTACCAGGACGTGAGCCCGAGATCGGGGTGTTGGGTGGTATGCTCGGTGCGTTCCAAGACGTGTCGAGAAACGTCCGTCTCCGGGAAGTAGGCTACCGGATAGCGGCCCGGTTCGAAGAGCAGAAGGATATGCTCGCTATCGGCTATCCAGATTCCCCCGAAGCGCACGCGCATGCGCCGGCGCAACCGCTCGACGTACAACAGTCTCTGGGGCAGCGGTTCGGGCACGAGAAACCGGCCGATTGCCCCCGTTGAGAGCGGACCTTGTTGCCAGGACAGTCCCATTGCTCTCTCCCCATAGGTTTGATGATCGAGGCCGGTAGCAGCAAAAAGAGAGTCTCATTCGATCACCTCGTCGGCGCAAGCGAGATCGATCAGCCCTGCATGGCCCCCATCCAGCTGGCGACGGCCCGCCCGATCTCGTCCGGCGAATCTTCCTGGACGAAATGGAGCCCCGCGATCGTCACCTCGGTCTGCGCTGGGAAGCTGCGGGCCAGGTCGAGAACCGGGCCGTGGGCGAGGATTCCGCCGGGCTCGGCCCTCAGGAACAGCTTGGGCACATTGCTCGTTGCCAGCCAGTCAGCGTAGGCGGTCACGATCGCAGTCACGTCGGCGGGCTCGCCCTCGATCGGGATCTGCCGGGGCCACGTCAGCGTCGGCCGTCGGCCCTCGCCGCATGGATAACCAAGGTGACCCGCTCGCGCACATCCAGGGCCTCGAGCAGCGCGTCGAGGTAACGACGGTGCTCGACGAAGCGATACGAGTCGCGGCCACTGTCAGGCAGCTTCTCGGAGTCGCCCATGCCGATCAGGTCGGGGGCGATGCAGCGGCCTAGTGGCTGCAGGTACGGCAACACGTTGCGCCAGAGGTACGACGAGGTGGGATTGCCGTGCAGCAGCACGATGGGATCGCCCTGTCCCACCTCCACGTACGCCATCTCGCGGCCGAGGACCCGCTGCCGCTGCTTTTGGTATGGAAATGCCGCAGAGATCATGTTCGCTCCTCCCGTAGTACAATCGGGCACAGCGACACCGCGAGTGATTAAGCCTCCGCAACCAGCGCCGTTGCGCTGTACGGGACGATCTTACCCGGACCTTGCACCATTCGCTTGCCCGCGATCGATGCGGTTTAGCAAATCTTGCTTGACTCGTGAAGCGCCTTCGGCGCGGGGGTCCCATAAAGCGCGTGGACGGGGTTTGACACTCATAAGAGTGTATCGGATCTACCTTCGCTCGATCCGACGAGCGGGACTGCAGCGTCCATCGATCGTGGCATGCTCCATGCTTCCACATTACGAATGAGCGTGTTTCTTCAACCGAAACGCCAGCGCGATCAGCAGCACGCCGATGATCAGGGCATAAGTGCCGATTACCCAGATCAGCGCGAGCGCGCCCGCTCCCGGAGCCAACATCACGCCGATACCAAACAGCACCGATATTATGCCACCCAGAATCAGGAACCACTCGTTGTCGATCTCCTTGCGCAACTGGATCGCGCCTATGATCTGAAATACCCCGGTCGCGATCGCCCAGCCGGCAATGAAAAACAGCAGCACCAGCGCGCTGAGGCCCGGCATCAGAAACGTCAGGAGCCCTGCCGCAATCCCAAGCAGACCGACAATAGCCAGCCACCAACGTGGCCCCGGCGCGCCACCGGTAATGGCGGCAATGATTGCGAGCACACCGTCAACCAGCGCAAACGCGCCGTAGAACAGAATTAGCGTCAACAGCGTTACGCCAGGCCAGGCAAAGGCGAGCACACCGAAGATGATCGCCGCGATGCCGCGCAACAACAGCAACCACCAATTTTTGGCTAGCGTGTGCACCATGGCCGACCCGAGGCCAATTACGGGTCGCCGGTCAGGTTGTATCGTGGTCATGGACAATCCTCCCGAATGGTTGGAAAGCGATCCTCAAGGGTAATCCGCAATCGCCCAAATACAAAGCTGGCTTCCGCCGGAATCATCGACCTAACCAGGGCGTCGTCGCCCCACCAAAAAACGGAATTGGTGGATCTTGAGCCGGCGCTGTGCGCCTGGAACCAGGCTGCGACGATTTCATGGCGGAAAACTTCCGTTGAAATGCTGTGCCCTGGCAAAGAAGGCACGATGGTCGGATCAAGCGGATTGCGCCTTGATGCAGGTCAATGTCGGTTGCGGCTTGGGCAGCGTTGGGAGCCGCGGGATGCCCGCAACGTGCCGCCGAATTGGGAATTCGCCGGCGCCTCTCCTTTGCCGTCCACTAGGCCGCTTACCGCACATTGCCGCGCGCCAAAGCACGCTGCCAACTCTGGTGCTTTTTCGGCTTTGGCGATGCCGCCAGCTTCTTTGCCGGGGCGCTGCCACCGGGCGATGCCGATGCCACTGGCGCTTCACCCTTAACCCGTTCCTGCCCGACTTCGCGGCGCGGCCAGGCAGAATCATCGGCACGACCGGCCGGCGCCGACAAAGGTTCACCTTTGACCAAGACCCGCGCTGCCAGCGGATCGGTTGCCACCGGCCGCGACCCCGGACCGCCGAGCAATTGATCGGCGCCGACAGAGGAGGCCACCAGCGGCACGATCGGTCCCGCCAGCGGCCGCGGCGCGGGCCGACCCGGCAGCGCATTGGCGTCGGGCGTTTCCGGTTCGGTCGGCAGCGCAATCGGACCGGAACGCGCAGCCAGCAGCCGGTTGATCTCGCGTTCGACATAGTGTGCAAGCTTGCGCGCGCCAGCCCGGGTGAAGTACACGCCGTCGTAAGAGCGCAGCCGGCGGATCTGACCTTCGAAATCTGGACCTTGCTCCAGAAAGCGGCCGGCTTCGTCGACAAAGCCGTCCCAGACATCGACATAGGTGATGCCGCCCCTGCCGGCGGCTTCGCGATAGAGCGAATCCAAAAACAGCGTGTCGGCGGTCGCCTTGGGGCCACGTACCACGGGCAGGCCGACCCACAGCACCGGGACATGCCCGGATTTCAGGACGCCGATCATCTCGTCGATCTTCTTCTTGTAGAGCTCGACCCAGCGTTCCTCGCGAAACTCATAGATGCCGTTAGGCGAGCGCGCGCTCTTCTCCGGCGCGGTGACCGGCGGCGGTTCGCTGCTATCGGCGGCATCGGCCGGCGACAATTCGGCATCTGTCGCCTTGCCGTCCGGCTTTGCGGTATCGGTTGCGCCATCGGGCTTCGCGGCGGATTTCGCGTCTCCGGGTTTCGCCTCCAGCCTGGCTTTGGCATCCTTCTTGTCGCTCTTCTTGTCGGAGGGCTTGCTGTCGGGCTTTTCGACAACAGGCTCGCGTATCGCCATGCGGTCATCGAGTCCGAGCATGACGACAATGGCGTCCGCTTTCTCGGTAGCAAGGATGCCTTTGGCGGCGGCGGCCCAGTCAGCCGGGTCGCCCTTGGGCTGATATTTGATCAGGCCGGAGACGGTCTTGTGCTTGCGGACCACGCCCATGTCGGGCTGTTCGGCGTAGGCGTCTTCAAGACCATAGGCGAGCCAGTCCGCCATGGCGTCACCGAGCACCAGAATGTGGCGCTCCGGTACGGTTTCGCGTTTTTCGGGCGGCGGCGCCTTTGAAAAATCCTCGCGCACGGGCTGTGGCGCTTGTCGCCGCCTCTCCAAGCGAGGCTGGGGCGTCTGCTGGTACTCATAATTGTTGTTACCAAACCAGCCGCCACCACCGCCCCAACCGCCGCCATTGCCCCAGCCGCCACCGCCCCAGCCGCCGCGTTGTGGCTGCGGCCGCTGCTGGGAACCGCCGAAATTGAAGAACTGCGCCGAGCTGGGTCCGGCAACGCCGAGCACCATCCCCGCCGCGATCGCCAACGCAATCAGCGGGCGGCTTTTGGGAAAGACGCGCAGCTTTCCTGGTTTGTCCAACATACTCTTGGACCGCACGCCAACGAGAGCCCGCCCCAAAATAGGCTAGCACTAAAGCTCTGTGACTGGTCTCAGATAACCGTGAAGGGTGTCACGGTCGGCGCCGACCAAAACGACGCGTTCGGGATGCTCGACGGCGGGCCGCGAAGGCCAGCGCGGCGAAATGGCCAACGCCGGGTATCGTCAGAGCGTCGGCACCGGCTTGCGCGCCGGGGCGGTGGGCGGCCGTGGCGGAGGCGCTGACATCTTCGGCCGCTGGTTCTGCTCGGAAGTCTTGGCCTCCGAAGCCTTGGCAATGACGCGGGCCATTTGTTCCTGGCTCACCCTGAGCAGATCGATAGCGTTTACATGGTCGCGGGCCATTTGTTGCTGGCTTACCCTGAGCTGCTCGATTGCTTGCCCGAGCGTTGCGAGATCGCGCGCGATCGACTGGAGCAATTGCGTCAACTCGGGCGACGGGGCGGCGGCGGACGGCGCGACGTCTTGCGGTGCGGCCTGAGCC
>WNGO01003011.1_pt1 | contig 11231 bp, 9 predicted proteins | sample 5400511 | NCBI WGS metagenome assembly WNGO01 (sample SAMN13153380, study PRJNA577476) | soil metagenome | isolation source: 20 cm soil or saprolite under Garry oak tree replicate 2 | place: USA:California | collected 2016-06-15
TCATGGCCGGCAACCTGACCAGCCAGGTCCGCAACATCGCCGAGGTCACCACCGCGGTCCAGCAGGGTGACCTCTCCAAGAAGATCACCGTCGATGTCCGCGGAGAGATCCTCGAGCTCAAGCAGACGATCAACACGATGGTCGACCAGCTCAACGGCTTCGCCAACGAGGTCACCCGTGTCGCCCGTGAGGTCGGTACCGAAGGCCGGCTGGGTGGTCAGGCCGAGGTCAAGGGAGTCGGCGGCGTTTGGAAAGACCTCACCGACAACGTGAACATCATGGCCGGCAACCTGACGAGCCAGGTCCGCAACATTGCCGAGGTCACCACCGCGGTCCAGCAGGGTGACCTCTCGAAGAAGATCACCGTCGATGTCCGCGGAGAGATCCTCGAGCTCAAGCAGACGATCAACACGATGGTCGACCAGCTCAACGCCTTCGCCAAGGAGGTGACTCGTGTCGCGCGCGAGGTGGGCACGGAAGGCAACCTCGGCGGCCAGGCCAACGTGGAGGGCGTCGCCGGCACCTGGAAAGACCTCACCGACAACGTGAACACCATGGCGAGCAACCTGACCGACCAGGTGCGAGGCATCGCGCGCGTGGTGACCGCGGTCGCCAACGGAAACCTCAAGGGCAAACTGACCCTGGAGGCGAAAGGCGAGATCGCCGAGCTCGCCGACACCATCAACAGCATGACCGACACGCTCGCGGTGTTCGCGGAGCAGGTGACCACCGTGGCGCGTGAGGTCGGCGCCGAAGGACGGCTGGGCGGCCAGGCGCACGTGCCAGGAGCCGCCGGGACATGGCGTGACCTGACCGACAACGTGAACCAGCTCTCCGCCACGCTGACCACCCAGGTCCGCGCGATCGCCGAGGTGGCCACCGCCGTGACCAAGGGCGACCTGACCCGGTCCATCAGGGTCGACGCGAGCGGTGAGGTGGCGAACCTCAAGGACAACATCAACGAGATGATCCGCAACCTCCGCGACACGACCGAGAAGACGAACGAGCAGGACTGGTTGAAGACCAACCTCACTCGGTTCACCCGAATGCTGCAAGGCCAGCGCGACCTGATGACGGTCTCGAAGATGATCCTCTCCGAGCTGGCCCCTCTCGTGCACGCCGAGCATGGGGTGTTCTACGGCATTGTGCCCGCCAACGGCAGACCAACGCACCTCGCGCTGCAGGCCGGCTATGCGTATCGGCCGCGGAAGAACGTCCCGATGGAGTTCACGCTCGGCGAGGGACTCATCGGCCAATGCGCGCTCGAAAAGAAGCGCATCGTCATCACCGAGGTCCCGAAGGACTACATCAAGATCAGCTCAGCGCTCGGCGAGTCGACCCCGGCGAACATCGTGGTTCTGCCCGTCCTGTTCGAGGGCGACGTCCGGGCCGTCATCGAGCTGGCTTCCTTCCAGCCGTTCAGCCTCACGCACATCGACTTCCTCGACCAGCTCGCCGAGAGCATCGGCATCGTTCTCAACACGATCGAGGCCAACAGCCGTACTGAGGATCTCCTCAAGCAGTCGCAGTCCCTCGCCACCGAGCTGCAGAGCCAGCAGGACCAGCTCCAGCGGACGAACGAGGAGCTGGCGGGCAAGGCCCGTCAGCTTGCCGAGCAAAACGCGGAGGTCGAGCAGCGGAGGCTCGAGGTCGAATCCGCGAAGGGGCTCGTCGAGGAGAAGGCCGAGCAGCTTGCCCTGACCTCGCGGTACAAGTCTGAGTTCCTCGCCAACATGTCGCACGAGCTGCGGACGCCGCTCAACAGCCTTTTGATCCTCGCCCAGGAACTGGCCGCCAACCCCGACGGCAACCTGATGCCCAAGCAGATCGAGTACGCGACGATCATCCGCTCGTCGGGCACCGATCTCCTGAAGCTCATCAATGACATCCTCGACCTGTCCAAGATCGAGTCCGGCACGGTCGCCCTCGACATCAGCGCCTGGCCGGTCGCCGAGTTGAGGCCGATGCTGGAGCGCACATTCCGCCACGTCGCGGAGGCGACCAGGCTCGCCTTCGCGATCGAACTGCGGACGGGCCTTCCGGAGACGATCCCGACCGACCCGCAGCGCCTGCAGCAGATCCTGAACAACCTCCTGAGCAACGCGTTCAAGTTCACGGAGAAAGGCAAGGTCGAATTCATCGCCGAGATGGCCACATCGGGCTGGAGCCCGTCGAACGAGACGCTCAACCGCGCCTCTAATGTCGTCGCGTTCCGGGTCATCGACACGGGGATCGGCATCCCGTTCCAGAAGCAGCAGTCAATCTTCGAGTCCTTCGCCCAGGCCGATGGATCGACAAGCCGCAAGTACGGCGGAACCGGGTTGGGACTCTCCATCTGTCGGGAGCTCACGCGACTGCTCGGGGGCGAGATCCGAGTCCAGAGCGAGCCGGGAGTCGGCAGCATCTTCTCGGTCTTTCTCCCGCTGATCGGGCCTGGACACCGGCGCTCGGCGCCTGTCGACGAGGGCGGGGCCGGCGAGATCTCGCAGCGTCCGGTGCTCGTCGGGGTCGGGAGCAACGGGATGGAAAGGAAGACCGTCGCATCCGCCTCGCCCTCCGGGGCGCTGGTCCCAACCAAGTCCCTCCTGGTCGTCGAGGACGATCCAGTCCAGAGGCAATACATAATCGATCTGATGGCGCCGACCAACACGCGGACCATCGCGGTCTCGAACGGCGACGAGGCGCTCGCGCTGCTGACGCAGGAAAAGTTCGACTGCGTCGTGCTCGACCTCGGCCTCCCCGGGCTGTCCGGCTGGCGGGTGATCGACGAGCTGCAGACCAACAAGGTGCTCGGCGAGACGCCGCTGCTCGTCTACACCGCGCGCGACCTCACACGCAAGGAAGAGGTGAAGCTGGGGAAGGCGGCGAAGAGCATCGTGATCAAGGACGCGCGCTCATCAGAAAGGCTGAAGCAGGAGATCGCGGCCGCGCTGCACGGTGCTGAAGTAGACGTGGAGCCCGCGCTCGAATCGGCAAGCAACGGCTCCGAGGCAATGAACGCAGCACTGGCCGGCAAGAAGGTCCTGGTCGTGGATGACGACATCAGGAACATCTTTGCGCTCACCGCGCTGCTGGAGCGTCAGAGGATGGACGTCGTATCGGTTGACTCGGGCCAGGAGGCTCTCGACCTGCTGACCGAGAACAGCGACATCGATATCGCGCTTGTCGACGTGATGATGCCGGAGATGGATGGCTACACGACGATGTCGAAGATGCGTGAGCTCAGGGCTTTTGTGGACCGGCCGATCATCGCGCTGACCGCCAAGGCCATGAAAGGAGACCGCGAGAAATGCATCGAAGCGGGGGCATCCGATTACATCGCGAAGCCGATCAACAACGCGCACCTTCTGACCATGCTCAAGTCCTGGCTGGTGCAGTGAGGCCGGGTGAGGGGGCAGCACAAAGGCTAGAAGGCACCGAGACGGAGCTCGAGGACATCGAGATTCGCCTGCTTCTCGAGGGAATCCGCCTCTACTACGGCTACGACTTCCGGGAGTACGCGCTCACCCCCCTCCGCCGCGGTCTGTCCGCGGCGATGGCAGCGGAACGTGTGGCGACGATATCCGCGTTCCAGGACAGAGTCTTGCACGACGCCGAGCTCATGCAGCAGTTCCTCGGCACGGTGGGGGTCAACGTGACGACGATGTTCCGCGACTCCGAGACCATCCGGTGCCTGCGGGACGAGGTGGTGCCGCTGTTCAAAACCTACCCGTCATGCCGGCTGTGGGTCGCCGGCTGCGCCACCGGCGAGGAGGTCTACGCGCTGGCCGTCGTGCTCGAGGAGGAGGGCGTGCTAGGCCGGTGCACCATCTATGCCACCGACCTCAACGAAGACATGCTTGCGATCGCCAGGCTGGGTTTGTATCCGCTGGACCGAATCCGCCGCTTCGACGAGGCATACGTCGAGTCAGGCGGGCGAGGAAGCCTGTCCGACCATTACTCGGTCGTTGGTAAAAGCGCGCGTTTCAACGGCAAGCTCCGCGCAAGCGTGACTTGGGCGCGGCACAACCTCGTCAGCGATGGATCGTTCAACGACTTTCATCTGATCGCCTGCTCGAACGTTCTCATCTACTTTCGCGAGTCGCTCCAGGCGCGAGCTCATCGGCTCTTCTACGACAGCCTTATCCGCGGTGGCTACCTCGTGCTTGGCAAGCGCGAGTCGCTGCTGTCGTGTCCGGAGCGAGATCACTATGAGCAGGTCTCGGATGGCGTGAACATTTTTCGGAAGATGAGATGGTGACCCGCACCCGCGACGCGCACGAGATCGCGCCGACCCCGCCGGCCAAGGCAAAGGTCAACGTGCTCCTCGTCGACGACGACGCGACGAAGCGGTTCGCGCTGCGGACGATACTGGCGCCGCTAGATGAGAACGTCGTGGAGGCGTCCTCAGGCGCCGACGCCCTCCGCCAGCTGCTCCGCAACGAGTTCGCCGTGGTTTTGCTCGACGTGCGAATGCCGATGATGGACGGTTTCGAAACAGCGCAGCTGATCCGTCAGAGGCCACGCTCGGAGCTCACGCCGATCATCTTCGTGACGGCTCTGGACCAGGCCGAAACCGACATGGGGCGCGGCTACAACCTCGGCGCGGTGGACTTCGTCTTCGCGCCGGTCGTGCCGGCGATCATGCGCGCCAAGGTCAGCGTCTTCGTCGAGCTGTATCGCGCTCAGCAGGAGCTGAGGCGATATCGCACCCAGCTCGAAACGCTCGTCGAGGAGCGGACCATCGCGCTCACCGCGATCAACCGCGAGCTCGAGGCGTTCAGCTACTCGGTCTCTCATGACCTGCGCGGCCCGCTCGTGTCGTTCGACGCGATGAGCCAGAAGATGCTCGAGAGCTACGGAGGGCAGCTCGACCAGGACGCGACCGCGAACCTGGAGCGGATGCGCGAGGCGAGCAAGCGCATGACGTCGGTTTTCGACGGGCTGCAGATGCTCTTCCGCCTGACCAGTGGCGAGATCCGACGCGAACAGACGGACGTCAGCGCGCTCGCGGCGCAGATCGTCCAGGAGCAGCAGGCCGAGTACCCGGACCGCAAGGTCGACGTGGACATCGCGCCTGGGATTTCCGTCAACGCCGACAAGAGGCTTGTCCGCATCTTGCTCAGCAACCTCATCAACAACTCGCTCAAGTTCACCGGCGCCGACAAGTCGCCACGAATCACGGTCGGACGGGAGATGGTGGACGGGGAGGCGCGCGTTTTCGTCCGGGACAACGGTGTGGGCTTCGACATGATCGATTCGCACAGGTTGTTCGGGGCGTTTCAGCGGCTGCACAGCCAGAGCGACTTCCCGGGCGCCGGCATCGGCCTGGCGACCGCCCGCCGCATCATCAACCGACACGGCGGCCGGATCTGGGCCGAGGGAGCCGTTGGAGAAGGCGCGACCTTCTACTTCGTCCTTTAGCCCAATCCGAGCGTTCTATCTGCGAGATGCACGCCCGCCGTGCTTTTGTCAGGCATGCGTTCGCGGTCCCGCGAGTTCGCTTCGGCCACTTCTTCACCGTGGTCTGGGCGACCTGCGTCGTCGTCGGACTCCTCCTGCTGGCCGACTTCGGCTATGGCATGTGGAGGGGCGTACACGAGCAGAATCACCTCAATCAGGTCTGGCAATACCAGGCTGGGCCGCCAGTTGCCCCGCCCCCTGTCATCGACCCGAAGCTGAAGCGTCCCCTCAACGGGGTCGACTTTGCCATCCAGATCCCCAAGCTCCACTACTTCGCCGCGGTCAAGGAAGGGATCGACAGCGGGGTACTCTACTCGGGGCCTGGCCACTACCCGACGACGCGCTGGCCGGGCGATCCTGGGACGGTCGGGGTCGCCGCGCACAATGTGTACTGGATCAACTTTCCACAGCTCCGTCCCGGTGACGAGATCGACATTCAAACTCGTTACGGGCTCTACCGGTACCGCCTCACCGATACCGCGATCGTCAATCCCGACAACAGGACCGCCCTGATCGCCGACGCCAACGGCTACTACCTGACGCTGACCACGTGCTGGCCGTTGTGGGCGGGCGCTTTCGCGACCCAGCGCTACATCATTCACGCGACCCAGTACTGGCCGGTGCCAGTGCGTCCTGGCTACACCTAGCTGCCCCGAAGGGAGGGACGGTGAAAGGTGGGAAGGGAAGGGCTTGGGCGTTCCAGAACCGCTTACGTGAATTAGAATTGATCTAAATTTACTAGCCAATCAAACATTAGTTTGCTAGCATTTGGGCATGCTCCAGGTGCTCGAACCAGAGTGGGTCGATCCGGAGGTCGACGTCGTTTACCGGCTGGAAGAGCTGAGGCAGCACATCGACCAGATGGAGCTTGCCTTTGCCGGGCTCGCCACTGAGCTCGCGAAGGGCGAGCTGTGGGACAGAGAGGGCTTCAACAGCGCCAGCGACTGGCTGCGCTTCACCTGTCACATGAACTCGCATGCGGTTTCGAACGCGCTCAACGTGGGCCGAGAGGCGCCCAATCTGGCCAAATCGATCGAGGCGATGAACGCGGGAGCCATCGGCTTCGCCCACCTGGCGACCATGGCCCGCACCGCCGGTGAGGTGGGCAAAGCCTTCGATGAATCCAAGCTCCTGCCCCTGGCGTTGAAACACTCGCCGGGCAAGTTCCACCACAAGGTCCTGCACTACAAGCACTCCGTCGATGCCGCGGGTTACAACCGCGACCAGGAGAGGCTAGTCGAAGAGCGCAGCCTGCGCCTGAGCACGGCCCAGGACGGCTGCCTGTTGATCATGGGAGTCCTCGACCCGGCCGGAGGGGCGGCGGTGCGCTCTGTACTCGAACCTCTGGCCCAGGCTTCTGGCGCCCACGACGACCGCAACCGGGAGCAGCGCCTGGCCGATGCGTTGGTCGAGCGCGTCTCGGGTGGCAGGCCGGCCAACATCCAGGTCACGGCCACCATCGAGACCTTGAAGGGCCTGGCTGGCGCGGCGGCGGGAGAGATGGAGTTCTCGCTTCCTCTCTCTTCGACCTCAGTCCAGCGGATGGCCTGCGACTGCAGCGTCACCCGGGTCCTGCTCAGCCAGGAGTCGGTGACGATCGACGTCGGGCGCTCCAGGCGGGTTATCACCGGAGGCCTGAGCCGGGCTTTGAAAGCTCGCGATGGCCACTGCCGGTGGCCGGGCTGCGAGCGCTCGGCCTCGATGTGCGATGGACATCACGTAGTGCACTGGATCCACGGCGGGCCCACCGACCTCGACAATCTCGTCCTTCTCTGCCGGCGGCACCATCGGATGGTGCACGAGGGCGGCTGGCAGCTGATCCAAACGGACGATCGAAAGATCATCACAGTGGCTCCGACGATTAGCTTTGGCTTGCCACGCGGGCCTGACTAGGGCCCGGGTTAGCGGGCCTCCAGGTGGAGATCGATAGGGGGAGCACCTTCCTGCTTGCCCACCACGATGATCGCCGTGCCCTCGGCTACCCAGATCGTCAGCGTATTCGACTGGTTGACGAAGTTCTGATTCCCGGCCAGCCGTTCGTGCACATACGGCGGCAGAGCCTCTGCAGCCTTCTCCTTCTTACCGACAGAGCCTGCGACGGTCAGGTTGATCCCCGTAAGCGGAACCCGCACCGACACTCCTATACCGACCGCAGCGTCGAAGAGGGTCAGCAGCAGGCCGGCGGTGAGGACGACGACAACGCTCCCGCACCCGCACCCGCAGCCCCTGCGCCGGTCGCGTGACCAGTAGCGGCGGCGGCGCTCTTCGACCATTGCGGCTCAGCCGCCGGCGATCGCACCGATGATCAGAAACGGCTCCTTCCCCGAGGCGACCTCATGCGGCATTTCAGCGTCCAGCGATTCGTTGGAGAGGTCCTCCTCGCAGGCGAAAAACCTGATCATCCCGCGCCGTTGCTTCGTGTTGCGATCCCTCAGCGTGCCCAGGAGGGCCGGATACGAGGCCTCGAGGGCGTCGAGGATGCTCCGCTGCGTCACGGGGCCACTCACCTCCAGCTCCACGGTCCGCCCGACGCCCGCAAGGATCTGCAGGTTCTTGGGAAGGACGACCTGTTTTTTTTTAGTGTTTGGGCTTCCACCGAGAGCACCGGAGGAAGGTCGCGCACGATGGCGTCCCAGCTGTCGCCGCCGTCCGCCGAGGCGTAGACCTGGCCACCACTCGTGCCGAAATACACCCCGCACGGGTCGAGCTGGTCCACAGTCATCGCGTCCCGCAGCACGTTGACGTAGCAGTCCTTCTGAGGCAGACCCTTGGTCAGCGCTTCCCAGTCATCGCCTCCCGTTTTGCTCCGGTACACACGCAGCTTGCCCTCGGAGACGAAGTGATGCGAGTCGCTGGTGATCGGAACCACGTAGACCGTGTCGGGCTCGTTGGAGTTCACGTCGATGACGAAGCCGAAATCGGTCGGCAGGTTGCCGCTGATCTCACGCCACGACTCAGCCCCGTCGTCGCTACGCATGACGTCCCAGTGCTTCTGCATGAAGAGCGTGTTCGGCCTGGAGGGATGGATGGCGATTCGGTGCACGCAGTGGCCGACCTCTGCGTCCTCGTCGGGCATGGTGTTCGAGCGAAGACCCCGGTTGGCGGGTTGCCATGACTTACCGGCATCGTCGGAGCGGAACACGCCGGCTGCGGAGATGGCGATGAACATCCGGGCGGGGTTCGTCGGATCGATCACGATCGTGTGCAGGCAGAGGCCGCCGGCGCCCGGCGTCCAGCTCGGCGCCGTCTCGTGCGTGCGAAGGCTGGGCATCTCGGCCCACGTCGAGCCGCCGTCCTGGGAGGCGAATAACGCCGCGTCCTCAACGCCCGCGTAGATCATCTCGGGGTCCGTCAACGAGGGCTCGATGTGCCACACGCGCTTGAACTCCCAGGGGTGCGGCGAGCCGTCGTACCAGGTATGCGTGCCGGTGGTGCCTTCGTACTGGAAGTCGTTGCCGGCGGCCTCCCAGGTCTTGCCGCCATCGTTGGAACGTTGCAGCACCTGGCCGAACCATCCGCTTGATTGCGAGGCATAGAGGCGCGCGGGGTTGGCCGGAGAGCCCTTCACGTGGTAGATCTCCCAGCCCGCAAAGTGCGGCCCCTCGATCTTCCAGCTCTTCCGGCTGCCGTCTGACGTGAGCACGAAGGCGCCCTTGCGGGTCCCGACGAGAACGCGAACTCCGCTCATTACATCACTCCTGCTGACGAACACGTGGACGCGTGAAATTACGGATAAAGACTGTCTAGAACACTAAAACTAATCGGTCGAGCGACGGGTCATGCGGGCGCCTTCCTCGCCCGCGGCGCTGTGCGAGGGCAGAGCGGCGCTCGAGGTCGCGCCGTTGGCCGGCGCCTCTGCAGCCGAAGCCGACGGGAGGTGCAAGGTGAAAGTGCTTCCCTTGCCAGGGACGGAGATGACCGTGATGTCGCCGCCCTGCAGCCGCGCCAGCTGACGGCCCAGGAAAAGCCCCAGTCCCGTTCCTTTCAGGTGCTCGGTCTCGGGTGTGATCACACGGCCGAAGCGGGTGAAGAGCATGTGCATGTTTTCGGGGGCGATGCCGAGGCCGTGGTCGGACACCGCGACCCTGGCGATTCCGGCCCGTGCCCTCACCTGGCACGTGATCGGACCGCCATCGGGCGAGTACTTGATCGCGTTGCTGAGCAGATTGGCGATGATCGTCTTGGTTCTGTCGGGGTCGACGTTCACACGCACGCGCCGCTCCGGCAGGTCAAGGTCGACCCTGAGCTGGGAATCGACAATGGGCGCCACGCTGACGGTCGCCGACCGCGCGATATCTCGAAGGTCGGATTCGACAAGCTTCAGGGTCAGGCCGCCGTCCTCGAGCCGAGCCGCCTCGACCATCTCTTCGATCAGCTCGTTCATCTCGGAAGCCTTGGCGGACATCACCGAAGCTGCCTTGCGTCCCCGGTCGTTGAGGTGTCCGAGCAGCCCGCCTTCGAGCATGGAGACGTAACCCCGGATCACGGTGACCGGTCCGCGCAGCTCGTGCGAGGCGAGGTTCAGGAACTGCGTCTTGTTGCTCTCGATTGCCGCCATGCGTTCGGTCACACGGGCACGCTCGAGGCCGGCCGATACGGAAGACGCGTACGCCCTGAGCTGCGCGATCTCTTCGGTTCCGAAAACCGGACTGAACGGTCCGGCCACGACACCGAGCGAACCCTGGCCGTCAGTCAGCGGCAGCGGCACCGCGACGACGCGGTCGGGTGCGCCGGCGGGATTCGTGCGCTGCTCGGCCATCAGGTGCGCTGCGCGTGCGGGGTCAATGCCCGCGTGCGCGATGACCTTGCCGTCAGGGTCGGTGATGAACGCGGCATTGCCGCCGAGCAGGCGCATGGCCCAGGTGGCCGCACGCTCGGCAAGGACCTCGCGAGTCGGAGTGAAGATCAGCAGGTCCTGGATCGCCGCCCGAAGCTCGTCCTCTTCGCCCATGCGCCAGATGCGGCGAAGGAGTGCCGGCGGAGCAAAGCTGACGTAAATCGCCGGTATCACCACAAGCACAACCAGCTCCGTGACGACGATGGCCGTCGGGCTGCGCAGCGCGCTGCCGCCGAGGACGCTGATGAACAGGATCGCGATGAGAACCGCGAAACCGAAGCTCAGAAAGCGCATTCGTGCGCGCTGCACGGCGGGAAGGTTCCTGCTCGCCAGCCAGAACCTGGCGATCGGCTCCCCGGTGAAGATCGCCCATGCGCCGATGATCTCGAGCACGATTCCCGTCGCGACCCTCGGGTCGGCATGGGCAAGCACTGTCACATCAAGGATTCCGACGACGATCGAAAAGGCGAGCAGCAGGTTGGCCGCCTGGAACGCGAAGCTGCCAAGCGGGATGAACTCGTTTCGGAACAGGAGGACGAATGCTGCGGATCTCCGACCCTGCTGAGGGCCGCGACCACCGCCAGCGTGATGAGCGCCAGCGCCAGCATCGCCTGAGCCCGTCCCCTCTCGCGATACCAGCGATACGCGATCGCCACGCCGAGAGCTACAAAACCGGCCGCCGCCAGGTCTTGCAGTAACGCCGCGGCCTGGGTCAAGACTCGCCCTGCCCGCCCCTCCGACCGAGCTCAATCCAGGTCGGGATCTGACCCGAGATGTCCGCCGGCGTGACCCGCGACTTGACGAGGTACTCGATTGCGCCCAGCGACCGCCCGCGATCGATCATCGCCGGCTCGCCGTAGTTGGACAGAATCACCACAGGAGGGTGACTCGGAAACCGCTCGTTGAGCGAGGCCAGGACCTCGAACCCGCTTCGATCGGGGAGCAAGAGGTC
>WNGO01003028.1_pt1 | contig 11230 bp, 10 predicted proteins | sample 5400511 | NCBI WGS metagenome assembly WNGO01 (sample SAMN13153380, study PRJNA577476) | soil metagenome | isolation source: 20 cm soil or saprolite under Garry oak tree replicate 2 | place: USA:California | collected 2016-06-15
AACCGCGCCCACGCCAGCCGCAGCTCTTGAACAGCTTGATCCATCGGGAGATCGGCGGCAGCGCCGCCGCGGTCGCACAAACGTGAACTAGTGTTTCGGCGTCGAGACTGCCGGGTCGCCCTCAAGGTGCCGCATGCGGCGTCACGGTGCTAGGGCGTTTTCGCGGCACCGACGGGTGCAGATGCGACAGGTTACCGATGCGACCGGAGGGACTCGAACCCCCACGGGTTGCCCCACAGGATCCTAAGGTCTCCTGAGCACAAGACTCCCCGACAGTCGTTCATACTCACCAGCACAAAATACACAACTTAGCGAAAACGACTTGCGGTGATCGTCGGCGAGTATCGCTGCCGTTAGCACAGTTTAGCACAGTGAAAAGGGCGACCTGCCCCTATCGCTGGTAAGAGCAAACCCGTCGAAAGACGGTGACGCAGCTATCGCCAGGGCCGCCAGCGTGTCGTTGGCATCGTCTCTCCTAATGTGCCGGCCGATGTCCACCGGCAGCTCTCACTTTCTGGGCGACGCCTCCGACCGTGCCGTCTCTGAGAAAATCGAAGCGCATCTGATGGACCAGCTCGAAAAACTTCACGAGGTCCACATCTTCGATACTCTGTCCGTGCCCAGACCAGGGGTCGGCTCCGCTCCGGGCCTCCATCTCCTGGATCGCCTCGCGGATCAAGGCATCGGATTTCAGCGCGTGCAGGCCAAGAGTGGCCAGGGCGCTCGGACCTGCATTATGGTGGCTCCGTGCCAGAGCGAGGTATTCCTCCACCATCGTGTCGGCGAGGGCTTTCAACCGTCGTGCCTGCTCGACATCGCCCTGGGGTGCTGCGCCCGTTGCGTGTTCCTCCCGCCACGCCTGGAATCCCGCGACGAAGATGCCGGCCACGGCGGCGAGTCCCAGCACCGACCTCGGGATGTCGATTTTGAAGACGTTTTCCGAGAGCAGGAGCAGCAAGGTCACGAGGGGGCCGGCCAACAAGGCTCCCCAGTGCTTCCATAGGGCTCGCAGGTACAACCAGAGGTCGCGCCGCATTCCCCACACGGTAAGGATGACTGCACATAAAGATATAAAGAGGGCGGCGGCGCTCGCGGCGGTAGCTGAAAAAGCCAAGGACCCCGTCGCGTGGACCGGGGCCCTGCGGAGCCACGTGTGCAGCTCCGTGAAGAGGCGCGCGCCAGTGTCGGGCCTGTCTGGAGCGTTACGAGATAGCTCCGGCGAGAAGGGTCAGCGTCCAGATCGGGTCGTGAAAGGATGTTTCGCCGCGGCACCATGTCCGTTGGTCTCAAAGAGATACAGCTCGCCACGCGTGACGCCGATGATGTTGATCTGAATCACGGTCGGAGTTGCGACGGCCGTGCAGGTTGAGGGCGCTGCTCAGAGCAAACCCGTCTAAAGACGGCGACGCAATGCTACGGGGCTACGGCGAGTCGGTCGCCATGCCCGCCGGGCCGCCAGCGAAATCGACCACGGGTCGACGGCTGGTGGCCCTCTTTTTACCGTTTGGCGAGAAAGGAAGCCGTTCAGATGAGGCGGGGCGTGGTATCGGAGCAAACGAAACTGAGAGTGCGGATCGCAGTCAGCGGCGTCGTGCTCATTCCGGCCATCGCGATCATCCTCGGGGATTATCCCGAGGTCCCACGGGAATGGGCGTTTGACGTCGTGCTGCTCCTGCTCGGGTATTGGCTCCGATAGGGGCGGACGTCCCGCGCCGGGATGTGCTCGACGGTGATCTGCACGGCACTGCCGTCGGTCAGCGTCACGTAGAGCCCGGGCCGCACCTTCGCGACCTCGGGCAGCGCGTCGCCAGCGAGTGCTCGGGGCGAGAGTCGAACTCGCATGCCATCGCTGGCACCAGGTCCTAAGCCTGGCGTGTCTGCCGTTCCACCACCCGAGCACGCCTGGGATTTTAGCACAGCGTTAGCACTTTTAGGCCACCTAAGTCCTTTGTTTTCACCATACCCTAGAGAATCCTAGGTCCTGCGCGTCTACCAGTTCCGCCACGGTCGCGAAGTAGCGGAATCTAATGTGGGCGCGGACTCAGCGCCGCTTCAAGTAGTGCTCATCCCACGCAACAGTGAACACCCCGCGGCAGTGCGGGCACGGCAGGTCCTGCGGAAAACCGCTGAGCGGCGCGCGACCCTGGCAGCCCGGGCACACGAGGTAGCGCGTGCCCCACTCATCCGGCAGGTTGACGGCATCGGACGGACGTGGGACGACCGACCAGCGGGCCGGCGCGGCGAACATCGTCTGCAGCAGCCGGCGCGGCACCGGCACCCGCTCGCGGCTCACGTCCAGCGTGACGTTGTCTCGCGTGAGCCTGACCGCGCGGTACCACGCACCGCGTCGCAGTGCGCAGTTCACATCGACGCACAGACGGGCCCAGGCCCGCGGATGGTGTTCGACGGATCGAGCCATGACCGAGGTGCTCCGGACGTGGTAGCGGTGCAAACCCCGGGCGCGGGCTGGGGGTGATCGACCGGATGCCGCCGGAGCGACGCTGTGCTTGAACCCCGGAGTGTTGCGCCGCGCCGACGCCCTGCGGACGCGACGGGTGCTGCGAGGAATCATCAGGCGTACAGCGGAGCGTCGGCCGGGGACGACCCGTCGACCGGCAGCCCTTCCTTTCTCCAGTAGCCGATCCCGCCGATCATTTCCTTCACGCGGAAGCCGAGGGCGGCGAGCTTCGCCGCGGCCCTGGTGGAGCCGTTGCATCCGGGACCCCAGCAGTAGGCCACGATCACCTTGTCGCGGGGCAGGGACGCCGTCGTCTCGGGGCTGATGGTGCGAGTCGGCAGGTTGAGGGCGCCCGGGATATGGCAGCGCGTGTAGGCATCCGGGCTGCGCGTGTCCACGACGACGATCCCTGGATACCCTCGCTCCAGGTCGAGATGGACGTCGGCGGGATCGGTCTCGCACGCGAGCTTCGCAAGGAAATGCCGCTCGGCCGCCGCGGGCTCGGCGGGGGCGTGCTCGAGGACGAACGAGTGGGTGGCGGTCGCGCTCACGGGTCGGCTCCTGAGGGGGTTATCGCAATGTCCCCAGCGGATCCAGGCCGGGTCAAATGCGCAGTTGGCGACGCCGATGCGGGGGGCGCATGGGTAGAAAACGTGCCGCACCGCTAGCGTTCGCGGCTGAAGCCGCGGCTCGGCGCGTACCGCTGAAGCGGCAGTACCCCGTCAGTTCACTGACAAGAGCCGAGCCGCGAGTTCACTCGCGCACTTCCGAGGACACGAGATGCAGTCACAGACCGGATCTGGCTGCCTACGCTTTTGCCACCCGCCGAGACAGCACGCTCGGCCCCGCCGCGAGCAGGTCCGCGAACTCACGCAGGTGGAGGGGTAGCGGGCTCTGCCGCAGCATCGCCGCGCGCCACTGCCGCTCCAGTCCCCGGCGCGTGAGCCGCACCGCCCTGAGCTCGCCGGTCTTCAGGTGAGGCGCCACCGCCCAGCGGGCCAGGACCGCGATTCCCGCGCCGCCCTTGACGAGCTCGAGGATCGCCTCCGTGAGCTGGATGGCCGAGACGCGGCGCGGCGCGACACCGGAGGGGCTCAGGAGCTTCGTGAAGACGTCGTTCTCGCCCGGCGGCAGCAGGTACACGAACAGGTGCTGGTCCATGAAGTCGGCGGCGGTGAGGAACGGCTTGCGGCTGAGCGGATGGTCGGGTCGGAGCACAGCGACCAGCTCGTCGGTGAAGAGGGGGACGTACGTGAGCCGGTCGTCGTGATCGTCGTTCGACACGATCGCGAGGTCGATGCGGCCGTCGAGCAGCGCCGGCACCGGGTGATGGGTCACCTCCGCCACGATCTGCACGTCTACCTGGGGGAAGCGCCGGGCGAACCGCGGCAGCACCCCCGGCAGCCAGTGATAGCAGGTGTAACATTCGGTGCTCACCCGCAGGATCGCCGCCCGCCCGCAGGCGAGCCGCCGGAGCTCCTCTTCGACGTCGGTGAGCGGGGGCAGCGTGCGCCGCGCGGCCACGAGCAGCCGCTCGCCCGCAGGCGTGGGCACCATGCGTTTGCCGAGCCGGTGAAACAGGGGCAGTCCGAGCCTCGTCTCGAGATCGAGCAGCTGGCGCGACAGACCCGATTGCGTGAGATGGAGCACGCGGCCGGCCTTGGTGAGGGTGCCGTGCTCGGCGACGGCGGCAACGAGGCGAAGATGTCGGGTTTCCAGGATCATGCTTGATGCTCGGCATCATGAGCCAGACTCATACATCATTATACTGCCGTTCGGGAAGGTGAGGCATGCGTGTACTGGTGACGGCGCTGCTGCTCGGGATTGCTCCTGCCCTCCATGGCCAGGAAGTCGACTGGCGCGCCAACGGGCGCGACGTCCAGGGAACCCGCTACAGCCCCGCCTCGGAGATCACCCGCAAGAATGTCAGCCGCCTCGAACTGGCGTGGACCTACCGCACCGGAGAGACCGACCCCGGTTTCAAGACCGAGAAGGCGACCGCCTTCGAGGCAACTCCCCTCGTGGTGGACGGCACGATGTACATCGGTACCCCGCTGGGACGGGTGATCGCCCTGGACCCGGCCAGCGGGCGCGAGCGCTGGGTGTTCGACCCGAAGATCAAGCGCGACGTGAGCTACGGCGACTTCGCGAGCCGGGGCGTCTCCACCTGGCTCGATGAGTCCGCTCCGGCGGGCGCCGTCTGCCGGCGGCGGATATTCGTCGCCACAGCGCAGTCGCAGCTGTTTGCGCTGGATTCCCGGGACGGCCGGCCCTGCGCGGCATTCGGCCGGAACGGCATGGTGGATCTCACAGTCGGCCTGCGGATTCCGCCTTTCGAGCCGGGCGCCTATTCCATGACGTCGCCGCCGGTCGTCGTGAGCGGCCTCGTGATCACCGGCTCCTCGGTCGCAGACAACAGCCGGCCTAACCCGGCGAGCGGCGAGGTACGTGGCTACGATGCGCGCACCGGCACGCTCACGTGGACTTGGGACCCGATCCCCCAAGACTCGAAGGACCCGGCCTATGGCGAGTGGCGCGGCGCGATGGCGCAGCACAGCGGCGCGGCCAACGCGTGGTCCGTGCTGGCGGCGGACCCCGAACGGGATTTGCTTTTTATTCCCACCGGAAGTGCCGCCCCCGACTATTATGGCGTGCTGCGCCTGGGCGACAATCGCTACGCCAACTCGATCGTCGCGCTGCGAGCCTCGACCGGCAGGCTGGTCTGGGCCTTTCAGACCGTGCACCACGACCTCTGGGATTACGACAACGCCGCGCCGCCGGCGCTGGTGACGCTCACCCGCGGCGGCGTTTCAGTTCCGGCCGTGATCCAGGCGACCAAGACCGGCATGCTGTTCGTGCTCGATCGTGAGACCGGTCAACCGATCTTCCCGGTGGAAGAGCGCGCAGTCCCCTCGAGCGACATCCCCGGCGAGCAGGCAGCGCGTACTCAGCCCTTCACCGCGGTGACGCCGCCGCTCAGCCCCCAGCGGTTTTCGAGGGACAGCGTTTGGGGCACGAGTGACGCGGACCGCGCCGCCTGTCACGCGGCGATCGACGGACTCCGCAACGAAGGGATCTTCACGCCGCCCAGCGTGCGGGGGACCTTCGTGATGCCGTCCAACATCGGCGGCGCGCAGTGGGGCGGCGTCGCGGTGGACCCCGTGCGACAGCTCGCGGTGGTGCCCGTCAATCGGATCGCGGCCGTGGTGCAGTTGATCCCGCGGGAGCAATTCGACCACGCGGCGGCCATGGCCGACGACAAGCGGTTGGGGCGCGACTATGAGTACAACGGCATGTGGGGGACGCCGTACGTGATGCGGCGGCGGATGATCCTGAGCCCGTCCGGCCTGCCGTGCACGCCGCCGCCCTTCGGTACGCTCGTCGCCATAGACCTGAAGACGGGCGGCCGGCGCTGGGAAGTCCCGCTCGGCTCCCCCGCCCGACTGGTTCCCGCGGAGCAGGCCGCGAAGATCCCCGCCGAGTGGGGATCTCCCAGTCTGGGCGGGCCGATCGTGACCGCGGGCGGTGTGGTGTTCATCGGTGCGGCGCTGGACCGCTGGCTCCACGCCTACGACAGCGAGACGGGCCGCGAGCTGTGGCGCGGCCCGCTGCCCGAGAGCGGCAAAGCCACGCCAATGACCTACCGGCTCGCCTCCGGGGGGGGCCAGCAATTCGTGGTGATCGCGGTGGGGGGTGGCGGAGCGTGGGGAGCGGGCGACTACGTGGTGGCGTTCACCCTTACGAAACCGTAACGCCCCGGGGGCGCGACGGCCGCATGCGATGCGTCCGCCCGCGGTACGTGCTGCGGTGTTCGCGCCGGTCTTCCTGACGGAAGCGGCCTGCTTTGGCTCGCGAGCCAAACACCTGCGTCCACTTCCCGTTCTTGAACACGCTCATGTAGCCGCCCGGAAGGATCTGAAACGGGCGCTTCACCCGCTTCGCGTGGTCGAACTGCGCCGAGCCGGCTTTCCGGAACGCCTCGAACCACGCCGGATACACGAAGTCGCTCATCGCGACGCCGTCGATCATGAACTCGACCTCCTCCACCGCGTCCGCGGTCTCGTACGCGTAGAACGCATTACCGGGGCCCGCGGCCGCCAGATTGATGGCCGGGTCGACGAGCATCTCCGCCAGCTCGTGGCACGCAGTTACGCTCACCTTCTGCCCCACGTTGATGGTGCTCTTCACGAACACCTTCGAGAGCGGCAGACCGTCCGGGGTGAGGTCGTGGTAGCCGAGCGCATTCGCGACGTCCGCGCGGTCCAGAAACGCGAGCGCCCAGGCGCCCTTCCGGAATCCGGTCGTCTTGAGGAGTCTGGCCGGCGTGCCCCACACCGGGACGAAGTACTGGTCCACGAACTTCTGGAGCGCGGCGACGAGCCGGGCGAAGTCCACGCCCAGCGCCGTGGTGGCCTTGTTGAAGCAGGCGATCGTGGGCACCTGGCCGTGGTCGAACGCGGCGGCGATGAAGCGCGAGCGTGCGGTCTGCATGACGTCTCCTTCAAGTTAGCGCGCGACGAGTCGAGTATGCGCCAACGCGACTGAGTGTCGCGTCACCGCCTCAGTCCGCTGATCCAGCGTCCCCGCAGTCGGAGCGTAGCAAGCGTGCCACGCTGGCACGCTGGATGCCTAATCCCTACGTTGTTTTGGGACGACGCTCGCGATCGCATCACAGAGAGGGGGCGGCACCCGCTTGTGAAGCGCACTAGCCGCGTTGAAGACCTCCCCAGGCGCGCGAGCGCCCCGGTGAATCCATGAGTCGCCCGCTTCCGCGTGCGGTCGAGAAGCGGTGGCAGGAGGTGCTCCGGCGGGCTGACATCGCTCTCCAGCGCCCCGGGGTGGGCGTGTGGGAGGCCGACCCGCGCGGCCGGCTGCGTCTCCTGGCCGCGAGCGACGCAAAGGGCATCGCGCCCGTCGTCGCCGACGACCTCGAGCCCACCCTGCGCGAGCTGCGCGTGTTGCCGCGCCGCGCGCCCAGCCGCTGGGTGGCGAGCTGCCTCGAGGGGCGGCGCTGGTGCATCGCGCCGGTCCGACGTGACGCGCCGCGGCCGCCTCCCGCCGGCCTCGAGCGGCGCGGCCGGGAACGTCTCACGCTTGAGCTGGCGGGCGTATGCATCGGCTTGATAGACGAGCCGCAGTCCCGCGATGTCGAGAGCGTGACGCGCCTCGCCGTGATCCTCGATCAGGTCCCCGCGATGCTCTGGACCACCGACGCCGAGTTGCGCGTCATCTCACGGGCGGGCGCCGGCCTCAAATCGCAACAGATCTTGCCTGAACGTATCGTCGGCGCGTCTCTTCTCGAGCAGCAGGCCCAACACCAAGTGAGCTCCGAGTCGGTGGCCGCGCACCGGCGAGCGCTCGCCGGCGAATCGGTTGCCTACCAGATCCGACTCCTCCCCCGGTGCTACGATGCGCACGTGGAGCCGTTGCGGGACGAGGGGGGCGCGATCGTAGGCGTGGTGGGCAGCGCGGTGGACGTGAGCGATCGCGAGCAGGCGCTCGCGCAGGCGCATCGCAGCCAAGCCGAGCTCGAGGAGTTCTTCGAGAACGCGCCGGTGGGCATTCGTTGGACGGCGCCGGACGGCACGATCCTCCGGGCCAACCGGTCCGAGCTCGACCTGCTGGGCTACCAGCCCGATGAATACCTGGGCCGAAACATCGCGCAGTTCTGCGTCAATCCGGAGGTCGTCGTTGACAGCGCGCGGCGCCTGGCGGGCGGGGAGACGCTCCGCAACGTCGAGATCCGGATGCGCCACCGGGACGGCTCGATCCGCCATGGCCTCGTCAGTGCAAACGCGCTGTTCGAAGGTGAGCAGTTCGTCCATGCCCGTTGTATCACCCGGGACATCACCGACCGCATCCAGGCCGAGCAGGCGCTGGCGCAGTTCAAGGCGATGGTGGAGTCGGCCGACGACGCCGTCATCGGCAAGACATTGGAGGGCTTGATCACCAGTTGGAACGCGGCCGCGACCCGCCTCTATGGATATGCCGCCGAGGAGGTGATGGGGAAACCGATCGCGGTGCTCGTTCCCCCGGAGGGCCTCGACGAGCTCGCCGAGATCCTGGAGCGCCTGCGGCGCGGGGAGCACATCGAGCACTGCGACACGACACGGCTGCGCAAGGACGGCACGCTCGTGGAGGTGTCGATTACCATCTCGCCAATCCTCGACGCGAACGATCGCCCCATCGGCGCCACGACGATCGCTCGCGACAACACGGCGCGCAAGCGGGCCGAGCAACGGCTGCTGCACGAGGCGCTGCACGACGCGCTCACCGACCTGCCCAACCGCGCCTACTTCGTGGAGCGGGTGTCCCAAGCGCTGGCGCGCCTGCAACGGGATCGCGATTATCGCTTCGCCGTCCTGTTCCTCGACGTGGACGGCTTCAAGGCGGTGAACGACCGCCTCGGCCACGCGGCCGGCGACCGCCTCCTGGCGGAGATCGCCGGACGGCTGCGCACCTGCGTTCGGCCCGGCGACGTCGTGGCGCGGCTGGGGGGCGACGAGTTCACGGTGCTGCTCGACGAAATCACCGGACTGGCCGACGGGGAGCGCGCCGCGCGGCGCATCCAGGACGCCCTCGCCGTGCCGGTCTCGCTCGAAGGCCAGGATATCGTCGCGACGGCGAGCATCGGCGTCGTCCTCAGCGGGTCCCACTACGCGCAGCCCCAGGACCTGCTGCACGACGCAGACCTCGCCATGTATCACGCCAAGCAGCAGGGGCGTGCGCGCTTCCAGGTGTTCGACATCGCCATGCGCGATTCGGCTCAGGCCCGGCTCGGCATGGAGGCGGACCTGCGGAATGCCCTCGAGCGCAACGAGCTCCGCCTGGTGTTCCAGCCGATCGTGCGGCTCGAGACCGGCAGCGTGCATGCCTTCGAGGCGCTGCTGCGCTGGCATCGCCCGGAGCAGGGTGTGGTCCTCCCGGCCGAGTTCGTGCCGCTGGCGGAGCAGACCGGTCTCATCCTGCCCGTCGGCGCCTGGGTGCTCCGGGAGGCATGCCGCTACGCGCGACGCTGGCAGGACACGCTTGCGGCGTCCGCCGTGCGCGTCAGCGTGAACCTTTCCGCCAAGCAGCTCGGACACCCCGGCATCGTGCACGAAGTGCGGACGGCCCTCCAGGACGCGGGACTCGCGCCCTCCTGCCTGGCCCTCGAGATCACGGAGAGCGTGCTCATGGCGAACGTCGAGTCGTCGGCCGCCTTGCTCCTTGAGCTGCGGAAACTGGGCGTCGAGCTGCACATGGACGACTTCGGTACCGGCTACTCTTCGCTGAGCTACCTGCCGCGCTTACCGCTCCAGGGGATCAAGGTGGACCGCTCCTTCGTGCACCGCATCGGGGGCCGCCGCATCGACCTGGACATCGTGCGCTCGATCGTGGACCTGGCGAGGACGCTCAGCCTGGAGGTGATCGCGGAAGGCGTCGAGACCGTCGCGCAGCGTGAGCGGCTGATCGCGTTCGGGTGCGGACTCGGGCAGGGCGACCTGTTCGCCAAGCCGCTGGAGCCGGCGGCCGCGAGCGCCCTCCTCGCCCAATCGGCACAGGCGGACCGCCGCACCGCCTGACGAGATCGCGACCGGCCTTACCGGCTCAGGGCCGAGTGATGAAGGCGGCGAGCGCCCCCGCCAGCCGCCCGGTGGCGTCCGCGTCCCAGCCGAGAAACAGATGGGGCTCGATCAGCTCCAGTTCCATGAGCATCAGGCGATCGTCCCGCTCCACGCCGTCCACGCGTGCGTACAACGGACGGCCCGGTACCGCTGCCATGACCGCCTCGGCGTCCGCGACCAGCCGGGGCGGTGGCGCCATAGGCGCCGCGGTGCCGCCGAACTCCCACTGCACTCGGTAATCCCCCGCCGCGGGCCGCTTGCGGATCGCGTGGCTGAACCGACCGCCGAAGAAAATGACGGACCATTCGCCCGGGTCACACACCTCGGCGATGAAGGGCTGCACCATCACGTCCCCCGCGCGCAGCAGCTCCTCGAGCCGGCCTTGGTCGGCGCCGGCCGTCGCGGCGGAGGTGCGCCATGTGTCGGTCGCGCTCGCCGAGACGGCGGGCTTCACGACGGCGTCGCTCCAGCGCTCGTCGCGCAGCAGCTGGGCGAGCCCGACCCGCCGGCCGCGCGCCAGCCAGCGCGTCGCTACGATCGGGACGCCACGCGCTGCCAGGTCGCGCAGGTATCCCTTGTGGCTGTTCCACCGCAGCACCGCGGGCGGATTCCACAGCGGCACGCCGGCGCGCTCGAGTCGGGTCACCCAGGCAAGGAACTCCTCCAGCCGATGGTGGTAGTCCCAGCAGGAGCGGACGACGACGCCCTGGAACTCTTCCCAGCACACGTCAGCTTGGCGCTCGTCGCCAGGGCGATACGTTTCATCTCTCAAAGAAAGCCATATAATTCCATGCCCGCACTCACCAGTTCTTGGAGGATGCTCTGATGCACCGGTTCGGCACACTCATCGCCGCGCTCACGCTCGGCCCCCTCGCGGCTCTCCCGCTCCTCGCTCAAAGCCCGACCGATCTGGCGGATGTCTGCAAGGTCCTGGGCGACGCGAAGCCCGGTCAGTGGGCCTCCTTCGACGGCACGGGCAGCGCGGGCGTGGGAAAGCTGCGCCTGGCGGTCGTCGGTTCGGAGCGAGCGGGAGACTCGACCCTGTACTGGTTCGAGGTGAGCTTCACCGGAAAGGATCCCGGCAAGAGCGGCGTGGTGCAGATTCTCACCGGCAGCCTCGCCTCCGGACTGGAGTCGCCGCGCGCGCTGGTCTTCAAGGTGGGCC
>WNGO01018855.1_pt1 | contig 11230 bp, 13 predicted proteins | sample 5400511 | NCBI WGS metagenome assembly WNGO01 (sample SAMN13153380, study PRJNA577476) | soil metagenome | isolation source: 20 cm soil or saprolite under Garry oak tree replicate 2 | place: USA:California | collected 2016-06-15
CACCGACAGTTCGCCGCGTGTGCAGGAAACCGCTCGCGCCGCAGATACACCCCGCGCCCCCGATGCGCCCCGGGTCGCGTTGGCGCCGCCGGCCGAAGCGTCTCGTATCGTGCCGGCGCCATCGGTCCGGCCGCTTCCGCCGCCGATCATGGTCTCCACGCCTCCCGGAGACGCGGTCGATTCGGCGGCAGCATCGTCGCAGGGAAAACCGCCTTCCGCCGATGCCGCGCGAATCGGCGACGCCCGCCGCCCGACGCCGCCAGCCGATATTCCGGTCTCGCCGCCGCTCGATCTGCGTGCCGAGGCGACGGAACCGGCGGCGCGGGAACACAGGAATGTTGCCGAAGACATGCTGTCGGCGGCGAAATCAGTGTTTCACGCCGTCTTGCCGAAATAACTTAGCTCAGAACGTCTCGTAGTTCTGCCCGGCCTTGCCGCCGACGCGCGCAAAGCCGCTTTGGGCGGCTTCGTCCTTGGGGCGGATGCCGATGGCGCGGCCATAGGAGCCGGCGGCCTTGGTCTTGTCGCCGAGGCGTTCATAGGCGAGCCCCCGGGTGGTCCAGATCTGCGCGTTGTTCGGGTCAGCCTGCGCGGCCTCGTCGAGATCGGCGGCGGCTTCCTTGGTCTTGTCGAGCGCGAGGTAACTGATCGCGCGGCCCAGCAACGGTTCGGCCCGCTGCGGCGTCAGGCCATTCGCCGAGGTAAAATCGTCGATCGCGAGTTGATGCCGTCTTTCGCCCTGATAGAGCAGGCCGCGACTGTATAGCGCCTCCGCATGATGCGGATCGAGCGTGATCGCCTTGTCGAACTCGGCGAGTGCTTCTTCGGTCCTTCCGGATCGCGCCAGCGCCTGGCCGCGCGTCGTGGCGGCCCGCGCATCGCCCACATTGGTTTCGGTTGGAGCGGGCTTGGGCGGCGCTTCAGGTTCCGGCGACAGCGATCCCAGATTGATCGAGCAGCCGCAGAGCGCGAGCGCGATCGCTACAGCCAACGGCGCGAACGCGCGCGGACTGAGGCGCAAAGCTCCGGAAGATGCAGGGGAAACCGGAATAGCCATCGATGCAACAGACTCACGCGTCAGCCGTATTGGTAGCGCGCTGCGTCGTAAAATGCATCGGCCAAAACAACGACGCGGGCACAAAGGCCCGCGTCATCGGCAACAAATTTGCCGAAAGCAAAGAAGAAGAGATCAGCGCGGGCCGCGCGGCCCGGCGCCGGGACCGCCACGGCCGCCAGCACCACCGCGATCGGCGCCTGGACCGGCGCCGAACACCGGCTTCGGCTTCATCGGCAGCAGGCCTTCGCGCTGCAGCTTCTTGCGGGCGAGCTTGCGCGCGCGGCGCACGGCTTCCGCTTTTTCGCGGGCCTTTTTCTCGGATGGCTTTTCATAATGACCGCGGAGCTTCATCTCGCGGAAAATACCCTCGCGCTGCATCTTCTTCTTCAGCGCCTTGAGGGCTTGATCGACATTGTTATCGCGAACGAGAACCTGCACGCGGCATCCTCTTTCCATTGATCGGATTGGAATTCTGATAAAGCAAAGGGCCGACGAAAAGGCCGAGCCCTTAACCTCAAGCGCGCGGATGTATCAGACAAAGGCGGGAATGTCCACCTGCGGGCGCGGCCAAATTGACCTTTTCGCACCAAGTCACGCGGTTTTTGGTGGCGCCGCTCCGACCTGCGTCACATGTCCCATCTTCCGGCCCGGCCGCGGCGAACCCTTGCCGTAGAGGTGCACGGTCGCGCCCGGGACCGTCAGCCATTGCTCGTAGCCATGGATATCGTCCCCGATCAGATTGGTCATGACGACCGGGCCATGACGGACCGGCTTGCCGAGCGGCCAGCCGGCAATGGCGCGGATGTGCTGCTCGAACTGCGAGATCGACGCGCCGTCGAGCGTCCAGTGCCCGGAATTGTGCACCCGCGGCGCGATCTCGTTGACCAGGACCGTGCGGCCACCCTCCGCCTGCACCACGAACATCTCGACCGCGAGCACGCCGACATAATCGAGTGCGTTGGCGATCGTCTCCGCGATGGAACGCGCCTGCGCCGCCAGCGCCTCCGGGATCGCCGCCGGGGCGCGCGAGATTTTCAGGATGTGGTCGACGTGCTCGTTTTCGGTGACATCGAAGCATTCGACATGGCCGTCGGCCGAGCGCGCGGCGACCACCGAAATCTCGCGCTCGAATGGCACAAAGGCTTCGAGGATCGCCGATTTGGTGGCGAGGTCGTCCCAGATCTGGTCCGGATCGTCGCCTTCGCGGATGATCGCCTGGCCCTTGCCGTCATAGCCGAAGCGGCGGGTCTTGAGCACGGCGGGCAGGCCGATTGTCGCGATCGCTGCTCGCAGCGCCGCCGCCGACGACACATCGGCGTAATCGGCGGTGCCGATGCCCAGCCGTTTCACGAAATCCTTTTCGACAAGGCGATCCTGCGTGGTTTCCAGGATTTTCCGCTCGGGCAGCACCGGACGCCGCGCGGCCAGGATCATCGCCGAGGCTGCCGGCACGTTTTCGAATTCGTAAGTGATGATGTCGACGTCGTTGGCGAACAGCTCGAGCGCCTCGACGTCGGCATATTCCGCGCAGGTCGCATTCAGCACGACATCGAACGCCGGCGAATCCGGATCCGGCGAAAACACCTGGCATCGCAGACCCAGCCGCGCCGCCGCCATTGCCAGCATCCGGCCCAACTGTCCGCCGCCGAGAATTCCGATGGTGTCGCCGGGCTTCAGCTTCACCGGATTTGAGACTGTCACGCAGAACCCTCCGGGCGCTCGGCAACCGCCTCGGTCTGCTGTTTGCGCCAGGCGACGAGTTTGCTGGACAGCATCGGATCGTTCAGCGCGAGCACACTGGCGGCGAGCAGCGCGGCGTTGATGGCGCCGGACTTGCCGATGGCCAGCGTCCCAACCGGAACCCCGGCCGGCATCTGGACGATGGAATAGAGCGAATCGACTCCGGACAACGCCTTGGATTCGATGGGAACACCAAATACCGGTAGTTCGGTAAGCGACGCGGTCATGCCCGGCAGATGTGCCGCGCCCCCCGCACCGGCGATAATGATCTTGATGCCGGCCGCCTTGGCGCCTTTGGCAAAAGCGAACAGCCGGTCCGGGGTGCGATGTGCGGAGACGATGTGCTTTTCGCATGCGACGCCGAGCGCGGTCAGCGTTTCGGCGGTATGGCGCATGGTCCCCCAGTCGGACTGGCTTCCCATGATGATGGCTACGGGCGCGGTCATACGGTCAATTCTTTTCGAGAATCCAAAAACATAGGCCGGATTATAAGATCGGCCCAAGCTTCGGCAAGGCGTGGCAAGAGATTGGGAATGGACTATCCTGTCTTGGTGAATCCCGGCAAGCCTCTCAGGGACGTCCATGAAGAAGAAAACCGGCGGCTTAAGGTCGAATTGGCGCAGGCGCGGGCGCGAATCGACGAACTGGAGGCCTCGGCGGATACCGATTTCCTGCTGGATATTCCGAACCGGCGCGGCTTTGAGCGCGAGCTCAATCGCGCGGTCGCCTACATCAAGCGCTATCATGCGACGGCGGCCCTGATCGCGCTCGACGTCGATCGGCTAAAGCCGATCAACGACGCCTTCGGACACGCCGCGGGCGATCAGGTGCTGAAGGCCATTGTGGCGGTGCTGCTGCGCCACGTGCGCTCATCGGACGTGATCGGGCGGCTCGGCGGCGACGAGTTCGCGCTGCTGCTGTGGAACCTCAGCGAGACCGATGCCAAGGCCAAGGCGGCGGCGCTGGAACAAGCCGTCGATCGGCTCTCATTCGTGTTTCGCGGCCGCCCCGTCACGGCGGGCGCATCCACCGGGGTTGCGATTCTCGGCCTTCATGCGGAAGCGGGGAGGGCGCTGGAAGAAGCCGACAGCGCGATGTATGTGCGCAAGGCGCAACGGCGGCATGAAGCGTGATATGCAGATGCAGCCCACCTGGCCGGCTGATACCGCCGCTGGACGGCTGTTGAACGTTTCTAGACACTGAGCGGTCTGTCCAACCGGCCGAGCAGGATCATGACCGTCAAACCCACCCCATTCACCCTGCGTGTCCCGGATGCTGACATCGCCGACCTCCGCGACCGTCTCGCCCGCGCGCGCTTCCCCGACCAGGCGCCCGGCGATCCATGGGCCTATGGCACCGATGTCGCTTATCTCCGCGAACTCACCGAATACTGGCGCGACCATTTTGACTGGAGAGCCGCGGAAGCCGCGCTGAACGCTTTTCCGCAATGCCGCGTCCCGCTCGACGGCGTCGATCTGCACTACCTGCATGTGCCCGGCGTCGGCCCCGACCCCATGCCGTTGCTTTTGCTGCACGGCTGGCCCGGCTCGGTGTTCGAGTTTCTCGAGTTCATCCCGCGTCTCACCGATCCCGCACGCTTCGGCGGCGACGCACGCGACGCCTTCACCGTCGTGGCGCCGTCCTTGCCGGGGTATGGCCTGTCGTTCCGCCCCGGCCAACGCCGGTTCGGCGTTCCCGAAATAGCCGATTGTGTCGCGGCCCTCATGCATGCGCAAGGCGGCGACTGGGGAGCCGCAGTCTCAAGCCGGCTCGGCTCTGCGCATGCGGATCGCATGATCGGCATCCACATCAATCTGATGATGGCCGCGGGCCGCGATCCTTCCTCCTTTCCCAATCCGAGCGAGGAGGAGCGGCAGTATCTGAGCGAGCTTGCGCACTGGACCCGCGAAGAGACCGGTTATCAATGGATCCAGGGCACCCGCCCACAGACGCTTGCCTTCGGCCTCACGGATTCACCCGCCGGCCTGGCGGCGTGGATCGTGGAAAAATTCCGCGCCTGGTCCGATTGCGATGGCGACGTCGAGAGCGCAATCAGCCGGGATCGCATGCTCGCCGACATCTCGCTTTACTGGTTTACCGGGGCGATCGGCTCTTCGTTCTGGCCCTATTATGCCCGCCTGCACGGTTCGGCGATTCTGCCCGCCGGCGACACCATCAAGGTGCCTACCGGCTACGCGCAGTTCCCGCGCGAAATCCTCAAGCCGCCGCGCACCGCCGCAGCGCGCGTGTTCACCGACATTCGCCGCTGGAGCATCATGCCCAAGGGCGGGCATTTCGCAGCACTCGAACAGCCGGAGTTGCTTGCGGGCGAAGTGCGCGCCTTCTTCCGGGAATTACGATGACGCCGCGAGCCAGCAAGACGCCGCGGCGGCATGAACGGTGATGAGGAGCGAATTCTCAGAGCCCGCTCAGATCATCGGGCACGTCGCCGAATTTTTTCAGTAACTTCGCGTCGCTGAATTCGCCGATCATCGGATCGCCGGTGCGGCTGAAGGCGACCGCGCCGACGCTGCCGGCGGCCTTGGCCAGGACTTCCGCGCGCCGCAACGCAACCGACGGACTGTGGCACTCTTCCGCAGCACCTGCGACCGGCACGCCGGTGTCGTCCTGCAGGAAGGGCAGCGCGACGTAATAGGTGACATCGGCCATGGTGCCGCTCCAGGTTTGATTCCGCGATCAGGCAGCGTCGATTCGTGTGTGCGGCAATCCTGCCGCAGCGCAGCCGCTCTCGACCGCCGCCTGCAATTCCTGCAACTCACTTTCCAGATATTCGTTCGCCATGATCAGCGCCTTGATGGTGCTGCGCATGTTTCCGTCGCACATCGCGATGGCCTGGTCGCAGGCCTGCTCGTAACGATTGGCATCAGACAGTGATGAAGAAGATTCGGACATGGCGGAGTTCCCGATGGCTGGAGGCGAGAACGATGTTCCTATTTTGTTCTCAAAGAGTCAAGCGGAGAACGAGGCGGAATGCTTTTTTCGCACCGCGTTGACCAGGGCTATCTGGCTTTGCCTCGCCTCTGTGACGGCCAGCCGATCGGCCGCCTCGAGATGGATCGCGCGAACGACATCAGCGAACCGGAATTTTGAAACTCCCCGGCGTGCAATGGCACATCGGAGGAATGACTAGAGCGGGATGACTTTTCTTCGAATAGTCATACCGCTCTATCTTTTTGTTTGAGCATGATCTCCGCGCAAACGCTTCGCGTTTGTCGCGAGGGAAAACCGGTACCCACTTTTCCGGATCATGCTCCAATCTACGCAATGATGTCCGGCGTGATCTGGTCTTCGATGAAGGCGATGCGGTCGCGCAACTGCAGCTTGCGCTTCTTCAGCCGCTGCAGCCGCAGCAAATCGGGCGCGGGCGATTGATGCAGCGCATCGATCGCCGCGTCGAGATCGCGGTGTTCCTGCTGCAGCCGTGCGAGCTCGGATTCGAGTTCGCGCTCATCTTCGTTGGTCATGGTGTACGTCGGTTGAAAAACGCGATGAGGTTGCGAAACGCTGTGGAAGCCTGTGGAAGGAATATCGTCCCTGTCAGCCCGGTCTGCAAGCAAGTGTGGTGGTTACTCAGAAGTTCTCTTTGTTTCGCCGGCCGGTCCATCACGTAAAGTTTGAACCAAAAGCGCACTGGAATCATGAATTTCCGGCGCGCCCTCAAATCCGGACTTCGCCCGGGCGGTGCAGCAGAGGGGGTGGCCTTCGCATCCGCACCATGCGGGTTCCATGGTCACGGTTCGTTACATATGACACCCAATATGACACCGCAATTTTTGATACCCATCGACAGATTCGCCGGCTCGTGTACAGTCGCCCGTCCGCATCGAATCTTAATCCCACCGAGGAGGTTTCGTATGGCAATTCAGGCTCATCTCGTTGAACTGGAACGGAAACACAAGGTTCTCGAAAACGAATTGCACGAAGCTCTCGTGCACCTTTCAACGGACGATCTCGCCGGAAACTGATGGTCAAGGACGAGATAGAACGGTTGAGACATACCGCGAGCGAAACGCTGCACTAACCAGCATCACGAACTTCTCTAAAACACCACCGTCATCCAAAAAAAACACCGCCGTTATCCAAAGATGAGCGCAATTGCGCTCATTTTTGGTGTGTACTCAAGCGGGCGCGACGGTAAGTCGCGCAGCAATACGTTCACACCCCTGCAAGCTCGCCGACATAATTCGCGATCGCCAGCGATGACGTCAGGCCCGGCGACTCTATCCCGAACAAATTGATCAGTCCGGTGACCCCGTGATCCAGTGGCCCCTGGATCAGGAAGTCCTGCACAGCGACCGCGGGCGGCACGATCTTCGGTCGCATTCCCGAATAGCTCGGCATCAGCGCGCCGTCCGGAAGCGTCGGCCAGTATCGCCGGATGGCCGGATAAAATCTTTCCGCCCGCGCCGGATCGACGGCGTAATCGATGGCGTCGACCCATTCCACGTCGGGACCGAACCGGGCCTGTCCCGCCATGTCCAGGGTGAGATGCACCCCGAGCCCGCCGGGTTCGGGCACCGGATAGATCAGGTGTGTAAACGGCGCCCGCGCGCTGCAGCTAAAATAGTTACCCTTCGCAAGATAGGCCGGCGGTATCAGGTCGATCGGCATGCCGTCGATGCTGCGCGCGACCGCGGGTGCGGCCAGACCGGCGGCATTGATGAGAAGCCTGCATGCAAGGCTGATCGGCGCGCTGCCGCCGGCGTCGAGTTCGATTCGATTCGCCGCGGCCCTGGCGTGCAGCAGCGGCGTGTGAAAGGCACATGCCGCGCCGGCAGCTTCGGCGTCGCCGCGCAGCGCCAGCATGAAGGCGTGGCTGTCGACAATGCCGGTGGAAGGCGAGAGCAGGGCGGCGTCGCAGTTCAGCGCCGGCTCCAGTGCGCGCGCGGCGTCGCCGGCGAGCGTTTGCAGATCGAGCACGCCATTGGCTTCGGCGTGAGCCCTGATCGATTGCAGCCTCAGGGTTTCCTTCGGCGTTGTTGCGACGATCAGCTTGCCGCAATTGCGATGCGGAATGCCGTGATCCGCACAGTATTCATAGAGGGCGCGCTTGCCGCTGACGCACATCCGCGCCATCAGGCTCCCGGCCGGATAATAGATGCCGGCGTGGATCACCTCGCTGTTGCGGGAGGAGGTAACGGTGCCGATACCTTCGGCCGCCTCCAGAATGATCACCTCGCGGCCGGCCTGTGCCAGCCGCCGGGCGACGGCAAGACCGATCACCCCCGCACCGATGACGACGCACTCAACTTTGTCCATTCGCAGTTCGGATCCGGGCTCGTGTTCTATCCGACCCGACGCGCCCCTCAAGGCCTTGGCGCGTTCGGGCTCAATCCTATTCCCACACTATCGCTCTGTTTGGGATGGTCTTTTTTGCAGGATCGGTTGGATCCGTTTGCGGGCGTTTTTCCGGGCCGGGGGCCTGTTAGGGAAGCATTAATCATGTCGGGGCAATTGCCGGTATTTGAGTCACATTTTTGCCTTGCACGGGTACGCGTTTACCCGATCCAAACCCGTGAAGCCAGACACTCCGCCGCAGAATTCGGCGGGTGACTGATGGCTGACAAGGACGGGCAGGCAGGCGGCAAGATCTTGATTCCTGCGCAGGCCGTCGTGTGCCTGACCGCAGCCGTTGCGCCGTCCGCAACCGCCTGGGCCGTCTCCGAAAGCTTTTCGCCGACCAGCTATGTCGGTTCAGCCGACCCAAGCCTGATCTGGGAGATGCTGATTGGCGGCATCGTTGTCTCGTCTTTTCTCGCGGCTGTCGCGCTGTCGGTGCTCTCGACGTTGCGCAAGGTCAAGCGCTCGCAGTTGCGCAGAAATGCATTCATCAGCTCCGCCCTGAACAACCTCAGTCACGGCGTGGTGATGACGGACACGCGGCGCCGGATCGTGTTCTGCAACGATCGCTATCTCGAGATCTACGGCCTGGCGCGTTCGGATCTTTCCAGAAATATGACCGGACCGGAACTGCTGGAGTTGCGACGCGCGCGCAGCGTCCTCGACGTCAGCGTCGAGAATTTCTATGACCATGCCAGCACCCCGGAAGGCCTCGTTACCGAGCTGCCCGGCGGACGATCGGTTCTGGTCAAGCACTTTGCGCTGCCAAACGGCGGCTCGGTGGCGACGCATGAGGATTGCAGCGAGCAGCGCAAGCTTTCGCGACAACTTGCGTCAACCAAGCAGTTCCTGGAATCGATGCTCGACAATGTGCCGGTCTGCGTGGCCGCCAAGAGCATCGAGGACGGCCGCTATATATTTGCCAACCGCGCGTTCGAGCGGTTCTCGCGCTTTTCCCGCGACCACATTCTCGGCAAGCGTGCCGATGAAATTTTCCAGACCGAGACAGCGGCACGGATAGTGGAGGCGGACCGGTCGGCGCTCAATTCATCCGATGGCCAGTTCCGAAATGAAATCGTGGTCGAGCGCGGTTCGAAGACGCGCGTCATAGCCAGCACCCGTGTGATCGTGCGCGACGACAAGAGGCGGCCGGAATTCCTGATCGCGCTGTTCGATGATGTCACCGACCGCATGTCGCTTTCCCAGGAACTCGAGGATACCAAGAAGTTTCTCGAACTGATCGTCGATAACATCCCGGTCTCGCTGATCGTCGAACGCGTCAGCGACGGACGATACCTTCTCGCCAATCGCAGCGCCGAAACCATCCTCAACCGTCGGCGCGAGGATGCCGCCGGATTGACGGCCGCCGACATTTTCAATCCGAGAGAAGCAAAGCTGATCATTGCGCGCGACGAGGCGGCGATCAGGAAGCGCGGGCTGCTCACGGAAGAACACCCGATCAGCACCAAGGACGGGTTGCGGCTGTTCCTGACGCGCCGCATGACAGTGCTCGACGACGCCGGCCAGCCCCAATACCTGATCAAGACCCACGAGGACGTCACCGATCGACGCCAGACCGAGTCGCGCATGGCGCATATGGCGTATCATGACGGCCTGACGGATCTGCCGAACCGCGCGGCGTTCCTGCAGGCGCTGGCGCAGATGATCGAGGCCTGCGAAGGCACCAATGAGGAGTTCGCGGTGCTGTCCGTCGACCTCGACGGCCTGAAGGAAATCAACGACGTGTTCGGCCATGCGGTCGGCGACAAGCTGCTGATCGAGGTGTCGCGCCGCATCCAGGCCTCGGCGCGCGGCGGTGTCGTGGCCCGGCTCAGCGGTGACGAGTTCGGATTGATCATCGACGGCAAGCAACCCGCCGCCGGGAAGGCGTTGGCCGAACAGCTCGCGCAAGCGCTGGCGAAGGAGTTCCCGATCGACGACAAAACGGTTCGCATCGGTGTGACCACCGGCATCTCGGTATTCCCGCACAATGGCACAGACGCCGCGTCGCTGCTTGCCAACGCCGGCGCGGCATTGTTCCGTGCCAAGGCGAAATCGCGCGGCTCGATCGGCGTCTATGAACCCGAGATGGACCAGCAGATTCGCGATCGCCGCGTGCTGCATCAGGATCTCTCGCTCGCCATCAAGAACGGCGAGCTTTCGCTGCATTACCAGCCGCAGGCGACGTCGGGCCAGACCGTTGCCAGCAGCGCAATCATCGGCTTCGAGGCCCTGGCGCGGTGGCTGCATCCGGTGCGCGGCTTCGTTCCACCGGCTGATTTCATCCCGCTCGCGGAAGAGAGCGGCTTGATCGTCGAGATGGGTGAATGGATCTTGCGCGAAGCCTGCCGCGAGGCCGCGTCGTGGTCGATGCCGCTGCAGATCGCGGTCAACCTGTCGCCGGCGCAGTTCATGCATGGCGATCTGGTCGGCCTCGTGCACTCGATACTTCTCGAAACCGGGCTGTCGCCGGGCCGGCTCGAGCTCGAAATCACCGAAGGCGTGCTGATCGAGGATTTCGATCGCGGCTTGGCGTTGCTGCGGCGGCTGAAGGCGCTCGGCGTGCGGATCTCGATGGACGACTTCGGCAGCGGTTATTCCTCATTGAGCTATCTGCAGGCGTTTCCATTCGACAAAATCAAGATCGATCGCGATTTCGTCATGAATCTCGGACGAAATCCGCAATCGGCGGCAATCGTTCGGGCTGTGATCGGCCTTGGGCACGGCCTCGAAATGTCGATCGTCGCCGAGGGCGTGGAAACCCAGGAGCAACTCGGTTTCCTCGCGGATCAGGGCTGTGACTCGGTGCAGGGCTATTTCATCGGCAAGCCCGCGCCGATCGGTCAGTACGGCGTGCTGGTGGGACGTAGCGGCGGCAATGCGATCGAGCCCGCGCGCAAGACCGGCTAAAGCCGCGCATAGTTCCGATTCAATTGTCAAACAGCCAAACCGTCATTGCGAGGAGCGTAGCGACGATCGCGGTAGGGACGCTCATTTCTAAGCGCCCCCCGCACAGAACCGTACGTGCGGCTTTCCCGCATACGGCTCCCACCTTGGGTGCGTGACGGCGAA
>WNGO01004356.1_pt1 | contig 11226 bp, 11 predicted proteins | sample 5400511 | NCBI WGS metagenome assembly WNGO01 (sample SAMN13153380, study PRJNA577476) | soil metagenome | isolation source: 20 cm soil or saprolite under Garry oak tree replicate 2 | place: USA:California | collected 2016-06-15
AACGTCAGGGACTTCGCCGGGCTTGGCGTTGAGGTTTTCAATCCCCGGGATGTCGTGTGAGCTAGCTGGCATCTGTGACGAAATCTATTTGATGGCTTCTTGTGTTTGTCGATGCCGTGAATTTGGATCCATGGATGGAAGTTTGATCGTAATGAGCGAATGGAGCAACCATTCGACTGTTAACCGAAGGGTTCCAATTGTTAGCGCACGGTGAGGATCCGACATTGCGTTGCTTGTCGGAGATGCGGGATCCGTGACCGACAACTTGTTGAGACCGTCGCCCACTCCGACTCTTTCTAAGTTGCGCAATTGCTGCCGAACGAAGGCTTTCTGGCCCAACGCTTGCTGTGGCGAGCAGCCGAGTTTGGATCGGCTTGCTCTCCCCGGTGACGTAGTCTCCGCGGACAACGGACGGAGTACTCCTAAGTGACACTGAAGTGTCACGTTTTGCCACTTACAGCCAGTAAATGTTTATCGTCGCGGTTGATATGGCATTGTCAGGATGGCCTCTCATTGTTGTGGAGGTTTTTCCGGGCCACTGGCAGCTAAACGCATGCTCGACGCCAAAACGCGTAAACTCAAGACCTTGCGAAAGGAATCAGACAAAGTTAGAATCAACTTGCTGTCTTTCTTTTTATCTGGTGCGCGATCGGATTCTCTTGGGCACGTCAGGAAAAGCGTGAGTATTTCGGAAGCGGGAGCGTGGCGATCGCCGGTCAGCAGAGCACAGGATGGTTCCGAGCGGGGTGGTGCATTTCCGATCAGAAGTGAGGCAACGCAGCGCCTAAACCCAGAGAGGACGATAGAAGTGCAACGCAAGTTGTACGCAAGGCTTAAACCGGGGGAATAAGTCGTTTGTTATCAAGGGCCGAGGTAGCTCAGTGGTAGAGCAGCCGATTCGTAACCGGAACCTGCCCCAACGCAGACAAACGGAACCTACCTACGCCTAGCGGAATCAATAAGATAGATAATCGCCCATGTTGGCTGTGTTTGGTTGTTTTGGCATGTGTTAGGGTCTGACGATGAAAGTTCGATGAAAACGCAAACTGGATTCCAAACTTAGACCAACTGATGGAATGTGACAGGGCAGCGTTCTAACCAACTGAACTACGTCCCCAACCGTGGAATCAACTTAGCGTAAAATCTTGCAAATAATGACTTTGCAAGATCTGCATACAGCGCACTGTTCGCCTGGCTTGCCTGCGATAGCAGTCCTTCCTGAATCTTGACGAATCGAGCCAGCCGATTCGCGATCGAAATTGCGGAGTATGAATGAAAAAAAATGGACTCAGCCGAGCAGAACCTAGAGGCCACGGCTGAAAACAGTTGGTTTGGATTGCGAGCTTCCCAAGCTTTGGCACCTTCCCGGCAGTTCTGCAGATAGGGGCCGGGAAGGTCTCCCGCGGCGATGGAAGTCATTCCAGGAGGGTACAGCACATCCATCATATCGCCTTGTGGAAGCAGTCTTAGGGATTCAGGACAACGTTGCGTCTACTTTCAAGAAGGTTCATGACCTTCTCCGCCTTATCAGCCTCGACGCCCACTTCACTCAGCGCTTCGCGAAAGTGCGTAAGAAACCTGTCGAAATGCCCGTCGTTTAAGCCGTGCTGCCGCGCAAGCGCATGAGCAGCATGCATATCATTGCCCGTATACACAACTCGTCCACCGAGAAGCATGGAGATAAACATACTCTGCCGAGCACGTAAGTGCGCCATATCGGTTCTTTTAAAAAAGGGGCGGAGTGTGTCATCCTCGAAGACTCTTCTATAAAAGGATTCGGTAGCGGCCGCGACTGTTTGACTTCCGCCGATAAGATCATAGAGTTCATCGATCACATGATCCTCCAGAAGTAAGAGAACGAGGTAGATCCTGGCTCAAGAAGTGGGGGTTCGCTTGTGACGGTTATTGTAGCCACCCAGCTCGTGTAGTCAACGGTTGCTGTCATTTTGGTGCCGCAAATCTTTCAAACTCTTGCCAGGGCAGACAATTCCTCTTCGATCTTCACAGTAGGGAAGAGGACGACTTTGAATTGATGAGACCGCGCGATGAGGCACGATTTGTCGGCCTTCTCAAGAAGGCGGATGGCCCGGTCACGATCTTCTTCTTTCAGGACGGTGACGACCGGCCGGAGTTTGATTTCCGTAAAGCGCCAGATACCATCCTCGTTGCCGAGCACGCCTTCCGCGTCCAGGTTGAAGGACGCAAATCCCAGGCGGGACTTCTCCGCAATACCGGAGAAGGTGCTGACAAAGCAGCTTGCCACAGCGGCGACGAGGAAGTGTTCCGGCGCAGAATGTGTTGACTCGATATTCGTGATGAGCTTCCATTTTCTCTTCCTTTCGTCTTCCCAGCGGGAGATTGCTTCCGATTCTGGCCCCGCCTTAGCGATTCAAACCTAACAAGGGAGCCTTTACGGCAGCGTGACCTGCGTCACGGTTGAAAGTGATGGCCGTCACAGCCAGATGAACATCTGAAGTCGTATTAAGAAGGCTAGAGGGAGGTGGCCCATGCAAGCAGTTCAAGCAAAAACGAGAATTACACTGAAGAACATTTTGTTCGCAACTGACTTTTCACCTGCAGCGGACCTAGCTGCGCCAATCGCGATCCAGATCGCGCAGCGTTATGGAGCAAAGGTGTATGGCGTACATGTGAATAGATTTGACGACTACACTGCTGCTGCACCCAATGCCTGGGCAGCGATGGCTGAGGCAGCAGAGAAGGAGACCAAAGAAGATGCCGGGCGCCTGAATGAACAGCTCCAGGGCATCGAACACGAAGTGGTGATCGGTGAAGGCAAGACTTGGGGTGTGATGTCCGATCTGATCCAACGGAAGGAAATCGACCTGGTTGTGCTTGGGACCCGCGGCCGCACCAGACTTGGAAAGGCGCTGCTTGGTTCGGTTGCCGAACAGATCCTCAGGCAATCGCCGTGCCCGGTGCTGACGGTCGGCCCACACGTGAACCCTTGGTCCGACGAATACCCAAAGATGCGTGAAATCCTTTACGCCACGGATCTCGCGGCTGACTTCCCAACAGCGGCACCCTACGCCGTATCTCTGGCGCAGGAGAACCAGGCGCATCTCGTGTTGCTGCACGTGATAGAAGACCGGAAGGCAGGGGAGTTGGTGAACAGCCCAGAGGTGGTGGATGTCAAGAAGCGGAAGCTGCGGCAATTGGTTACGCAGCAAGCCGGATTGTGGTGCGACCCCAACTACGTTGTCGAGCAGGGACCAGCGGCGGAGAAGATCCTGGACGTTGCGAAACGGCGGCGCACTGATCTGATCGTGCTGGGAGCCCGGCCGGCAAAGGGGCTTGCAACGCATCTGAACATTGGCACGGTGCACAAGGTTGTGTCACAAGCGGAGTGCCCGGTCCTTACGGTTCGTGGCTGAAGCGCATCATCCGCTGTCACACTGACATCAGAGGCGGTGAGACACAACGAGGTTGAGGGTCCGGCGAGCAGACTCTTTTCAAAGTGCTCTGGCCTCAACCCCGACGGACGCGAAGAGGGAGCGAGCCGGAATGCAGATTCTGAAAGCCGGGGTGCTCTATTTCGCGGTCGTTTTCGGAGCCGGGTTCATGCTTGACCCCATCCGCATTCTGTGGGCCGCTCCGCGGCTCGGGACGAGAATGGGCGAACTCTTGGAAGCGCCTATCATGCTCGTAATCACAATTGTGGCAGCGCGGCGGATAGTTCGGAAACTCCCTGTAGCGCCCACCGCGTCGAGTCGACTATGCATGGGTGGGATTGCGCTCGGCCTGATGATCATTGCGGAGTTTACGCTTGTGCTCTGGCTTCGAGGCCTCTCGATCAAGGAGTACCTCGCAGGTCGAGACCCTGTAGCGGAAGCAGTCTATTATGTGATGCTTGGCGCGTTGGCCGTCATGCCGTTACTAGTAGCACGAAGATCAGGTCGATCCCAAGAATGTGGCTACAAGGCATTGTGATTAATTCGCGCTTGCTTGGCCGCGGATTCTTGCGGAGGCCAATCTCCAACAGTCTCTCGCAATTGCCCAATCTTCTTGAGCGCGCACGATTAAGATGCGAACGGCAGAATCGGGAAGGGAAATCTCCTGATCCGCAGATGACTGCGCATTCTTCGCGGCGTCGAGTTTCAAGCCAAGAAATCCGAGGTTGGCACAAGCTGCGACTCGCACCTCCGGCGAATTTTCGCCGATCCCTGCGGTAAACACCAAAGCATCTATTCCGCCCAGCACTGCCATCATCGCGCCGATGCCAGATTGAAGGCGATGCACGAAGATCTCAAAAGCCAGCTTAGCCCGCGGATGGCCGTTTTTCATTGCGGCCACGATCTGCCTCATGTCGCTTGAGATTCCAGAGATTCCCCACAGTCCTGATTTGCTGTTCAGCAGGTCGTCAAGCTGCTGCCCTGTGAGCTGACCTTGTCGCACTAAATAGGTCAGGATTCCGGGGTCCACAGAACCTGATCGCGTTCCCATCATCAGGCCTTCTAATGGCGTGAATCCCATGGTTGTATCAATGCTTCGCCCCTCGCGAATCGCCGCCAAAGAGCAACCGTTCCCCAAATGGCAAGTAACAAGTTTCAGCGCTGGCAAATCCTTGCCGAGGAGCTGCGCGGTGCGCTCCGCGCAATACTGATGATTGATTCCGTGAAAGCCATACCGACGAATCCCCTGAGCGAGCCATTCATAAGGACCAGGGTACACTGCGGCAGCCTCCGGCAATCGGCTGTGAAAGCCAGTATCGAACGCGGCCACCTGGAGAACCGGGCCAATGCGTTTCTCGATGATCTCGATCCCTTGCAACTCGGCCCGATTATGGAGTGGGGCAAAGGCGGACATGCTCGCTATCGCAGATTTCACTTCTGGTGTGATGGCTGTTGCTTTGTCGAAATTTTTACCACCGTGTACGACACGATGACCTACTACGTCGATTTCGGAAGGCGCAGAAAGTACACGCAGGTTTCCACTCCATAACGTATCCAATAGGCGTTCGATGGCATCCGCGCGCGACGCAGCCTTGACGCGATCTTTCATCTGCGCACGCTGTAAATTCTGTGCCTGGATATCGGCATGGTCGCCGTTCCATTCGATCTTGCCTTCCCAGGTTGGTGCAGGCGGATGTGCAGGAAGGGTTTTTCCGATGTCGTACATGCAGCTCTTCTGGCTGCTGGAACCCGAATTGAGTACAAGGATTTTCATGGCCTAATAGGGCCACTTCCAATCCCGGACTTCCGGCAGGTCGTCTCCATGTTCGCGGATGTATTGCTTGTGCTCAACGAGCTTGTCGCGCAGGAACTGTTTGAAATGTGCGCCCACGCGTTGCAAGCGAGGGACGCGGTCGACTACATCGCCTGCGAGGTGAAATCGATCCAAATCGTTCAGGACTGTCATATCGAAGGGAGTCGTCGTCGTGCCCTCTTCCTTATATCCGCGGACGTGGAAGTTGTCATGATTGGTGCGCCGATAAGTCAGGCGGTGAATCAGCCAGGGATAGCCGTGATAGGCAAAGATGACCGGCTTGTCGATTGTGAAGATGGAGTCGAACTCACGGTCCGGTAGGCCGTGGGGGTGTTCGGTTGAGGGCTGGATGGTCATCAAGTCAACCACATTGACGACCCGGACCTTGATATCAGAAAAATGCTGGCGCAGCAGATCAACGGCCGCAAGCGTCTCCAGCGTGGGGACATCTCCCGCACAGGCCATCACCACGTCCGGATCGCTTCCCTGGTCGTTCGAAGCCCACTGCCAGATTCCGATTCCATTCGTGCAATGCTCGATGGCCGATCCCATATCGAGCCACTGTAGTGCCGGCTGCTTTCCGGCAACAATCACATTAACGTAATTTCGACTGCGGAGGCAGTGATCGGCTACGGAAAGCAGGGTGTTTGCGTCCGCAGGCAGGTACACGCGTACAACATCGGCCTTCTTGTTCACAACATGGTCGATGAAGCCGGGGTCCTGGTGGGTGAAGCCGTTGTGGTCCTGGCGCCAGACGTGTGATGTGAGGAGGTAGTTCAACGATGCGATTGGACGGCGCCAGGGAATATTTCGCGTGACTTTCAGCCACTTGGCGTGTTGGTTGAACATGGAGTCCACGATGTGGATGAAGGCTTCGTAACAGGAGAAGAAGCCGTGACGGCCGCTGAGCAAATAACCTTCGAGCCAGCCTTGGCACATGTGCTCGCTCAAGACTTCCATTACCCGGCCGTCCTTCGAAAGGTGCTCGTCGGTAGGAAGCAATGGCTCCAGGAAAACCTTGTCAGTGACTTCGTAGAGCGCATCGAGCCGGTTCGAGGCCGTCTCATCAGGGCCGAATACCCGGAAGTTCCTCGCGTCCGCGTTCCGCTTCATAACATCGCGCAGTAGATTTCCTAGGACTCGAGTTGCTTCGGCCGTGTCAGTGCCCGGCTTCGACACCTTCACCGCATATTCGCGGAAGTCCGGCATCACAAGGTCTTTGAGCAACAGTCCACCATTCGCGTGCGGGTTGGCTCCCATCCTGCGTGTGCCACTCGGCGCGAGTTCCGCTAGTTCTGGAAGCAGCTTGCCGTTTCCATCGAACAGTTCTTCTGGGCTGTAGCTCTTCAACCATTCTTCCAATATCTTTACGTGGTCAGGGTGGGACACAAAATTCGTAACAGGGACCTGGTGCGCGCGCCATGTGTCTTCGACAGGTTTTCCATCAACTATCTTTGGTCCGGTCCAGCCCTTTGGCGTTCGAAGGATGATCATTGGCCACAGTGGAAGGCCGGCTGACCGTCCCGCGCGGGCGTCACTCTGAATCACGCGAATTTCCGTGATGATTGTGTCGAGCGTACGTGCCATGAGTTGGTGCACAGTCTCCGCCTCATGGCCTTCCACAAAGTACGGTTTGTAACCATACCCGGTGAAAAGTTGAGTCAAATCCGAATCACTCAGACGACTGAGTATGGTTGGGTTTGCAATCTTGTATCCGTTCAAATGCAAAATGGGAAGAACAGCGCCGTCGCGAACGGGATTTAGAAACTTGTTCGAGTGCCAACTAGCTGCGAGTGGACCCGTCTCGGCCTCGCCATCACCAACGACGCAGCAAACCAGGAGGTCCGGGTTGTCAAAGGCAGCTCCGTACGCGTGAGCAATGGAGTATCCCAGTTCACCGCCTTCATGAATCGAGCCGGGCGTCTCCGGTGCGACGTGACTTGGAATACCTCCTGGGAACGAGAACTGCTTGAATAGCTTCTTCAGCCCTTCTTCGGTTTGTGAAATGTTGGGGTAGAGTTCGCTGTAGGTACCTTCCAGGTAGGTGTTGGCAACCAGGCCGGGCCCTCCATGACCCGGACCCGTTACGTAGATGACATTTAAGTCGTACTTCTTGATCAGTCGATTGAAATGAACGTAGATGAAATTCAACCCCGGTGTGGTGCCCCAGTGCCCCAGCAATCGTGGTTTGATGTGTTCGAACTTCAACGACTCGTGAAGCAACGGATTGGCATAGAGATAGATCTGCCCTACGGAGAGGTAGTTCGCGGCACGCCAGTAGGCATGCATCTTGCGCAGCTCTTCCTCGGATAGAGGCTGTTTGGATTCATAAGACTTTGCAGAACCTGTGGGTACCGCCGAAGCCATATCAGTGTCCTCCCTATTTTGGATCGAAGCCGCTTATCCCCGGCGGGGCAAGAAAAAGTCCACTCATCACAGGGGCCAGGGTCCAATCTTATCCCCACAAGTTTGAACAGGCCATTACAAGTAGTGTGCACCCCAGGTCGTGAACTCCGAGGGAGCAGAGGGAGGGGGTTGGGGAAGTGGAGGGCCGCCTTCACACGAGTTTACGAAAGCCGGACCGGGCTGAAATCGGAGCAACTTGCCGCCCCCGGTCCAAGTCAGTCGGAGACGTTGGCTTTGCACACTTCGGATACTGCTTCTGGTAGCGGAACATTCCTGTCAATGTTTCGCCGCTTGGGGTTTGCTGCGTGTGGTGATCTCTTCGAATAGCCGTCTGCTCTTTTTCCAAACGCTGAATGATCGCGCGCAGCAGGTTCCGACTGTTTCTTCGATCTCGTCAAATATCAGGACCTCCAAGACGTCGCGCTCATCCTCTTGCATCTCGCACCTCCCACAGGATTCGAAATATGAACTTAGCCGAAACGGACGGTCGAATGCCGGTTCATACGGGCACCGGCCAGTCGCAAAGCACCGGACCCACTAGGCTGCGGACATCTCCTTGTCAGTTTCCCTGGCTGCGAGTTCAGGCCAGATCAACTTGAGCGTGACACCATGTTCTTCGTCGTACACCAGAGTGAAGACATGTGAGCAACGCTCACATAGCCAATAGTGTCTTACGCCGTGGATTCCCGCCCGGGAATCAGCTGTCGGATTATTCCCAGTAGTTGCCACCGGATCGGGCCGGAATCGGAAGAACTTGCCGCCTCCGGTCCAATGAAAGGCAATCGGACACACCGGGTTTGCACACTTGGGATGTTGTTTCTGGTACAGAGGGATTCCTCTCAACGTTCCGCCACCAGCGGGCTGGTGTTTGCTGCGAGCTTGTCGAGCCGCTGCCCGTTCTTCTTCCAAACGTTGAATAGTGGCCCTCAGCCAGCCTCCCACCGTTTCTTCGGTCTCTTGTTGGTTGCTATACCGGTAGAGGGAATCTAGGGTCTCGCCCGATGTGTTGAACGGAATGTGGCGGCAGGGAATCTTTTCGGAGCGGCACTCGGGGGGCACTAGTTGCATCAGGACACAATCACTGCACGGACCAGGATTCTCTTTGGAATCGTAGGTCATGCAGGTAAGGGAGTCTTCGAAGATATACTGAGGTCTCCAGGACATCCTCTGTGAACGGCCATAGCCCCCATGTTCAAGGAATTGAAGTTCAAATTTCAAAACTTCCAAAAGGTCACGCTCATCTTTCTGCATTTTGCACCTCCTGCTCTGTTTCCAGAATCAGTCGTCAGCTCGACGTGGCGCCTGTTCATCTGCCTGAGCAGGTATTCGTTGTCTCTCTTTCAATCCTTATGTCCGCTCTCTTAACCAAGCGAACAACTATGCGCCGTTTGCTCGATAGGTGAAGCTTGCCTCTGTCCTTTTGGCCGGTTCGACGGTGATTTCCTGATCGAGTTCGCCCAGGCTTTCCTGCCAGACCTTCAAGTGGTAATGACCTGCGGGAACACCCTCAAGCCGGAAACTGCCTCCCGCTCCAGTAATCACGTAGTAGGGATTCTTCGCGACAACAACATAGGAGCTCATCCACTTGTGCACGTCGCAGCGAACCGTTATTCGGTCCGCGCGCGCCAGCGTTATTTCCTGGGGGGCCGCACCGGGTGGGATGGCCTTGTTCGCCTCCCGGTTAGCGAAGCTAGTGACATGGATGTTGTGCATGCAAAGGTCGGTGTTCCCCAACTTGAGCTCTCCCCCCTTCATCAGGAGGACATGCGGGACAAACGAGCATTTTTTCTGATCGATTAGAGGACTCGGGAAATTAAACGCCTTGCCATTGGTGATGTCATCGATCCAGACGACTGCGTCGGCGATTCCTCCCCCCTCAATCCTCACCGGATAAACCTCTTTCGTAGTTCCACAGATGGATGTATCGCTGGTTACCTTGAACCGCTTCGGCAGCACTGGTTTTCCGTTATACAGGATCCGGCCGGAAATCGTTCCGGTGACGGATTCCTCGACCGTCCGGACCACGTAGCTGGAGGACGCGGTCGACTGTGAGGCGGATGCCGACACCGACGCAGCTTGCGGTTCAGGGGCACCGGGACGGGGCGTCGATCGACTCCAGGCGACAGTGCTTCCCAAAAGGGCCAATGCGACCAGGCTCAGTTTTCGAAACTCATTATTCCTCATGATGTGACTCCTTCCCTTGCTGGATTTAGCGCCCCCGCCGGCCGGGGCATTCTTCCAAACTTCCAAACGATCGCCCTCGTCTTTTTGCATCTTGGGCCTCCCACTCAAGTCAAAGTATGCCCTGGGCCGAAAGGGACTGCTGTAACCCTCGTCACAGGGCAGCGTGACGGCCATCACAGCCAGGGAACCTTCGTTCCAGTAGAAGTACTCGAATTGGTTGTCATCTACCGGACGGACGCATATGCCAAGCGGGTTTCATTTTGTGTCGCGCAGGGAGGGAGGTATACTCCGGGGCGGTGACTTGATGCGCGCCCCTTACGGTTTAGAAATCATTGAGAGCTGTCTGTCCTGCCCCCACCGCGAGGATCAGCTCTTTTGTAACCTTCCTCCCCTTGCGGTGCAGAAGTTGGCGGCCATCACCTCGGCTGCGGCTTACCCGAAGGGGGCAACCCTGTTCGTAGAAGGGCAGTCAGCGCGCGGAGTTTTCATTTTATGCAGTGGCAAGGTCAAACTGTCGACCTCGTCGGCCGATGGGAAAAGTCTCATTCTTAGGATCTCGGAACAGGGAGAGGTCCTGGGTTTGCCCGCGACGGTCACAGGGAAACCGTATGAGCTCACGGCAGACGTAATCGAGCCTACGCAAGCCAATTTCATCTCTCGGACCGATTTCCTGCTCTTTCTGCGCGAGCACGGCGAAGCAGCATTGCGCGTGGCACAGCAGCTCGGTGAAACCTACCATTCGGCCATCGCGGAAATGAGAACGATTGGCCTCTCTCATTCCGCAGCTGAGAAGTTGGCCCGCTTCTTGTTGGATCTCTCCGCAAATCATGGCGAAGGAAAAGGCGAGGTAAAGCTCACGCTGACCCTCACACACGAAGAGATCGCCCAGATGATCGGCGCTTCCCGAGAAACAGTGACGCGCCTGTTCGCCGATTTCAAGAGAAAACAGCTCTTGCAGGTAAAAGGTTCGACACTCATCATCAAGGATAAGACGGGACTCGAAGGTGTTCTGAGTTCTTAGGTCCCCTGTTTGCCCTTCCGCGGCGTACGGCGACATTATATATTACCCCTTAGTTATCACATCCGTGCTTTTCCATCGATCTAAGGTGTGACCCCCTAACTTGAAATTCTGCGTTTGACCTCAGTTGGGAGCGATGTGCTTGATAAGAAGCGTCCCGGAGTTCGGTTCAGATTACGAATCATGAGATTCGCAGTTGTGATCATCATCTGAATAAAGCCTGCCGAATACAAAGTAAATGCATACGCACGATGAGGTGTAACGGAGCGAGTCCGACAACATTACATCGGCGGAGAAGTCGGCGGTCACCGAACCGACAGGATGTCTAGCGCGTTCCCCGGTAAAGGCAAAGGCAGCCGAGCAACCGAGTTTGGGTCGGCTGCTGTCCCGTCTGG
>WNGO01002745.1_pt1 | contig 11225 bp, 12 predicted proteins | sample 5400511 | NCBI WGS metagenome assembly WNGO01 (sample SAMN13153380, study PRJNA577476) | soil metagenome | isolation source: 20 cm soil or saprolite under Garry oak tree replicate 2 | place: USA:California | collected 2016-06-15
GCAGGGATCGCACGGATGGGAGTTTCAACACTTCATCATCAGTTCCGCGCATTGACCGCGATGAGCCCGCTTCAATACCAAAAGCAGTTGAGGCTGCAGAGGGCAAGGGAGCGGATGCTTATGGATGGGGTGGACGCCACGAGCGCAGCTTACGAGGTCGGCTACGAGAGCGTCAGCCAATTCAACCGAGAGTATAGCCGCTTCTTTGGCCAGCCTCCCATGCGCGATGTCAAAACTCTTCGAACCAACAGTGTTGTCGCCGCATGAACTAATGGCAGGAGCGACGAGACTCGAACCCGCGGCCTCCTGTGACAGGAAATAACTAGAGGTTCCGGTTCTTCCTCCAAGGGCCGCCCGGTTGCCACACTTTGTTTTCGGCGTCCTCCTTCAAAAGGCTTTCCACAGCTGGCATTACGAACTCTCCAATCAGTTCGATAATTTCCTTGAGGGAAGAGTCTGCCTTGAGCCCACTCTTTCGCAGAAACGCTAGCCACTGCGTCTGCTTCGTTGGAAGTTCATAGAAATCGACCTGCAACGCCAGCGGAGACGACCTCGGCAGGGTCGTACGCCGCGTTTTGAATGTTGCCTGGATGGCCGCTGCGAGAGTGGCACTCTCGAATTCGAACCTTTGCGCCAACACCCAGAGATCGTAAAAGTCCTTCATCCGGCTGTTCGCCATACCGAGTTTGACCATGGCTTCGAACTTTTCCGCAACAACGCTCTCCTTGGAATAGGCATGCAATTTTGGTGCAGGAAATCTAAGGAGCGTGGGATATTCCAATTCCTCTGATGACGGAACAATCGTGTCTCCGAGACCGACGTCAATCTGAAGGGGAACGCGCACATTACCAAGCCGGGCTTCCAACCGCACCCGAACTCCTTCGTAGGCTTCATCATCGCGGATTCTTTCCACACGAATTGTGTCCGGAAGAAACGTCAGGCCATCGTCTTCCACCTTTTGTGAGCACACCTCGGAGAAGATCTTCCGGTAGCTGACATTGGATATTCCTCGCCCGAGCAGATCGAGATCTCGGGTTGGACGATACGTATCGGCGGTCCAGAGTTGCAGTAGCAGTGCGCCCTTTAGGACAAACGAATCGCGATGGGGAGAAACGCTGAGGCGATATAGGAATCGTTCCAGTCCATAACGGGTCACTACAAGTCCAAAATCTTCCTTGCGTTCCGTCGCCAGATTCAACAATCGCTGACGGACGGAGGCGGGCAAATTCGCTGCAGTTTTCTTCAAGCGAGCGACTCCAAGTACGGTTGCATCACCCGCGCCACCCGGCAGATTTTCGCCGCCATGAACAGTTCATCCATCGTGGCTTTCCGCTGCCGGTAGCAATCACGCAGTGCTTCCAGAGCAACCTCCAGCCCGATCTTGTTGCGGTACTTGAAACAATCGGCCACGGTCTTTGCGGGGCCAAAGACTCGCACGGCAATGCCTTCGAGTTTCTTTTCCTCGACGCCATAAGAAAGAGATTCTCCGGAGAAATGCACAACCCGCATCGGTGGATAATCGGCGCGGGGGCGACGCGCCTTGTGGGCGATGGCCATCCAAACCTCATGGGGTGCTTGCGTCGTGAGCCCATGAAAGCGGAGGGCTGACAGCAGGCAGATGACACCATGCGGCACGCGTTTCGCAGCCTCCACGAGAGTATGGTGCTCGCTCACCCGGCTGCCGTCGGCGACGTAAAGTCCTCTTCCCACTCGCCGCACTAGCCCGCGGTCTTTCGCCTGGCGGAGATATTCCCTCGGGATACCCACGCGATCCAGTTCGCGTGGCCGGAATACCCCGGCCTTCCTGACCATGCGGGCGACGAGCTCTGCCTTCGTAACGGCCACAGCGCCTCTTTACAATATGTCGGCATATTAACACAAGTGCCAACATATCGTAAAATCAAAACCTCGCTTTGTCACTGACGCCAAGCCCCTCTGGGCTGCGCTCTACCAATCCGTATCCTTAATATGGGCAAGGAATTAGGAAGATCGAAGAACGTTGCTTCGTGGATTTCCCACTGAATGTAACGAATTAATAATGAGAGGTAAGTGATTGATTAGCAGTATGATTGGTGGCCAGGGAGGGAGTTGAACCCCCCGACGCCAGCCTTTTTCAGGGCTGCGCTCAACGGGCCTAACCACCCTTCAATCAACAACTTAACCCGTCAAGATGGCCGATTTATTGTGACCATTCTGTGACCAGCGCCGATGTTCGCCTAAGCGTCGGTGTAGAACTATTCAGGATTGCAAGACAAGCAAAAGTGGAGATGAGGCCTCGGCCGTGACAGGGCAACAACGAGATGTAACTGCTTGATATCAAACGGTGTCGGCGGACGTCGTTTGGTACAGACTGGTACCGGGAGACCGCTCTTATCGTCCCCTTAACGTCCCCAGAATTGAAGAGCCAAAAAATTCAATCACCAAGCCGCGTCTGAGAGAATCGCTAGCGGGAGACTTTGCCTCTGGGGTCTTTCAACGAGAACTTCTGCGCGATCCAGCGCGCCCCATCTTTGACCCTAGTCATCGCTTCTTTCCCCCGACGAAGGGCATGGTGGCGGCCTGCTTTATCCACGACGCCAATTGGCGCTCGTCGAAATCGTCAACCGACGCTAACTCGACTCCGCGGGTGGATTTGCCCATCCCGATCGGCGTCACAGGCGGTTCCGGCTTGATCTCCGTGCCGCGTATGAACATCAGTTTCACATGGCCGACGAAGGCGCCGGAAGAGAAGCACCAGCCCCCGTCGACCCCGTAGTAGGCCATGCCCCACTTCACCGCTCGCTGGAGGTCCGGCAAACTTTTGGCCGCCAGGGCATCGATGCGCTCGGCGATGCCGCGCTGCGGCTGCGGCAAGCTAGCGATGTACGCGAACACGGGTTCGGCGCCTTTTGCGGTCTTCGCGGCGCTTGCCTTGCCAGTCATGGCGACCAGCAGCTTCGCCGGGGTTTTGCCTTGGGCGGTTTTCTTACCCTGGCGGCCGGCCACGCGCTTCGTTGATTGATGGCTTGACCGCGTCATTTTGTCACCGAGCTTGATCCCAGGCTGACGAGAAGCTCGTCAAGTTGGTCGAGCGTCTCAGGCATCCCGCCCGTCGATCCGGAAGCGACCGCGGCGTCGAGCGCTTCCTTCGAGGGATAGAGATCGTGCACCACCAACAACGTCTTGCCGGCGTTTTCATCGAAGGTCACCGTGGTGAGGGTCTCGCCGTTGTCACCTTCCTCGTTGGTCCAAACGAGGCGCGAGTGCGGTGTCACTTCGAGGTACGTGCCGAAGAACTCCATCGTCGAATCTTCGTGGCGAAACACCAAACGATACTGCCCCCCAACGCGAACATCCATTTCGCAGGAAAGCAGGGTCAGACCATCGCCTCGAACACGAGGCGCGGAGGACCGTTGACGGTTCGCGTGGCAACGAGCTCGCGCTGGGACTTCCGTTCCACCGCCGTGCGGTTCTTCGTGGGGGTGGCCTCACTTTCTCTTCTTTCGTCCATCGACTTTCTCCTTCAGTTTCAATTCTTCGACAGCCTTGTCCAACTCGTCGAAGCTTGCGCCCCAGAGCTGGCGGTACCTCTCGATCCATGCCGCCTCTTCTTGCAGTCCGCGTAGGCCGAGTCTGCAGGTCCGCACGCGCCCGACCTTCTCCGTGGTGACGAGCCCCGCTTGCTCCAAGACGCCTACATGCTTCTTCATGCCCGTGAGGGTCATGTGGAACTTCTCGGCAAGGGCCGTGATCGAAGCGTCTGCACGCCCGAGCTGCTCCAGAACGCCGCGTCGGGTGGCGTCCGCGAGCGCGCCGAACGAGACATCGAAGCGGGTCTGGCAATACTGAACCATGCGGTTCAGTGTACAACACGGATTGACGGCATGCAATGTTAGGCTGAGCGCGCCCTGCGTTGCCGGCCATGCACCTAAACTCACGATCAACGGAACGGCGTTTACCGTCGCCACCGTCCGTATCGTCGGCTATCCGGAAGTTGATTTGTGGGGCCATCCGTTTAAACGGGCAGGCTGCATAGTAGGAAATTGATTGGCCGCGGTAAACAAACTGCTTGTCCACCAAACGCCATGATCCATCGACATCTGGGAAAAGAATTCGATTCGAATGCCGATATTGAAATAGTAGCCCCGCTGACTTCCCAGAAGCCGACTTTGTGGGTTGGGTCGGCCAACTCGACCCGAGCGTTGGTGGTCCAGGTGTGTGGCCGGCTGATCTCCCCCTCGAATCGAAAACAGGAGAGCCTCTACCGTAGAAGCTCCCCTGCTGCTTCGCGAACAGTTAGCCAGCTTTAGCGAAGGTCACATCCGACTTCGCGACGCCTGATCGCAGTGATCTGAAGCCCGCGCGAACCTCTTCGGTAAGAAGCTTCGGCTGTTCCCAGGCAGCGAAATGACCGCCCTTTTCCACCTTGTTGTAGTGGGTGAGATTGGGATAGGCCCGCTCTGCCCAGTTCCGGGGCGTCTGGTAGAGTTCGTCCGGGAAGACGCTCACGGCAGTTGGGACTTTGACGCCCTTGGGAGTGAAAAAGGCAAGCTTATTCTCCCAATAGAGGCGAGCTGACGAAACCCCTGTGTTGGTTAGCCAGAACAGCGTGACATTGTCGAGGACATCGTCCGGCGTGAGGCCTTCGGTCTGCCCGTCGAACGAACGCGCGATGAGCTCCAGACTGCGCGCGTCGTGGTCGAGCAGGAAGGTCGCGAGGCCGATGGGCGAGTCCGCAAACCCGGTCATTGTTTGCGGGCGCGTTGCCATCCAGAAGGCGTAATAAACATGCTTGTAGAAGAAAACGAGCTGTTCGTATGAGCTTCTCTCCTCGGCAGAGAGATCGGACGGCGCCGGCGCACCGGCGAAAGCTGCCTGGTTGATTTCTTCAGGAATCGCGCCGGGCATGTTGATGTGAATACCGAGCAATTCCGGTGGCGCCTGCACGCCCAGCAGATCGGTGACGACAGAGCCCCAGTCGCCACCCTGCGCGACAAATTGCTTGTAACCAAGGCGCCGCATCAGCGTGGTCCAAGCGCGCGCGATCCGTTCTGGCCCCCAGCCGGTCGTGGTCGGCTTGCCTGAGAATCCGTAGCCCGGCATCGACGGGATTACCACATGGAAGGCGTCGGATGCAGTACCGCCGTGTGCCGTTGGATTGGTCAGCGGCTCGATGATCTTCAACTGCTCGACGATCGAGCCGGGCCAGCCGTGCGTGACGATGATCGGCAGCGCATTCTCGTGCTTCGAGCGGGCATGGATGAAGTGGATGTCCAGCCCGTCGATTTCGGTGATGAAGTTCGGTACGGCGTTGAGCCGCGCCTCAACTTTGCGCCAGTCATAGTCACTCTGCCAGTAGCTCAGAACCTGCTGGACGGTCTTGAGCGGCACGCCCTGCGAATAATCGGTGACGGTTTCCTTGTCGGGTAACCGGGTCTGCGCTAGGCGCTGGCGCAGGTCGGTAAGTTCCGCTTCCGGAACATTCACATGAAACGGACGTATCGAATTCTTGTCAGTTGCCTGCTTGTTGCTTTGTGGTGTAGCACTAGTTTGGGTCATACCGTTCTCCTTTTTTAGTAATTTCAATGATTCCCTCTTCTCTCACCTTGGTACGATCAGCCGTTCTCACCCTCGATCTTGATCGCGTCTAACGACAAGCCTATCGCTTTTCTTTGCCCATCTCCCGAAGCATCCACTCCCGAATGTAAGGCGAGCAGCTGAGAACTTCTGCGCCTTTGGCCTCGCATGCTCCCAAAAACCGAACCACCTCAACGTCCACCAGCGTTACTTCGTCGAGATCCAGGACGACCTTTGATCCCGCAGTCGCCAATTGTTCCTTCAATTCCTGCAGATGCTCTGACCGAATTCGGCCCATCAAGCGGATCGTCGTGGTGGACCCCACAGAATCCTTCTGGATCCTCAAAGTCATCTTCGCCCTCTGCGATCCCGCACTCGGGTTGCAATGCGATAACCATTCCCAATGGATTGAATTCAGAACAGTTTTTGGGGAATGGCAGGCTGGATTTTCGGCAATTGCTCAGCGATCGCTGGTTTACTGGCATGTAAGGGATCTTGTTGCAGAAACGTCGCAACAGGTCAGCCTGAAGGAAGAAGGATGTCGAAGGTTAAATCAGAAGAATGATATTGTCGGCACCTGCCTAAGCGCTTTATGCCCTACCTGGTTTGAAACGGTATCTATCGATTCTCAGTTTCGCGATTTTCCATTCGAGCGTCTGCCTTGGAATCCCAAGCTTGGTTGCGGCGCCTGATGGACCCGAGATCCTTCCTTCGCACTCCGCTAGGGCCGATTCGATTGCTTCCTTCTCGCGTTCCACAAGCTGGGCGACCAATGGCACAGTTGACCCAGTGGACTGCGGCGATTCTCGCTGAAGCCAAGTTTCGTCCACGGAAAAGGTTTCTCCATCGCACAGGATAACGGCCCGCTCGACGACGTTCTGAAGTTCACGGACATTTCCGGGCCAATCGTAGGCTTGGAAGAGATCCAGGGTGTCCTTCGTTATCTTTCGGATCTTCTTGCCCGCCTTTCTTCCGTAGCGCTCGATCAAATATTGAACTAACAGGGGAATGTCTTCTTGGCGGTCTCGCAGCGACGGAGCTTGGATTGGAAACACGTTTAGCCTATAGAACAAGTCCTGGCGGAATGTGCCTGAGGTGATCGCTGCACGCAGGTCGCGATTGGTAGCTGCCAATATACGCACGTTCACGGAAATGGATACACTTCCGCCCACGCGTTCGAACTGGCGCTCCTGAAGAACGCGCAGAAGTGCGATCTGCGTCTCCATAGAAAGCTCGCCGACCTCGTCAAGAAAGATAGTGCCGCCATCGGCGGATTCAAACCGGCCAAGATGTCGTTGCGATGCCCCAGTGAATGCCCCTTTCTCGTGCCCGAACAGCTCGGAAGCAATGAGTGAAGATGGGCTCGCCGAGCAACTTACAGGTATGAACGGACCTGCTGACCGATTCGACCGGCTGTGGATCGCTCGGGCGATCAACTCTTTTCCCGTTCCAGTTTCACCAAGGATAAGAACCGTCGATTCGGTCGGCGCTACCCTCGCTACTTGCGCCAAGATCTTTCGCAGCGCTTCTGAAGAACCAACGATTTCCTCGAACATGAATGCCTTGTCGATTTCTTCCCGTAGTGCGATGTTCTCCTTGTAGAACTGGTCCCGCAATTTACCTTGTTCGCTATTCTGTTCCAGTTCGTCAGCCATAGCCCGAACTTGCATCTCCAGCCCGTCGGCTAGTTCGCGTACCGCTGTTCCCGCCTTTTCGCGCTCAGCGATCTGGAGCTTGAGGTCGTCGATGGAGATCAGAGTCTGATATGCCAAGGAGGCCAATTGCCCCAGGACTCCCATGAGCCGCTCATCTTCTGCGTCGAACTTGCGACTATCATCGTGCATGAGCGCCCATATCGTGCCCACCGCTTTGCCGCCGACGTAAAACGGAACCAGTAGACACTCTTCCACCAGAGGCGTAACGGGCAGGAAATAGGTGTAACGCCGCTCGAAGTGCCGGAACAACAGCGTACTATTACAATCCAGCACGTCTCCGCAAGGGCCGAAGTTACGCGGTGTCCCGCCGCCGATGTGCGGCTTCCACATGCCGGCGATGGCCGGCCAATAGAACCTTTTCCCCCCATCATCTGTAGTTAGCAGACTGAGGCCGGATGAGTCGGCCTGGGTAACGTCCAGGATCGTCTCCGCCAGTGTCTGAAGAATGCTGCTGGGCGAGTCGGCCAGCGCGCTAGACAACGCCACGAGCGCACGATTCTCCTTCTTGTAGTCGGGTGCACGCCATGGCCGACGACGCAACTCCTCCGTGCAGAGGATTGATTCCAAGGGAACCACGCCGTCTGGAGTCGACGCCTGCAGAGAAGCGTCATTTTTCGACTTCGCAGAGTCGCTCACGTTCGCACCTCAGTGAAGAGTTGCTGTTTGGGATGCCTTCCCGAGCGGTACCCTAGAACCTACCACGATTAAGATGTCTCAGTCCGTTGCGCCCAAGAATGTTAGCTATTGTACATCCGGTTTTCGCCTTCTCGCGACGTTGTGAAACGATTCGTCATCGGGAGCGCCTACCAGGTCTGGGGCTCGCGGTACCCGCAGGTTTGAAGCTGCTCAGATTCCAACCGGACACGCTGCCGTGACGGTCGATGGCCTCCGATGCGAGGTATTTGCTCACCCACAAAATGCAATGTCTGTGCGACTTGCGCTGCGTTTGTCAGTCTCCGCGGGCTTGTAAGTCGTTCCAAAACCTAACGCCCTAGCGCTGCACAGCAGCGGTCTAAGCAAGCTTTGCGAATCAGTACCGACAAACGCTAGTGCTGTATCGGATGCGCCCCACACTCATGGAGATAGCCTCCGAGTTCCGGCTGGGGCGCATTCGATACAGCCGTTTGCAGGAAACCGCTAGCGGTGGCGGCGGATGCGGGACTCCTTATGGGATTTCAATCGATTTTCGCTTGGAAAGCCTTGCCAGAAGCGGCTTTTGTCAAAAAGGCAGTTATTGATGCTCATCGATCTAAACATGAATCCATCGCTTCAGATGGCTTCATCGTAGCGCAAGACCGATCCTTCCTCAAGCCTCACCGGTCTGGAAAGTCTGGAACCTCCCGGATTGTTTCCTTCGAGCACGCGAAAGCGTCCGCCGCGCTAGCGGCTTCGTGCAAACGGGCTTGTGGGAAGCGATGACCAGGAGTCCGACGGTTTTGTTGCCTATCCCGAAGTTGGATTGTGGGGCCGTCCGTTCAACGGACTGGCATCTTATTGCCGGCGGTAGACAAAGTGCTTGTCCACCAAGCGCCATGATCCATGGACGCTTTTTGCGTGTCGGAAACAACACCAGCCAGGTACTCGCCTCCGGGACCAGGGGTTGAGGATTCAAGTCCTCTCCACCAGATTACTTCCGTCTAGCTCGTCATCCTGGAAGAACTCACGAAATTCCTGCTCAACAACTCCTTATTTTTGGAGAAGCGCCGCTGCGATTGGAAGGCACAATGTTATGCGTCCCAGTTTAGATGATGAGCATCATATATACGGCTGAAATGGCCGTAGTGACCACTCAGGAGGAGGACATGAAGGCACGGGTAGACGCGCTGGAATCGGAACTCAATAAGGCGATCATCGCACTCAGTGGCACTGACTTCCTTCTCGGGAATTTCGATCTACATGCGCTGTTTCTGGAATCCCTGGGCAAATATTACAGCGACGATGTAGTGCTGTGGCTACAGGACAAATTGACACACGGAAAAATGGCCTCGTTTGAGCACATGGCCAGTGCAGTAGAGCCTATCTACACCTTCTTCGAAATGGGTATGGCTTCGATCGACATCTTCCGGGTAACAAGAGTTTACAACGGACTCCAAGAGGAAGTTATTGCAGAGTGGGAAGCGGTGCTCGGCGGGTCGCATTCAACCAGGACTCCGATTCGCTGGCGGACCACTCGCGTCTGGAAAGACCGGGTGGTCGTTGCTGAACGCCTCGACAGTCTGCCATAGCGCGGTTAACCGACTGAGCGGGCCGCGGGAACCGTCAGACCTCCCAACATGACGCCGCAGTCGCCTGGCTCCTGCGGCACCATTGTTTATGCAGAAGGGGAGAGCGCCGAAAACTGAATGGACCGCATCTGCTCCCCAAGGATCCCAGTGTCATCTGACGCAATACTGATCACTTTGCGGCGTAGCTCCGCACCTTCTCCAGTCCGGCGCAGCGCTCTCTCCCGCGCCTCCATTGTCTCGCGCCGTGTGCAACCTAGAAGAAGGGAGCATTCTTGCTCGGTGTAGCATTCGAGCACCGACATCACAAACACGAAGCGCTCGAACGGCGGCAGTGCAATAATGTTGGCGATTTCAGCGCGACTTATCGCGCTTGGGCCCGCACTCTTAGGGGGCACCGAGGACCTCTGCGGATCTCCCAAACGGGGCCGCACCATCCGAATTGCAGTTAGAATAATCGTCCTCCGCGCCCACGATGTTGCCCACTCTTTGAAAACTGGATTGCCCTCGCTCGACATCTTTAGCCCGCTGACAAAACACTGCTCCGCTAGGTCGCGCTCGCCAGTCAGCAAAAACGACAAGAGATACAAACGGTTCATGTCTTCCTGGAATACCCGGCGGAAATCCGCTGGCGTCGCATAGGGCGTAGTGGTTTGCTTGATCACTTTTCTTGAGCCGAACATCTGCGCCTTCCCCTCTACTCCGTAAGTCGTTTAACCTGCATGGAAATCGACAATTGGACGCATTCATTCCGGGCATCGGAACGTGGGGCCACGTCCCCTCCACCACATGTTTGGTTAAGACATCTCCACAGCAAAAACTTCGGCCGTCTCGCATCAGCTTAAACAGGTGTTCTTCCCTTCCGGGCCAATCAAGACAACCTTCGTGAGATCCACGACCAACTTCCGTCCCTCCAACTGTTCGCCGGCAGTCTTCCGGCAGTCTTCCACGCTCGCTCGACTTCCGCGGTGCAAGGAGGAATCAGCTGCCCTCCGAGAACCAACCTCCGCTACCTGCTTGTACAGGTGTTAGATACCATAAGGGACCGTCCGGTCTCATTAAGTTTCAAAAACAAAGACTTTAATTTCTTGCGACCGATCGGTCTCTTTAGTAATCCAAGTTTAGCGAGACATGTTCAATCGAAAGGAGCGACGACAATGGGTAGGCTAACGGGCAAGAATATCCTTATCACCGGCGGCAACAGCGGGATCGGGCTGGCCGCAGCTCAGGAATTCGACAGAGAGGGCGCGCGCGTTGCGATCTGCGGCTTGAATGAGCGGACGCTGCAGGCCACTAAGGAGACGCTTGGAGCCGGAAGTCTCGCCCTCCGCGTGGACGTCAGCAGTCTCACCGACCTCGACACGATGTTCGCCACGATCAAGCGGGAGTTCGGGCACCTGGACGGCATCCTCGTAAATGCAGGCTACAGCGTATTCCTGCCGTTCGAACAGGTGACAGAGCAAAGCTTCGACAAGGTGATAAGCACCGATTTCAAAGGGGTTTACTTCACGATTCAAAAGGCTTTGCCGTTACTCAGGCAAGGCTCGTCTGTAATCATTACTTCGTCCGTTGGCGCGCGCAAGGGGTGGCCGACCACCTCTATCGTCTCGAGTTGCAAGGCCGCGGTCGTCCATCTCGCTCGAATCCTCAGCGCCGAACTCCTGGGCCGTGGGATTCGCGTGAATACCCTGAGCCCAGGCCCGACGGACACGGCGATGTTCGGTCGTTTTGC
>WNGO01015523.1_pt1 | contig 11224 bp, 11 predicted proteins | sample 5400511 | NCBI WGS metagenome assembly WNGO01 (sample SAMN13153380, study PRJNA577476) | soil metagenome | isolation source: 20 cm soil or saprolite under Garry oak tree replicate 2 | place: USA:California | collected 2016-06-15
CGAAGTGGTGCAGCTCGTTACCGAGTGCTGGAACGTCGGTCCAGCCGACTACCCGCCCGTAGGCGTCGGAGGCCGGGTTCACGTCGATGACGGTCATCGCGTCGCTCTTCTGTCCGGCCCGATCGAAGGCCACCACGTAGGCGAGCTGTTCGGCAGGAGCGGCTGCAGCCTCCGCAGCGGTCCGGTAGAAGGTCGGATCGATCGTCGGCTGAGCCATACGAACACCTCCTCGTCCGCGACGCCGCTGTTCCGATCAGAAGCTGCTGCCAGGTGTCGCGCGGTTGTCCGGCCATCCTAAGCCCCGAATGGGTTGCGCGCCAGCGCTGAGATCCTGAAGTCGGACGCTCGAAGAGGACCGACGTCGTGCCGTTCGTAGGCGAGGACCGACACCTTCGTCGGGATGCTGAGGATCGAGGCCGCTCAGTCGTCGTAGCCCAGCGACGGAGCTACGAAAACCCGTCGTCTCCAGCGGGTTTCAGATGGAGCGTACCGGGATCGAACCGGTGACCTCCGGCTTGCAAAGCCGGCGCTCTCCCAGCTGAGCTAACGCCCCGAGAGAGCTCCAGTGTAGAGGCCGATTCGGCGCAGAACGCCTACGCGGCGCGCTCGAGCCGCTCCTCGACCCTCGCGCGGGCGACGATCGACTCGCGGTCGCCGAAGCGCAGACGAGCGCGGACGGCGCGATGTTCGTCCCAGAGGCGGTCGAGCTTCGCGTCGAGTGCGTGGATCTCGGCTCGCACCTCGGGGTCGTGCTGGTCGGAGAGCCGATGCCAGAGCTCGGTTCGCTCCTCGCTCAGGGTCTCGATCTCCGCATGGATCTCTTCGAGGATTCGCATGACGGCTTCAACGCACGGCATGCCCGCGGCATTCCGGGCGAATCCTCAGTGTTAGCGGAGGTAGAGCCGCGGCGGCTCGTGGCGCCTGGCAACGAGCAGGAGGCCGGTCGCCACCCCGAAGGCGAAGCCCCCGATGTGGGCGAAGAACGCGATGCCGCCGCCCGCCTGCGGGTGCTCGAGCGCCAGGCCTCCCGTCCACGCCTGCAGCACGAACCAGATGCCGAGGAACCAGAAGGCCGGGATCTCCCGGATGAAGAAAAAGATCAGGGTGAGCACACGTGCGCGCGGAAGGAGGACGAAGTACGCGCCGAGGACGCCCGCGATCGCCCCGCTCGCGCCGATGTTCGGGATGCTCGCGGCGGCGGGGCCCGTGAACTCGAGCGTGACGAAGCTCTGCACGGCCATCGCGACGACGCCGGCGGCGAGGTACCAGAAGAGGAAGCCGACGTGTCCGAGCGCGTCCTCGACGTTGTTGCCGAAGATCCAGAGGAAGAGCATGTTGCCGAGGATGTGCGTCCAGCTCGCGTGCATGAACATCCCGGTGAAGACGCCCTCGTACCAGGGCAATGCATGGAACCCGGGAGGAAGGTGGCACGGTCCGTGGAGCGCGCACGGGTAGTAGCCGTCGCGGAACACGTGCACGTCCACGCCGGGCCGGCTCAGCTCCCAGAACCAGACGAGGAAGTTCGCGACGATCAGCCCGACCGTGACGTACGGGACCGTGCGGCCTGGGACGTTGTCGCGGAGCGGAAGCATCGGGCCGCCGGCGCGGGAGTCAGCCCGCGGCGAGTGCCTCGCGGACCCGGTCGCCGACGGCGGCCAGCTCGAGCGTCTCGCCCGTCACCTCGCGGAGCAGCTCGTCGGCCGTCGGCTTCTGGCCCTCCGCCCACAGTTCGCGGAGCAGCGAGCCGGCCTCGCGGCGCGAGAACCAGGCGTTGCCGAAGCGCTCACGGAGATAGGCCCGCAGCTGGGCCTCGAAGGCCCACGCGCGGAGGTACTCCGACGCATAGAAGCCGTCGTCGATGTCGCCGAGGTAGTCGGCTGCCGCCGGCTCGACCTTCGTGGCATCGGAGAGGAGCTCCACGTACCGCGGCTGCAGCGCCGTTAGATCCTCGGCGGTGTGGAACTCGAGCTCGTACAGGAGCTTCGCGCTGTAGCGCCGGACGATCCAGAGGAGCTGCACCGCTGCTTCGGCGGCGAACTCGTACGGGCGGGGGAAGTCCAGCCGCCGCTCCAGCCACACCGGATCGGTGGTCAGGTACTCGAGCAGCATCGCCCAGCCCTCGGTGACGGAGTTGTCGCCGAGCCGCCTCTCCTCGGGGGACAGGGAAGCGTCGGTGTGGGCGAAGTGCTCGGTGTGGCCGGCCTCGTGGAAGAGGGCCCGCCAGTCGTTCGGCCCGCCCTGCGGCTGCAGCACGAGGACGACACGGCCCGGCACCTCGATCGGCGAGCAGAACGCCCGCGGATCCTTGGTCGGACGCTCGTCGAGGTCGAGCTCCACGTTCTCTTGTCCGCGGAGGTCGATGCCGAGGTCGCCGAGGGTGCCTTCGAGGGCCGACAGCATCCGATCGCCCGGGAACGCGGAGTCCCACTGGGCGCCGCGCCACGCGCGCCCCACATCCCAGCGCCTGATCTCGCTCAGCCCGAGGCCGACGCGCGAGCGGAAGAACCGGTCGCCGGTCTCGGCCCAGAGGTCTTCCGTGTCGGTGAGCAGGCGCCGGCACTGCTCCGCGAGGTCGTCGAGCGGGAAGCCGAAGCTTCGGTAGAGATCCGCGTAGCTGTTGGCGCCGAGCCGGCGGGTCTCGCGCTGCACTACCTGCGCAGCCTGCAGCTCGAGCGCGTTCAGGTGCTCGTCGGTGAGCTCGTTCCTCGCGGCCTCCACCCGCTCTCGCACGTCGCGATCCTCCTCGTTCATCAGTCTCGGCTTGAGCATCCGGAACGGGATCTCATCGCCGTCGACCGTCGCGGTCAGGGTCGCCTCGAGCTCGGCGACGCGCTGCGCCTCCTCGCTCACGAAGTTGCCGAGGTAGCCCGAGCACGCGAACTTCCACAGCTCGCGGCGGCGGCGGTTCCCGTCGACCGAGGCTGCGAGCGCGAGCGCCGTATCGAGCTGCGTCAGCTGTTCGTGCCGCTCGTAGATCGGCCCTATTTCATATGTCTCTTTCAAGCCCGCAAAGTGGAGGTAGGACTCCTCGTCGAGCTCCGCGATGAAGCGGTCGGCGTCCGCGCTGAGCGCGTCGATCTCCCCTTGCTGGAGCGGCTCCGCCATGCGGGTTCGTAGGATAGACCCGTGCACGAGATCTCCCTCAAGACGGAGCGTAAGACGCAGCTGATCGAGATCACCGACCTCGTTCGCGACGCGCTCGGCGGAACGAACGGCGCCTCGGCGGCGCTCGTCTACGTCCCGCACACGACGGCGGGCGTGGCGATCAACGAGCGGATCGATCCCGAGCTAGTGACCGACCTCGAGAACGCGTTCCACCGCGTGGTCGGCGACGATTGGGAGTGGCGTCACGACGACGCCGACGGGCCGAACGCGCCGTCCCATGCGCGCGCCTCGCTCGCCTCGAGCCCGCAGGTGCTCATCCCGCTGCGCGACGGGAGCCTCGCGCTCGGCACGTACCAGGGTGTCTTCTTCTGCGAGTTCGACGGGCCGCGCGAGCGCAAGGTCTACGTCACCACGCTCTGACGCTACGGTGGGCGCGTGGCCGCGCCGGTGACAAAGGGAGAGGAGCTCGAGCTCGACGTCGACTCGCTCGCGTACGGCGGCAACGGCGTCGCGCGGCTCGACGGCTTCGTCGTCTTCGTGCGACGCGGGCTCCCCGGCGACCGGGTCCGGGCGCGGGTCACGAAGGTCAAGCGCAGCCACGCGGAGGCGCTCGCGACCGAGGTGCTCAGGCCGGGGGCCGAGCGAGTCGACGCCCCGTGCGCGCACTTCCCCGCGTGCGGCGGCTGCCGCTTCCAGGATCTCGCCTACGAGGCACAGCTCGAGCAGAAGCAGATGCAGGTACGCGACGCGCTGCAGCGGCTCGCGGGCATCGCCGAGCCTCCGCTCGAAGGGATCCTTCCGTGCGAGCCGGAGATCTTCCACTACCGCAACAAGCTCGAGTACTCGTTCACCTCGACGCCCGAGGGTCCGGCGCTCGGCTTCCACCGAGCCGGCCGCTGGGACGAGGTGCTCGAGATCGAGCGCTGCTGGCTCACCGACGAGCTCGGGAACGGGATCCGCGACGCCGTCCGCGTCTGGGCACGCGAGGAGGGGCTCGAGGCGTACTCGCAGGCCGACGGGAGCGGCTACCTTCGCCACCTCGTCGTCAGGCAGGGACGCAACACCAGCCAGGCGCTCGTCCAGCTCGTGACCGCGCCCGGCGAGCGGTTCGAGACCGGCTACCTCGTCGACGTCCTACGGAGCTTTCCCGAGGTGCGGTCGATCCACTGGTCGGTCAACGACACGCCCGCCGAGGTCACGAACCTGCCCACGCGGCTGCTCTGGGGCGACGAGTGGATCGAGGAGGAGCTTTGCGGCCTCCGCTTCCGTGTGCGGCCGAACGCATTCCTCCAGACGAACACCGCGATGGCCGAACGGCTCTATGCGCTCGCGCGCGAGTCCGCGGGGCTCACCGGCGACGAGACGGTCTGGGATCTCTACTGCGGGATCGGCACGATCGGTCTCTCGCTCGCGCGCGACGCGCTGACGGTCTGGGGGATCGAAGTCTCGGAGGAGTCGGTCGCCTGCGCGCTCGAGAACGCCGAGCTCAACACGATCACGAACGCGGCCTTCTTCGCCGGCAACGTCGGCGAGGTGGTGGAGGAGCTGCTCGAGCGCTCCGGCCCGCCGGGCGTCGTCGTGGTCGACCCGCCTCGCGCGGGCCTGGCGGGCAAGGCGCTGCGGCGGCTCGGCCGCATCGGCGCGCCGCGGCTCGTATACGTCTCCTGCAACCCGACGACGCTCGCGGGCGACGTGAAGGCTCTACGCGAGGACTACGGCTACGAGTTTCGGCGCGTGACGCCGGTCGACATGTTCCCGCACACGCCGCACGTCGAGTGCGTGGCATTGTTGGAGCGCGGTGGCTGACGAGACTCCCCAGGAGAAGGAAGCGCTCGCGAAGCTCGACGAGGAGACGCGCGACGTGGCGTGGCAAGAGACGCAGAAGGAGGCGGACCTGGAGGCGGAGCAGCAGTTAAGGGGTGCTGGTAGCTCCAGCTCGCCCAACTCCATCTTTCGCCCGCTGCCGAGTCCGTTGACGTCCGCGGCGTTGGCGAGCACGAGCGTCAGCGAGTACATCCCGGTCATCGCCAGCCACGTCCAGCCTGGCCGGAGCCTCCAGCGGACGGCCGCCGCGAGGAAGAGGGCGAAGAAGAGGATGTCGGGCGGGCCGAGCCCGGCGGCGCCGCCGCCGGGTACGACGAAGGCGACGGCGAGGGCCGAGTACACCTGCGGATGGTGGTTGACGATCTCGTGCGTCGGACCGTTCGGCGCGAAGACCGAGAGTGCGTCGACGGCCGGGATGATCGCCGCGATCAGGACCACCCAGCTGAGCTGCTCGAACAGCCGCAGGAACGTCCAGCCCGCGCACGTGTAGGCGGCGAGCTTCGCGAAGTTCGACGCGAGGTGGAGGTCCGCCGCCCACGTCAGGAACGCGACGAGCCCGAAGACCGCGGCTGCCGCGGGGATCCAGCGCCACGACCACAGGGGAAGCGCGAGGTAGATGAGGCCGAGCGTCGCGGGCATCACCGCCGCCGCGACGATGGCCACGGACGGCCAGAGCGCGACCGCGCCGAGATGCGGCGCGACGGCGTCCCACGTCACGACCGCAGCGGCGAGGACGACGAACGCCGCGACGCGGATCAGTACGGAGGTGTCTCGCTCCACCACTCGCCGAGCACCTTGAAGGCGTTCCAGAACGCCGTCTTCGCCGGCTGCTCGTCGAGCGACTGGTCGATGTCGGGCGTGACGAGCCCCTGGATCGTCGGCGTGAGCTCCTGGAGCTCGCCCTCGACCAGCGCGAGCTCGCGTGCGAGCGGGAAGCGGGCCGCGTTGAGGAAGGCAACCGCGGGCTCGCCCATCGCGACCACGAGCTTGGGTTGAACGATGTGCAGCTCGCGCAGGAGGAAGGACCTCGACTCCTCCTCGTCGCCGCCGGCGAACTTGAGGCAGTTCGTCCCGTAGATCGCCATCGGATCGACGTGCAGGCGCTGCAGCGACTTGAGCAGCGCGTTACCGGAGCGGCCGTAGAAGGCGACTCCCTCTTGCAGCTCCGACGCCTGCGGCGCGTGCTTGAGGAGGAAGACGTCTGCGAGCGGATGGCCGGAGCCGAGCACGGGCACGCGCGCTCCCCCCGCCGCCTGCGCGAGCTCGTCACCGAGCGCATTGCTCTCGGTGATCGCCTTTTGCAGGTACTTCTCGTAGATCTCGTCGCTCGCCACGGTCACGGGAGGGTCAGCGGATCGTCTCGAAAGGGGGCTCGACCATGCGGGACGTTCCTTCGACGTGGTGAGACGGGTGCCTGCCTCGCGGGCAGGTGGTCAGACGGGTGCCTGCCTCGCGGGCAGGCTAGCGGCCGCCGGAAGATCCGCCCCCACTCGGCCGTCGAGTGGGTATGCACACGCGCGTCGTGAAACCGAAGCACGGACCGGAGCTCGTTGTCCGTCCGCTCAAGCACGGCGACACCGCGACGGTTCAGACCGTGTTCGAGCGGCTCGGCGATGCGTCGCGGCGGGCGCGCTTCAACGGCCTCAAGCACCGGCTGGGCGAGCAGGAGCTGCGCTGGCTCGCGACCGTGGGGCCGAATCACCACGTGCTCGTCGCCTACGTCGACGGCGATCCCCAGCCGGTGGCGATCGCTCGGCTCGTGCGCTCCGGCGCCAGCGCCGAGGTCGCATTCGAGGTCGCCGACGCCTACCAGGGCCACGGCATCGGCTCGGCGCTCACGCAGGAGCTCGTCTCCGACGCGTGCGCTGCCGGCATCGTCGAGGTGACTGCCCTCGTCCGGAGTGACAATCCCGCGGCGCTCGCCGTCCTGCAGCGTACGCTCGGCCAGCTCGAGGTCCGGCTCGAGGGCCCGGAGATGCTCGTCCGGGCACCGCTGCCCGCGGTCTGCTAGCGCACGCGCTCCTTCGCCTGTGCCACCCACTTGAGGCTCTGCAGGTAGACGAGCGACCTCGGGCGGCGCAGCACCTCGGCGTCGTGCAGCGAGACGAGAAACTCCTCCGGGCCGCTGAAGCGGCGCATGCGGACGGCGCCGGTGCCGACGCCGGCGAGGACGTGCGCGTCGGACCCTGCGCCCGGCGTGAGGTTGTACTTGCGCGCGAAGCGGAGGGCCTCGTCGTTGTACGCCTCGAAGAGGAGCCGCGCGTTGTAGACCTCGAAGACGTCGACCTCGGCCAGGTGCCGGTGGAGGGTTGCGGGCTCCGGGATCGCGTGCATCCGGTCGAACGGGTGCGGCAGGTAGACGAGCCCACCCTGAGCGCGAATGGCCGCAACGGTGTCGCCGAAGGACATGCCCCGCGGGATCTCCTCCCGCAGGAAGAGACCGATCACCTCGCCCTGATCGGCCGTCTTGACCTCCTCCCCGGGGATCACGACGAGCCGGCGGCCGCGGGCGCGCTCCACTGCCTCCTGGGCGCCGCCGAAGACGTTGTGGTCGGTGACCGCGATCGCGCCGAGGCCCTGTGCCTCGGCGTGGTCGAGCAGCTCGTCGACGCCGATCGAGCAATCGTGCGACCAGCTCGTGTGCAGGTGGAGGTCGGCGACGATCCAGTCACGCTCTTCGAACGGCGGGCGCGTCGTGTGGGTGCGCCGGCGCGAGGCAACGCTCTCGTAGACCTCCTCGACCCGGTCCGCGAGTGCCTCGACCGTCTGCGACTGCGCCGCCGCGAGGGTCTCCGCCGCGCGGCGGGCGCGAAAGGCTTCGTCCTCGATCATCCTCGCCGTCTCGGCAGCCGCGAGCTCTGGCTGCTCGGCACGCCCGGGCGGCGCCGCGATCGCAACTCCTGCCGTCTGGGCCTCGGCGACGAGGCGCGGGAGGCCTTCGGCGGCGGGCACGAAGATCGACGCGGCCCGCAGCAGTTCGGCGCGCCCGGCGCCGGTGCGCGCGGTGCGCACGCGCATCCTCCCGCGCAGCCGTGGCGAGACGGCCGGACGGGACGCGGGGATCCGGGTCCGGACGAGCACCAGCTCCCAGCCGGCCTGTTGCGCGAGCTCGCGGACGAGCGCGCGCAGGAGCGGGCGCTCGGTTTGCCGCCACTCCATCACCACGAGCCGCCTCTTTCTCGCGGGCGCGAACAGCTCGGAGTCGATCCCGTGCGGTACGAGCTCGTAGCGGCCGGGGAAGCGGACGGCCGCCGCTTCCGCGACTTCCTCGCTCGTTGCCAGCAGCGCGTCGACGCGCGCCAGCAGCCGTTCCCGCTGCGCGCGGCCGGGCGGGTAGCCGAGCCGCTCGGGCGAGAAGAAGGTCGCAGCCGTGAGCGCCGCCGAGTCCCGGAGGGCGAGGTACGAGAGGCTGGGCAGCCCCGGTTCGAACCCGTGGACGACGTCGAACCGGCCGTGCGCCAGCGAGAGCGAGAGGCTCGCGCGAACCCCGACCGGCACTCCCATCCGGCTCCGCCGGGAGATCGGCACGGCCGGGCCGATGGCGATCAGCTCCGGCGGCTCGTCGAAGTCGCCGAGCAGCGCACGCCGTCCGGCGGCGAGGTCGCGGGCGCGGTTCGAGGGAGCCAGCACGGTGACGGAGTGGCCCCGGCGTCGCAGCTCGCGCGCGAGCCCGTCCACGTGCTCGTTCACGTCGTGCGGCTGCGACCAGGCGAACGGCGTGACTAGCGCGATCCGCACGCGTCGAGTCTAGTGCTGGAGCTCGAGGAGCATCTCGTGCTGACGGACCGTGACCGAGCCGCCGAGCTCACGGAGGACCTCCGCCGCCGGATCGTCTGCGGGAAGATTGAGCACGTAGACGTCTGCGAAGGTGCTGAGTTCCCGGATCAGAGGCTCGGGCTCACCCGCGTACTGCTGCAACTGCGCGCCGGAGCGCACGCAGAAGAGCATCGCGCCGCTCTCCGTGACCAGCCCCCGCACGTCGTCGTAGTGGGACAGGGTGCCGTCGGCGCGCTGCCACGGCTCATGCCGCTCGGGCAGCTGCGTCTTCACCTCGGACACGGGAACCTCGCGCCCCGCGTGCTCTCCCTCGGCTGCCGGCAGCGTCCAGACCTCGACGTCCTGCACCACCTCGTAGCCGAGCTTCTCGTAGAGGGCGAGTGCGCCTGTGTTCTCGACGATCACCTCGAGCCAAACCCGCTCGACGCCGCGCGACCGTGCCTCCTCGTGCACGGCGCGCATGAGCGCCTCGCCGACCCCGGCTCGCCGGGCGGATGCGACTACGCCGACGCCGCCGATCCACGCGTCCCGTCCGCGGACGGCGAGGTTCGCGAGGCCCGCGGGCTCGCCGTTCCGGTACGCGACGCGGGACGCCTCCAGGTCGAAGTCGAACTTCTCCTGCATCCAGGCCAGTGAGGCCTCGTCGATGAGCATGGGCACGACATAGCCCTCGTACGCCGCGATGAAGAGTTCCGCTCGCTCGCCCACCGAGAGCGTGCGCGCAGAACGGAGCTCGAGGATCAAGAGCGCTCGCGCAGGACGATTCCTTCGCTGGAGGAAAGCCGCGTGCGGCTCGAGCCGATCGTCACCGACCGTCCGTCGCCGCGGACGGCGAACACGTCGATGCCGCCGAGCGTGCCGAGCAGCCGCTCGGCCCGCCCGCCCGGCTCTGCGGCGGCCCAGAAGCGCTGCAGAGCAGGCGTCAGCCCGTAGCCGAGTGCGGTGAGGATGACCAGCACCACGACGAGCTTCCACGGGCCACCGTCCTCAGCGAGGATCATCTCAGTCGACACCGCCGTCGCGATCACAGCGGCCGCCCACGTCCCGGGCACGACGGTGCCGAGCAGCCGCGGGGAGGACACGACCAGTCGGAGCGTCGTGACGACGAGCGCGGCGAGTGCCCAGACACCAAGGACTCCTGCGACCTTCCAGTAGGCCTGGCCGGCGTCGTCCTGCCAGACGCCGCCGGTCCACACCACGAACGTCGCGATTCCGAGCACGACGGTGAGCCAGCCGACCGTCGGGATGACGCCGCGGTCGATGCACGCGAGGCCGGCGAGCGTGGCGGCACCGCAGACGAACGCGATGCCGCACATCTCGAGAATGTTTTCCTGCGTGGTGCCGAAACTGCCTCCGAGCACCGCTGCGATCGCCACGAGCGCGGCGACCGAGAAGAGAACCGCCGCCCCCAGCCAGAAGAGGCGGCGAATGCTCATTCCGCCGAGATCTCCTCGGCCACCCTCGCGCGGGCGTTCTCGCGGATGAACTCCTCGGTCAGCTCGTACGCCTCGTCGTCGACGATCTGCTGCGGCGGCGACTTCATGAGGTACGAGCTCGGCCCGACGAGCGCACCGGCGACGTTGTTGTTCAGAGCGAGCTTCGCCAGCCGGACGGCGTCGATCACGATTCCCGCCGAGTTCGGCGAGTCCCAGACCTCTAGCTTGAGCTCGACGTTGAGCGGCACGTCGCCGAACGACGAGCCTTCCATCCGGATGTAGGCCCACTTGCGATCGGTCAGCCACGGCACGTAGTCGGACGGGCCGACGTGGACGTTCCCCGAGCCGAGGTCGTAGTCCAGCATCGAGGTGACCGCGTTCGTCTTGGAGATCTTCTTCGACTCCAGACGCTCGCGCTCGAGCATGTTGAGGAAGTCGGAGTTGCCGCCGACGTTGAGCTGCATCGTCTTGTCGAGGTGGACGCCGCGCTCGCGGAAGAGGGAGGTGAGGACGCGGTGCGTGATCGTCGCGCCGACCTGCGACTTGATGTCGTCGCCGATGATCGGCAGGCCCTTCTCCTCGAACCGCTTGCCCCAGTACTCCTCGCGGGCGATGAAGACGGGCATGCAGTTCACCATCGCGCAGCCGGCCTCGAGGACCTGTTCGGCGTACCACTTCGTCGCGGCCTCCGAGCCGACCGGGAGGTAGTTGACCACCACGTCGGTCTTCGTCTCCTTGAGGATTCCGACCACGTCGTCGGTCTTGCCGTGCGCCTTCTCGACGACCTGCGACAGGTACTTGCCGAGGCCGTCGTGCGTCATCCCGCGCGAGACCTTGATGCCGGTCTGCGGGACGTCCGCGAACTTGATCGTGTCGTTCGGATGCGCCCACATCGCGTCGGCGAGATCTTCGCCGACCTTGCCCTTGACGACGTCGAACGCGGCGGTGAACTCCACGTCCCGAACGTGGTAGCCGCCGAGGTTGACGTGCATGAGGCCCGGGACGAACTGGTCGTCCGGCGCGTCCTTGTAGTACTCGACGCCCTGGAGCAGCGAGTTCGCGCAGTTGCCGACGCCGATGAT
>WNGO01002748.1_pt1 | contig 11223 bp, 8 predicted proteins | sample 5400511 | NCBI WGS metagenome assembly WNGO01 (sample SAMN13153380, study PRJNA577476) | soil metagenome | isolation source: 20 cm soil or saprolite under Garry oak tree replicate 2 | place: USA:California | collected 2016-06-15
AAGCCCCCAGGTACGGGCCGCGGGTCGACGCATACTCGAGGCCGCCCTGAAGCGCGGGCTCCGTGTAGGTCTGTGACACACCCCGAAAACGGTAGTCTCCGACGAGCGTGACGTTTCCCGAAAGCGGCTGCGCGGACTGAGCTCGCACCGCGGGTATGAGGACTACGACCGCGATGCTCGCAGCGACGATCCCCCCCCCGCTGGCATCATACGGCCGGCTCGGGCGCGGTTGTCGGCTCCACGGCAAAGGATTCCACGACCACGCTGCCGCCGAGGGAACCCCCGGTGCCCGCCAGGCCGCCCAGATCGTTTCCGAAATACGCCTCTTCGCCGTGCTGGCTCAGATCGAGACCCGCCGTCTCCTCAGGAATATTCGCCCGCGCGCCGATCGTCATGTCCACGAGCTTCAGGATCCCCAGAGTCCCGATGCCCGCGAAGGCGACGGTGGCCAGGACCGCGAGCAGCTGAACGCCCATCTGACCGGCGTTCCCGGCGAGCAGTCCATCGCCACCGGCGGGGTTCACGAGTTTTGTGGCGAAGACGCCGGTCAACATGGCGCCAGCCATACCGGCGAGCCCATGGCAGGAGAACACGTCGAGCGCGTCGTCCAGCTTGGTCCGCGACCGAATCTGGATGGCCGTGTAGCTGACACCCGCCGCGAGCACGCCGATGAGGAGTCCGGACAGCGGCGTCACGTATCCAGCCGCCGGCGTGATGCCGACGAGACCCACGACGAGACCGGTTGCGGCGCCCACCGCCGTGATCTTGCCGGTGCGCGCGAGATCGAGCCCCGCCCAGGTGACCAGGGCGGCGGCCGCGGCGGTGTTGGTGTTCACGAACGCCACCGCGGCGAGGCCGTTCGCCGCGAGCGCGGAGCCCGCATTGAAGCCGAACCAGCCAAACCAGAGCAGCCCGGCGCCGAGCAGCACCAGCGGCACGTTATGTGGCGCAATGGGAGCGCGGCGGTAGTCTCGCCGCGGCCCGAGGAACCATGCAGCGACGAGCGCAGACACGCCGGCGCTGATGTGGACGACGGTGCCGCCGGCGAAATCCAGCGCTCCGCGCTTCAGCAACCAGCCGCCGGAGCCCCACACCCAGTGCGCCAGCGGGTCGTAGATCAATGTCGCCCACAGAATCAGGAACACGATGTAACCCCGGAAGCGCATCCGCTCTACGATCGCGCCCGAGATCAGGGCGGGCGTGATGATCGCGAACATGCCCTGGAACATCGCGTGGGCCTGCAGCGGAATTGTCGACGAATACGTCGGATTAGGGTCCAACCCTACGTTGTTGAAGCCAACCCACGACAGGCCGCCGAGCCACGAGTTCCCGGGGGAGAATGCGATGGAATACCCGACCAGCATCCACTGGACGCCGATCACGCCGAGCGCGACCACGCTCATCATCATCGTGTTCAGCGCGTTCTTGGGGCGCACCAGGCCGCCGTAGAAGAACGCGAGACCAACGGTCATCAACAGGACGAGCGCGCTCGAAACGAGTACCCAGGCAGTATCGCCCGCCGAAACTGTGGCTTGTGTCACGCTGCACCTCCTATACCGGCTGCGTTGATCGCCGCGCGTTGGATCGCGTCGGCATTGACGGCGGTCAGAGCGGCATTGTCCACTTCACCCGTGCGGATGCGGATCACCCGCTCGATCGGCTGTATGAAGATCTTGCCGTCACCCACCTCGCCCGTGCGGGCCGAGGAGAGGATCGCTTGCACACACGGCTCGACGAATGGCTCGGAGCACACCATGTCGATCTTGACCTTCTCGTGGAATTCCATGACGAGCGCGGTACCTCGATACTGCTCGTACCGCTCGTGCTCGCCGCCGTGGCCGCTGACTCGGCTCAGCGTGATGCCGGTGATCCCGGCCCGGAACAGCGCCGCCTTGACCTCGGCGAGACGGTCGGGACGCACGATCGTCGTGATGAGCTTCATGCACGGCTCCCAGTGGATTGGAGGGGGGCGAGGGGGACCGGTTCGGTCACCGCCACTGCAGGCGGTGCGACCTTGCGGAACAGCGCGCGATGCGCTTCCCACTGGCCCAGGATCTTGCGCGCGCGAGCGCTGCCAGTCTTGTGGAAGTGCTGCTGAATGAGCTTCCGCACCGCGCGTTCATCCATCGTGTTGAGGTCGCTCACCGCCGCCATTTCCAGATTGCAGTGTGCTTCGAGCTCGCCGCGTTCATCGAGGACGTAGGCGATCCCGTTCGACATGCCTGCGGCGAAATTGCGGCCGACTGGACCCAGCACGACGACCACGCCGCCGGTCATGTACTCGCAGCAGTGGTCGCCGGCGCCCTCGACCACGGCAATCGCGCCCGAGTTGCGCACGGCAAAGCGATCGCCCGCGCTGCCCGCGACAAAAAGCCGGCCCGAAGTGGCGCCGTAGAGCGCCGTATTGCCGACCAACACGCCGTTCTCGTACCCGGCGCCGCGGAATGGCCTGATCACGATCTCGCCGCCACACAGTCCTTTGCCGACGTGATCGTTCGCCTCTCCCTCGAGATGGAAATGCATGCGCGGCAGCGTGAAGGCGCCGAAGCTCTGGCCCGCGCTGCCGCGGAAGCGCAGCCGCAGCGGCTCGCCAGGACCCGTCCCGCCGTGCGCGCGCGCGAGATCGCCGGCGATGCGCGCGCCCACCGTCAGGTGATGATTGCCAATGGTGAACACGTGCGGCGCCTGCTGGTTGCTCGCCATGATCTCCGCATCGAGCGACACGATCCCCGGCCGAACGTTCCGCGCGACGGTGCGGCGGCGCGGTGCCGTGGTGTTGGCGGGAGGCACGAGCAGGAGCCTGAGGTCCAGGGTGCTCGAGCGCGGAGTCTCGGGGCGCTCGATCCGCTGCAGCAGCTCCACGCGTCCGATGAGCTCATCGAGCCGCCGCGCGCCGAGCGACGCCATGATGCGCCGCACGTCCTCAGCGATGAATGTGAAGTAAGCGATGACCTGCTCGGGTGTGCCCGTGAACTTGGCCCGGAGGTCGGGGCGCTGCGTCGCGATGCCGGTCGGGCAGCTGTTCAGGTGACATTGGCGCGCCATCGCGCAGCCCAACGCCACCACCGTTGCCGTGCCGAATCCAAACGACTCGGCGCCCAGCAGGGCGGCGATCACGACGTCCCGTCCTGTGCGGAGCCCGCCATCCACGCGCACTTCGATGCGCTCGCGCAGCTTGTTCCGCATGAGAATCGCCTGCGTCTCCGCGAGGCCGACTTCCCACGGTGAGCCGGCGTGCTTGATCGACGACAACGGCGACGCGCCGGTCCCGCCGTTGTGGCCGGAGATGAGCACGTAATCGGCGTACGCCTTGGCGACGCCCGCCGCGACGGTGCCGACGCCGGCCTCGGCGACGAGCTTCACGCCCACACGCGCGGCTGGATTCACTTGCTTGAGATCGTGAATCAGCTGCGCCAGATCCTCGATCGAATAGATGTCATGATGCGGCGGCGGCGAGATGAGCGGAACGCCGACGACGGCGTGCCGCAGCCGCGCGATCAGGTCGGTCACCTTGTGGCCGGGCAGTTGGCCGCCTTCGCCGGGCTTCGAGCCCTGCGCGATTTTGATCTCGAGCTCGTCGGCCCGAACGAGGTACGCGGTGGTCACGCCGAAGCGGCCGGACGCGACCTGTTTGATCCGATTGTCGGCGCGGTCGCCGTCTGCCCGCGTGACATAGGTAGCCGGATCCTCACCGCCTTCGCCCGAATTGGAGCGGGCGTGCATCCGGTTCATCGCGATGGCGAGTGTCGCATGCGCTTCGGGCGACAGCGCGCCGAGCGACATCGCGCTGGAAATGAAGCGCCGACGAATTTCCTCGGCAGGCTCGACGTCGTCGAGTGGCACGGGTGTCTGCGCACGGAAGTCGAGCAGATCCCGTGGGCCGGCAGCCGCGCGCGCCCCGGCGCGATCCGCGAAGGCGGTGTACTCGCCATCCTGGAGCGACCGCACCAGCGGCGGCGACCAGCCGTGATCCTCGCCGTCGCGGCGGTAGCGAATGCGTCCGTGGTCGGGGAGCGCGCCCGCCGCCTGGTGACGCGTCAGCACGTCCTCCGCGATCTCCCTGAAGCCGATCCCACCGATCACCGACGCGGTGCCGGTGAAGCAGCGGTCGATCACTTCAGGACCGAGACCGATCGCTTCGAAAATCTGCGCGCCGGCGTAGGACTGGAGCGTCGAGATTCCCATCTTGGAGAGAATCTTGAGCAGCCCTTTTTCCGAGGCGCTGCGGTATTTCTCCGCTGACGATGCCTCATCGCGCAGGCACTGCAGCGCGAGCCAGGGGTGAACGGCTTCTGCCCCATAGCCGAACAGCGTCGCCAGGTGATGGACGTCCCAGGCATCGCCAGCCTCGGCAACGAGGCCGACGCGGACGCGCTGGCGCGCCTGCACGAGCCGCTGATGCACGGCGCCGATCGCGAGCAGCATGGGAATCGGCGCGCGAGTCTTGTCCGCGTCGCGGTCGCTGATGACGAGGATCGTGGCGCCGCGGCGCACGGCGGTCACCGCGTCGCGAGCCAGTGCGTCGAGCGCGCGCGACAACTCCTCCGGTCCCGCGGCCGCCTCCCACACTGCGCTCAACGTTGTCAAGTCCGACCCGCCCGCCCCGCCGCGCCGGACCGCCGCCATCTCATCGGCTAAGAGCACCGGATGCTCGACGCGCAGCAGCGTGCGGCCGCCCGGGCGCTGCGCGAGCAGCGAGCCGCGCCTGCCGAGGTACATCACGAGCGACATCACCAGCTCCTCACGCAGCGGATCGATCGCCGGGTTGGTCACCTGCGCGAAGCGTTGCCGGATGTAGACGTACACGCTCTGGGGCAGGCGAGACAGCGGCGCGATCGGGGTGTCGTCGCCCATGCTCCAGATGGCGTCGTGCCCGGCCGTGGCCATCGGATTGATGACGTAGCGCAGATCCTCGTGACTGTACCCGAACGCGTGCTGACGCGCGGTCAGCTCCTCGGCCGGCAGCGCGGGCCCGAGGGCGGAGACGTTGTTCGGGAGCTGCTTCACGACGCGGGTCGTCCAGCGCCGGTACGGTAAGCGCTGCGCGACCTCCATTTTCGCATCGGCGCTCCGCAGCACGACGTTGCGCACCGTATCCACGACGAGCAGCTCACCGGGACCCAGCCGGCCGGACTCGACGACGTCAGCGGGGTCGAGATCGACGATGCCGACTTCGGATCCCGCGACCACGACATTGTCGCGCGTCACTTTATAGCGGCAAGGCCGCAGTCCATTGCGGTCGAGCGCGGAGCCGGCGACCACGCCGTCGCTGAAGGCCAGGGCGGCGGGTCCATCCCACGGCTCCATCAGTCCCGCGTGATACTCGTAGAAGCTCCGCAGTGCCGGATTCAGATCGGGAATCCGCTCCCACGCTTCCGGCAACAGCATCATGAGGGCGTGCACGGGATCGCGGCCGGACCGCACCAACAGCTCGAACACATTGTCGAGGCTCGCCGAGTCGCTGCCGTCTTCCCAGACGACCGGCTTGAGCAGCTCGACGTTCTTGTCCCATACGGGCGCGGCGAGCGCCGGTTCGCGCGCGCGCATCGCGTTGCGGTTGCCCCACAGGGTATTGATCTCGCCGTTATGCGCGAGCAGCCGGAACGGCTGCGCCAGCGGCCAACTCGGCAACGTGTTGGTCGAGTAGCGTTGGTGGAACACCGCGATGCCGGTCTCGAACAGGGGCGACCGCAGGTCGGCGAAGAAGTGCGGCAGCTCGGTGCCGACGAGGAGAGCCTTGTAGACCACGGTCCGGCACGAGAGCGAACAGACAAAGAGCTGCAGACCGGACCTCGCCGCTTTGCGCTCGATGAGGCGGCGCGCCAGGTACAGACGCCGCTCCCAGGCCTGCGCATCGAGGGGTCCTGCCGGCGGTCCGACGAACAGTTGTCTGATCGCCGGCTGGCTGGCTGCAGCGAGCGGGCCGAGCACGCCGCCGTCCACCGGGACGACGCGCCATCCCAGCACCGACATTCCGAGGCTCACCAGGACGCCCTCGACCAAATCGGTGGCGTGATCGAGCGCGGGTCCGGGAGGCAGGAAGAACATCCCCAGCGCGACACGCTCGGCGGGCCCGACGCCGAGCAGGCGATGGGGGATTTGCGTCAGGACACCGGCGCCGTCGCCGGATTTATCGTTGGACGCCGCGCCCCGGTGCGCGAGGCGCGCGACGGCGGTGAGCGCCATGGCCAGGATGTCGGCTGAGCGGATGCCGTCCGCGCGCGCGACGAAGCCGACGCCGCAGGCGTCGCGCTCGCGCCACGGATCGAGCAAACGAAAAGCCCGCTCCGGTGAGGGAGCGGGCTGGCTGGGTTCAGGTCTTGGTGTCACTATCGCGCCCTGCCGCTCCCTATTGAAGGTGTGTGCGGATTATTAATCGGCAGCGGGGTGTTCGTATGTTTATGCATGCGCTGACATAAATATGCGACTGCGTTCGGAACTATGCAAGGGGGGGAGCCGAGGGTCATCCGACCAGAATGCGTTCCTGCGGTTGCGTATACCGGTAGGTCTTGCCCGTGTAATTGCGCAGCACGACTTCGGTATCAGTCAGTTTGACGACGTACTCGGGGAGCAGGGGGATCTTGCCCCCACCGCCGGGGGCGTCGATGACGAAATGTGGAACGGCGAGCCCGGACGTCCAGCCGCGCAAGGCCCTGATGATCTCCAACCCCTTCTCGACCCCGGTTCGGAAGTGCTCGGCCCCCGCCACCTGGTCGCACATATAGATGTAGTACGGCCGTACCCGGGCGGCGAGCAGCCGCTGCATCAGCAGTTTCATGACCTCCGGATCGTCGTTCACGCCCTTGAGCAGCACCGTCTGGCATCCGAGCGGAATGCCGGCGTCGGCGAGCATGCCGAGGGCGTTCACCGCGGCCGGCGTCAGCTCGGCGGGGTGATTGAAGTGCGTGTTGAGGTACAGCGGGTGGTACTGCTTCAGGATCCCGCACAAGGCCGGCGTGATCCGCTCGGGCAGGTGGCAGGGCACCCGGCTGCCGATGCGCAGCACCTCGAGATGCGGAATCGCCCGCAGCCGCTTGCAGATATCGTCGATGCGCCGGTCGGAGAGCAGCAGGGGATCGCCCCCCGACATGATCACGTCGCGGATCTCCGGGTGCTCCGCGAGATAGCGGAACGCCGACTCGAGCTGCGACATCGGGATCTTCTCGGGGTCGCCGACCTTGCGGCGCCGAGTGCAGAACCGGCAATACGCCGCGCACACCGGGGAGACGAGAAAGAGCGCCCGGTCGGGGTAGCGATGAGTAATGTTCGGAACGGGGGAGTTGGCGTCTTCCTCGAGCGAATCCACCAGCCCGTCGTGCACTTCCAGCTCCTGCACGGTGGGCACGTACTGACGCCAGATGGGGTCGCCCGGCGTCTGGATCAAATCCACCATCGCCGGAGAAATGCGGAATTCGAAGTTTTCGGCGGCTTGTCGCAGCCGGTCGATTTCGCCGACGTGCTCGGGGCCGAAGCGCTCGGCCAGCGCCTCGAGCGATGTGATGCTCCTTTTACGGAGCAGCTCCTGCCAAGTCTCCATTCGTCAGATCCTTGGTAAAGATCACGAGATCGTCACCCGGCGCGTAGTACGCCGGGATGGTCGCGGTTCTGGCGTAGCCGCGTGTTTCGTAAAAGCCTCGCGTCGGTCCGTAATCGGCGCGCGACGAGGTCTCCACGACCACGAGCCGCCGGCCGTTAGCCCTCAGCCGATGCTCCACCTCTCGCAGGAGCTGCGAACCCACGCCGGTGTTCTGGCGCTCGCGGTCCACGACGATCCAGTAGAGATCGCTGGTCGCCTGCGTGCCCGGGGTCGGGCCCCAGCACGCGTAACCGACCAGATGATCGCCGTCGAACGCGCCGAGGAACTGATAGTCCTCGTCGCCGTCGAGGGACTCGTCCAGCAGCTCGACCGCGGTCGCGACCTCCTCCTCGCGGAAGAGACCGGTCGCCCGCGTCAGCTGCTCAAGCCGTGCGCGGTGCGCGTGCCCGACGGGGCGCAGCGAGCAGCTCACGCGCGGCCTTCGTCCCCTGCGCTTCGCGCAGGGCCCCTTCGGCAATGCGGCGTATCAGCTCGGAGTAATCCCACCCGGCGGCCTTCGCCATGCGCGACAGTCCGGCGTCGTCGGTGAGGTCGGGATTCGGGTTGACCTCCAGAATCCACGGCTTCCCCGCGTCATCCACGCGGATGTCGACGCGACCGTAGCTCTTTCCCTGCATCGTCCGCCACGCGGCCTCGGCGAGGCGGGACAAGCGGTCCGCGAAGCGCTGCGAGATCTGCGCGGGGCACACCGGCCGGCTGCCGAGATCCTCCACCGATCCGGCCTGCCACTTGGCAGCATACGTGAGTATCGGCCAGGTCCCCGCGGGCATGTCGCTGAAGTCGATCTCGGCCAGAGGGAGCGTGCGGTCGCCAACGATGCCGACATTGAATTCGCGTCCGGCGATGTACTGCTGCACCAGGACCTCGTCGAACTGCTCCGTCATCGCGGCGATGCGCGCCTTGAGGCTCTTGCGATCGGCGACTACCGACTGGCGGTCGACTCCGGCGCTCGCATCCTCGGCGGCTGGTTTGACGATAGCCGGGAGCGGAAAATCCTCGTCGATCTTTCCCTGCGCCAGCGTCCAGCGCGGCACGGGCAATCCGGCGCGCTCGAGCAGCATGTTTGCGACGGCTTTGCGCCGGCACGTCGCCGTCGTCCATGGCCCGGCGCCCGTATACGGGATGCCGGCGAGCTCGAGCGTGCCGACGACGTGATCTTCCCACTGCGCCACACCGCGCACGCCTTCACACAGATTGAAAACGAGATCGGCGCGGCGGCAGGATCGGAACCACCGCATGTCGTGGCGAACGGGGACGCGCTGAACCTGATGACCCAGAGTGCCGAAGATGGCCGCAATGTCGTTGACGGCCTCCATCACCCCCGCGACGTCTTCGGCGGTCCAGTCCTCGGCTCCAGGATCATACAAAACGACGACCCTCACGCGCTCGCCGCCGCTGTGGCCGGGAGAACCGCCCGGCCCATCATCCTTCTCCAGGCGATCCGCAAGACTTCCTGGATCAGCTCGTCATACGAGTACCCGGCGACCCGCGCTGCTTTCGGGAAGCAGGAGTTCATCGCCGGATCGGGAATAATCCCCGGGAGCGGATTCAACTCGACCACGTTCGGCACGCCGAAGCGATCGACGCGCACATCGATGCGACACCAGTCGCGGCACCCGAGCGCGCGGTACGCATCGAGCGCCACGCGCTCCGTCTCCCGGCACAGCGAGTCGGAGACGCCGATCGGCGGACACTGGAAGATCGCGAGCGGATGCTCGCGCGTGTCCCAGATCCACTTCGCTTCGTAGCCGTAGACGGGCGGCGCGCCGGTGGGCAGGGTGGCGAAATCGAACCCGACGATCGGCAGGCAACGCACATCGCCGTTGTTGCCGAGGATTGCGACCGTGAACTCCGGGCCCGGGAGATAGGTCTCGACGAGTACGGGCTGATCGTAGCGGTCCAAGAGGAAGAGGACGCGTTCCGCGAGCTGCGCGGGGGTCTCGCATAAGTTGTTGACGAATATCCCTTTACCAGACCCCTCGGCGACCGGCTTCACGAACAGCGGAAAGGGCAATGGCATCCGCGCGACGTCCGACAGGCGCTCGATGACGCGGAACGGCGCGGTCGGGACGCCGCGATACGCGAGAATCTCCTTGGTCCGTCCCTTGTGCAGCGTCAGCGCGAGTGTAAGCGGGTCCGATCCCGTGTATGGGATGTTCAAGTACTCGCACAACGCCGGGACGTGCGACTCGCGACATGGCCCGTGCAATCCTTCGGCCATGTTGAACACGATGTCGGGACGGGCGAGCGTCAGTTTTTGCGGGAAGGATTCGTCGGCTTCGAGTCGAACGACGGTGCCGAAGAGACCGAGAGCCTGCTCGACCGCATCGATGGTGGATGGATCATCCCATTCGGCGTAAGCATCAGACGCGGAATTCGCGTCGGGCTTCTCATTGTATGCGAGGCCTATTCGCATTCTGAAAAACAACATGCGAAATGATCTCTCGAAGCGCAAGAGAGAAACGGCGATTTTCTGCGACGAGGTCTTCGACGATTTTCTTTTCGACGACGGTGTTCGACGGTTGCGTGCGACGAATTTTTTCGTCGTCTACACCTTATGGTGGAGAACACGTGCCGCTTCTTGTTGATCAGCGGCAGTGTAGACCTCGAAGTCGGAGAAGAGCGCGCCCGCTTCTTTCTGCAAGACGCGCAACACCGCCATCGCCATCCGCCGGATTTCCAGCTCGGCGCCTTCGCCGCAGCGCAGCTCGAGCATCGTGCGCCAGGCGCGCGCGTTTCCGGAAACGACGATCTTCACTTCGGTGGCATTGGGGAGCACGCTCCGGGCCGCTTCACGCGACATCTTCCGGCGGTGCACCTTGTCGGTCACCCATTCGTAGCGCCGCATCAATCCTTCGACCGCCTGAACGTAGGCCGCCTGCGCCGCGGTGACCTGGCGCTCCCATTCCGCTTCGAGCGCCGGGTCGCCCGCGACCGCGGGCGGCATGACGAACGCGGCGTGCGATTCGTCGACGTAGCGCTGTGAAAGCTGCGAATAGCCGAACCCCGCGCGGTGGCGCACCAGCTCATGAGAGCAGGAGCGCGAGATGCCCTCGATAAGCAGCACGTACACGGCATGCTCCAGCACAGACCCATGGCCCTGTTTCTTGATGTTCTCGAGGTATTCGGCGGTCGTGCGGTTCACCGGATTGTGCTGGCTCATGTAGCAGAGCCGGCCGGCATACTCGGCCAGCCGCTCGCCGTCGCTCGCCTCTCCCCGCCACTTCACGGCTAAATGCTCGGGTTCGAGGAATTGCGGCCGCGCGATCAGGGAGATCCGGGGCTCGCGGAAGATCTCCACGGAGTCGGTCAGGTTTCCGGTGTCTGGCGTGCCAATTCCGGTTTCGGTGTGGCCCATGCTGCGCTGCGCTCCACGTCTCGTAGTCGGGTGGCGATGTCGTCGGGGATCGCCGCTGCGCCGTCGCCGACCTTCAGCGCGTCCAGGGGCGACCAATCGGTCGCGGGAATGATAACACCGGGGTTGAAGATGGTCAGCGGGTCGTAGGCGCGCTTCACGTTGCGAAACAGCTCCATCACCTCGCGTCCATAGAACTTCTCCAGCACTCCCGCGCGCAACCGGCCCACGCCATGCTCACCCGACGGCACGCCGCCGAGGCGAACGAGGA
>WNGO01004450.1_pt1 | contig 11223 bp, 10 predicted proteins | sample 5400511 | NCBI WGS metagenome assembly WNGO01 (sample SAMN13153380, study PRJNA577476) | soil metagenome | isolation source: 20 cm soil or saprolite under Garry oak tree replicate 2 | place: USA:California | collected 2016-06-15
CGCCTCCCGTTGTGAACACCCATTTCGGTTTCAGCTCTTTGACATTGGCCGGGCTGATGGAGTGCTCAGCGGGCTGGCTCCAAGTATTGTTTAGATTCTGTCCAGCTATTCGCCATTGGCCAGGTTTGGACTCAGGCGATTGGCTCCGCGCGCTCAGTCCGGCGACTAACAAAAGGATACTGACTAAGACTGCTTTTGCCAGCAACACGTCACGATTCTTCATGCGTATCTCCGTTGTTCTCCTTGAATTTGGTGCAATCATGCTCACGCGTATTTCCTGTACTGCACACGTCTACCGCACACGTCTTGAAAGTGGCTAGGATTGAGGAATTGCAGCTTCTGCTTGATTCCGGAACCACTTGCCGGTTGGTTTTTTGCGAGAAGAAACCGCACACACACTCAGACCTGATAAATCCAGTCGATGGTGTTGAACCCCTACAGTCTCGGTGCGCGGAGTTAAAGCGACTCGTTCCGCCGCATCGAACACCCTTGCGGCTTTTCCGAATGCCACGGTGTTGTTGATGATTCCCTGGCGGTCGAAATTGCTTGTTCCAAACAGTATTTGGCCCTGATGGTCGATCAGCGCCACGACGCAATTGTCCGGAGTTGAGAGTCCCTTTTCACTCAGCGTCGGACGATTGCCGTTTGATGATTGTTGAGCCATACGATTTCAGATTGCCCTTTCAATTGACAGCCTCGAAACTGGCGCTATAAGAGAAAGCAACTGTGTGTCCAACGCCGAACATTTGCGTGAGAATAGGCAATCCGGTTTGTTTTCAACAGAAAGGGGCACGCGCGGTGCTAGGTCCAGAATTGAGGGATTGCTCTCGAAGCGATTTCATGCCAGGGATTTGACGATAACGTCGAGGTCGTGACTGAGTTGTGAGTTCTCGCATGGTGTGTGGACGTAGTGTGCCCGTGCAGGCCCTTGGGTTCTGGTCACGGAACCGATGCCCGCGCCGATTGCCGCGTGCTCGATGCTCTTGCGGCCTCGCCCTTGTCAACGACAGTCACACTGAATGGGTCACCGTTGTTGCGCTCTGTAAAGTCAGGAAGAGCTCCCCAGTTGAAATGCGAGTTTCGCCGTCACAGCTTATCGGACGTTCGCAATGAGCGAAACAATGCCGCACTGCACAAAGCGGAGATCGCTGTCCCAAGCCACAAGGCCGCTGAGATCGAGTAATGTATGATGACCGCACCCATCGCCGCACCCAAAAACATTGCGACGACCGACTCAACCCTTCTCGCCAATCTTGGGTTGTTGCCGTTCGCGATCGAAGAGTCCGCGGCGATGCCCGTGATCGTTAGCGTCAGGACCGTTGTCGTCAGATCCGGGATTGCGAGCTTCCGGACAGCGGCATTCCGTGTGCCCATCGCGAGCGCCGTCAGGGCGATCAGAGCAAACGGTTGAAAGGAATGTTCCAGCAAATTGCCTCGGTATCCGATGCCGCAAAACGACGCAGCAAACAGAAAGGCTACTTCCAGCAGGAACGCTTGTGCCGCAAATCGAATCTGTGCCTCCGCGCTAGCTCGGGCCATGATTCGTCCGCCGAATATCGCTCCTACAAGGAATGACAAGAGCGCCGTCGACGAGCGCGCGATGGACAGTCCGGATACGTGCGCCGTTGCAAACGCGAGAAGCACGATGTTCCCCGTCATGTTCGCAGTGAAGACACGCCCGAGCGACAGAAAACTGACGGCGTCCACCAAGCCAGTGACCGCCGTCATTCCGAGCAAAGCGTACGCGATGGTCTTTTCAACGGTTGGACTGCTCGTCATGAACAACTAGCTGACCGGGTACATTGGTTCTTGCTCATTGTCGGCCCTCCCTCTCGAAACGTGCCACTTGCATGGACGGTCTTCTTCGGATCGCCGATTGCCTGCAACACCTGGGCTGCTGGCGCGAGTCCTGCAGGCAGCGCGTGGGATGGAGTAGGGCTCATGCTCACTTAGCAGATCACGACTCGGGTAGGCGTCGAGCCGCCACCAAAGCGATCAATGATCATCTTCGGTGCAACGACACCGAAGCTCATGGCGAGAATGATTGCAATCGCCGTCATGGCGTCAGCAATGGTTGCGCGCAGGAGGTCGAAGTTTGCATTCGCGTAGTCAGCGAGTTGTATAAATCCGCTTGCCATTCTGAACAGGAAGATACCAGGCATCATCGATACTACCGAGGCAAAACCAATGGCGGCGAACGGCATCCGCCAGCGACGCGCGACTGGAGCAAGGATACCGCCGACCAACAGACAGGCGGCCAAGGCGCCAGTCGCTACTCCGGCACCAGCCTTCAGAGCGCCCCATCTCACGGCATGAGCCAGCATGCCGATCGCGACTGGCCACCCCAACATACGCAATGGTGTCGAGAAGAAAACACTGAATGCGGCGACGGCCACGCCCGCAGCGATAACGTCCAGCCATAAGGGCACTGCTCTGCCAGGTTCTCCGACTGGCAAGGAGACGGAGAGAATGCCCATTCCCAAGAGCAATCCTACGGAGATTGCCAAGATTATGAGACCGGCGTGGACCAGCCGGGAGGTGCCCAAATTGATCCGTGCCGCGATAAGATCCATTGCTCCGTTGAGGACGTGTGGACCCGGAACCAGAATCATGCAGGGGCAGACCGCTACCAGCCGCAGTGACGAACTTAGGTTGTAGCGCACCGCAAGCGCACCAAACATGCCGGCGAGCAAAGCTGCACAAAGCGGCTGCAGAAGAGTGTTCGCGCTGTACCGCGCCAGTGTGCGACGCAGAACCGCTCCGGCTGCTGCGCTGACCATGATGAGCACCACTGCTTTCAGATGGTGCACTCCGAAGATCGCCGCCATCGCAGCCGCGCCGGCCGCTGCAGCGAGCGTAAACAACCAGGTTGGAGACGGTGGTGCGTTCGCAATCGCCTTGATGTTTTCAAGTGCGGCGCCGATCGGCGGCCGGCCGACACCACAATTCTCGATCGCAGACATTGCCGAGGCAACACGGTCCATGTTCATACCAGTAGGACTGCCGCCCTTGAAAGAAACTTGACTGCCAGTGCCATCTGCGGCCCGCAGCTCCAGCTCTTCCCAGTGTGCAATCATCGTGGCTCGTAGACCAAGCTGAGCGCCAAGCCGCTCGGCTGCTTGCACCGTTTCGTGAGTCGACTGCCCGTTGGTATGCAACACATGTGCGCAGGCAAGCACAAGATCACTTCGTTCAAGAATGGGGCGATCCGCAGCCATATCGACTGTCGAACGCTCGAATCTCGCGGCGGTGGCGTACTCAGGCAGCGGGTCATAGGGTTTCACCAACACGATCTCCTCCTAGAATTTATAGCCAGCCCACAGTGCCCAGTAATTCAGGTTGCGGCCTGGCTGACTTTCTTTGACAAATTTGCCTGCATAAAAAATCCCGTAGTCGGCTTGAAACCATAGATGTTGGTTCGCCTGCCAGCGAACCTCCGCGCCCGGACGGTTTCCAACGAAACGCGCGTTGCTCTTTCCTGCAGGAATAATTAGAAATCCAGGAACGGAATACACCCCGTCTCGCAAGCTCTCCCGCCACTGAAAGATCCAATCGACGGAGACAGTCACACCCTGCGGGAGCGTTGTTTCAGCGCGAGGGTGTACGTCAATAAAGTTGATGGGGCCGGGGCCAGCCGTGGCGAGAACGCCAAAATAATTGCCCTTGGGGAATAGCGGATTGAATGTTCCGAGTGTGTTCGTCCTCGGATCGTCGCCGCTCGAGATGTCCGCCTTAGCGCTGAATCGCGGTTTCAGCGGAACGTTCGGAAACCGGTAACCGGTTTCCGAAGCCACTGTCCAGGCGCTTATGTTTGCCGAACCGAAGGTTCCGAATTGCCAAAGCGCTTCATAGTCGAAATCCCAGCCGGGCTTCATCTCGGCGACGGGACGAGAAAGACGCGCACCGATACTGTGCCGCACTTCGTGGCCTACACCCCGGTTGAATGTAGCTGTTTTTCGATCGAGGCCAAGGTAGTAAGCGTCCAGTGTAATGGTCTTCTTCAAAGGTCGGACGCCGTATACGCCCCAAAATCCGACGGCGTGGTTTGGGACGTTATCGAAAAAGCCCGGCTTGTCCAGGTCCGGGCGCACGGCGAAGCCGTCAATCTGCCAAGAACCGAAACCGGCCTTCACCTTGAACCCGTCAAAGCTCAAGCGTACGTTGGGCCCTTCGCGAACATCGATCAGCCGCCCGGAACCATACTCCATCTCATGTCTCCCGACTCTGACCTTGATCCAGTTGCGTTCATCCCCTGTTCCGGCTTCGAGAAATGCTGCTTGCAAATCGAGTTTTTTTTCGTCGATCGGTCTCGGACCACCGATGCGGTAAGAGTTCAAACCGCTCTTGAACTCGACGAACGACCGAACGTGCTTGCCGTAATGAACGTCGAAATATAGCATGTACCGTTCATTGAAATAGGCGTTCATGAAAGGCTGTTGGCCCCAGTTGTCGTTTCCGATCTGTTCCCAAACCTCGCGAGCTTCGCCACCGATGGACAGGAACCAGTCATTCCGACCTCGCCGCAGGCGAATATATTTGATGGGGTCCCAAAACCCCTGCCGCTCAGCCGGATCAGCGAGAAAACTCCAGTCGTCGTCCTCGCGGAGCAAGTGGTAGACCCGGGCAGACGCCGGGGATTCAGCGGTGGGAACTGATTGCCCTCGCGAAAGTGGCGGCGTCGCAAGAGACACGACCATTAAGATCATCAACGTTCGCATGTATCTCTTCGTTCCAATCCCACATTCGGCACTGCGCTTCGCGGATCATCGTCAGAAGTCGTTAGCACTTCTTATTTCTTTATTACCGAGTGGATTTCCGCGATGTATCCTCCGGGGAACTGCACGACTGCGGATTCTCGCTCGTCGGTCTTATACGGGGGCACGAGGACGTCGACGCCGCTCGCTTTTGCCTTAGTGAGCGTGTCCGTCAGATTCGTCACTTGATAACCGGTCATTTCCCGGCCGTACGGATACGGAAGGTGACCATCGGTAATGAGCACGGTCAGCTTCCCGAACTTCGATTCGATCCTTACTCGCCGATAAGTTTCCGTAGGCCTTCCGATTTCGAGGCCCGGTGCGCGCGGTTCATCAGAGACGACCCTCCCTTGGGAGAAGGCAACAAAGCTGCGCACAAAAGCATCCACTCGGTCCTGCGAGGCATAGACCCGATTCTCCGGGACTGTCTGGAGCGGAGCATAAGATGGCGCGGTGGTGTGCCAGTACAGTTGTGTGTTTACGCCACCCGGCCATTGAATGATTGCGTCTCGGCCAATGGGATCATTGAAGGGAGCGACTAAGACATCCGCGCCCGTGGCCTTGGCGGCGCGGATTGCCTCGTCCACATCAGTGACCAAATAGCCTGTGCGCTCCAACCCGAATGGATACGGAACCGGCGTCTTGAATCCGAATACTGATACGGTGCCTGCAGGAGTCATGACCAGCTGCGACATGGTGCTGCTGGGTGTCGGAGTTACGGTGAAAACGCCCTGCTTGGTTGTTGTGCCACCGAATGTGGCAATCAGGCTCGCGACAAAACGATCAAAATCCTGTGGAGCAACGTAGACATGCGTCGTGTCGTACTGCGGGCCGACAGCTACGCCCGCCGTTTTGGCTATCTGGAGACTTTGGGCAAAAGTGCTGAAGTATCGCGATTCGCACGCGAAGCCAATCGTCAGGAAGATAGCAACAGACATTCCAGCAAGGATCTTTTTTAACCGCATTCTATTTCTCCTAAGTCGCCAACTACCTCATCGCTATGAAACCGGTTCCTGTGTCTAGCCAGGTCTCAAAGAAGATCACCTGGTATGTACGTCGGTCGTATCTACTTCGTCGGTCATGGCGATGTGTTCCGCAAAGATGGAACTTGATTCATAACGCGTCTTGCCTGATGGAGGGCTGTAAAGCTGACGGTCGTAACGGGTCGTAACGTTCACCGACAAGGCATACGGATGCGGCATGCGAAACGTCAAGCTTCTTCGTCTGAATCCAAGTCCCGAACTGCTCGCCAATCACCATCCCCAAGAGGCCGAGTAACGCGACGATCGGCGGGGCCGGACTCTTTACACGGATGAGTCCGTAGAGAACACCGACTCCAAGACCAACGATGAAAGATAAAAACAGTACCTTCATTTCGATCCCTCAAGCCATGCGTGAATCAGAACGCAAAGCAGTCGCAACCTAGCCCCCATAAGCCAAATTCACCCAGCACTTGAAGGTGTGATCCCCTCCGGCCATCTGACGGCGCCTCAACATGCGAACAGGCAGCGGAGTGAGATGCACCAAGAGTTTGGTTCAGCGCCTTCGCGTAACCTCCATATTTTTTGACAGGAGACCAGCCTGGGCTAACCGGCAGCGGAGGCGGCGCGAGTCTTGAGAATTCGTCGCTGGCATAGACGATCTTCCCACCCACGATTGTAAGTACTGATTCGAGATGCTTGATCTCCTCTTCGGGAATGGAAAAATAGTCGCCAGAGAGAACCGCCAAGTCGGCCAGCTGGCCAGGAGCAAGCGCTCCTTTTTTGCCGTCTTCGGTTGAAAACCAACTGCTCCCCACCGTATAGAGCTTGAGCGCTTCCTCACGATCCAATCGGTTCTCTTGCGGATAAAGACTGAGACCCCCGACGGTCTTTCCGGTGATAAGCCAGTACAGAGAAAGGTAAGGGTTGTAGCTCGAAACCCGGGTCGCGTCGGTTCCGGCGCCGACCGGGACACCAATCTCCATCATGCGGCGGAGCGGCGGCGTGCGTTTGGCTTGTTGTGACCCGTACCGCTCGACGAAATACTCTCCCTGGAAGGCCATGCGGTTCTGCACAGCGATACCGCCGCCGAGCGCCTTGACGCGCTCGATGTTGCGGTCGGAAATGGTTTCGCAGTGATCGAAGAACCAATGCAGGCCGTCGAAGGGGATTTCCCGGTTCACTTCTTCATAGACATTCAGTGCCCGCTCGATGGTTTCGTTGTAGGTAGCGTGCAAGCGAAACGGCCAGCGATTCTCCACGAGATGGCGAATCACCGCTTTCAGCTCGCTTTCCATAACGGGGAGCATGTCCGGACGCGGCACGAGAAAGTCTTCGAAGTCCGCGGCGGAGAAAACCAGCATTTCACCCGCTCCGTTGACACGATAAAAGTCATCGCCGCCCCCAGGCTTTGTCATTTTGGTCCAGGTCTGGAAGTCCGATATCTCTTGTTTCGGTTTCTGCGTAAAGAGGTTGTATGCGAGGCGAATCGACAGCTCGCCATTGCGGTGCAGTTCGTTCACGACGCCATAGTCGTCGGGATAATTCTGAAATCCGCCACCCGCGTCGATCGCGCTGGTGATGCCGAAACGATTGAGCTCGCGGAAGAAGAGCCGGGAAGAATTGAGCTGATCTTCGCGGGAGAGCTTTGGTCCCTTGGCGAGGGTGGAATAGAGAATGTTAGCGTTAGGCCTGGCGATGAGAAGGCCTGTGGGATTTCCGTGGCCATCGCGTTGGACCTCACCAGCCGGGAAATTCGGGGCGTTCTTGTCATAGCCCACCGCACGCAGCGCCGCTGCGTTTAACAAGGCCCGGTCATATAGGTGCATCACGAAGACAGGTGTGTCTGGGGCAACTGCGTTGATCTCGTCAAGCGTTGGCATCCGGCGTTCGGCAAACTGGAATTCGGTCCAGCCTCCGATCACCCGCACCCACTGGGGCGCGGGAGTTCGTGCTGATTGTTCTTTCAGCATGCGCAAGGCATCGGCAAGGGAAGGGACACCGTCCCAGCGCAATTCCAAGTTGTAGTTGAGCCCGCCCCGGATCGGATGCATGTGCGAATCGTTTAGACCAGGGATGACGGTTCTTCGGCGCCCGTCAATCACTCGCGTGTGCGGGCCGCGAAGGCGGAGAATCTCGTCATCGTTGCCGACAGCAGCTATCTTTCCGGCCGTTATGGCGATCGCTTCGACAAATGAGGGCACTTCGTTTGTGGCGATCTTGGCGTTGTGCAATATGAGCTCAGCGGACACGGCAGTCTCCGTTTCGGGTTTTTCCAAATGGATTGAGAAGGGCGGAGGAGGCTCCGCCCGTCGGGTTTTACTTGTGAACTGCAACTGCAGCGGGAACCGCGTACTCCGGGAATTTCGTGGGCGGCGCACCGTGCACCATTGTGTACGCGTACTCGACGCCGATTCCGTAAGCTCCGTAGTGGTTCTTCACGATGTCCATCACTGCATCGTAGGTGCCTTTGTTGGCCCAATCGCGCTGCCATTCGAGCATGACCGACAGGGACGTGACCGGCTTTGCGCCGGCTTGAATGACACGCTTCATCGCGTTGTCGTGAGCAAGCTGGCTCACATCGCCGCAGCAATCCTCCACGACGTAGACTTCGTAACCGTCATGAAGCGCCTGCACCGTCGGCAGCGCAACACAGGTTTCCGTCCAAAGGCCGGCAATGAGAATCTTCTTGCGTCCGCTTTTTTCGATCGCGGCGACAAAGTTTTTGTCGTCCCAAGAGTTCATGGAAGAACGCTCGATGGGTTCCTGCCCTGGGAATACGGCGCGCAGTTGCGGCCACATATTCCCGCTGAAGGACTTCGTCTCGACTGTCGTCAAAACCACAGGTACATCGAAGACTCTTGAGGCTTTCCCGATCGCCACGGTGTTGTTGATGATTCCCTGGCGGTCGAAATTGCTTGTTCCAAACAGCATTTGGCCCTGATGGTCGATCAGCGCCACGACGCAATTGTCCGGAGTTAAGAGTCCCTTCTCACTCAGTTTTGGACGATTGCCGTTTGATGATTGTTGAGCCATACGATTCAGATTCCCCTTTCAAGTGTCGACTTCGAAATTGGCGCTATGAGGGAAAGCAACTGCGTGCCCAACGCCGAACATGCGCGTCAGAATCGGCAAACCGTCTTGTTTTCAACAGAAAGGGGACGTTAGGTTCAGAATGAAGAATTCTCCTTGCAGCTATTCAATGCCAGGGATTTGACGATAACGTCGAGGTCGTCACGGAGTCTTGAGTTCTCGCATGGTGTGTGGACGTAGCGGGCCCGTGCAGACCCATGGGTTCGGGCTGTGGAGAAGCGCGCGCTCATCATGTGGAGACCGAGAGGTGAATATGAGCGCTGTTCCTGAAGGAATTACATCGGCGGACGTCATCGTTTGGGGTGAAGGGGGCACGTTCGCACAGCAGATTGCGGTAGGCCGACGTCGGCTAAAAGGCGACGAGCCGGATAGCGTTGGAGGCACTGATACCGCCATCCCCTTACGACTTCCTGCTCGCCGCTCTGGGTTCCTGCACCTCGATGACGGTCGGGATGTATGCGCGAAAAAAGAATTGGCCGTTGAAACGAGTCACGGTCTGGCTTCGACATTCGAAGATATACGCTGTCGACTGCGCAGAATGTGAACCAACGGAAGGTATGCTCGACAGAATCGAGCGGGATGTCCGGTTTGAAGGACCCTTAACCGCAGAGCAACGCTCTCGGCTGCTCGAAATTGCGAACAAGTGCCCGGTACACCGCACGCTTACTTCGGGAATCAACATTCGAACCAAAATCGTGGGATTCCCGGGCTGGCTCTCACACCGATTCTGCTGAGTCACGTGCAGGCGCATTGTCCGTGCGTTTTTGACATTTTACGAAGCCTAAACCGAAGAAAGATCGCGACAGGGGAGTTTCGAAGTAATGACTTTCGGGTCACGAATGCCATTCCCAGACCTAATCTGGATTAATCTGGATTGATTCCGCGCCTGTCAATGGACTCGTCCGTTTTTTCCAGTTCCTTCAGGAACTTGTTGTAGTCGCGCCATACATTTCGCCACTGATCCGCAGCCAGTCTATGTGAAGTTGTGCGTGGCTTAGTCGAGCTTATACGACTCGCTCGACCGTTAAGCGCTCAGTCAGTCGGCTAACCTACGGCCCGTTCCTCATGAGCCCAAAAACGTTCACGGAGAATCCTCTTAAGGATCTTGCCGGAACCACTTTTCGGTAGTTCGGTATCTGAAAACTCGACACGGCGGGGGATCTTGTAATTGGCCAAGTATTGCCTACAGTGGCTGGTCAAGTCGTTGACGACGAGAACCATCCCTGGCTTCAGCACGACGCAAGCCATCACGAGTTCACCCCACTGAGGGTCAGGAATTCCGAAGACCGCCACTTCACGAACCTTGGGATGTTTGTAGATGACCGCTTCGACCTCGCCGGAATAAACATTTTCGCCACCTGTGACAATCATGTCTTTCAGGCGGTCAAGGATGTAGAAATAGCCGTCCGAATCCTGGTAGCCGATGTCTCCCGTGCGAAACATTCCGTCTCGAAATGCGAGGGCCGTGTCTTGCGGATCGTTCCAGTAGCCCCGCATGACGTTGACGCCCCGTGCGACCAATTCCCCGTGCTGCCCGACTTCCACTTCCTTTCCCGTTTCGTCCTCGACTCGCAGATCAATTCCGGGACAAGGCCGCCCACAAGATAGGAGCTTGCCCTCGACATGCTCCTGATCTTCGAGACCTGTGAGGAAGCCGGTCTCGCTGAGTCCATAACACTGGAGAAGTTTCACGTTCGGCAGACGCTTTCTCACCCGATGGACAAGTTCCGGCGCCATTGGAGAGCCGCCATAAGCCAGAACCTCGAGGCTGCTCATGTCATACGGCTTTCCTTCGGGCATCTGCGTCAGCAGGTTCAGCATTGTCGGCACGAGCACCGTGTGGGTCACACGTTCGCGCTGGACCAACTCACAGAAATCTTGCGGGGTGAACTTTGGAATCGTGACTTGGCGCGCACCGAAAGCCGGTGCTGCGAACATGGCGGGAAAATCGGCAATGTGAAAAATCGGTGCCGCATGCAGATAGACGCCGCCCTCTCGGTATCCCATCCAATAGCTGAAGTGGTCGAGATTCGCCAGGATGTTGGCGTGACTCACCATGACGCCCTTCGGCCGGCCCGTCGTGCCACTGGTATAGATGAGAGCGAGAATCGCTTCCGGGTCATAAACAGGATCTGGACAGGACTCATTCCGAACGTCGAAGGGCTTTTCATCCAGCACGAGTTGCCACTGAAGCTGCACGGCAGGTCTCGGGAGCGAGGAATGCCGCACCAGCCCACGCGGTTTTGCGTCAAGCAGAACTCGGTCGATTTCAGTTGAGGAGAGCCGTGCGTTTATCGGGACTGCAGTAACGCCGAGCCAGCTGCAGGCGTAGACCAACTCGATGTACTCAGGAGAATTCGGCAACAGAAGCGCGAGGCGGTCGCCCGCCGCAAAGC
>WNGO01011062.1_pt1 | contig 11218 bp, 14 predicted proteins | sample 5400511 | NCBI WGS metagenome assembly WNGO01 (sample SAMN13153380, study PRJNA577476) | soil metagenome | isolation source: 20 cm soil or saprolite under Garry oak tree replicate 2 | place: USA:California | collected 2016-06-15
CTGTGCGCGGATGCGCTCGACCTGCTCCTCGATCACGGCCGCCGGCGTCCAGGCGGACGGCGCCCCGGCGACGGTGTACAGGAAGTTCTTCAGGAGATCCTGGCCGTGCGGCGTGTGTACGACCTCGGGGTGGAACTGCACGCCGTAGAGGCCGCGCTCGCGTTGCTCGAACGCGGCGACCGGCGTCGACGTCGAGACGGCGACGACCTCCGCTCCCGCCGGCGGCGCGGTCACCGTGTCGCGGTGCGACATCCACACGGTCTGCTCGTCGGGCAAACCGGCGAAGAGCTGCGACTCGACCGCTGTCATCGCCGTCTTCCCGAACTCCGACACGCCGGTGCGCTCGACCTTGCCGCCGAGATCGAGCGCCATGAGCTGGGCGCCGTAACAGATCCCGAGCGTCGGGATGCCCAGGTCGAAGAGCCCGGGATCGATGCGCGGCGCGCCCTCGGCGTACACGGACGCCGGCCCGCCGCTCAGGATCAGCGCATGCGGGTTGCGCGCGCGCACCTGCTCGGCCGTCACGCGGTGGCCGACGAGCTCGGAGTACACGCGGGCATCACGCACGCGCCGAGCGATCAGCTGCGCGTACTGCCCACCGAGATCCAACACGAGCACCGGGCGCTCCTCGGGAGTGCGCTCCGGGAGCGGGAGGATCTCAGCGCCGATAGTTGGGAGCCTCCTTCGTGATCGTGACGTCGTGCGGATGGCTCTCGCGCAGCCCGGCGGCGGTGATGCGAATGAACTGGGCTCGCTTCATGTCCTCGATCGTGGCGGCGCCGCAGTAGCCCATCGCCTGGCGGAGGCCGCCGACGAGCTGGTGCAGGATCGCCGCGAGCGGGCCCTTGTACGGGACGCGTCCCTCGATGCCCTCGGGAACGAGCTGCTCGACGTCCTCGACGTCGCCCTGGAAGTATCGATCGCGCGACGAGCCGCGCGCGCGCATCGCGCCGAGCGAGCCCATGCCGCGGTACTCCTTGAACCGCTCGCCCTGCTGCAGGACGACCTCGCCGGGGCTCTCGTCGGTGCCCGCGAGCAGCGAGCCCGCCATGACGGAGTCCGCGCCGGCTGCGATCGCCTTCGCGATGTCGCCGGACGACGTCATCCCTCCGTCGGCGATCACGGGAACCGTCGCCACCCGCGCACACTCGTAGATCGCCGTGATCTGCGGGACGCCGACGCCGGCGACGACGCGCGTCGTGCAGATGCTGCCGGGCCCAACTCCCGTCTTCACCGCGTCGGCACCGGCCGCCTCGAGGGCTTCGGTCGCCTCCGCAGTCGCGACGTTGCCGGCGATCACCTGAATGTCCCACTCCGACTTCACGCGCTCGACCATCTGTGGCACCGACGCGGAATGCCCGTGCGCGGTGTCGACGACGAGCACGTCGACGCCCGCTTCGACGAGCGCCTCCGCGCGCTCCCAGGCATCCGGCCCCACACCGACTGCTGCGCCGACGCGCAAGCGCCCCTGACCGTCCTTCGTCGCGTTCGGAAACTCGATGCGCTTCTGAATGTCCTTGACCGTGATCAACCCGCGGAGCCGGCCCTCGGCGTCGACGACGGGGAGCTTCTCGATCTTGTGCCGGTGCAGCATCGCCTCGGCCTCACGGAGGGTCGTGCCGACCGGCGCGGTCACGAGCCCCTCCGAGGTCATCAGCGCCGAGACGGGCTGCGACGTGTCGGGCGCGAAGCGCAGGTCTCGGTTGGTCAGGATCCCGACGAGCCTCGCGTCGGAGTCCGTGATCGGCACGCCCGAGATGTGGTAGCGCGCCATCAGCTCGAGTGCGTCGGAGACGAGCGCGTCCGCCGGCAGCGTCACGGGCTCGACGATCATCCCGGACTCCGAGCGCTTCACCTTGTCGACCTCCGCGACTTGCGCGTCGATCGGCAGGTTGCGGTGGATGATCCCCATACCGCCCTCGCGCGCGAGCGCGATCGCGAGGCGCGCCTCGGTGACGGTGTCCATCGCCGCGGAGACGATCGGGATCTCGATCGTGAGGTCGCGGGTGAGCCGCGTCGCGGTCGAGACGTCGTTCGGGAGGACGCGCGACTCGGCCGGGACGAGCAGGACGTCGTCGAACGTCAGGCCTTCACGCGAGAACTTGCGATCGAGCTCGACGAGGCGTTCCAGCTGCGCCTGATCGAGCTTCAGACCCTCCATCCGCCAAAGATAACGAACGCGCCTGACGATCCCGGCGGACGAGCCGCGCTAGGTCGACACGGGCTCGAGCTCGCGGACGTCGACGCCGTTCTGGAGCCGCCCCGCGTCGCGCGGCTCGAAGCGGCCGGCGCCGACCTCGAGCGTGGACGCCGCGCCGGCGGCGACCGCCGCGCGCAGGGAATCCTCGAGCGACCGGTCGGCCGTGCGCGCAGCGAGGAAGGCCGCCAGCAGGACGTCTCCGGCGCCGACACCCGACACGGGCTCGACCTGGGGCGCGATCGCTCGCAGCCGCACCCGCTTCCGCTCTGCACGGAAGAGGCCGAAGCTCCGCGTCTCGGAGGTGATCAGGACGTTGCGCGCGCCCATGTCGGCGATCCGCTCCACGGCCATCAGGTAGTCCTCGTCGTCGCGGAACTCCTGGCCGACGAGGCCCTCGGCTTCACGCTGGTTGGGCGTGACGAGAAACGGCTCCGCCTCGACGCCGAGCCGCAGAGGAGTTCCCTCCGAGTCGAGGACGGCGGCCACGTGCCGGCGGTTCAGATCACGGATCGCCTCCGCGTAGAACGAGTCCTCGACTCCCCGCGGCAGCGTCCCCGAGAAGACGACCATGTCGGCGCCCCGCGAGAGGTAGCTGATCTTCTCCCCCAGCATCACGAGCTCCTCGGGCTCGACGTGCGGGCCCCATTCGTTGATCTCCGTGTACGTCGCCGTCGTCGGATCGACGACCGCGGTCGAGGTGCGCGACTCGTCGGCGATCCGGACAAAGTCGTTGAGGATCGCCTCGGAGGTCAGCTCCTCGACGATCCGGGTGCCCGTGCGCCCGCCGGCGAGCCCGGTCGCGACGACGGGAACGTCGAGCCGCTTGAGCGCGCGCGCGACGTTGATTCCCTTGCCGCCGGCAAGCGTCAGCCCCTGGCTCGCACGGTGACGCTGCCCGAGCTGGAAGTTCGGCACCGTCAGCGTGCGGTCGATCGCCGCGTTGAGCGTGACGGTCACGATCACGAGAACCAGCCGCCGATCGTGTGGAAGGTGCGCGACACGTAGAAGTGGACGCGCCCGCCCAGGCCGGGACGCGCGACGGCGCGCTGCGCGACGAGCGCGCGGCGTGCGACGAGCCGCCGGCCGGAGTAGACGCGAACCTCGCCGACACGCTGGCCGCGCATCACCGGCAGCGACAGCGCCGCCGGCGCAACGACCCGCTCGACGAGCGGCCGATCGATTCGCACCGCGGCGGCGGCCCCCTTCGCGGCGACGATCGGCACTTTGCCCTTGCCATAGCCGACCGACGCTCTCAGGTACACGCGCTGCGGGTCGACCACCCACGCCGGCCTGTAGCGCGAGATGCCCCAGCGCAGCAGCGCGGCAAGGTCGGCGTTCCGCTGCGACCGCGTCGGGCTGCCGAGCACGGTCGTGTAGAGCGTGACGCCGTTCCGCCGCACGGCCGCGACCTCGCACCAGCCCGCGGCGGACGTGTGACCGGTCTTGACGCCGTACAGCCCGCCGAACACGCCGAGCAAGTCGTTCCACGTGTGCAGCCGGCGGCCACCCGAGATGGACGCCGTCCGCTCGCGCACCACCGCACGGATGCGCGGATCCCGCATCGCGGTCTCGGCGAGCCGCGTCACGTCGAGCGCCGTCGAGTAGTGGTTGCCTGCGTCGAGGCCGTCCGGTCGCGCGAAGTGCGTGCGCGCCAAACCGAGCTCGGACGCCTTGGCATTCATCATCCGCACGAACGCTGCCTCGTTGCCGCGCGCGACGTAGTCGGCGAGCGCGTCCGCTGCGTCGTTCGCGCTCTGGATCAGCGCGCCCTTGACGAGATCGCCGACGGTGATGCGCTCACCGGCGTGCAGGTTGATCGTCGACTCGCCCACGTCCGCGGCCTCGCGCTGCACGCGCACGACGTCCGTCAACTTCGCGTGGTCGAGCGCAACGATGACCGTCATCAGCTTGGTGATGCTCGCGATCGGCACTCGCGCCCACGCTCGCCTCTGCGCGAGAACCTCGCCCGTTGCGGGATTGACGACGAAGTACGCGCGGGCCGAGACGGCAGGTGCACCGGCATGTGCAGGAGTTGCGAAGACGAGCGCCGCAGCTGCAACGGCGAGCAGGCGAAGCCTCACGAGCCTCAAGGCTAGCCGACGCGTATGCGCTGCCCGGGCTGGAGCGCGCTCGGGTCGACGCCGGGATTGAGCGTCAGCAGTTGATCGACCGTCGTGTTGTACTTCGCCGCCACCTCGCCCAGTGTGTCGCCGCTCTGGACCACGTAATACTGCGCGTTGGCCGGCGTCGTGGTGCTGACGGTGGCGGAGTCGGTAAGGGTGATCGTCGTCGTCGGCGCTGCCGCGTTCGTGGTCTGCGCGGAGGTCGTCGGCGCGGCGACGGTCTCGTCCTGCGAGCCGTCGTCGAGACCCGCTTTCACCAGCAGCACGGCGATGGTCACCGCCAGCAAGAAGAGCGCGGGCGCGCCGTAGCGCGTCAGCTCCCGGCGCCTGCCCGGATCCATGGCCCGGTGATTACCAGCCCGACACGGACCACACGTCGCGTGCGTACTTCGAGGCTTCGGCGGCGGCGGCGCTGCGCCAGTCCATTCCCTCGACGCGGAACGCGTAGATGACGTTGCGGGCCACGTTGACGAGCGCGCTCGCCGGGCCGCTCGTGAACGCGCGGGCAACGTCCGCCGGAGTCGCGCCCTGCGCGCCGACGCCCGGCAGGAGCAGGATCGAGCGCGGGAGCAGCTTCCTCGCCTCGCCCACGGCCCTGGGGTGCGTGGCGCCGACAACTGCGCCGACGGCGGAGAGGCCGCGCTCGCCGACGAGGTCGGCGCCCCATTCCGCCACGAGCTCGGCCACCTGATGCCAGACATGGCGGCCGTCGGAGAGGACGAGATCCTGCACCTCGCCGCCGCCGGCGTTCGACGTCTTGACGACGCAGAAGAGACCGGCGCCGCCCCGGCGGCACGCCGCGAGGAACGGGTCGAGCGAGTCGCGCCCGAGATAGGGGTTCACGGTCACGGCGTCGGCGAGCGGCTCACGGCCGTCAGCCCCCTCGAGATACGCGGCCGCGTACGCCCGCGCGGTCGAGCCGATGTCACCGCGCTTCGCGTCGGCGATCACCTGGAGGCCCGCCGCACGCGCATACGCGCACACGTTCTCGAGCCCACGGACGCCGTCGGAGCCGAGGGCCTCGAAGAACGCGACCTGCGGCTTGACCGCCACGACGTACGGCGCGACCGCGTCGACGATGCCGCGGCAGAAGCGGGCGCACGCGTCGGCGGCGTCCGGCCGTCCGAGGTGCGCATCTCCGCGCAGCTCCACCGGGAGCAGGTCCGGGCGGGGATCGAGCCCGACGACGAGTTGCGAGCGCTTGTGCTCGACGGCCTCCGCGAGGCGGTCGGCGAAGTGCGTCGTCGCGACGGTCGCCACGTCAAGCAGCGTACTGACCTCCGACGACGGCGCCCGAACAGGTGCCGTGAACAGCGAAGGCCGCGCAACGCACGGCCTTCGCTCCAAGACGTCGAGAGTGTGCCTAGCCGCCCTTGACGGCCTGCTTCAACTGGCTCCCTGCGCTGAACTTCGGCACCGTGGCCGCCGGGATCGTCACTTTCTGCGACGGGTTGCGCGGATTCACGCCTTGCCGCTCGGCGCGCCGCTGCGTGGTGAACTTCCCGAAGCCGGTGAACGCGACTTCGCCGCCGCCCCGCAGTGTGTCGGTGATCGCGTCGAGGAAGGCGTCCACGGCCCTCGCCGCATCACGGCTCGAGAGGCCCGACTTGTTGGCGACCTCGTTGACGAACTCCTGTTTGGTCAAGTCGACGGTTCGGACGACGGCAAAAGACCCTAACAGTCGGGCCGGATCCGCTCAACCATGCGGTTTTGCGGGGGTTTTCACCGCTCCCAGAACCTCGCTGGCACGGAAAATCGGAGCGAGGCGGACGCCGTGGCCGCCGAGGGCCTCGGCTCCGCCCTCCTCCCGATCGACGACGCAGACGGCCGTGCGGACGACGAGACCGGCCGCACGAAGCGCCTCCACCGCCTCCACGAGCGCGCCGCCCGACGTGACCACGTCCTCGACGAGGCAGGCGAGATCGCCCTCTTCGTACGCGCCCTCGAGTCGGTTCGACGTGCCGTACTCCTTCGCCGCCTTTCGCACGATCACGAACGGGAGACCGCCCGCGAGCGAGCCCGCCGCCGCCAGCGCGACGGCGCCGAGCTCCGGGCCGGCGAGGCGGACCGCGTCGGGCTCGAGCTCCTCGACCGAGGCGGCGATGCGCTCGCCGAGCGCGCCGAGGATGTCCGGGCGCGTCTCGAAGCGGTACTTGTCGAGGTAGTAGCGCGAGCGCCTCCCCGACCGCAGCACGAAGTCGCCCTCGAGATACGCCGCTTCGCGGAGCGCGAGCTTCAGCTCGTCGTCGGTCAAGCCGTACGCGTCTGGCCGATGAGCTGGCGCGCAAGCGGGAGCAGCCGGTCGGCGCCCGGCGAGCCGTTCGAGAGGGACAGCATCGAGCCGTCCTCGAAGTACAGATCGGCGCGCTCGGCGTGTGCCGTGCGGCGGCGGATGAACGCCGCGCCGATGAACAGGCCGATGAGCACGCCGAAGAGGAGCGCCCCGCTACGACGCATCGGGCTTCTTCCGCGCACGCGGCGCCGCAGGCTTCTTCGCGGCCGGCTTCTTCGCCGCCGCCTTCGGCTTCTCGGCGTCCGGCTTCGGCTTCGCCCTCGGCCGCGGCTTCGGCTTGGCACTGCGAAGAGCCGACTTCAGGTCGTAGAAGACGAGCCCGACGGTCGGCTCTGGCGCTGTGGTCGCGGCAATCGTCGTCTTGCCCTCACGCACGACGAAGAGGCTGCCGTCACCGGTCGCGATCTCGAGCTGTGTGAGTGGGGCGTCGCCGGTCTTCAGCTCGTCCGCGGCCGCGAGCAGCTCGGCCGCGCCCTTCGCCAGCGCGTCCCCGTCCGCCAGCGTCGAGCCGACGACCTTGCCCTTGTCGTCGAACACGACCGCTGCCTCGATCTGCGACGAGATCTCCGTCAGGTCGGCGAGCGCTTGCTGGGCATCCATCGGGCTTCAGTCTAGGGTCCGGCCCGTGCGTGTGCGAAGACGGGACCTCTGGCGCAAGTTCTTCGCCGACCGCGGCACGCACCTCGCCGCGATGATCGCGTACTTCGCGCTGCTGTCGTTCGTGCCGCTGACGTTTCTCGCGCTTTCGGTGCTCGGTTTGACGGGACGCGCGGACGAGTCGTCCTTCCTGGTGAAGGAGATCAAGCACACGCTGCCCGGGACGCCGATCGACCGGATCGTCGATCTCGTCCACACCGTCCAGGACAACGCCGCGGCGCTCGGGCTCATCGGCGCTGCTGCGCTGATCTGGACGTCGCTGTCGCTGTTCAGCGTGCTCGAGTCCGCCTTCAACATCGTGTACGGGCGCCCGAACCGTTCGTTCCTGCACGGCAAGACTCTCGCGAGCGTCCTGATGGTCGCGTCGCTGACGACGCTGTTCGTGTCCCTGCTCGCGGGCTCCCTCGGCGTGTCGGCGCTGAAGGAGTACGCACCCGGGTTCGTCGGCAACGACATCACCGCATACATCGTCTCGATCGCCGTGTCGCTGGCCGGCGTGTTCGTCTTCCTCGTGTCGTGTTACTACGTGTTGACGAACGACACGCTGACCGTCCGCGAGGTGCTGCCCGGCGCGGTGTTCGCGTCCGTCCTGCTCGAGGCGACGTTCCAGGTCCTGCCGTTCTACCAGCGCTACGCCGACCTCAACCCAGGGCTGCGGGCGTTCGGAGCGCCGGCGATCCTGCTCGTCTGGCTCTACGTGATGGCGAACGTGATCGTCTTCGGCGCGGAGCTGAACTGGTGGCGCTCGCGGCGCAGAGAGCAGCAGGCCGTCGAGGAGTTACCCGGTCTGGCGTAGGAGCTCGAGGGCTGCCTTCGCCCGGTGCGAATGGCGCGCCTTCCACTCGTCGCCGAGCTGGGCAACGGTGCGCTCCTCGCCGTCGGGCACGAATACCGGATCGAAGCCGAACCCCTGGGAGCCGCTGGGCCCGTGCGCGATTCGCCCGCTGAGGGTGCCGGTGCCGCGCAGCTCCTCCCCGTCGGGACCGATCGCGACGAGCTCCGACACGTAGCGTGCGCGCCGGCCCTCGTCTTCGACACCACCGAGCGCGCCGAGCAGCCAGCCAACCTCGTCGCCGGCCGCGCTCCGCGACGAGGTCACTCCGGGCCCGCCGTCGAGCCCGTCGACCTCGATGCCGGAGTCCTCCCCGAGAACCCAGGCCTCGGCCGGCGCGCGCCCGCGCGCGAAGAGTGCCTTGCCGCGGGCGTTCTCGTAGTACGTCGCGCCCGTCTCGGGCGGGTAGTCGTCCGCAGCGAGCACGTCGATCCGCCAGCCGGGCAGGAGCCGCTCGAGCTCGCGCGCCTTGTGCGCGTTGCGCGATGCGAGGACGGCCCTCAATCCCAGCGGACGTCGGCCACGTCCGGCACGTCTGCGATACGTGCCACGAGGTGCGGAGCGGTCAGGCTCCGCGGCAGGGCCAGGTCCAGCTCGAGCCGGCGGCGGTCGCCGTCCTGCCCGACGGTGATCGACGAGATCCGCACGCCGGTGCGCACGACTTCGTCGATCACCCCGCCCGGCGGCGTTCCGGCCGGAAGCTCCACGAGCAGACGGCCGTCCTCCGGGCGGAAGCGGCGCAGCATGTTGTAGGCGGCCACCCGGAGCGGCCACAGCGCGATCAGCACCACAGCGGTCGTGATCACGGCCCCGCTGTAGTAGCCCGCGCCCGCAGCGAGACCGACCGCACCGACGACCCACAGCGTCGCGGCCGTCGTGAGCCCGCGCACGGAGAAACCCTGGCGGATGATCGCGCCGGCGCCGAGGAAGCCGATCCCGGTGACGATCTGCGCGGCGACCCGTGTCGGATCCACGTTGGCCGAGTCGAACCCGTACGCGCCCGCGATCGTGAACAATGCCGCGCCGACCGCGACGAGCAGGTGCGTCCGCAGTCCCGCCTCCCGCTCGCGCAACTCGCGCTCGAGCCCGATCGAGCCGCCCAGGACGCCCGCGAGCGCGATCCGGAGCAGGGCCTCGTCCCAGCTCAGGCTCAGCGAGCTAGACGCGAGCTGCTGCAACGGCTTCGTCCTGTGCGGCGACGAGCTGTTCGATGCCGCCGGCCGCGAGCTCGAGCAGCTCGTCGAGGCTCGTGCGCGTGAACGGCGTCCGCTCCGCGGTCGCCTGCACCTCGACGAGCGCGGCGTCGCCGGTCATGACGACGTTCATGTCGACCTCGGCCGTCGAGTCCTCGGAATAGTCGAGGTCGAGCAGCGGCGTGCCGTCGACGATGCCGACCGAGACCGCGGCGACCGAACCGGTCAGTGCCTTCGAGAGCCCGAAACGGTCGAGCGCGCGCCTCGCCGCGACGTAGGCGCCGGAGATCGCCGCGCAGCGCGTGCCGCCGTCGGCCTGGAGCACGTCACAGTCGACCCACAGCGTGCGCTCGCCCAGCGCGCCGAAGTCCGTCACCGCGCGGATCGAGCGGCCGATCAGCCGCTGGATCTCGACCGTCCGCCCTCCCTGCTTCCCGCGCGACGCCTCGCGCTCGGTGCGGTCGCCGGTCGACGCGGGCAGCAGCGAGTACTCCGCCGTCAGCCAGCCGCGCCCCTTGCCGTACAGCCACCGCGGAACACCCTCCTGGATGGACGCGGTGCACAGCACCCTCGTCTTCCCTTGGCTGAACAGCACGGATCCATGCGGCTGCTCGAGATAGTCCGGCAGCAGCTCGAGCGGCCGCAGCTCGTTCGGGCGGCGCCCGTCGTTGCGCGTCACGCGGCCGCCAGCGCCGCGACCTCGACGTGCTCGACGTCCGCGATCGGCAGCTGCAGGAAGCGCGCGCCCATCTCGCGGAATGCGTCAGGGTCGCCGGTGGTGAGGAAGCGGTACCTGCCTTCGCGCGCCGGGTCGTTCTCGTAGCCCTTGCGTGCGAGTGTCTGCGCGACCTCCTGCGCAGTCTCCTCCGCGGAGAAGACGAGCGTGACGTCGCGGCCGAACACGCGCTGGAAGATCGGGCGGATCAGCGGATAGTGCGTGCAGCCGAGGATGACCGTGTCGACGCCGGCTTCCTTGAGCGGCGCCGCGTACTCGCGAACGGCGTGGGTCGTCTGCGCGCCGAAGGGATCGTCGCTCTCGATCAACGGGACGAGGCGCGGGCACGCCACGGGCAGGAAGTCGACGCCGGCGTCGAGAGCGTGCACGAGCTCGCGGTAGCGGCCGGCCTCGACCGTTCCCTCGGTCGCAAGCAGCCCGATGCGGCGGTTGCGCGTCGCCTGCACCGCTGCATGCGCCTCGGGCGTGATCACGCCGACGACGGGGACGTCGAGCTGCTCCTGCAGCTGCGGGAGGGCGGCCGACGTCGCGGTGTTGCACGCATTGACGACGAGCTTCACGCCCTGCTCCTGCAGGTAGCTCGCGATCTCGCGCGCGAAGCGGCGCACCTCGGCGAGCGGCCGTGGGCCGTAAGGGAGGCGCGCATGGTCACCGAGGTACACGAAGTCCTCGTGCGGCATCGTCACCAGGCACTCGTGCAGGACGGTCAGGCCGCCCACGCCGGAGTCGAACACGCCCACAGGCCGCGAATCCATGCCCGGCGATGCTATCGCCGCGACGGGCAGCGATAGGGTTGAGGCCGTGCGCCGTCTCCTCCCCCTGGTCGCGGCCGCATTCTTCTCCCTGCCCGCGGGTCACGCTGCGGCCGCGGATTTCACCAAGATCGACACGAAGGTGACGATGAGCGACGGCGCCCAGATCGCCGTCAGCTACTTCCAGCCCGCCGGGACGCCGCCGGCTGCAGGCTGGCCCGCGGTTGTGCTCCTCCACGGCCTCGGACAGACGCGCAACTCCTCCGACTTCGTCAACTGGTCCCCGAACACAATGGCCGCGCAGTACCTGGCGCCCGAGGGCTACGCCGCGCTCACCTTCGACGCCCGCGCGCACGGGCAATCGGGCGGCCAGTTCACGCTCGACGGGCCGCGTGAGCTCGCCGACCTGCGTGAGCTGCTCACGTGGCTGAC
>WNGO01006757.1_pt1 | contig 11211 bp, 6 predicted proteins | sample 5400511 | NCBI WGS metagenome assembly WNGO01 (sample SAMN13153380, study PRJNA577476) | soil metagenome | isolation source: 20 cm soil or saprolite under Garry oak tree replicate 2 | place: USA:California | collected 2016-06-15
TGGAACAAGGGCTGGACCAAGTCCGGCGCAATCGTCCCGGAGAAAATGGACGGCAAGTATTGGATGTATTGGCTGGGAACCGCCGCCGACAAAACCGACCAGATGGGCTTATCGTGGTCTACGGACTTGCTTCACTGGACCGAGGCAACAGAGACACCCGTGCTGGCAAAGCGTCCCGGCAAGTTTGACTCCCGGGTGGTCGAGCCCGGCCCGCCGCCGATTCTTACGCACGCAGGCATCGTGCTGATTTATAACGGCGCCGACGACAAACTTGTGTATCGCACGGGCGTGGCGATCTTCGATTTGCACGACCCGCGAAGGGTCATTTATCGCTCTGACAGCCCGATTTTCTCGCCGGAAAAAGAGTGGGAAAGAGTTGGCCAGGTGCCCAACGTCGTCTTTGTCGAAGGCATGGTCCGTCAGAAGGATCGCTGGCTGTTTTATTACGGCGGCGCGGATAAGTATGTGGGAGTTGCGGAAGCGCCGGCACAATAACCCTTGCCGACCCTTGCCGTCATGCCGGGGGAGCGTGCTTACGGCTTGTGCGCCGCGGCGTTCACCGGGATGCCAGAGCCCTCGCGCAGTAGGTGAGTCGAGTCGACGGGCAAATTTTCAAAGCGTTCGACGAAGCCGCTCGGCCACCGCACTTCGACCCAGTCCACCCGGCTAGCCGCGCCCAATCCAAAATGCACGCGCATATCGCTATTCGAAATGTAGCTCGAGCCGCTGCGCACCTCGTCAACAAGGATGCGCCCGCCGACTTTGGCGCTGATCTTCGCTCCGATGCCATCACGGTTGGATTTGTATTTTTGTGAAGCCGAAGAAGAAAAGGACATGCCCACGGTTTTGAGCGCAATCCAGTGGTTCCCGTTGCGCGCATCGTTGACCAACAGCATCGGAGGAGCATTCATGTTGCTGATCACCGCGGACATGCGCCCATCGTTCCACAAGTCGCCGACGGCCAGCCCGCGCGATGAGCTCTCCGCCGTGACCCCGGGGCCGGCGCCGGCGGAAATGTCGGCAAACGTTCCGTTGCCGTTGTTGTGATAGAGAATCTTCGGCTCGCGAAAATTGCTGCCAAGATGCTGGCTGTCGACTTCCGGGTAGACGTGCCCATTCGCCAGTAACAGATCCGGCCAGCCGTCGTTGTCCACGTCGAGGAACATCGTGCCCCAGCCCAGATACTGGGTGTTCAGTCCAAACCCCGCGGGAAAGGTCTTATCGTCAAACGTGCCGTCGCCGTTGTTGTGGTAAAGCGTGGCGGTGTCGTCTGAGAAATTGGTTTTGAAAAGGTCGAGCTTCCCGTCGCCGTCATAGTCCGCAACCGTCGAGCCCATGCCCGCCTGTTCGCGCCCGTCGTCGTTGAAAGCCGCTCCGGAAATGACGGCCACGTCCGTGAATGTGCCGTCATGATTGTTGTGGTAGAGAATGCTCGCGGTGCTGTCGCAGGCAACATAAATGTCCGGCCAGCCGTCGTCATCATAGTCGAACGCGGATACGCTGAAGCCGTAATGCCCGTTGGTCTGATCGATTTTCGCTTTCCTGGTCACATCCTCAAACGTGCCGTTGCCGAGATTGTGATACAAAATGTTCTTCGACCAGGGCAATCCCCGCGGCCCGCACATCACGGGAACACCTTTCCACATGCAGGAAGGGCGCTCCCCGGGCCCGAGAGCGGTGGCCGAGTCATAATCCACATAATTCGCGACCATCAAATCCAGCTTTCCGTCGCGGTCGTAATCAACGAACGCGCAGCCCGTTCCCCAGGTCTTGCCATTCCCCGCAACACCTGCTTTTTCGCTGACGTCGGCGAAGGTGCCATTTCCGTTGTTGTGGTACAGGATGTTTTTCCCGTAGTAGGTCACGTAAAGATCTGCAAACCCATCGTTGTCATAGTCGCCCACGCACACCCCCTGGCCCCAGCCGGTATGCGCCAGGCCGGCCTTTTCCGTGACATCGGTGAAGGTGCCGTCGTGGTTGTTGTGATAGAGATGGTTTGTCGGAGGTTGGCCAGGAGCAAAACCTTCCAGCTTCGCGCCGTTTACGATAAAAATGTCAGGCCAACCGTCGTTGTCATAGTCGAAGATGGCAACTCCCGTCCCCGTGGTTTCGATGATGTATTTTTTGGTCTTTTCGCCGCCGAATACGACCGGCGCGGCGAGCCCGGCCTTTGCCGCAATGTCCGTAAAATGAGCGATCGGTGCTTTCGCTTGAGCGGCACTCCCTCCCTGAGCTGCGGACCTGCCAATGAGCAAGGAAAGCCACGCGCAGAGCCCCAATAGAAGGAGCGTTCGCAGAGGAGAGAAATGGAGAGTCATCAACCCCCAAGAATAGTAAGGTGGCCGTCGACGGGGGTCAACCGGCAGTGCAAAATGGCGCGGTCTGGCGCGCCGCGGAATGGCACTCTTCAAACATGCTAAAATTTTTCGTTCGATCAAGGATTCTCTCGCGTGAAACTTGGTTTTGCTTGTCTTGGTATCCGCGTCTTTTCATGCCACGCAGCTTGTGTGCTCTGTATTTTTATTGCCGCGGGGACGTGCAGTGGTCAGGGCGCGGACTCCCGGGCTTCAGCCTCCACATCGAAAGCAACGGCGATCTACAAGCAGGGTTTGGCGGACCTCCAAAACCGGGACTTGGATTCCGCACGCGCGGCGTTTGAAAAAGTCGTTCGGCTTGCCCCACAAAGCCCGGAGGGACACAACTCGCTCGGCTGGGTCTTGCTCGCGCAGGGCGAACTAGATTCCGCCATCAAACAGTTCGAAAGCGCGCTGAAACTGAAACCCGATTTTGTACAGGCGCGCATAAACTTCGCGAATGCTCTTATCCGCAAGGGGGATTTGGCTGGGGCGCTCCGCGAGTCCAAGGAAGCCACGCGTTTAGCCCCTAAGGATTCGGAAACTCATCGCACGTTAGGGCGCGCACTGGATTTCTCCAAGGACTTTGATGGCGCGGTCGCTGCATTCCGACGCGCGATCGAGCTGGAGCCGGAAAGGGCGGAATTGCACGACGACTTGGGAACTGTGTTCGTGCAGAAATCGGACGCAGAAAGCGCAGAGGCGGAATTTTCCGAAGCGCTGCGGCTCGAACCTGACTTCGCAAAAGCTCATTTTCATCTTGGCGTTTTGCAATATCAACGGCAGTCGTTGACGGAGGCGGCGGAGAATTTGCAAGCGGCAGTGCAACTGGAACCTGCCGACCCGGGCGCCCACTACTACTTGGCGCAAGTTTTGAATGCAGAAAGCAAGACGACTGGAGCGATTGACGAATTGCAGGCGTGCGTGGAATTGAATCCGAATTATCCCGATGCCGAAAATAGCTTGGGCCTGCTTTTGCAGCATAGCGGGGACCAAGAGCAGGCTATTGCTGCCTTTCGTCAGGCGCTGAAGTCGCAGCCGGATAACCCCGATGTCCACAACAACCTGGGGCTCGCGTCCTTGCAAAGTGGAGATGCTCAGGGAGCGATTGCCGAATTTCAGGCAGCGATTCGCTTGCGTCCGGAAGACAGCAGCTATCTCGGGAACCTCGGAGCAGCGCATCTGCAAATTGCGGACTTTGATTCGGCGACGGCTAATTTTCAGGAAGCCCTGAAACTTTCTCCCCAGGATGCCACGCTGCACTACGACTTGGGGTTGGCGCTCAAACTGAAGGATAAACTGCCCGAGGCCATGGCGGAGTTGCGCAAGGCGGCCGAACTGGATCCCGGGCAAGCCGACGCTCGCTACACATTGGGTGTAACGCTCTGGCAGCAAGGTGACTTTGCAGCGGCGGCTGAGGAGCTGCGAGCCGCGACGCACACCAAACCGGATTACGCGGAGGCCTACTACACGTTGGGCACGGTGTTAAAGCAAAAGGGTGATCTCACCGAAGCCGCAAAAGCGTTGCGCGAAGCGATTCGCCTCCAGCCGGAATTCGCCGGCGCTCACACCACGCTGGCAGCGGTGCTGCGCCAGCTCGGCGATACGGAAGGCGCCGCTCGGGAGAGCCGCGCTGGAGCGGAAATCGCCAAGCAGAAGACCAACGAGCAAGCCGCGCTGTTTGGCGGGCTCTTTGCGCAGTGCGACTAGCTCTGAACCTACCGGGACGCCGCGGGTCACCTTCACATGAATGATCGCTTCGAAGGGCTTCAATTCGCCGGAATTGGACACGGCCAGACGGAGCAGCAGTTGCTCCAGGTAATTCGGTTGGCAGACGTATTCTACGGCGGCCTGCGTTCCAATCGTCGTTGTTCCGGCAAGAATCAATTCCGAACGCGCGGGATTCAGCCCCTTCACCAGCGCAATAACGGAATAGTCGTCGGCGAGCTTCTCATCGGAGGGAGTGGCCAGATAAGATTTGGGCTCGCCTGCCTCTGGATACAGATTGACGATCTCAACCTCCCCGGTGCGCGGCCCAGAAGTGATCTTCTTAAAGACAAATCCCCTGGTGCTCGGAATTTCCAGGAGCGTGAGATTTTCCGAAGGCGATCCGATGAAAATCAAATCGTTGTTCTTCGCGTCGTCGAGAGAAAAAAGACTTCCGCGCTTGACGCGGATTTGCTGCTGAAGTTTCCCAAATACGCTGTCCAAAGCATGCACGGCCAGCACTTCCCCGACCCCGGTATAGTGATCCAGGGTGTGCATCTGGCCGTCGCGAGCGGAATTGTAATAGCGCATCCCGCTGTCCGGGCGGCCCACAAAGGCCGCGTTGCTGAAAATGACCCACGGCTCTTGGGGCCCGGTGAGGAACCCTCTCCAGAAAACGCGCAGAACCGTCGGGACATCCGTGATTTCCCCGGCCAGCCGCGCTTCCGCCGTTCGGCCGTTTAGGAAGCGGCTCGCGGTGACAGCGACGGCAGCCGAGAGAGCTGCGGACAGCAAAATGACGGCAGCAAGCCATCGACGCGGAGTTTGCGCTGCGTCCCACGAGGATTCGTGGACCGCGCCATGGTTTCGCCCCGCCCCTGCGGGACGCTCGTGAAAGGCAACGGCATACGTCCCCCTCGGGAAATCGACCAGGATTTGGTCATCCGCACCTTCGGACGCATAATATTCAGCCAGCTTGCCGCGAAGCCGTCCCGCTTGTACGCGGACCGTGGAGTCCACGTGGGGATCGAAATCGCTTGGCCGCCCAAAGACCTCGGTCGCGATTTGATACTCTTTGGGGGCAGCACCTGGATGGTCCAGCGCATGATCGGCCAGGTAGCGCAACAGTTTGCACAAAGACTCCGAGCCGTGCAAAGCATGGCTGCCGAGGATTTTGTCGATCTGGCCCCGGTAATGAACCTTGTCCGCCACCGGTCCCCACCTGCGCGACATTGTAACACTACACGGGTAACATCGCCTCCTAATCCGCTGGAAACTCTATCACTTGCTTTAGGTAACCGTATCAGACCCTAAGAGACTGTACCGGTTACCGCAAAAACTGGTACAAGCCATGCCAATTGTGAGTGGGTCTAGTTCCGGTGCCGGTGTGGTGTATCTCGGTTAGATACGTTGACCGGAAATGGTGGGCGAAATGTCGTGGTGTCGAGGAGTTTGGGGGCCATTCACGCGAAGCCATCCATTCAATCAATAGGGTGCCGTTTAGGCCGTGTTCTTTTTGAGACGCTGGGAACTTATCAAACACAACCCGAAGCGATGCTCGTGCTTTTGACTTGCACAGGGAAACCGGTCGGTCCAGCGAATGAGCGTGTCTGAGGCGAGGAATTGCAATCAATCTCGAATTAGGTCATGGGAATCGAGAGTGTTCAGGGAGGGGTGTAATGAGAAACTATCTTCGTTTGGGTTGGATCCTAGTAGGGTGTTTGGCGTTCTTGCTGTGCACTAGCAGCGCATCGGGTCAAGCGGTGTATGGGAGCATCGCTGGTACAGTGACCGACCCGCAGGGAAATGCCGTCGCGGGAGCCAAAGTGACGGTCACCTCCATAACTAAGAATTCAACAGATGAAACTACAACGAATGACAGCGGCTTGTACACGGTGCTGCACCTCATTCCCGATACGTACAAGGTTCACATCGAAGCAGCAGGATTCAAAGCTTTTGACGTAGCGAGCGTCTTGGTTCAGGTAGACGCCCAATCTCAAGTCAATGCGCAGCTTCAGGTTGGAGCAGTGACGCAATCTGTAGAAGTCACGGGGGAGGTTCCGCAACTCAAGACAGACCGGGCGGATGTCTCGTTGGATTTTAACTCCGCTTACGTCAATGAGCTCCCCCTAGTGAACCGCAATTTTCAGTCGTTGCTGCTCTCCGCGCCCGGTACGCAACAACTCGTTGGCTGGAATCACGCGGCTACCGAAAACCCACAAGGGTCGCAACAGACTTTCGTTCAAGGCCAGCACTTCAGCGGAACGGGATATGAACTGGACGGAACCGATAATCAGGACCCGATCCTCGGCATCATCATCATCAACCCAAACTTAGACTCTGTCGAGGAGGCAAAAATAACAGTTTCGAACTTTGATGCCGAGTTCGGCAAGTCCATTGCTGGCTTGATGGTGGCGTCCACAAAGTCGGGAACGAATGAGCTGCACGGCAGTGCCTTCTGGTTCCGGAATTCCGATGCCACGCAAGCGCGCAACCCATTCAATCAGGCACCGAACGTGCCGCTGCCGCATTCGAAGTGGAATCAATTTGGCGGTTCGGTGGGCGGACCGGTCATCAAAAACAAATTGTTTTTCTTTGGTGATTATCAAGGAACAAGGCAAGCCAATGGCGTGACCAACAACATAAGCATTCCGGACGCCAAAGTTCTGAGTACCTGCACCGCTTCCACGGGCAACTGTGATTTAAGCGATTACTTGGGGCATGTCGCGGGTGGCAACGGGCAGGTTTATGACCCGGCCACTGGAGACCCCCACACTGGCGCAAACCGCACACCGTTTGCAGGTAATTTGATTCCCGTAAGCCGCCTCTCGCCCGCAGCCGTGGCCACTCTAAAGCTATTCCCACAGCCGATAAACAGCGACCTGACTAACAACTTTTTTGGTTCCGGTTCTGGCCCTTTCCACGGAAATTCTTTCGATGTGCGAGGCGACTATCAGGCCCCTGGAAATCTGCACATATTTGGCCGCTACACGCTCGCCTACTACAGCCTCACCGGACAACCCAACCTGGGGATCGGCCTGGGTGGTCCGGGAGGGGGAGTCGGAGGACTGAGCGGCAGTTCCAATATTCACAACTACAGCCTAGCCGCGGGCTTTGACAAGGCCATAAGCAGCACATTGCTGACGGATTTTCGATTCGGGTGGTTCAAATACAATCCGCATTCCGTGAAGCCGGACGCTAACGTTGCGGCCGCGGAGGCTTTGGGGCTACATGGCCTGAACATCTCTAGTGATCCTTCAACAGGAGGCCTTCCTGTTTTCGCTTGGGATAGCGGCGACAACAAAAACACGCAGTTCACTGATTTCGGCGATGGCTTAGATCCGTCTCGTTGCAACTGCCCGTTGATCGAGAATGAGCATCAGTATCAATTCGTGAACAACTGGACCAAAATAGCAGAAAATCACACCATGAAGTTCGGCGTTGATCTCCGCTTTGCGCATAACTTCCGCTTCCCGAGCGATGCGAATCGCACGGGACAACTATCCTTCAGTCACAAAGAAACGTCCCTTTTCGACCCCGTAGCGGGTAGCAACACCGGTGGCCTTGATTTAGCCTCCTTCCTTCTTGGTGATGTTTCACACTTCGAGCGGTTTGCGAGTGTTAGCCAGAGCGCTTCGGAAAGCCAGAAACGCCTTTTCTTATACGCCCAAGATCAGTTCCGCATAACCAGTAAGTTGACATTGACCTACGGCATGCGCTGGGAGGATTATTTCCCTGAATCCGTGAATGCTAAGGGAAATGGAGGCTTTGCTAACCTCGGCCAGGGCGTTCTTCGCGTAGCTGGCTTCGGGCCTTACGGGCTTAACGGCAATATTGAAAACTATTTGGGGGCTTTCGGGCCACGTCTCGGAATCGCTTATCAGTTGAAGCCAAAGACCGTGGTGCGCATCGGGTATGGACGCAGTTTCGATATTGGAGTATTCGGCTCCAACTTTGGGCATGCCGTGACGCAAAACCTCCCTGTCCTTGTTCACCAGTCGATAAGCGCACATGACATCAACTCCGCGAACATCAACGACAATGTTCCGGTGTATCAGATGGATTCGGCCAGCGGGCCCCCACCCGCTCAATTCCCGGCCGTGTCTGCAAACGGCACGATTCCATTGAGGGGTCCGACCAACTCGGTAGACCCGAGGATTCGTCCGTCTAGGCAGCGGATCGCGGCGATTGATATGTGGAATGCGGTAGTCCAGCACCAGTTAACATCCACAATGACCGTAGAAGTTGCCTATATTGGAAACAAGGGGACGCACGGGTTCGCCGGAGACGGACCAGCCTATAACGTTAATCCAAGAAGCATCGTCGGTTTTGGTGTTGCCGGGCTAAATCCCGATAGTCGGCGTCCACTTTTCAACCATTACACTTATCCAGACTGCTCTGTCTCGCAGGGAGTCTGTGCGCTCACCAATGTGCCGTTGGCAGATCAATTGACGTGTTGCTCGTCGGATTTGGGCAACTATTTTGGCATGGATGCCAGCAGCAATTACAATGCGTTGCAGATCAAAGTGGACAAGCGGTTCTCCCAGGGGCTGCAATTCATCTCGCACTACACCTTTTCCCGGGCACGGTTCCATGACAGCAACTACTACGGCATCGATCCCACAGTCGCGTATGGCCCCGACGACCAGAACCGCAATCACGCGTGGGTAACCAACATTCTGTATGAATTGCCCTTCGGCAAAGGAAAGAGGTACATGAGCAATGCCAATACGCTGACAGACTATCTTGTCGGTGGATGGCGGCTGACAAACACCACGAATTGGAGTGGTGGATTGCCTTGGACTGCAAGCTACAGCAACTGCAGCCAGGACGAGGATGTCGGAGTGTGCCGCCCGAATCGAGCGTCTGGCTCATTCGCACTTGGCGTCAAGAGAGATTCGAACGGGTTTCTCACTTGGTTTGCGCCAATTCCGACGATGGGCGTTGGAGGATCGGGAGGGGGATTCTCTCGTCCAGCAGCCGGTACAATCGGCAACATCGGGTTCGACTCGTTCCGTGGACCGCACCTGTTCACATCGAACCTGTCGGTTGCGAAAAACTTCCGTATTACCGAGCGCTACAAAGCGGAATTCCGCATGGACGCGAATAATATCTTTAACCATCCCGTTATGGGTTTCAACGCTAACCAGGGCAATCACTGTATTGACTGCGGTGGTGATGCCGGACGGATTACGAACATCGAAGCAGACACGACTATGCGTCTGCTCACGTTTGGGCTGCGTTTCTCTTTCTAACAAGGACACGGGACACCCCACCATCCCGACGGGGAGCCCTCAGCGGCTCCCCGTTTTTGTTCGGGGGCCCTGAATCGAGCGAGTTTTCGATACCTTGGTGCAAGGATGAAAGTCGGGACAAAGACAGCCTGGCTGCTTCGGCCGATCCTCGCTGAGGCGGCGATGCTCGCTCCCGTCACTTTTTGCGGAGCACAGCCGCGGGCTGAACCGCAGCCTCAGCAACAAATCGAAGCTCCTCAACCGAAGCAAACGATATCGCAGCAGACGACGATTGCCGAAGCGCGGCGGATGGCGCAGCAAGGGAAATTCGACGAGGCGATTGGGCAACTCGAATCGTTGGCCGCCAAGCAGCCCGCTGCGAAGGGCCTCGTCCATGAATTAGGAGTCGTCTACTACAAGAAGGGTGACTATCTGAAGGCCGTCGCAAGCTTCAAGAAAGCTCTCGAGGAGAATCCCAGCGATAGTGAGGCCGTCCAGTTAATCGGTTTGTCGTACTACCTCGCGGGGCGCCCGGCGGATGCGATCGGCCCTCTGGAGAAAGTCCAAACGTGGTATCCCAGCGCGAATGTTGATGCCGCCTACATCCTCGGCGTTTGCTACATGCAAACGAAGGATTATCCGAACTCGCGCAAGGCCTTCGCCAAAATGTTCGCCGTGCCGCCCGATTCTGCCGCGAGTTACCTCTTCACCGCGCGCATGATGCTGCGGTTTGATTTTGACGTGGTTGCCGAGGAATACGCAAAGAAAGCCGTGGAACTGGATCCCAAACTTCCTCTGACTCACTCTCTGCTCGGGGAGATTTACCTCTACAAGTCGCACATTCCGGAAGCCACAGAGCAATTTCAAAAGGAATTGGAGCTGAATCCAGGCGACGCCGCCGTGTACTACAAGCTGGCCGACACCTATACACGAGCACAAAAATATGAGGAAGCCGAACAGCTCCTGCAGCGCTCGATTTGGCTGGATGCCACGTCCACGGGGCCATACATCCTGATGGGGAAAGTCCTGGAGAAAAAAGGGGAGTCCGCGCTAGCTGTTCGTGCCCTCGAGCGCGCCATCACGATGGATCCCAATAATCCCATGCCCCATCACCTGCTCGGACAGGCCTACCGCGATTTGGGCCGGACGGAGGACGCCGAGCGCGAACTCAAGTTTGCAGAGCAGTTGCAGAACCGCGGTGACGCAAAGCCCTAGGCAGTAGATTCGAAGAAGTACCACTCCAGGAGAGCAGCCGTGTCGAAGCTCGCTAAGTTTTCCGGCCTCGCTATCTCGCTTAGCTTCTGCCTGTCGACGATTCCGGCCAGTGCGCAGCAAGCTTCTTCTCCTGCGCGCCATGTTTCCGCTGGACGAGCGGAGTCAAAGCAAGCCACTCGCGCGGCGCAAGATCCGTGGTGGAAGCATTCCGTGATTTATGAAATTTATCCGCGCAGCTTCCAGGACTCGAACGGCGACGGAGTCGGCGACCTCAAAGGCATCACCTCTCGCTTGGACTATCTGCACGACCTCGGCATCGCCGCCATCTGGATCACCCCGATGTACCCTTCGCCGCTCGTGGATTTCGGGTACGACGTCGCCGACTACACTGCGCTCGATCCCCTCTACGGAAATTTGACGGATTTCGATCACTTGGTGGCCGAAGCCAAGAAGCGAAACATCCGCGTGATTATGGATTTCGTTCCGAATCACACTTCAGACGAGCACCCCTGGTTCAAGGAATCGCGATCCTCGCGCACCAACCCGAAGCGCGATTGGTACATCTGGCGCGACGGGAAAGGCCCCGGCCAGCCTCCCAACGATTGGCAGTCGTGGTTTGGCCATTCTGCATGGCAATTCGATCCTTCGACCGGTCAGTATTACTACCACCACTTTTACGTCCAGCAGCCGGACTTGAATTG
>WNGO01005174.1_pt1 | contig 11210 bp, 10 predicted proteins | sample 5400511 | NCBI WGS metagenome assembly WNGO01 (sample SAMN13153380, study PRJNA577476) | soil metagenome | isolation source: 20 cm soil or saprolite under Garry oak tree replicate 2 | place: USA:California | collected 2016-06-15
ACACGTTGTCCGCGCGATCCATTTCATCCTCGCCAAAAAAAGTCCCGCGTTCGACAGCTAATTTACGCACAAAGAGGAAGTCCGGGGAAATCCCGCGCATGGACGTGTACCAGTTCTGATTTCCGAAAACGACCTGTGCCCGGCCATCCACGTTTGGCGTGGCGTGCGAGACGAGTGGAATCTGATCCTGTATGGCCTTTAGGTCATCCATTGTGAGCGTTTTCGTTTGGCCGTTTCCGGTGTGAACACCGTTCAGGTTTACGCCCCCGGCCTCGATCCAAATCATATTGGCGCCCATGTTCTCAATGGCGTTCTGGATTCTCCGCGTCGCGCCTTCACCAATCGACACCGTACAGATTACGGCAGCGACGCCGATAATGACACCGAGCATGGTTAGCGCGGTCCGCATCTTGTTGCGCCCGAGGGCGCGGAAGGCCATTCGCAATGTAGCTGTCAATTCCATACAAACCCTTCTATGGCGAGCTCCACGCCCCGATCCGATCGGGGAGTTCCGCGTAAACGTAGAGCCCGTACCCGATACCAACTACCGTGCCGCGACGTGGCACGTGATCTAGCCAGCGGGGACAAGAGTTCCTCGCCCAAATTCCATCCTCTAAGTATACCTACGTAGGGGTTTGCGGAAAATTGCAGTTTCAGACCTTCAGGGATTAAAGCCCCTGAAGAAAGTTGAGCATGATGTCGTGCCTGCTCTTCCCTCCTCAGGATAAAAAGGCCTGACCCATTAGGCTTGGGAGGGTTTCCGCACCTTATTAGACGCCTGCGTGGCCACTTCGGTTCCGTTCTAGCCCGCCTGGTAAAAGTGCATTCTGCTATGATGGGATTGCTTATATGGAGAATCCTATACTGTTCACGCCGATCGAAACTCCGTTGCTGAGCCTGCACGTATCCGCGAACGCGGAGATGGGTGAATATTTTGGGACGCTCCTGCCGGCGCGCTTTAGCGATTTGGGGTCTGAATACCGAGCCCTTCGCCGTGCGGTTGCCCTGGTGGATTCAAATTTCCGCGCGCTTTTCTCTCTTACCGGACCGGACCGGCAACGGTACCTGAACGCAGTTCTAACATCGAATGTGCGCGACCTCAAAGCGGGGCAAGGAACCGTCGGACTCCTCCTAACGCCTCAGGGGCACATTCTCGCCGAAGTCGAAACTTTGTCGCTCGCCTCCTGGGGCCGCGCGCCGCTGAACTGATTTCCGCGTTGGCGAAGGTGGACATTGCGGCCATGCCGGAGGCGGCCCATGTCGAAGCGAAACTTGGCTCAATTCCCTGCCGCATTGTCCGGCACACCTGGGTGGGGCATCCCGCGGCGACGCTGGTTGTCGCGCGCGAACAGCTCAGCGTGCTGTGGCAGGAGTTGGCACCCCGCGTCCGAGCGAACGGAGGTTTGCCCGCCGGAATGGAAGCCCTCAATTCGATTCGTTTGGAGTCCGGGACTCCGTGGTTTGGACAGGATTACGACGACAAGAATATCCCTCACGAGACAGGCCTTGAACTCTCACACATTAGTTATGAGAAAGGCTGTTACACGGGTCAGGAAATCGTGGAGCGAGTCCGCTCACGCGGGCATGCAAACCGGCGGCTCACCGGGCTGCAGTTTCTCGACGGGAAAGCGCCCGCAGCGGGGACGAAGCTGCTCATTCCCGGGGATCCTGCCGGAAAAGAAGCCGGCCAAGTCACCAGCGCGGGTTTTTCTCCCTTGGTTGGCCGGCGAATTGGATTGGGCTACGTGCGGCGCGAACATTCCGCTCTGGGAACGCAACTCGATGCTTCCGGCAGCACAGCCGAAGTGATTTCGCTTCCTTTGCTGGAAAAACAATCCTCCGTCTGAAATCAAGTCCATTGGCAGCGGCTATTTTCGTGTTGCTGAGTTCCAAGTGTCACCCTTGCCGGGGTTTTTTGGTAATCATGGGGGTATATTCCCACAACTTCCCCTTCACTTCGTTCAGGGCAAGGGCGGTGGGCTACGCTGTTGCGTCCCTCCGGGACTCCAAACAACTTAGGATTAGTCCAATCGCAGCCCATTCACGCGTTTGTCAAATCGGTGGCGTTCTTGTATCGTTCGTTGTACGACCCCGTCGTTGTGACTTCGAGCGCCCAGTGCGGAGATCCAAATTCATGAAGCCGTTTCTCGTGTGGTTCCTGTCGTTGGGACTGTTTGCGGTTGTAGGCGCGTCTGCCGTTCAAGCGCAAACGGGTCCGGAAAAAGGCGGACACGAGCTGGAGTTATGGACCGGCGGCGGACATGGTGTGAAAGGTGTCGCGTCGGACACCGGAGTCTGGACGGTGGGCGGGCGCTATGGCTGGGTGCTGACAGACCCGCTCGGCCCCGGCTTTTTGCGGGGGAAATTTGAATACGCCGTGGATGCAGTACCCATATTCTGGGTGTTTCAGCCCGGCGGCGCGGCGTACGGTGTAGCCCTCGATCCTTTCGCTTTCAAATGGAATTTCAATTCGCACGGGCGTGTCGTGCCTTACGCCGATCTGGACGGTGGCGCGCTGGTCACCAACAGGCAGATTCCGCCGGGAACTTCCCGCATGAATTTCACGCCCGGTGGCGCGCTGGGAATGCACATTCTGGGGAAGAGGTGGACCTGGAGCGCCGAAGTCCGCTACATGCACATCTCCAATGCGGGGATTAGCGCGCTCAATCCGGGGGTTAACACGCTGCAATTGCGCGTGAGCGTCGGAATGTTTACGCGCCCTCGTGGCAATTGAATGAGAACCTCGCGGCAAGTTTAGTTGCGCCGGCCTTTAGACCGGCATTGTTGATTCAAGCATATGCCCGCCTGAAGGCGGGCGCTACATGTGCCAGAATCCGGACCTGCGCTACGCGATATTCAGGGCGCGTTTGAAGCTGCCGCGTTCGTTGCTGATTTTTTCCTGCAATTGCAGGATCGCATACAGCAGGGCTTCGGGCCGGGGCGGGCATCCGGGCACATAAATATCCACCGGAATCACCTGATTGACGCCCTGGACGATGGCGTAGTTGTTGAAGACTCCACCGGAGGTCGCGCGACGTCGAAACGGGCCGCGGCCATCGACATCATTTCAATCGCGCAGCAGGCCAAACCAAACCCAAGCGGCCAAATCGAGCTCTTGCGCGCCCAGTTTACGGCCTTATCGAGCTGCGTGAAGATGATTCCTTCGTCCTGCAGCAGCTTGCCGAAATCATCCGGTTTTTCAAGCGTAACGTTTTTCGCGATGGATGTGCTCATACAGTGCCAATCTCCAGGCCTATTTTCTCATAGTCTCGCACGGCGCGCACATTTTTGGTTGCGGGCGCCGCGCGGTGGTCTCAGTGAACTCCGCGTTCAATCATTCTCCGCTTTGCCGTGGACCGCAAAATACTCCTGCGCCGCCACAATATCCCGCGCGATCTGCCCCCGCAATTCATCCGCGCCGGAAAACCTTCGTTCCTCGCGAAGCCGCGAATGAAAGCGGACCTCCATCGCCCCGCCAGAAATCTGTTCGCTGAATCCGAACAAGTGGCTCTCCACGGTAACGCCCTTCCCATCGAACGTGGGCCGCGTACCCACATTCGTCACCGATCGAAAGTCGTTCCCTCCGACGACCGACTCTGTCGCATACACCCCAAGCTTCGGGAGCAATTCCTGCTCGGGAACCAAATTGAGCGTCGGAAACAAGATCGTTCGCCCGCGGCCCGCTCCGGGGCGAATCTCCCCCGTAAGCGAAAATGGATGGCCGAGCAGAGGAACAACTTTGTCAACGCACCCCTCGGCAATCGCGTTCCGAATCGCGGTGCTTGACACCACGATTCCACCAACTTCCACGGGCGAAACGGTCTCAACGTCGAATCCGTGCTCTTTTCCGAATTGCGCCAGCAGCCGCACGTCACCTGCCCCGCGATGCCCAAAACGGAAATTCGCACCAACCAAAATCGCCGCAACGTGCACCCGCTCGATTAGAATCCTTTGGAGAAAATCTTCGGGGGATAAAAGCGACAGCGCTCGATCGAATCGCAAGACGAGCGCAGCATCCAGCCCCAACTGGTCGAGTCCCGCCAGACGCTGCGAAAGAGTCTCGATCATCCGCGGGGCATTGTCCGGACGCAACACCTTCATCGGATGAGGATCGAATGTAATGGCCGCCGCAGTGTGCCCCGTGGCGCGCGCGCGCGCCAGCACCATCCGTAAAATCTTCTGGTGCCCCAAGTGAAGGCCGTCGAAATTGCCAACCGAAAGAACGGTGCGAGTCCCGGCGCCAAACCGCGCCGTCCATTCTTCCGGCGAATGAAGAACCGTGAGCGCCATCAAACATGAACCTCAAAATGCAGCCCATCGTACGCGAGAGCTACGTTAGGGAACCCCGCGGCGATGAGCCGCGCATTGGTTTCCGAATGCGGCAATTCGTGGGCGATATGGGTGAACCAGGCCCGCCGCGGCTGAAGTTCGCGCACAAGTTCGAGCGCCTGCTCGACCGTCTGATGCATTGGGTGCGGCACGTCGCGCAGCGCGTCCAGCACCAGCTCATCGAGCCCCGCGAGCAAAAGTTTCGATGTTTCGGGAAGGATGCTGAAATCGGTAAGGTATGCGGCGGAGCCAAACCGGAACCCCAGCACGCCGATGTCGCCGTGGCGCGCCGGAATGGGGACGATGCGCGTTCCGATCACCTCGAAAGGGCCGTTCACCGGATGCAGCGTTACTTGCGGAATCGTGCTAACGGCCGGTGCGCCGTCAAAAACGTACGCAAATGTCCGCTTCAAAGTGGCAATCGTTTCGAGCGAGGCATACACCGGCATCGCGGACCGCTGGCGCAGGTTAAATGGACGAATGTCGTCAAATCCCAGGATGTGATCCGCGTGGGCGTGAGTGAACAGAATCGCGTCCAGCCGTTCGAGCCCCACGCGCAGCGCTTGCGTGCGGAAGTCCGGCGTCGTGTCGATCACGGCCGTTAGCCCGCCGTGGACCAGCAAGACGGAAGGACGCATTCGGTTGTCGCGCGGATCCTTGGAACTGCACACGCGGCAATGGCACGTCAGGGTCGGTACCCCCATGGACGTCCCGGAGCCCAGCACCGTGAGTTCAAGGACCGAATTTGCTGGAGACGCAGGCAGTGCGGACCCTCAATTTGGGCACGGGCTCTAGGCGCCGTCCCGCCTAGGCGGGCAGGCTTCCCGCACGCCGCGCTGCTTTGGCGGGCGAGTGGCGCGTCGGCGACTTGGAGCCCGCCATTTTACGGCCGGGATTTTACTTTTTCCTGCATGGCGGCTGCAGTTGCGGCCTTGGTCATTTCCATGAATGCAAGCTTCAGATTGCCGAGGATGTCGATAACCAGCGTGTCTTCCTCGGGCGCCAGATTTCCCATTGTCTTTTCGCGCAGGGCATCCAGCATGTCGATCATTTCCCGAGCCCCCTCAAGGTCCAGCATCGGCTGTCCCGTGCGCGGGTCGGCATAGCCGCCTAGCAGCATGGCCGCGTTCTGTCCGAGCGAGCGGATTAGATTCTCGAACGCAGGCAATCGCTTCGCCGTTGCCGCAGCAGATGGCGCTCCCGGAGCGGCGTCGCGTGCCACTGGCTTCGCGGAGCTACCCGCTGCCGCGCCCCCATCCTTGGCAGGAGATGCATTGCGTGCCTCCTGGGCTGCACTGACCGAGGAAGCTGTTTCGTGCTCGCGGTCCTGCTGCTCCGCCACGTCCTTGCGAAACTCGCCTTCCGGCGTGAACAGCCGCCGGTCTACAACCTTGAAAGTCTCATCGTGCTTAGGATCGGACAACGGTTTCTCCCTCAGGCATTTCTCAAATGAAATCCGTGGAGGACGCATTTTAGCACCGCCCCGCTGGCGCTCACAAGTGCCGCCCCCGGAGTGGCATCCTACATCCGAAAATTGAAGGAGCAGTTGTTCTGCAAACTGTGAAGCCGTTGGGGCGTCGAGACGCTAACGGCATAGCCGCCGTCGACCACTCCAAAGGTCGATTTTCATATAGACTCTAGGCGCAACGGAGCTCGTTGGCGTGGCGAAGGTAGGCGGCGAATCGAGCGACAGGCGCTTTGATTGGGCCGGGCGCAATGGAAATACTTAGGATTCGCACACGTGCCCGCATGGTGGCTCGGCTGCGCTCATAACAAGAGGCGGGCGCTTCAGACGAGACCGAGTGTCACAGGTTCTCGAGTCAAGGGAGGAATCGCATGTCTAGTGTAATTACTTCTTTTGTGATCGCGAGTCTGCTCGTGTTGCCGGCTTCTACCCTGGCGGGGCAGCGATCCGTGCCGGCTGCCCCAGACTCGTCTCAGACGGCACCGCCCGCAGCGCCGTACTTCCCCGACCGATTTGACTGGCAGCACAAGAAGCCGGAAGAGGTTGGCATGGACCCTGCCCGCCTGGATCAGGCGGTAAAGCAGGCCGTCGCGAGCGAAAATCCGGCGACGAAAGAAATGATGCTCTTCCTGGCAACGACGTTTGGAGCTTCCGAGCCATTTGACACCCCGATTGGTCCCGTGAAGGATCGCGGCGGCGCGAGTGGCATCATCACGCGTCATGGATACATCGTCGCCGAGTGGGGCGACCCGAAGCGCGTGGATATGACCTTCAGCGTCACGAAGACATTTCTCACGACGGTCGTTGGGCTTGCCTGGCAGCGCGGCCTGATTCGCGACGTGAACGATTACGCGCGTGATTACATGCCGCCGGGCGTTGATCTGTTTGAGGCGCCGCACAATCAGACGATCAAGTGGGACCACCTGCTCCGCCAAACCAGTGACTGGCAGGGAACGATCTGGGGCAAGCCGGACTGGGCGGACCGCCCCGAAGGCGAGAAACCCTCGGAATGGCCGAACCGGAAACTGTGGGAGCCGGGCGCGCACTACAAGTACAACGATGCACGGGTGAACGTGCTGGCGCTCGCGGCGCTGCATGTGTGGCGGCGGCCGCTGCAGGATGTGTTGCGCGAGGAAGTCATGGAGCCCATCGGGGCGTCGTCGACTTGGCGATGGTACGGCTACGACAATTCATGGGTGGAGATCGATGGACAAAAGATCCAGTCGGTAACGGGCGGCGGACACTGGGGCGGCGGAATGTTCATCAACGCGTACGACATGGCGCGGTTCGGGTATATGTTCCTGCGCAAGGGTAAATGGAAGGACCGCGCCATCGTCTCGGAAAAGTGGATGCAAATGGCGAGGACGCCTGGGCCTGCGAACGCGAACTACGGCTTTGCGAATTGGTTCCTGAACACCGCCAGGAAACCTCTGCCGGCCGCGCCTGAGTCAGCCGTCTATTTCGAAGGCAACGGAGCCAACATCATTTACATCGATTGGGACAACGACATCGTCGCGGTGGTGAGGTGGATCAGAGGGGGCGACGCGTTGAACCAATTCCTGGCCAAGATGCTTGCGTCGATCAAATAATTCGCGGGGGAATGGCTGGCGGCCATCGGTTCCGACAGAGGTTGAAACTGCCAGCCCGATGCGAACCCGTGGGGGTAGCGCCGACGCTACTTAGGCCATCGCCTATTTTTTCCTTCCGCGAGCCTTCTGGTTCTTGCTTCCCGCATGCGTGGATTTTCGCGGTGGCGGAGCAGATTTCGAGCCCGCGTGTGGTCCCTTGGTTGGGGGCGGCGGCGCGTCCTGCTTGGGCGGAGCGGATGATTTGGCCGGGCTTGCCGCTGAATTCCCTGCCTGCGCGCCCTTTTTCGTCTTTTCTGGCTTGGACTTTTCCGGCTTCTTTTTCTCCTCTATTTTCTTGGGCGGCTCCTTGATGCCAGCGAGCTTGCGTAAGACCTTGGCATGGTCCTCCGGCTTACGCGCCTTGCCAAGGAGTTGCGCCTGGAAGAAATCCTCGAGGACTTTGTCGAACTTTGGTCCGCGTTCCAGTCCGATGGCCTCGAGTTCCCCGGCGACACCAGGTAACGCATTGCGCAGGGGTTTCCACTTGAACATATAGTTTCGAATCTTCCCGACGGCTTTCGAATTGGAAGATTCGGCGAGAATATACGCCAGAAGGTCTTGCCGCGCTTTTTCTAGGAAAGCGTACGCATCCCGGGGGGAAGCGGTTTTAGGTCCCGCGAGGAGCTTCACAACCTTTGCCGATTCCGATTCGAGCTCCGCGATGGCGTGTATTTCAGCCGGCCGCAGAGCCATATGGCTGAGCGCCGTGGTGCGTTCCCGGTCCTTGAGCCGGCCGAGTATGGCGTGCGCTACAGGGGCGAACAGACGCGGCCGGAAGCCCGCTCCCGCCATTTCGTCGCGGACATGGGTGATTCGATTGATCGCGTCATAGTCGGGATGGCGCCTGGCAAGATGCGGGTGCAGTACGTCCAACAGATTCCGCGCCTCCCATGCCTTAAGGACGGCAAGGGGCTTCTCCTCACGCGCAGCTTGCCGGAACTCACTGCCTGCGTCTTCGGGAGAGATCGTTTCCTGTAGACCACGCTCCATGGCCAGATTGAGCCAGTCAGAGGTGCGAGCATCCAATTTGAAGCCCAAGCGGGCCGCATAGCGCAGGGCACGCAACAAACGGACAGGTTGATTGGTAAAGCTGTGGATGGAGAGCGCGCGAATCTCGCGCCGTTCGAGATCGGCCAGGCCGTTTGTGGGGTCGAGCAAGAGGCCGCGGGAATTGGCATTCAGAGAGATGGCGATCGCATTCACGGAGAAATCGCGGCGCCGGAGGTCTTCCATGATCGTGGAAAACCGAACGTCGGGTTTATTTCCGGGTTGCGAATAGATGTCTTCGCGTGAGGCGGCGAGGCTCGCGTCCACTTCGCCCGCAAGGACAAGTTCAATGTGCCGTAGGTTGTCATTCTCGCTTAAAAGCTGCGCACCGCCCTTCTCGAGTTCGCGGGCGATGCGCGCGGGATTCCCTTCGACGATGAAATCCAGGTCACGGATTGGCATTCCCGAGGTAAGGTCCCGTACGGCGCCACCTACGAGGTATAGATTGGATTCGGCAGCGGCGGCAAGTTCCTGGATGCGAACCACAGCGGCGTGTTGTTCAGCAGAGAGGCGGCTTTCCAGCAGGTACATGTAATCAGGCATGCGCGTCCCGTTCTCGGTGGAGGACGCGCTTACATGTTTCGCGCCCTCGTGCCCGGTCGAATTTTCGATCCGACGAACTTGTACCCGTGGATCGACTGTTGGCCTTCACGCGCGCGGGTGATGCGCCTTGTAGATTTCCTTCAGGCGCTCCTCGACCACATGCGTGTAAATCTGCGTTGTCGAAATATCAGCGTGCCCCAGCATGAGCTGGACGGAGCGCAAATCCGCTCCCCCCTCCAGGAGATGCGTGGCAAAGCTGTGACGGAGTTTATGCGGAGTCAGCCGTCCGCGCAAACCCAGCTTGACGCCGTAATCATGCAACATCTTCCAGATGGTGATGCGGCTGAGCCTCCGACCGCCTCGCGTCAGGAACAGGATTTGATGGTGCAGTGCCGGAGTCCCCGCCCTGAGGAATTTGGGCCGCGCGCCGGCAAGGTAGGCCTCCACCGCGGCGATGGCCTTGCGTCCGATGGGAACCAGGCGTTCCTTGTCGCCTTTGCCGATGCACCGAACGCAGCCCATTCGCATATCCACGTCCGAAATGCGCAGATTGAGCAGTTCGGAAACCCGAAGGCCGGTGGAATACAAGACTTCGAGCATCGCTCGGTCTCGCAGACCCACAGGAGTCGCCGTATTCGGAGCCTCCATGAGGCGGTTCATCTCTTCCTTGCGCAGGTACGTGGGGAGCCTCTGGCGTATCTTCGGCGACTCGAGGTTTTCCGTCGGGTCCACGCGGACCAGTTCCTCCATCAAGGCGTACTTGAAAAAACTACGGAGCGAAACCAGGTATCGTGAGACCGACCTGCTATCCAGTTTTTGCTTATAGAGATCGGAAAGGAAGTCGACGACATCTTCACGGTTCACCGAGTCGACCTTGTTTTTGTGACGCTTGGCCAGAAAGCCGGCGAACCTTCGCAAATCCCGGCCATAAGCGAGAATGGTGTTCTGGGACAAACCCCTCTCCACTCGCAGATAGCTCAAGAAAACGTGAATGGTCGTATCTATCATAGCTAACCCGACAGACCCATTTTTCCGCTCTCCGCACGATCTCTGCGAAAGGCAATCCCGTACACCTCGTGGATCTCATCGCAACGCAACACCCAGGCAAGACCCAGATAGGCAAGCGTAGCACCGCCAATCATGCCGATGAAAATGACGAGGCGAGTCAAGAAGTGGTCGATCAAATCGAAATGAGAATACCGCAGCATCGTCCAGCAGATAGCGCCCATCGCCGCAGAACAAATAGCGATCTTTGCCATAGATCCCAAAATGTCCCATGTCCCGAGCCGTCCGAACCGCAAACGGAAAACCATAAATAGCACCAACACGTTGAAATAGCTGGCCAGCGCGCTGGCCAGAGCCGGGCCGCCGTTCCGGAGCTTCGGAAAGAAATAGAACAGGAATATCACGTTCAGCAGAACGTTCACAAGGAGTGTGAAGACGGCCACTCGCACGGGGGTGCGCGTATCCTGGGTCGAATAGAACGCCGGCACGATCAGTTTCACCGTCGCAAACGCGGGAAGGCCCATGGAATAATAGAGCAACGCGCGCGCAGTCAAACGCGTGGATTCGGCGACGAACAGGCCATGTTGAAACAAAACCTGCACGATCGGCTCGCGCAAAATCACCAAGCCAACTGCCGCCGGGATCGTAATAAAGGAAACGATGCGCAGGGCGAAACCGAACGTTTTTTTCATGGCCTCATGGTCGCCAGCGGAAGCTTGGTGCGCCATCATCGGCAGAATGGCGGTGGCTACGGCAATGGCATAGCCTCCCAGGACAAGTTCGGTGACGCGATCGGCAACGTAGAGTGAAACCAGGCTCCCTTCCGGCATGATCTTGGCGTTTGCAAAAATCGTGTCCACCAGAAGATTGATTTGGGCGATCCCCATTCCAAGAAAGCCCGGCAACATGAGGCTCGCGACGCGGCGTACGCCGGGATCTGTAAAGGAAATTCCGAATTCAAAATTCATCCCCCGGCGAACCAGTTGAGGCACTTGCAGGAAGAATTGAAAAATTCCCCCGACCAGTACCCCGACCGCGAGAGCCGCGGCGGGACTCGAAAAATGCTTCCATACCAGAGCGACGGAAAAGACGATAAATGAGATGTTCAGGAGAATCGGAGTGGCAGCGGGCAAGCCGAAAATGTGGAAGCAATTCAGAATGGCCATGGCCAGGGCCGCCATGCCGATGAACAG
>WNGO01006480.1_pt1 | contig 11209 bp, 10 predicted proteins | sample 5400511 | NCBI WGS metagenome assembly WNGO01 (sample SAMN13153380, study PRJNA577476) | soil metagenome | isolation source: 20 cm soil or saprolite under Garry oak tree replicate 2 | place: USA:California | collected 2016-06-15
AGGATTCTCGCCCGTCACTACCGGCCGGGACAGGACTCCGATAGTCCCTCCTGGCTGACTTTCCTCGGCCACATGAAAGACAGTCTCTGGAGCATGGATCTGTTCAGGTGCGAGTCGGCCACGTTGCGGTCCCACTGGGTCCTGGTGGTCATGGATCAATACACGCGCCGGATCATTGGTTTTGGCGTCCATGCGGGAAAGGTCGATGGTGTCGCACCCTGTAGGATGTTCAACCGCGCCATTCGAGGGCAACTCTGGATGTCGAAGTACGTCAGCTCCGACAACGATCCGCTTTATCGGTTCCACCAATGGCAAGCCAATCTGCGGATACTGGAGGTGACGGAAATCAAGTCCATCCCCTATGTTCCCCTGTCCCATCCGTTCGTGGAAAGGCTGATTGGATCTTTTGTTATGGACAACAAAAGATCCATTCACTCGCTCCACGTAGGCTCTTTGCCAAGGTGAGCGCGGTGCAGACAGAACTTCGCAGATGCCCATGTCTCGCACCTGTTCTCGGAAGGCATCCCCGAAGATAGCATCGCGGTCGCGCACAGCAGGTAGCGCGGGAGGTGGTCAAAGGGAAATGCCTCCCGCAGTTGCTGTCCCGTCCACTCCGCGGTCGGATGAGCGGTCACATTGAAGTGCAGAATGCGGCGCCGGTCATGGGCCAACACCAGAAATACGTAAAGGACCTGGAAACGGATAGTGGGCACGGTGAAGAAGCCGATGGAGACCAGCTGCTTGGTGTGATTCTCGAGAAATGTGCGCCAGGTCTGAGACGGCGGCTTGCAGCAGCGCACCATGTTTTTGCTGACGCTGCTCTCACCAATGTCGATGCCGAGTTTGAGCAGTTCGCCGTGGATGCGGGGTGCACTCCAAGTGGGATTCTCCCGGCACATCTTGCGGATCAGATCTCGGATTTCGCGCGAAATGACGGGTCGTCCAGGTTGGCCGCGCCGCACCTTCTGAGTCCAGAACAGCCGAAAGCCGGCACGATGCCAGGCAATGACCGTTTCTGGCTTGACGATGGCCAGCGCCGAGCGCCAGTCGCGCCAGCGCCATGACAGACAGATCCACAACAGGCGGTCCCCCGAGGTCAATTTCGGGTGTTTCCTTGCGGACCTCCGAAGCACGCCGATTTGGTGGCGCAGAGCCAGGTTCTCGAGTTGGAGAGCAGAACGCAAACGGAAGATCGAAAACAGAGTTGCGAGGAGTATCGCGAGAGAAATGAGCATCGGCGAGAATTAAGAAGGAAATATAACCCCATCCGTTCAGACATTTCGAGATTTTCGGGAGGCACAATCCGAGACTAACGCATTACTTTCTACCAATGATTTTGGTTGCCTTTCATGAAACATCGCTGTAAGGTCGCACCCACATATCGATTCGAGGCTCCTGCCTCGTCAAAGGAGGTCCCCCAGTGAAAACCAGACACGTTGTTCTTCTCGATCAGTCGTCGATGAATCTCACGCTCGCTCAGGTAAACGAAGTAGCACAGGCCCTGCAAACGCAACTGGATCGCGACTTCACCCCCGTCTGGGGCGTCCATGCCCTGGTGCAGGCGATCGACCGGAATCAACAGATCCCTCCCGGCACCTGGCCCATGCGCATCCTGGATCAGTCTGAAGCAGGTTTGGGTGTACACCTGGATAAGAACCGCAAGCCCTTCGCCGAAATCCAGGCGGGCACGGATTGGAGCATTACTGCAAGCCACGAACTCCTGGAAATGCTTGTGGACCCGCTCGGCCATCGGCTGGTCAGTGATCCCGACATTGACCCTGCATCCGACGGCCATCAAGTTCACTACCTGGTTGAAGTGGGCGATCCGTGCGAGATCTACACTTACCAGATGAATGGAATTTCCGTCTCGGACTTTGTCACTCCGGAGTACTACGACGTAAACGCGCCCGCTGGCACCGCATTGGACTTTCTGAACCAACTGAACAAACCACTCGAAGTTCCCCGGGGCTGCTATATCTCTTGGCTCGATCCACAGGATGGCCATTGGCACCAGGAGCAAACGGACGGAAGTTTCATCACAGCGCACGCCAAGGCCAATCTGCACAAGAATCCCCGCGATGGACGCGATATCGCCTTCGGCGACGAAGACAACCGCATCCGCCATGATCAACAACTTATCCGCAGCAAATACCGGCCAGTGTCGGTCGCTCGGAAGGCTGCAGGCTCCTGAACAAGAGTGGCTCCTCGGCCGCTGGCGCAGCGTCTCGAACTACAACCAACCAGCGGCGCGGCACGTTTGGAAAAAACACCGGGCGAAGGCTCCCAAGCCTTCGCCGGGGCAAACCAATACCAGCATTGTGCTTGCTGAGGAAAAGTATCAGTTCCAACAGAACTGCGTTTCGAAATTGTCAAAAATTTCGCCGGCATGAAACAGAAGCAGTGACTGGAGCACTACCGATCAGAGAAGTCTGACACTCGGAAGGAGCAGTTGGCGGGACGAGCACTCGCCTCCTTCGCACCACATCCTAAACGCTAAGCCCAATCCCGGCCGAGCACGCCATACGGCCCAACTTTTGAACGTTAATCACTTCCGACAACGTTGCATGAAGGCACGGCCAGACACAAACTATTTCCCCGTATTATTCAAATCTCCTTTGTTTTATTTGCTAGAAGTGGTGCGCCCGGGGGGATTCGAACTCCCGGCCTTCTGGTTCGTAGCAAGGTAGTACAAAACTCTAAGTGCTGCTTCTGGTGTCGCTTACAGCGCAACGCGCCATTTATCTCGCTCTTGAGTTGGACCGAAGTTGGACTGAAACGGTTTGTAGCAAGGTTGTGGACGCTCCGTTCGAGTGAAATACGAGTGGCTGCGCGTGATGATCTCCCAGCTCGCGCCGTTAGGGCGTTGACCAAGTTTATTCGATCCAGGGACCTGTCCTCCTCTGAACTCCGCTACGGCTGAATGTCGAATGTCGTCCAAGTAACTTGTTACGCGACCTCCTCGTATGTCATTCATTTCACAGGTGCTCCTAGTTTTGGCGAGGGTGCGACAGGGTGAGGCAAGATTATTCGACCTCAATGCGGCTTGTCTGGAAGGGTTCGCGATTCCTGAATTAGCTGTGCCCTTCGCGCAATAGTTTCGAAAACGCCTCGGCTGGCACGGCAGGGCTAAACAGATAGCCCTGCATCTCGTCACACTGTTGCGAGCGCAGGAACGCTAGTTGCTCTTCTGTTTCCACGCCCTCGGCAACTACGTTTAACTTTAGGCTGTGGGCCATAGCAATAATGGCGGAGGTAATCGAAGCGTCGTCTGGATCTGTCGCAAGGTCTCTCACAAAAGACCGGTCGATCTTTAAGGTAGCGATCGGAAGGCGCTTCAGGTAGGCCAGCGAAGATGAGCCGATGCCAAAATCATCAATTGAGATTCGTATGTGAATGGCCCGCAATTCGTTTAGGGCTCTCGCACCCAATTCGCCCTCTCTTATCGCCATGCCCTCGGTGATTTCCAGTTCCAAGGTCTGGGGAGGCAGACGAGTTTCCTTAAGCACTTTTTTGATCAGGTCTTGTATGTTCTCGTACTCAAACTGGCGTGAGGAAAAATTGACCATCACACGAAGCCCTGGATACCCATCCGCTTGCCAAGCCATGGCTTGGGCACAGGCCGCCTGCAACACCCATTCGCCGACGGGTCGAATCAGACCGGTTTCCTCTGCCAGCGGGATGAACTCTGCGGGAGAAACGAAGCCACGTTGTGGATGCTGCCATCGCAAAAGAGCCTCTGCACCGGTGATCCTGCCGGTCTGGAGCGAAATAATGGGCTGATAGTGAATGGACAACTGGTGGTGGTCGATGGCCCGTCTGAGGTCCGACTCCAACTGCAAGAGCGTCACCGCGCGGACATGCATGTCGCTGTCAAATATCTCATAACGTGCCTTCCCTTGCGCCTTGGCGCGATACATCGCTGCGTCGGCATCGCACAGAAAGTCCTCCGGCCTTGCATGGTCTGTCCGACCCATGGCGAGACCGATGCTCGCGGTGGTAAAAACCTCATGTCCCTCCAGGTTGAAAGGCGCCGCTAATGCCTCCTTGATCCGCTCAGCCACGCGAATTGCGCCTCTGATCTTCTTCACATCAACCAGGAGGAGGGCAAACTCGTCGCCCCCAAAGCGCGCGACCGTATCCCCGGGGCGCAGGCACCTCTTCAACCTTTGAGCCATTGCGACCAGCAGCTCATCTCCAATCGTGTGCCCCAGGCTATCGTTGACGACCTTGAAGCGATCGAGGTCCAGAAAGAGTACGGCAGATAAACCGGCCCCTGGCCGCTTGGCGCGACCCATCGACAACCCCAAGCGCTCCATGAACAAGGCGCGATTTGGCAGGCCCGTCAGCGCATCGTGAAAGGCATCATGTAGCAATTGCTTCTCGGCTGCCTTACGCTCGGTGATGTCGGTCAGCGACCCAGCCATGCGAGAGGCCTGCCCTTCTGGATTCCGAACTGCGAGCCCGCGGCCGAACATCCAGCGATAGGTTCCGTCCTTGTGCAGCATGCGGTGTTCATCTTGGAAGTGATGTACATGACCTTCGAGATGGGCAGTGATTTTGGTTTTCAGATGCTCGATATCCTTCGGATGCACTCGCGCGAACCATTCCTCCGGAGTGTTTCCGATCTCGCTCTCCTCGAAACCAAGCATGGATTTCCACCGCGGAGAGAAATAGATCTGGTTGCTTTTCAGGTCCCAATCCCACAGCCCGTCGTTAGCGCCTTGAGCAGCAAGCGCATATCGTTCCTCGCTCTCGCGAAGTTCCTGCTCCGTCCGCGTTTGCCGCTCCCGTCCGATTTTTTCTTCCAAAGCTTGACGGACCGCCACGGGTAGACGGGCCAGTCGATCTTTCAGAACGTAATCGGAGGCACCCTTCTTGATGCACTCCACCGCGGCTTCTTCGCCCAAGGTGCCGGTCACCAGGATGAAGGGAATGTCTTTCCCCTCCTGCTGCAAGCATTCCAGGGCTTCTGTTCCAGTCCATTTGGGCAACCGCTGGTCAGACAAGATAATGTCGTAGGGTATCGCGCGAATCCTTTCAAGAAACGCTTCGCAGGTTTGGACGACATCTTCGGTAACCTCGAAACCTGCTTTCTTCAGTTCCCGCACGCACAACTTCACATCTGTTAGCATATCTTCGACAAACAGGACACGCAACAGAGGCCTCCGCACCACTTCTGTTGCGGACCCGTATCCACTCATCGGGCCCTCCTCCGCTGTTTTGCCGAGAACGCTGCCACGGCTGGGGGCTGGTTCACCAGCAACCAGTACAGACACAGTTGCTTGACGATCTCGCGGAACTGGTCGAAATCCACCGGCTTTTGAACGTAACTGTTCGCGCCTAGGTCGTAACAGTTCATCACGTCCTTTTCTTCCCGCGAAGAGGTGAGGATAACCACGGGGATGACTTTCGTGTGCAGGCCATTTTTGATCGCGCGCAGCACTGTCAGACCATCGACCTTGGGGAGTTTTAGATCCAGGAGGATCAATTTGACCGGGCACTTCGGGCCGCGGTCGCTATAGGCCCCGCGGCCGAACAGATATTCGAGTGCTTCCTCGCCGTCGCGAGCCACGCAAGTCCGGTTGGCCAGAGTGCTTTGGCGGAGTACATGCAGAGTTAAATCCACATCCGTCGAACTATCCTCGACCAGAAGAATGTCTATTTCGCCTGCCGACACGCTTTGCCTCCTAGCATGGACATGGTTTCCTTCCTGGCCTGTGCGGGCGGCAGCAGGGTGAAATAGAACGTGGCGCCCTTCTCCACTTCCGCCTCCGCCCAGACGCGCCCGGCGTGCTTGTGGATGATGCGCTCAACAATCGCTAGGCCTACGCCGGTGCCTTCGAAATCCTCCTGGCGATGGAGGCGCTGAAACACACCGAACATCTTGTCGGCGTACCTCATGTCAAAGCCGATGCCGTTATCGCGGACGAAGATCACTGGCTGGCCGTTCACGGTCGTCTGCCCTACTTCAATGACGCCCCGTTCGCGTGGCCGGGTGAACTTGAGGGCGTTCGCCAACAGGTTGGCGAAGACCTGCTTGATCAAGCCTGGATCGCATTGCACAAATGGCAGAGGACCAACCTGCCAGTCGATTTGCCGGTCTTGCGCTTCCGTTCGGAGGTGCAGGATAACCTCCTCGACGAGTGCATTCAACCCGGTAATTTCCATGGTCAGTGCCTGGCGGCCAACCCGGGCCAGATCCAAGAGGTCGTCCACCAAGCGTCCCATGTGTTGCGCGGTCTCATGCATGCGCTGCAAGTATTCCTTCGCCGCGGGGTTCATCTGCGGTCCGAAGTCCTCCAAAAGGATTTTGGAAAAGCCGTTGATATGTCGCAGGGGGGCACGCAGGTCGTGCGAGACCGAGTAAGTAAAGGCCTCCAACTCTTTGTTGGCTGCTTCTAGTTCTGTGGTGCGTTGGATGAGCAGTTGCTGCGCCTGCTTGCGCTCTGTGTTGTCGGAGGTGATACTTGAGGCACCATTAATCTTGCCCGTTTCTCCCCTGGTTGGAGAGATGGTCATGGAAACATCGATTAGCGTCCCATCTTTCCTCCTCCGCACCGCTTCATAATGCTCGACCCTTTCCCCGCACTTGACCCTCTCAAGAATTCGCGGAACTTCATCGGAACGCTCCGGTAGGATCAGGATGGAAATCGGGCGGCCCTTGACCTCCTCGGCCGAATAGCCAAAAATCCTCTCGGCACTCGGGTTCCAGCTCAGGATAATGCCGTCCAAGCTCATGCCAATGATGGCGTCATCGGCGGACTCCACAATCGACGCCAGTTGGGAAGTTGCTGCCCGAACTTGATTGCGCTCGCTCATCTCACGATTGAAAGGGTAAACAACACCGTCAAAGAACGCGGGGCAACGGAATGCACCCGCTCTTGCCTACTGTGCGTCCGAATTGGACCTTGTCAACTATTTTAAAAACTTTAAGTACCAAAGAGGTACTCCGCCAGCGTTCGACCCTCAAAGAGAAGGGGCCTTGAGTATTCTCCGCGTGATCCCCATGCAGGTTAATCATCGAATCGGCGCAAAAGTGCGCCCCCGGCTGCGTCGAAACCGTTTCCTTTCGCCTCACATTATTTGCACCTCGTGTAGGAAGGTTTGCCTGCAGCTTGGACACCGCTGTACACAGGTGTGGAAAAGATGTGAATTCCCGGTGTAAATCACAGCTGTAATCGCCCAGCTCTCTCTTGCCCACTCGTCCCCACCGGTCCAAGATTACAAAGGAAACCGTCGCTTGCGTTCTTCCATTCGAAACCAGGGATTTTCCGATTTCCAAGGAATGCGCGGCCGGCGTTTCCGAGACACAGTTGAAGGAGGTTACCCAACATGCCGACGGCAAAGGAATTTACTATCAGCCTAGAGGACAAGCCTGGAACGCTTGGCAAACTCTGTCAGGCTCTCGCCGAAGGAGGCGTCAACATTCTCGCGTATCAACAGTTCCCTCACGAAAAGGGCAAGGGCTCTGTCCGTCTCGTTGTGGACAATCCGGACAAAGCCAAGACCGCTCTGGACCGTCAACGCAGTGATTACAAAGAGACCGACGTTGCGCAGGTCAAAATGGCACATCGTCCCGGGGAGTTGGGGCGTGCGTCATCTCGGCTCGGCGACGCGGGGATCAACATAAACTACGGCTACTGCGGAACCGAAGCGGAGGTGGGCAAGGCGGTGAAGATTCTGGAACAGGCCGCTGCTGCTGCTGCGACGACCTAGAGGTTGCGCCTCCCAGCAGGTCACGCCTACACGGGGTAAGGGTGGCCTGCAGGAGGCTCTTCGATTCGGCCTTCTCCTGAAGGCCCGAGTCACCAAGGGAGGAGTTATGAGCAAGCCTACAGAAAAATCCTCTTCGGAGAGCCAACCGCAGACTGCCTCGGGGGCTCCCACACGTGAAGAAATCAAATTGCGCGCATACCAGATCTACGTCGAACGCGGTGGCGCTCATGGACAGGATGTGGAAGATTGGCTACAAGCAGAACGTGAGTTAGTCGAGAAATACGGTAAACCTGTTCAAAAGGCGAAAGCGGCCGCAGTCTAAAATTTGTGGAACGACGGCTTAGCTATGTGTGCCAGTCCGGTTGGGGGCATGCCGAGCGGGTGTGCCGCGAGCAAATCCATTGGAGATCAATTCGTATTCCCAATGATCTCCATTGTTTCCGGCATTCGGAACGCGCTGGATTTGCTGGACCTGTCCGTCCTGCCAACTGCGATCAGGGTTGGACGACGCCGAAGGATACGGTTCGGTTTTCTGACCGCATTGCTCGGTGTAGTTCGCCAATTCGTTGTGCCCGACATGAAAAGGATTTCTTTCTGCTTGGCGCAAGCTCTTCAGGCTGATTCGTCGACCGGCGAAAGATGCTCGCAGAAAACGTGAACCGTGCCTTGGCCGGGTTAGAAGGAAAGGCGTTTGGTCATCAGAAAATGGCTCTTGAGTCTACGCTGCGACTGCATAACGATGGTGCAGCCCGCCGAGTCTCGGCAGGGATTGAATCTGGCCTTCACGCGCAGAGTGGATTTCTGCAGGCCGACCTGCTGTGATAATAGAGTAGGTAGGAAGACATCAGCCGTTTGAGATGGCTGTGGCTGGCGAATTGTTATTTCTCCAGGCACAGGGCATGTAACGTTACATCCTTTCGCCGGGTTAGCACGGGTTGTACTGGTGGTCGCTGATTTTAAAGGCATTCGCGACGGATAGCATTTTAGGCAGGGACGGGTGGTACATCCGTATAACTTCGTCGTTCCGGCGAATGGAAGACTGAACGCCGTCAAATTCCGAGAGTTTCCGCCCATCCGCTTGAGACATTGAGGGAAGACGCTTCAGAAGCTTGTCCCCTTCCCATCGACCACGTTCGCCACGTAGCGTCCCTCGCTCTGGCTGCGCTGCTCAAGAAGTTCGGCAAGAGCGACGTTTGCGACTTCTTCGCGGAAATCGACTTTCGGCACTGGAGCCGATTTCGCAGACAATCGCCCAATTGTTGGTACGGAGTTGGGACAACGGTTGGGACAATCGAAGGGGTTCCACACGCGACCGGATCGCGCTTAAACGACGCCAGAGAAACAACTTAGTGGGATTTGAGCTTTTTTTTCGTAGCCAGACGCTCTATCCAACTGAGCTACGGGCGCGCAGCGAAACACTTCACTGTCAACAGTTTACGGCAAGTTCTTCTTCGATTTCAACCTCGAGTTTTGGCTCATTCTGAGCACTTGTGAGAAATCGCAGCGTGCGTTATCTATCTCATACGAAACAACTTAAATAAATTGACTTCATGAATGAGCGTCTGGCGATTTACCAGACGCTCGACTCGCGGGGAGCAACCGGACGAGGGCGTTGCAGTGGATGAAAAGAACGACCAGATTGCGCTTCGCAGGACCGTAGCAGGACGGGAAATCCTCAGGAATGATGAGCGAAATAGCAATTCGCCAGAGACAGGGAATTTATCGCCAGCTAAATCGGGTCCTAGGAATACTTCGGGATAGCCGACCTCCGGGAGCTTTCGCGCCCAGGTTAGCGCCCTAAGAACGAGCGCGATTGCGGGGCCCGCTGGAAGTTGGCTCATGCCGAAACGCTGGTCCGGCTCGTGCCTTTCGTAGTTCCCACCTCTGGCTTCGTGGTAAGATTACCGAAGCGCGAAGGGCGCATCCGGTCCGCGGAAAGGACAGAAGTCCACCTGATCGCAGCAATTCGTTTTCACGAACTACCTTTCTGCCCATAAATTGCGGACCTTGGGCATACGAAAGGAAGTTCGTCATGCCGGTACGACGCCTCCCATCGAATCCAAACCTCGATCATCTCAAGTATCAAGCGAAAGACTTGCTAAAAGAGCGTACCGTGCGCTCTCCGGGAGCAGCCCAGCGGATCAGGGAATTTCACCCGCGTTTCCGTCGGGCCGCGGACGCGGGAATCTTCGATGCTCAGCTCAGCCTAAGTGACGCGCAGCTTACAATTGCTCGCGAATATGGATTTCCGAGCTGGGCGAGGCTCAAACGACACATTGAAAAACCAACGCTTTCCGATCGATTGGATTTGCCACACCAAGAGCGAATCGAAAATGCAACATTTCGCCGTGCCGTGGAACTTCTCGATACCGGTGAGAGAGCTGGCTTGCGTGCGCACTTGAAACAACATCCGGATCTCGTGCATCAGCGCGTCGTCTTCGAGGGCGGGAACTACTTTCGAGATCCAACCCTGTTGGAATTCGTCGCCGAGAATCCGGTTCGCCATGGCACTCTGCCGGCGAACATCGTTGAGGTGACTAAGGTCATTCTCGATGCTGGCCCGAGCCGATCCGCACAGAACGAAACGCTGACGCTCGTCTCGACTGGAAGCGTACCACGTGAATGTCGCGCGCAACTTCCGTTAATCGATCTGCTGTGCGATTACGGAGCGGATCCCAACAGCTCTGTGCAAGCGACAGCCTTGCACGGCGAGCTCGAGGCAGTGAACGCCTTGATCAGGCGCGGCGCTCGAATCGACTTGCCGGTGGCAGCAGCCCTGGGACGCATTGAAGATGCCCGTCGGCTGCTTGCGGGCGCCAGCAGTGAGGACCGCCATTTGGCACTCACTTTGGCAGCGGATTTTGGTCATGTCGAGATCGTTCGATTGTTGCTTGACGCGGGCGAAGATCCAAACCGATACAACCCGATTGGGGGCCACTCCCACACAACACCGCTGCACCAAGCGGCTGGGGGTGGCCATGATGAAGTAGTCCGGCTCCTCGTCGAACGCGGTGCAAGACTGGACTTGCAGGACATTCTCTGGGGGGCTACGCCAGCCGATTGGGCGAGACACGCCGCCAAAACAGAAATCGAGGCGTATCTTCGTGGCAAAATGGGGACCGAGAACCGGCAATGAGACGGCCTGTGGATGAATAACGGGCCGGAAGTAATCCCGGCAGACGCGATCGCTCCTTGAGGCGATTGCATTGTGTTTCGGCTGAAAGGGAGGGTACACGAGAGGTACACGGGAAAATGGACCTGAGCAAGCACATGCTTTTTCAGTCGGTTAGATTGGTAGGGGCGGTGGGGATCGAATACCGTCCAGGCCTTGGAAACGCGTAACTTATTGATTCTAACCTAGGTTGAGCGATTCTTTGCTGCAAAAATGTGCAAAAAATGCACGAGAAGCCAATCCTGATGCGGAAAAACAAAGGGCGGGCCGATGGGGCTGTTCTCACCCGGTAGGTGAAAGCTCAAGACTGGTGGGTCGTCG
>WNGO01002753.1_pt1 | contig 11207 bp, 15 predicted proteins | sample 5400511 | NCBI WGS metagenome assembly WNGO01 (sample SAMN13153380, study PRJNA577476) | soil metagenome | isolation source: 20 cm soil or saprolite under Garry oak tree replicate 2 | place: USA:California | collected 2016-06-15
TGGTTTGGCAAATCGACGAAGAATAGCTCATCAAATCTTCCTTTGCGGATCAGTTCCGGCGGGAGTGCCGTGACGTTGTTGCAAGTCGCCGCGACGAAGACTGGCGCTTTGCGTTCCTGCATCCAGCCAAGAAATGCTGCCAGAATGCGCGATGAGACTCCGGCATCGACCGAGGCCGAATCTGGGCCGCTTCCGGCGAAGACTTTCTCCAGTTCGTCGATCCACAGCACACAAGGCGCAAGCCCCTCAGCGACTTGAAACACCTTTTGAATTCTCTTCTCTGTCTCTCCGATGTACTTGTCATACACGGCAGCGGTATCGAACTTCACCAGCGGCAGCTTCCATTCGCCAGCAATCGCCCGAGCGCACATACTCTTTCCGCAGCCCTGGACCCCCAGAATAATGACGCCTCGCGGCGGCTCCAAGCCAAACTCCCGAGCCGCGTCCTCCCAAGCCCCACGTCTTTGTGCGAGCCAGCGCTTCAAATTATCCAGGCCACCGACGCTCGCCATATTCTCGGAAGCATCGATGAATTCCAGCATTCCAGAGTGCCGCAGCAGTTCCTTCTTCGCCTCGAGCACGTCTGTGATCGTCTCCGAACAAAGGCCGTAGCGCGCCACCAGAGTCTGAAAAATCGCCCGCTCGGCTTCCTCCTCGGTCATGCCGCGGAGGTTCGCGGCCATGGCGTTCACACCGCTTTCATCCAGCTTCAACTGCAAAGTGTGGGCCTTCGAGAGACGCTTAAAGGTTTCCTCGACAATTTGTCTCAACCGTGGCAGATCGGGCAACGGCAGATCGACATATTCCACCAGGCTCTCCAACTCGGGTGGCATGCTGATGGATGGCGCGGTAAGTATCAGCGTGCGCCGATTCGCGGAAAATTTCTGGCCTACGTCCCGCAGACGCCGCACCACGACTGGGCTCTCCATATGCCGATGAAAATCCTTCAGGACGAATACGGCTTCGAGCGTCATTGTTTCCATCGTGGCCAGCGCCTGCACCGGGTCAAGAGTGTTATAGATGGCAGCCTTGCTTGATTCTGGTGCGCCGGGATCAGCCGCTTGCCGAGCGGCATTGATTCGCATTTGAAGTGCCGCCGCGGGAATCGCAGGAGCGTTGCTCCCCGACCGGAACAATCCATCCGCGATGCTCCATTCAAAGATTGCAATGTTCAGGTGGCAGCGAAATCCTCACCGATCTGCGGAGCCAGGCGCTGCACGAGCTGGCGCGCAAATTCTGCCTGCTTATCGATGGAAATGCGGAACCCCAATCCGAATTCAGCGTTGTCCTCGAACAGAGAGTTCGACCACGCCGGCCCGCGCCCTTCGGCATTCTTGGCCCAGGGAGTTGTGGGCAGATTGCCGCCATAGATCGAGGAGCAGCCAGTGGCGTTGGCAATCACCGCCCGGTCACCAAAAGCTGTGAAACCAGCTTGAGATAAGGAGTCTCGCCGCAACCGGAGCATGCGCCGGAGAATTCAAATAGAGGCTCTTGTACCTGCTGCTGCCGAATAGTGGTGAGCTTAATCTTTCGTCGGTCGAGTTCTGGGATTTTCAGAAAGAACTTCCAGTTTTCGCTTTCTGGCCCGCGCAGCGGAGGCTGTGGTTCCATGTTGATGGCTTTTAGCCGTGTCTCGCTCTTGTTCTTAGCCGGGCAAATATCCACGCAAATGCCGCATCCCGTGCAGTCTTCCGGCGATACCTGAATGGTGTATTTCATGCCTTGCCATTCCTTGTCGCGTGCTTCAGTGAACTTGAAGGTCACCGGCGCATTCTTCAATTCTCGGGAGTCAAACACCTTGATTCGAATGACTGCATGCGGGCAGACCATAGCGCACTTGCCGCACTGAATGCAGGTTTTGGTGTCCCACACAGGAATTTCGGGCGCGAGGTTGCGCTTTTCCCATTTGGCAGTTGCCGTGGGAAACGTCCCATCGCAGGAAAAAGCGCTCACGGGAAGATCATCGCCGTGGCCGGCGTAGATCGCGCCGAGCACCTCGCACTCATACTGAGGCGCCTCTGGAGAGAACGGAGCTGGCATTTGCACTTGACTCGTCGCCTTCTCCGGCACGCTTACTTCAAAAAGGTGAGCCAGTGTCTCCTCAACCGCGCACAGGTTCTTCTGCACCACCTCCTCGCCTTTCTTCCCGTAGGTGTCACGAATGGATTGACGTATGGCTTCGATCGCTTCATCGCGAGGCAGAACTTTCGAGATGGCAAAGAAACAGACTTGCATGATGGTGTTCACGCGCGATCCCATACCGGTCTCGCGAGTGCTGCGGATAACGGCACTTTCCATCACGATGCAGTTCTCGCCGATGGTGATCGGTGCACCTTCCGCCACGATACATGCACCGAACATAATGCGGGTTCCACGTCCGATCGAGACGTTTCCACAGATCGTTGCGTTCGGCGCTACGTATGCTGAGCTATCAATTTCGGGAATGCTTCCTTCGTGTTCGATGAGCATATGCACCTCTTGTTCGTCAGAGGGACGCCAGAAATAGTTATCGAGCCGTAATCGTTATCGCGCACCACAGGCGACTGCCTGTGGACTGGGCGTGAATGCGGCGACGATCCCGAGCGCGATTAAAACACTACCACCGGCATACCGCGTCGCCGTCCGGAGCTTTCCCCCGCTCCCAGTCAGCGCTACGAGCGTCCCGCCTAGACAACCGAACAATGAGTTCGTGGCAAAGCCCATCACAACGAATGCCGTCCCAAATAACAGCACTTGAATTCGCACCGGTCCAGCGTCCGCAGCAATGAACTGGGGAAGAAAGGCCAAGAAGAACAGCGCCGTCTTGGGGTTCAGTGCCAGAAATCCCTGGATAATCAACCATTTCGAAGAATCGGCTTGCCGGGAACCTTGTTCTGTAGCGCTGTTCGCGACTCGGCCTCCCTTACCCAGTAGCGTAGCGGCACCGAGACAAACAAGGTATAAGGCTCCGACTAGCTTTACGGCGGCAAATAGTTTAGGCGCAGACCCTAAGAGAGCGGAAAGCCCGACGGCCGTCGCAATCACCTGCAGCAGATCCCCGAGCGCGAGGCCGACGGAAGAAAGCATAGCGGCTCGAAAGCCTTGCGCGATACCGCGCGCCACGACGTACATGATGGATGGCCCGGGAGTAATCAGCAGGATGAACGCTGCACCCAAGAAGACAGTCCAATGCGATAAATCCGGCATTCCAGCCAACTCCAAGAAGTCTTCAAAGAGCCTCGGGGCAGATTGGGAACGGTTGACCGTATCGTTCGGCAAAAAGCGTGCGAGATGGAGGAAGTCGACCGGGATATTTTCCATCCTCACCCTGTAGGTGACCCAATGCCAAAAGAAAGAGCACTCGCACATGCTCCGGAACCCCAAGCACTTCGCGCACTTTGTCTTCGTCGAATCCTTCCATTGGCCCTGTGTCGTAACCCAAAGCTTCTGCCATCCACATCATGGTTGTGGCGGCGATCATGGTCTGCTTCGTCACCCACATAGAGATGTTTGGGTGCGAACTCAGATCTGCGATCACATTCCTCCGCTTTCTGTCAGCCCAGGCGTCTCCTCCAATGTCGTTTTCCCGAAGTCGCGTCGAACCAAGGACTCGTGTGTGAGGTCGGTCGGCTGCTGAAGGCGGACGCAGAATTGTAGCGAATCACTCCTGGTTGATCTTGGTAGTGGATATTAGTGTGTGACAAGTGTGCCGCATCAGGAGAGTTTGGCCAACCGCACGACTTGCGGTCGGTCAGTCAGCAAATCTCCTTTCTTGTATTGACTAGTCATATGACTAGTCGTTATAATCTCGGAGGTCTCGAATAAGGAGGTTTGGTATGGGTTCATGGCAAGTGCAAGATGCGAAGGCCCGGTTTAGCGAGTTCTTGGATGCCACCATCAAGAAAGGACCCCAGGTGGTTACCCGCCGGGGAATTGAAACCGCTGTCCTCGTGCCGATTGGGGAATGGAACCGTTTGCAAAAGGCAGCCCGTCCGAGTCTCAAAGACTTGTTATTGGCTCCTGAAGCTCGCTTTGAAAGTTTGATCCCGGAGCGCCACAAATTACGGCGACGGACTGTACTGGAGATCAAATGAACAGGTACCTCTTAGATACCAATGTCGTGTCCGAACTGCGAAAGCCGCGTCCGCATGGGGGAGTGGTCGCTTGGCTCAACAACCAAGAAGAGCACCAATTGTTTCTGTCGGCCGTGACGATGGGCGAATTGCAAGCAGGCATTGAGCGGACACGGCGCCAAGATCCATCGAAGGCGAGTGACATCGAGTCCTGGGCAGATCAGTTGGCGGGTTCGTATCAGATACTGCCGATGGATACACCGTGCTTTCGGGAGTGGGGCCGGATCATGGATCGCAAACCGGATAGATTGCTTGAGGACACGATGATTGCTGCTACTGCCCGCGTTCACCAATTGATCGTTGCCACGAGAAATGAGGCGGATTTCAGGCAGCTGGACGTCCGAATTCTCAACCCATTCAGGACGAGCTAGGTTCCTCCCCGAATGGAATCGATTGTGTGCCAGAAGTGTGACGAACGGCACCAACCTTGGGAACGGCCATGGTAGGTCCTCCGCTTGCGGCCCATCAGGTCAGCCGCTTGCGACCCGAACGCGTCAACTGCGGCCGCCGCTAATACGCAGTGTGCCGACCGTATGCCTTGTCGCTGGAAACGACAGAGCTCGCCTGGTTCGCAATATGGATCGGTGCACTGTCCCTCAGGTGGGGGAAAGAAACGACTCCCATCAACTCAGTTGAAAGGGCATCGCTAAGAAATAAGGACTGAAAAGTTGTTCCTCTACCATAATCTACGCCACCGCGGAACACCTACCCCTGACTTTGGTCGGCGTCCCCCTCTTCCCCGCCAAAGAAGCTCATGGCTTCATCATCGTCGATGTCTTGCGGACGATCGACGACGGCAATCACTTCCTGCTTGGTACAAATGGCCTCACCGGTACTGGTGTTCTGGACAATTTCTTCGAGATCGCTCTCACCCGGATTCCAATCGCACCACACCTCGATCCGAACCTTGTAGTACGCCATGACAGCTCCTTTGCGGAAAAACGTGTCCTCTACTGCAAAAATCACACGACTCACTTCCGCCCGCTGCTCTCACGACTCCTCGTTGATGCCTTATCGCTTATATCCTATCTTCCGCAGAAACTCTTTGCGGGCGGCGATCTCCGCCGGCCCCTCAACTCCCTTCGGTGAGCTGCCGTCAATCACACCCATCACACCACGTCCCTGTTCGGTTTTTGCAACGATCACTTCCACTGGGTTGGCGGTCGCACAAAAAATCGAACACACCTCGGGGATGTTCTGCACCACATTCAACAGGTTTATGGGATATGCATCACGAAGGATGAGAACGAAAACGTGTCCTGCGCCCAAGGCCTGGGCGTTGGCGATGGCAGCGTTCCGTAGTTCTTCGTCGTTGCCCTCTGCCCGGGTTAGACACGGGCCTGAAGACTCATTGAAGGCCAGCCCAAACTTGGCCTGTGGCACGGTGTTCACCACCGCCTCGTACATGTCCTCCGCGGTTTTGATGAAGTGCGTCTGGCCGACAATGATGTTGGTATCTTCCGGGAACTTCATCCGAACAGATTCAAGCTCGATCATGGCGTCCTTTCAGCGAGCAGGTGAATTACGCATCTCATTTTAGCGGTCGCGCAAACGACAACTCATGCCCATCCGGATCGAGCAAATGGAAATACCGTTCGCCCCAGGAAGCATTCTGCGGCTTTTCAGGCTCGAATCCCAGCTCGTTGAAGCGTCTCCAGAGCGCGTCCGCATCCGCGACATGGAAGATGAGCCGACCCCAGCCGTTGACCCGCTCACCCTGCTCCAAATTGAGAATGGCAGAGTCTGCATCCCTCGCCTGAAGTGACGAGAAGGTCGTCTCCGCCGTAGAGCAGCTCCAGCCAGTCGAGCGATTTATCCTGCGAGAGGTTGGCGAAGTAGAGTACTGCGACGGATTTGTGGCCGACAGTCGCGCGGGGATGTCTTCCGCGTGCGCGGAAGAACCACCAGCCAAGAACCGCCAGGATGATGACTGCAAAAGCGGCCACCGCAAGGAGCCACATCGGCTTGCGCGGCGTGGGTTCGAGCGCGATCGCGGGCGCTGTCCCGGTGGCCGGTGTCACGCTGGTCGTCAATGGCCGGCTCGTGCCGCCGGCGCGCGTCACTCCGCCAACCGGCGTCGGCCCGACTTCGGGAACGACAATGGGAGTCGCGGCCGAGGTCAACGCGGCGGCCCGCCCAGTATCCGTGTCCCGCTTCAATCGCTGCAGATCGGCGCGAATGTCTGCTGCGTGTTGATAGCGAAGATTCCCGGCTAAAGACTCAGACCAAAAAACCTACAGTATCAATTTACTTTCCGTGCAGAGTCTCGAAACACACCGCGGAGTACCAGGATTGGGCCCCGCTTTTTCGCCGAATGGAAAGCAGTTGGCGTTCATTCGCACGAATGGTGCGCTTACGATGGGAGAAATTTTCGTCATGCCGGCAAATGGTGGCGAAGCTCATCGCTTGACCTTCGATAATACGGTCATTCCCAGCCCACCAACTTGGACGCGAGACAGTCGATCGATCGTGTTTTCCTCGCCACGGACTAGTATCCCGACGTTATGGAGGATACCTCTGTCTGGCGGTTCGCCGGTTCAGATCCCGCAGGTTGGCGTGGTTGCAGTGCATCCCTCTGTTTCGGCAAGCGGAAACCGACTGACATACGACCAAATAATGGGCCACTCGAGCATCTGGAGCCTGCGGTTAGACAAGCTCGGCAAAAGGGATTCCCGCATGCTGGTGACGGCTTCCGGTGGTTTCAATTGGGCACCCGAATTTTCGCCAGATGGGAAAAGAATCGTTTTTTTATCGGATCGACTAGGAACCATGGAAGTGTGGGTCTGCAAAGGAGATGGCTCGGATCTGGTCCAATTGACCAATTTGGGAGGGGCGACATCCGCAGGACCACCGCGATGGTCGCCTGATGGGCAAAGAATAGCCTTTGATTCTTCCCTCGGCGAGCACAACGCCATCTTCGTGATGAAAGCGGAAGGCGGATTGGCGCGCGCCCTTTGACGCGAGGTGAACGCGAGCTGGTCCCGCGACGGAAAATGGATTTACTTCACGTCCAATCGAAGTGGACAGTAGCAGATTTGGAAAATGCGGAGCGAAGGAGGCGAACCATTCAACTGACCAGAAAGGGTGGGTTCAGAGCTTTTGAGTCAGCGAATCGGGATTTCATTTACTATGCCAACACACCTTCTGACCCGGATATTTGGAGAGTGCCGTCGGCCGGCGGTCAGGAGAGTCCTGTTTCACCCCGAATCCATCTGCAGCGATGGAAGGATTGGGCCCTGGTTGATGACGGAATTTTTTTCCCTAGTGAGGGATCCCCCTCTCCACGGACGGTCCTGAAATTCTTTGATTTTGCTACAGCTCGTGTTAGGGACGTGACGACACTTGAGAAGCCCGGCGAGTGGATCTCAGCATCCGCAGATGGCAAGTTCGTTTTGTATCATTAGCCGGATCACGAAGAAAGCAACATCATGTTGCTTGAGAACTTTCGCTGAACGACGAACGCCCAGGTCGGCAGGCACACTCATACGAGTCACACGTTTTTGCTTTCGTGACAAGCTCTAGCGACGAAAGGCCTCCGGGAATGCAGTTGACCGAAATGGGCAGCTGTCCCTGTTATTTATGAGATAGGTTGTTGGCTCAACCGGGCCCGGTGCGACGGTCCAAAAGTCCATCCGCGCTCGGACCATCGTCGCCCGCTCACTGATGTCGTTGGGACGCGATCTCCCGACCGACCAAATCCACTGGGCCTTCATCGCGTCACCGTGCGCGAGGTCGCCAAGAACCGGCTGCGGATTGGTCCTATCGAGGCCATCGACGGCACGCCGGTCATCGACATCAAACCGGTGATCTCTGGACTCCAAGGCTTCTAGTCCATTTGTTGCGTGCTTTGCCTCACAGGCTCAAAAAAAAAGCAACAGTCTAGCCATCGCAGAACACGCGGCCGTTGCGCTGCGATAATGAAATGGATGAAGTTGAATGTGGAGTGTTACTCGGGCCGGAAGGCGGACGAACGACCGGTTCGATTTGGCTCGAGGGAAGGCCGTACTTCGTCAAAGCAGTGCTGGATCTGTGGTACAACCCAGAGGGCATCTTTTATAAGGTTCGAGCCGACGACGGGAATCTCTACATCCTTCGACAACAGACATCAACGCCTGATGGGGCGTGGGATTTAATTTCGTTCCGCCAGACAGGATAAGAGCGGTGAGGCATGGGGAAATCAGCGGTACCGCGCAATCCAGACCTGCCGTCCATAGAACGCGAGGTTCAGTGCGCAGATGATTACCCCTGCAACCGTCAACAACGTTGAAGAAATACCCGGGTAGACCAGCTTGTCCAGGTAATGGAGCAGGAACCCACCGTTGTACGGCTGGACGCCAGCTGTGGCTTCGAGCCAATTCTCTAGCAGGGTTAAAGGACACGGCCAAAGAAGCAGTTCCGTAAGCATCCCCCAGACAAGAGAAACGATATGCAGCCAACGGAGAATCGGGCGCGAGCGCGTCAGCAGAGTACCGAAGATAACCCACAAAATGAACAGCGCATGCAGAAAGAGCACCGAAATCGCAAGAGCAGAGAAGAAATGATTCACACCCATTCTGGCACCGCGGAATAATATTGTTTGCGAGTTGATGTTACAAAAAATTATCCACGTCGACATGGATGCGTTTTATGCGTCGGTCGAGCAGCGCGATGATCCGCAACTGCGGGGCAAGCCCGTGATCGTCGCCTGGCGGGGCAATCGCTCTGTCGTCTGCGCTGCTTCGTACGAGGCCCGGAGTTTCGACATCCGCTCGGCCATGCCAGCAATGCGCGCCGAACGCCTATGTCCAGAGGCGATCTTCATTGCACCGGATTTCACTAGATATCGGGCGGTTTCGCGAAGCGTACGGGAGATCTTCCAGCGTCACACAGACCTGATAGAGCCACTGTCGCTCGATGAGGCTTATCTCGATGTTACCGAGAATAAGACGGGCTTGCCGACCGCCACGCTTGTGGCACGCACGATCCGTGAGCAAATCCGTCAGGAGCTGAATCTGACCGCCTCTGCAGGCGTAGCGCCAAACAAGTTCTTAGCAAAACTCGCCTCTGACTGGCGGAAGCCAGACGGACTCTTCGTTATCCAGCCCGAAGAGATTGATGCGTTTCTGCTGCCGCTCCCCGTCGGACGCCTGCCTGGGGTCGGGAAAGTTACGGGAGAGAAGCTGGCAAAACTTGGAATACAGACTGTCAGAGAGTTGCGAAGTTTGGATGTGCCCACACTGGAACATCAATTTGGCCGCTACGGTTTGCGTCTACACGAGCTCGCGCGCGGTATCGACGATAGCGAAGTCGTCCCGGATCGCCCCACGAAATCAATATCCGTTGAGGACACATTTGAACACGATGTCTTATTGGCGGATACCGAGCCGATGATCCGGCGCCTGGCAGAAAAGGTCTGGTCTGCTTCGCGCAAAGAATCACGGGTGGCACGTACCGTGGTTCTCAAACTAAAGACCGGCGAGTTCAAGATCCTCACTCGCAGCCATACGCCGGGATCTCCTCCGTCCTCGTGCGAAGAATTGACGGGCATCGTCCTCAAGCTGCGAGAACGAATCGACCTTGGTCCACAACAACGCTATCGGCTCGTGGGCGTGGGTTTGAGCAACTTTCGAGAAAACGAACAGGCTGCCGCACAGCCAATTCTGTTTGAGTGAGGGTTCAACGCACAAGACACTTCTGACCGGCGTTACAGTTCCGAGTTGGCTAGGGTTCGGCAACATTGACGGAAGTTAAAGACGGGACTACCTGCGAGGACGACTTTCCAGCCAGTACAGACTCAGAACCTTGTCATCGGCATTCCGCAACCAGGTCGCAATTTCTCTCGCCTGAAAAGGCCGATCTCCAGGACCCAGGTCGCGATTGAGCAGCTCTGTGATTTCTTCAACAGTGCTGGGCTTTTTGATCTTGTTCAACGCTCGAAGAACGTGCTCGTCGAGGCGGCGCTTCGCATGTGGAACCTGACGCATTTGGGGTTCTCGGGTTTGATGGTGGATTTGTTGAGAGGTGCTCATTTTGTGTTCGATCTGCTGTCAGGAACAGCAGGTCACGACGAACCGGTTGGCACGAGTTGGAGAATCAATCTGCGAATTGCCTCAGGCTCGTGTTTTCCGGCAGCACCAGCCAAAACATACGACCGTTCAAATCCGTTGGGTCCCTCAATTCGCATCTCCCAATTTTCGCTCGCGCGCGATCCGGCGATCGACACGCGCCACTCTCCTGGTTTGTCACTCAGTGCGTGCTCAAGACCAGCAACAATTTCCCTACACAGCTAAGCATCACCGAGATTCTGCGGCTCAATCGTCAATCCCATCGTACTGCAATTTTATTGAAGTGCCTGCTGCCCTTGTGCTGGTGCAAACCGGTCAAAGCGGCGCCGGATCGGGCGGTCAAGCTGGCCGTCGAACCGCTTATCCACAATACCTGCTTGAAAATCTGGGAGCGCGACAAGTGCGATGTCAGGGCGGGCACACGCATGGTGTCCCCGACGAAAGCTAAAACTGACGAGACAGACAACCCGCCTCTGAAAATAGGAAAGGCTGCGACATTGGTTATGCTCCAGCCATCAGCTCCTGCGAGAGAGCTAACGGCGTGGATATATGCACCATCGCAGCCCTTGGTGTAATCACCGCTTTCGCAGTTCCAAACCCCAACTGCTCCTCGCAGAATCAGTCGGTTTTTTCGGGTCTGGTTGCCCTTCAGGTCGCCCTGGCGAGCAGATCACTCAGCTTACTTCGGACTAGCAAGTTTTATTTGGCTAATCCTTTCAACCGTCGACGTGAGACAAGCTAAACAGTTGCTTCACTGATGTCAACGCATTTATCCGCGTAATCACGAAATATCTGTGAATCAAATTGTGGAAAACGCGGCCATGAGCCACTACAAGGTTTCCGGCAACGAAATTCGCCTCCTCAGAGCTCTCTCTCTCCGGATGCCAGAACGCTCTAACCCCTGAAGCGGCAGACCTTCCGCTCTCCAATTTTCTGTTCAACCACTCCGCAGTGTCAGCGAGGCATTCCAGGAGAACTGCCATGAGACTCCGTCCAAACGAATTTCCGGGAACTCATTCCCAAACCGAGGCTGATAAGACGTGGAGTGCAG
>WNGO01007817.1_pt1 | contig 11205 bp, 8 predicted proteins | sample 5400511 | NCBI WGS metagenome assembly WNGO01 (sample SAMN13153380, study PRJNA577476) | soil metagenome | isolation source: 20 cm soil or saprolite under Garry oak tree replicate 2 | place: USA:California | collected 2016-06-15
CAAACCGACTGGCTTGCTGCCGGTAAATTTCCGCTCACGCTGACGTCCAAAGCGACCGAAGTCGAAGAGGCGAAGAATCAAGGTTTGCCCGTGGATGTCCTGGATGCCCATGCGTTTAAGAAGGACGGCGTCGGTCTCGAAGCTGGCGGCACGATGCTGGCCTTGATGAACAAGGCGCCGCATCCGAATGCCGCCAAGGTGCTGATCAACTGGTTTCTCTCCCGCGAGGGGCAAATGGCGACACAAAAAACCGGCGTCAACGAGCCGGGACAAAATTCGCTGCGCGAAGATATTCCCAAAGAGCATTTGCCCACTTCGTTGCAACGGCAAAAGGGCGTTAAGTATGTGCGTCTTTGGGGAGCGGAAGTGTGGGACCGGGAATCGGTCACTAAGTTCGTCAACGATTTGGTGAAATAAAATCAGGTTCGTTCGGGTTTCCTGTGAAAGAATATTCACCGCAAAGGCACGGAGTTCGCCGAGGGTTTGTTCAAAATGATATCCCTATACGAACTTCTCTGCGACCTTAGCGTATCCGCGGTGTAATCTCCGAGTCCTGCTTGGATATGAACTGGAATAGCGCTGACGCGGTTACCCACATGGAAGCCTGAGGACCCTAAAATCAGAGCAGGAGATATACTCACATGATTAAACCGAGCGAGCTTACCTGGGATCAGATCGTTCGAGTCGGGCCAGGGACGCCGGGTGGCGACTATCTGCGTTGCTTTTGGTGGCCGGTGGCGCTGGCCGACGAAGTCAAAGATGTACCGGTGCCGGTGCTCGCATCGCCGGGCGTCGCTCGAATACGGCATTATTCAAACCGAGGGGATTCGCTGTGCCTACCACGGCTGGTGCTACGACCGGCGCGGCCGGGTCGTCGACCGTCCCGCCGAGCCGATCAAGACCGCGCCCAACATTCAGCATCCGTGGTACACGACAAAAGAATTAGGCGGGTTCGTCTTCGCTTACATGGGAAGGGATAAAGAGAGCCCCCCGCCGCTGCCGCGATACGACGTTCTGGTTCAGGACGGCTATCGGGTCGTCGAGCGAGGAGACAGCGATACGGGCAAAGCCTATAACTGCAATTGGCTCCAGGGAGTGGAGAATACAACGGATACGACGCACCTGACTTATCTGCACAGAATTTACGACAAATGTCCCAGCTTCAAAGCGGTCGAAGGCGATTACGGCGTTAAATTGTATATTCTCGAGCCGCGCGCGAAAGCCAATCATGTCGCGTTGAGAAAAAGATGCACGGTGCTGCCGACCATTAACCGCAAGTCGCGCGAGCTGCGTCCGAAAAATCCCGGGGAACCTCACGTGACGCTTCAGCAGGCGATCTGGATCGTGCCGATCGACGATACGCACTGCGAGGAGATGCGGCTCACGGTTTATCCTGAAAAACCCAAGGAGCGCAGATATCACGGCGCCTTCGTGGATCATGCCAAGGAGCGGGAGAGAAAACCGTATGACCGGCGCTTTTACGGCGAGATCAAGGGCATCGTTCCTTTGGAGGACAAGGCGATGGTAGAAAGCCAAGGACCGATCGTTGATCGTTCGCTGGAACATCCCGGCTACGGCGACAGGGCGATTCTGCTCTTGCGAAAAATGATTCGCGACGGCATCGCGGAGGTCGCCAATGGCGGCGCGCCGAGAGGCGTGCTGAAGGAAGATCTACCGGTTGTCGATCTCGACATCGGTGTCGAACAATATGCCGTAGGTCAAGTTCCAGCGCCGGCGCAGGAACTGATCGCCGAGCTGCAGCAGCAGGCGGAGCAGATATGAAAACCGACAACGAGCACGTTGGTTTTATCGGACTCGGCAACATGGGTGGAGCCATCGCTTTGCGCCTATTGCGCGCCGGCTATCCGATGACCGTGCTGGATCTCGACGACGAAAAAATGAACCCGCTGATCCAAGCGGGTGCCGGCACGGCGGCAACGCCGAAAGAAGTCGCCGAGCGATCGACGATCGTTCTGGCGTCGCTGCAGCCGAAGGATGTGGAAAAAGTTGCCTGCGGTGAGAACGGTATCGCCGAAGCGAACAATGAAAAGTTGGCCTTCGTCGATCTGAGCAGCACGGCGCCGGAGCTAGCCATCAAAGTCTCCGACTCTTTGCGCGAGCGCGGCATCGAGATGGTCGACGCGCCGCTTAGCGGCGCGGATATCGGCGCCACCAACGGCAACCTGACCATTTTCGTCGGTGGCAGCTATGAGGCGTATCAACGTTGTCTGCCTGTGCTGCAACACGTCGGGCGCACCGTCACATACTTGGGCAAAAACGGCAACGGCCAGATCGGCAAACGCATCAATCAGGTGATGCAAGCTTTGTCAGAGCTGGCAATTTACGAAGGGTTGTTGCTGGCAAAAAAATCCGGCCTCGACTTGAAGATGTTTGCGCGCGCGGCTGCCGGTGGCTGCGCACAGTCATGGCGCTTGGATGAGCTGGTCGACAATGTCTTCAACAAGGGCGACAAGACTTATAAACTTGGTATGCGACCGGGCCGTACAGGTCATGCGCTCAAAATGGCCGAGAAGCTGGGACTAAATCTCGCGGGAGCGAAGGCGGCCGATCAAATTTTCTCGCGCCACGGTTGGCAATTGGAAATCGATTTTGACAGAGATGACATTCCCGATCCGGCGTAGGCTAATTTATTCAGAGCAAATGTTTTACCCTCCGAATTTGCTTGCCGCGCTGCTGTTGTTCTCAACATTGGCGATCCCTGCTGCTGTTGCGTCAGAGGTTAAAGCGTCATGGCAGACGGAGTGGGACAAGACGGTCAAGGCGGCGGAGCAAGAAGGACAAGTTGTTCTCTATAGCCTTTCCGAAATCGGCGATGCGATCGCCAACACCGGTTTTCAGAAAAAATTCCCCAAGATCAAGATTTCGGTCGTGGCCGCGCGCGGCGGCGAGCATGTGTCTCGCGTGATGGCCGAGCGTAGAGCGGGAAAATTTCTCGCCGATATCGGCAACCTCGGCAACACTTCGCCGTATACGCTCTATCAGAGCAAGGCGCTAGAGCCGATCGCTTCGGCGTTTATCCTGCCCGAGGTCAAGGATGAGTCGAAGTGGTGGCAGGGGAAACAGCAGTTCATCGATCCCGAGGGAAAGTTCATCCTCGTCTACGTCGGCGCGCCGCTTTTCCTTGTCGGCTACAACACCAAGCTCGTCGATTCCAGCGGATTCAAGTCCTACTGGGATCTTCTCGATCCTAAGTGGAAAGGCAAGATCGTCATGTTCGATCCCAAAGCCGGTGGCTTTGCGGCGACCCGCGACCGCTTTTTTTATCACAACCCGGAGTTGGGGCCGGTGTTTCTGCGCAGGTTGTTCAGCGAAATGGCGCCGACATTGTATGCTCGTTTTCCGCAAGGCGAGGACTGGCTCGCCGCGGGCAAATATTCTATTTGCCTGTGCCGCCACCAGTCGTTGAGCGAGGCGAAGGCGCAAGGACTTTCCGTCGATCAGATCGACCCGTCGTCGTTTAAGGAAGGCGTCGGCGTCGAGACGCGCGCGAAGACTTTGGTGCTGATGAATCAAGCACCGCATCCCAACGCCGCCAAAGTATTTCTCAACTGGTTTCTTTCGCGCGAGGGGCAAAGTAATTTTCAGAAGACTTCGGCGAAGTTTATTGATGCCGGGGCCGAGGGCTCGCTCAGAATGGATATTCCCAAGAACGATATCCCGCCGCGCAACCGGTTAAATCCTGGAGTGAAATACCTGCCGCAGTGGAACCCCGATTACTTTGACATGAAGCCGATTGCCAAGCTAATCAGCGAAGCACAGGCTGAGGCGGGGAAGAAATGAAGCAAAGATGTTTAACCGCAGAGAACATAAAGGGCGCAAAAGAGAACTGGCTGCGTTGATTCGCGTAGATCAATGGAGAAATAACTTATGCTGAGCCGTGAAGAAAACGAGCTGCTGACTAAAGTCGGGCGTGGCACGCCGATGGGCGATCTGCTGCGGCGCTACTGGTATCCAATCGCCGCATGCTCCGAATTAGTCGAGAAACCCACGAAGGCTGTGCGAGTGCTCGGCGAAGACTTAGTGCTCTATCGCGACAAGCAGGGGCGGCTGGGTCTGATCGCCTCGCGGTGCGCGCACCGGCGCATGTCGCTGGTTTTGGGCATTCCTGAAAAGGACGGTTTGCGCTGTCCGTACCATGGCTGGCTGTATGACCGAAGCGGAAAATGTCTCGAACAACCTTACGAGCAGGCCGAAGACCCTGACAGCACATTCAAAGATCGCATCCGCATGCCGGCATATCCGGTAGAAGAACTCGGCGGGCTGATTTTCGCTTACCTCGGTCCACAGCCCGCGCCGCTGTTGCCGCGCTGGGAATTGTTCGTGCGCGACGGCGTGTTGCGCGATATTGGCGCGGCCGTGATCCCGGTGCACGTTGAATGGCTCCATCAGCATTTTTTCAATTACGTGCAAGAACGCCTGGGACGCACGGATTTTAAAGGCGAGCCGGTGCGCCATAAGAAGATCAACTTCAGAGAGTTCGAGCATGGCATCATCAAGACGCGGATACTCGAGGGCGAGAGCGAAGACAACGAAGACTGGCAGGTGGGACATCCGGTGCTGTTTCCGAATATTCTGTTGAGCGGCAGCACGAGCCGGCCGACGTTTCAGATCCGCGTGCCGGTTGATGACACGCACACTCTGCACTTGTGGTACACCTGCTATCCGCGCGGTGACAACAAAGGGCCGCAGGAGGTGATTCCGTTCTACAACGTGCCTGTCCCGGGTCTCGACACCACCGGCGAACCGCAGTGGTCGTTGCTCGACAACAACAGCGGCGAAGACATGATCGCGTGGATTACTCAGGGCGGAGTCGCGGATCGGACGCAAGAAGCGCTTGGCCTTTCGGACAAAGGTATCATTCTTTACCGTCGGCAGCTCAAGGAGCAATTGGAAAAAGTTCAGGCCGGACAGGACCCGATCAATGTGTTCCGCGATCCGGCGAAGAATGTGTATATCAAGCTCCGGCTCGAAGACAGCAAACTCAACAGCGGCAGTTTTCGCGCGGGGCCGCGCCGACAAGGGGGCGCGACGAAGTACAGCCCGATCTTAAATAGTGAAGAAAAATAATCCGTTCCAAACGTTCCAGTCGTTCAAATCGTTCAATCCCCCTCCTTCATCCCCCGCGTCGCGGGGGAGAAAAGAGGTGGGGCTGGAACATCTGGAACTTTTGGAACGGCTGGAACGATATCTTAGGAATCGATCATGTCTATCAAAATCAGCCTCGCGGGTCTCGGGACGGCGGATACATCTTTACGCAAGCGGTGCCGCGCCAAGCGATCGGCGGGTATGGCGCTCTACACTTGAACTTCCCGTTGCTACACGTTAAGACACGCGCTGGCTTGCAAAGGGACTCGATATGGCAAAAACCGAGACGCTAAGCTCAGCACCGGTTATTCGTTCTTGGCTGCCTCCGCTCAACGGCGGCACCGCGCTCATGACCGCGCTGATTGGCGTCATGGGATTTATCGTTCTCTATCCCTTGGTTTTGATTCTGATCAACAGCTTTAACACAGCTACGATTGCCGAGCCGCCGATGTACGGATTGAAAGCTTGGCGCGACGCGTTCAGCGAGTACGGAATCTGGCGGTCGCTAGGGAATAGCGTGAAAATCGGCATCGTGCTGCAAGTGATCGCCTTGCCGTTGGGCATTTTCGTTTCCTGGTTACTTGCCCGCACCAATATTCTTTTCGCCAACGTCTTTGAGTTCGGCTTCTGGATCTCGTTTTTTCTGCCCAATTTAGCGACCACATTCGGCTGGATGCTGATGCTCGATCCGAGCACGGGATTAATCAATGCTTGGCTGCGCCAAATGCCTTTTTTTAGCGGGCTCAATTTCGACATCTATTCCTTTTCCGGAATTATTTGGGTTCATCTAGTTTCCACCGGCCTGTCGACCAAAGTGATGCTCATGACGCCGGCGTTTCGTCGCATGGACGCATCGATGGAAGAGGCGAGCCGGATGTCCGGTGCGAGCGCGTTGACGACCCTGTGGCGGATCACGGTGCCGGCCATGACGCCGGTCATCGTCGTCGTCTTCCTGCTGAGCGTGATCCGCATCTTCAGCAGCTTTGAGATCGAGCTGTTGCTCGGCGTGCCGTGGAGCTTCTACGTGTACTCGACGAAGATCGTCGACTTGGCGCGGCAGGAACCGCCGCTGGTGAACCAAGCGGCGGCGTTGGGAAGCATCATCCTGGTTTTTCTCGCGGCCTTTATTCCGCTCCAACGGAAACTGATCAGCCGCCGGCAATTCACGACCGTGACCGGGCAGTTTAAACCGAAAGTCATCGATCTCGGTGTCTGGCGCTATCCGGCGACGGCGTTTGTTGGGTTGGTCATTTTTATCTTGGACGTGGTGCCGCTCCTAAGTGTCCTGGGCGGGAGCTTCATGACGCGCTTCGGCTTTTTCAATTTGCCAAAGACATGGACGTTGGAATACTGGAAAATGGCGCTGAACGATCCGCGGATTCTCCAGGGTTTGCACAACACGCTGATTGTCGCGGTCAGTGCCGGTCTCGTCGGTGCGGTGCTATTCTCTCTGATTGCATACGTTTTGGTGCGAACGAAACTCCCTGGCCGCGCGGCTCTCGATTCGATCTGCTGGCTACCGTCGGCGATCCCAGGCGTGTTGTCTGGGCTTGGTTTATTATGGATGTTTCTCGGCACGCCGTTCTTTCGCCCGTTCTATGGCACCCTCGTGCTTCTCGTGATCGCGCAAATGCTCGGCGGCGTCACGCTCTCGACGCAGATTCTCAAAGCGAATTTTCTCCAGCTCGGCAAAGAGCTGGAGGAATCGTCGCGCATGTCGGGCGCGGGCTTTTGGCGCACCTATTGGCGTATCGTGTTTCCACTGATGGCGCAGACGATGGTGATGGTGAGTGTCATCAAGTTCATGTTCGCCGCGCAGCATAATTCGGCGATCATTCTCCTGGCGACTTCGGAAACGAGAACCTTGTCGCTGCTTGCCCTTGATCAGGTGGCGGCGGGTTACCGCGAAGTCGCCAGCATCACGATCATTATGGTTACCGTGCTCACCCTCGGCTTGGCGATCGTCGCGCGATCGTTTGGCCTCAAGGTCGGCATCCGGGCGGAGTGACTATAAAAAGGAGAAAAACAGAAGGGAACGGCCGAGGATCGAGGATGGATGATAGAAGATCGCCAAGTCCGAAATTCAATCTTCCATTCTCTATCCTCCATCCTCGTTTTCAATGATAGCAAGGATAGATCACGTGAGTATTCTACGCATTCAAAATCTCTACAAAACTTTCGACCGAGTGGTTGCGGTTAATCGCATCAATCTTGACATCGCCGAAGGCGAATTCTTCACGCTGCTCGGCTCCAGTGGTTGCGGCAAAACGACGACGCTGCGCATGATTGGCGGACTGGAAAAACCAGACGGCGGGGCGATTTATCTTGCCGACCGTTGCTTGGTTTCCGACGCGCAAAAGCTATTCGTCAAGCCGGAAAAGCGCGACATGGGCATGGTTTTTCAATCCTACGCGCTTTGGCCGCACATGACCGTTTTTGAAAATGTTTCCTATCCGTTAAAACTTCGCGGCATCAAGGGCGCACAGGCCGAAAAGAAAGTTGCCGAAGTATTGGCGCTCGTCGGCCTTGCCGGTTTAGAAGAGCGACAGGCTCCGGCGCTGAGCGGCGGTCAGCAACAGCGCGTCGCGCTCGCTCGCGCCTTGGTGTTTTCGCCGAAAGTTTTGTTGCTCGACGAACCTCTGAGTAACCTGGACGCGCAGCTGCGCGAGGAAATGCGCCGGGAGTTGAAAGCTTTGCAACAAAGGGTTCACGTCACGGTGATCTTCGTCACGCACGATCAAGTGGAAGCGCTCAGCTTGTCGGATCGCATCGCAATTATGAAATTCGGCCAGCTCGAACAAGTCGGCACTCCGGAAGAAGTCTACTATCATCCCGCGACGCCGTTCGTGCGCGATTTCCTGGGCAAGACGTTTCTTTTGCCGGGAAAAGTGGCGGCTGTTTCCGAGGAGCAAGTCGAGGTCCACGTTCAGGGAGTCGGCGCTTCGGCGCTGATGCTGCAACGTAACAAAGTTATCTCATCGTCCAACGGCTTTCCAACCGTCGGGCAATCGGCGACGGTGGCGATCCGGCCGGAGAAAATCGCGCTTGCGCACAAGGCAGGCGCGATGCAGGACAACGTCGTCGAGGGAACTCTGCGGTCGGTTCAATTTCTCGGAGACCGCTACGAGTATACCGTGACGCTCGGAGAGGAAACCCGCGTCATCGTCTCGCCCGAGGCGCAGCAACTCAAGCATGGCGGCAAAGTCTTTCTGCAACTGGAAGCAGATGGAATGACGCTATGGCCGCGCGAAAGATAATTCGAGCCCTTCGACGATCAAAAGGTTCAAACGTTCAGTCGTGTACGGAACAACTGAAATGTCTGAATTCCGATCTCGGTTAGATCGAAGTGCAGCATTAAGGGTATCGGCCACGTTCTCCCGCCTCGCAATTCTTGCCTTCGTTTTCATTTTGATCGAATTATCTACCCAGTCAACGACGCTTGCGGCGGAAGCGAAGACGAGTGGCGGGGCAGAGTGGCTCCAAACCGTCGCATCGGCCAAAAAAGAAGGCAAAGTCGGCGTTTTTCTCTATCAGCGGGAAAATATAGAAGCGGCGGTTAAGGTCTTCGAGAAAAAGTTTCCCGAGATTCAAGTCGTCACCGCGAGCACGTCGGCGGCGGAGACCGGACCGCGCCTGATGGCGGAACGGCGCGCCGGGAAATTTCTCTGGGATGTCTGTCTCTGCGGGCCGACGACGCCGTTTACGGTGCTCTACCCGGCGAAAGCTCTGGATCCAATCAAGCCGACGTTGCTGTTGCCGGAGGTGACGGACGTGACGAAATGGTGGGAAGGCAAACACCAATATATGGATGCGGAGGGGAGTCACATTTTCGTTTTCATCGGCAGCGTCGATATGCCAAATCTTTTCTACAACAAGAGCCTGGTAGACCCCAATGAATTCAAGTCCTACTGGGACGTCATTAAAACAAAGTGGCGCGGCAAAATCGTCGCCGTCGACCCGCGCCAGCCCGGCCGGCCACGCGTCGGCACGCGCATTCTCTACAATCTTCCCGATCTCGGCGACAAATTTTTAACCCGTCTATTCGCGGAGATGGATGTGGCCTTGAGTCGCGACGACCGCCAAGCGCTGGATTGGCTCGCGGTGGGAAAATATGCGTTGTGTTTATTTTGCGGCAATATCGAAGCGGCGCGGGCACAGGGCTTGCCGGTTGAAGAATTTGAAACTTATCGCTGGAAAGAAATCCCGGCGATCTCCTCCGGGAGCAACGGCTCGATCGCGCTGATGAATCAGGCGCCACATCCCAATGCCGCGCGGGTGTTCATCAATTGGCTGTTATCGCGGGACGGTCAAGTCTCGTTTCAAAAGATTATGAATTCCGCCGATCTGTTGGTGGAATCGATGCGCGTCGATATCGCCAAAGATTCCATTCCCGCGCCACAGCGGCGAGTCGCGGGAATGAAGTACATCGTCATGGATACGCCGGAGCGGAGCAATCAAGAGCCGGTGAACAGGGTCTTGAAGGAGATCATCAAGAAATAGCAGAAAACGTGGTCGCAAAAATTGCATCAACCCGTAAGCTCATCAACTTCCTTTCGTCATTCTCTCGGAGACGAAATCCAGGCGTATGCTATACGCCCCTACCTAAATTCCTGGATTCCGGGTCGCCCCCGGCCTTCGCCGGGGTTGCCCGGAATGACGGAATGAGAAAGTCGAGCGACGATTAGTGATCGCAACGATTACAAATAGGTTGCTGACTAGGTTCTATGTTTTGACCGTTTTCCTCCTCGCTTTTAGCCAAACCCTTCATGCCGCGGCCGCATGGGAAACGGAGTGGGAGCGCACGGTCAAGGCCGCGGAGCAGGAAGGTGAAGTTTCCTATTACACGGTCGGCGATTTTAATTTTTTAAGCGAATTCGCAAAGAAATTTCCGCGGATCAAAGTCAAAGTCGTCCAGGGCAGGGGCAACGAACTGCTCGTGCGCATCATGACCGAACGACGCGCCGGAAAATATCTCGCCGACGTCGCGCGCATCGGCAACACCTCGCCTTATTCGTTGTATCAAGCCAAAGCGCTGCAACCCGTCGCTGCCGCGTTCATTTTGCCCGAGGTCAAAGACGAGTCGAAGTGGTGGTCGGGAAAACATCAATACATCGATACGGAGAGCAAGTATATCTTCGTCCCGGTGGGTACCGTCTCCGTAAACATGGTTGCTCACAATAGCGAGCTGGTGTCGCAAGCGGAATTGAATTCGTTCTGGGATCTCTTGAATGAAAAATGGCGCGGCAAAATCGTCGTCATGGATCCGCGCTCCGGCGGCTACGGCCGCAGCGGTGCGCGCACGGCTTATTACCATCCCCAATTGGGCGCGGAATTTTTGCGCCGCCTGTTTGCCGAACAAGTCGTCATGATCTCGCGGGATTATCGACAAGCCATCGATTGGGTGGCGCAGAAGCGTTTTTCGATCCTACTGTTCGGCAACGGCGACGATATATTGCAAGCGAAAGCGCAAGGCTTGCCGATCAATGTCTTCGATACGGGCGCATGGAAGGAGGGCGGCGCGTTGGAACCGGGCGCCTTCACCTTGGTTTGGCTCGATAGGTCGCCGCATCCCAACGCTTCGAGGGTTTTTATCAATTGGCTGCTTTCGCGCGAAGGACAGACAGCGGTCCAGCGTGACGGCCAGGTCAATGACTCGCTTCGCTTGGATATTTCCAAGAGCGATTTGCGTCCGATGGCCCGACGCAAAGAAGGCGCGAAGTATATGGTGACATGGAAGGCGGAGTGGATGGATGCTGAGCCCATGCAAAAAGTAGTGAACCAAGCTCTGGCAAAGAGTGCCAAGAAGCCATAAATTGTCGTCCTAGGCGAGATCCGAGAGAGGGAGTAGAGCATGATCAGCAAAGAAGATAACGAACGCCTCACGCAGGTCAAAGCGGGCACGCCGGTGGGAGATCTGTTGCGCCGCTATTGGTATCCGATCGCCGCGGTCTCGGAGCTGACGCGCCATCCGACGAAGTTCGTCAAAGTTCTCGGCGAAGAGTTGGTGTTATTTAAAGACACGCAAGGGAAGCTGGGTCTGATCGATGCCCACTGCCCACATCGCCGGGCGAATTTGGCTTACGGGATGGCCGAAGAGGA
>WNGO01003121.1_pt1 | contig 11201 bp, 11 predicted proteins | sample 5400511 | NCBI WGS metagenome assembly WNGO01 (sample SAMN13153380, study PRJNA577476) | soil metagenome | isolation source: 20 cm soil or saprolite under Garry oak tree replicate 2 | place: USA:California | collected 2016-06-15
ATGTCCGGGACGTGGGTGACGAAGTCGAGCACCCAGTGGCTCACCACCAATAGTCCGACGACGATCGCGCCGCGGCCGTAGCCGGTGCGTGCGCGATACAGCAGCGCATAGAGCGCGCCCCAGCCGATCAGCGCGAGCAGGCTGTGCGAGATGGGGTACGCGTCAAACGTGAGGGTCAGGAACGGATTGGTCGCGCCGGATGGGCTGACCCGCTCCCACCCCAGTAGCAGGAAAACGGGCCAGAGCAGGTCGGCGAGCGTCGGCGCGACGAACAGCGTGCCGAGCGACGTCCTGGGAGCGAAGCGCTTGGCGGCGAGACCCAGCGCATAGTGGCCAATGAACATCGACGAATCTCCCTCGGCTGACCCCGGGCCGGCGGCCCGGGGTCACGGCTATTTGCCGAGCCGCAGCAGGCCGTACTCCTTCTTGCCCTTGCGCAGCAGCAGGTTTCTCCCCGCGAGCCAGTCGGCGCTCTCGATGCTGCGGGCGACGTCCTTCACGCGTTGCTGGTTGACGTAGATCCCGCCTTGCTCGATCGCGCGCCGCGCCTCGCTCTTCGACGTGGCGAGCCGCGCCTGGATCACGGCGTCGACCAGCGTCAGGCCGTCCCGCCCCGGAACGGTGGCGGTCGGCACTTCCTGCGCCAGCACGTCGAACACCGCGTCGTCCGCGGCGTGCGGATCGAACGCGCCGAACAACACCTCGGATGCTCGGATCACCTTCGCGGCCGCGTCCGGGCCGTGGACCCGCTCCGTGACGTCGCGGGCGAGGGCGCGCTGCGCCTCGCGCGCCGCCGGGTTCGCCTTGAGCTGGGCGAGCAGCGCGTCGATCTCGGCGCGTGGCAGGAACGTGAAGAGCTTGAGGTAGCGCTCCACATCGCGGTCGTCCACGTTCACCCAGTACTGGTAGAACTTGTACGGCGACGTGAGGGCGGGATCGAGCCAGAGCGCCCCGGCCTGCGACTTCCCGAACTTCGCCCCGGAAGCGGTCGTGACGAGGGGCGCCACCAGCCCGTGCGCCTCGCCGTCCGCCACGCGGCGGATCAGATCGATCCCCGCGGTGATGTTGCCCCACTGGTCGCTCCCGCCCACCTGGATGGTGCACCGCTCCTTGCGGAACAGGTGCAGGAAATCGTAGGCCTGCAGCAACATGTAGCTGAATTCGGTGTAGGAAATTCCCGCGTCGAGTCGGGCCTTCACGGACTCCTTTTGCATCATGACGTTGACCGTGAAGTGCTTGCCCACGTCGCGCAAGAAGTCCACCAGGCGCTGCTCGACCAGCCAGTCGGCGTTGTTGAGCACGAGCGCGCGCGTGTCTTTCGTGTCGAAGTCCAACAGCCGTGCCACCTGGTCGCGCTGGTGGTGCACGTTGTCGCGGATCTGGTCCTTGGAGAGGAGCGGCCGCTCGCTCTGTTGACCGCTCGGGTCGCCGATCATGCCCGTGCCACCGCCCATCAGCACGATCGGCTTGTGGCCGTGGAGCTGAAGGTGCCGCAGCAGGATGAGCGGCATCAGGTTCCCGACCTGCAGGCTCGGGGCGGTGGGGTCGAAGCCGGCGTACACCGTCCGTGGCCCCTCGGTCACGTGGCGCTGGAAGTGCGGCGTGGCGTCAGACACCAGCCCGCGGAACTGGAGCTCGGAGAAGAGGCCCGACATGGCGCGGAATCGTACGAGAAGCCCCAACCGCTGGCAAGCGCCGGTGACCCTCACTAGGTTGTAACGCGATGGCTTCGATCCCCGCGCCCGTTTCGTTGCCGAGCCCTGTCACCTGGTGGCAGCACCCCAAGACCCGCGCCCGGCTGATCGCGGCGGCGGTGCTCGCCGCGGCGTATGTGGTGGGGCTCGCGTACGGCTCCTGGACTCGCGTCTGCGCCGGCGAGCATTGTCCCAGCATCTCGCGCCTCATCGGGACCGGCGACAACGTGCAGATACAGACCTCCAAGGTCTTCGCGGCCGACGGGCGGCTCATCAGCGAGCTCGGCCTGGAGCGGCGTACCGTGATGCCGCTCTCCGCCATCCCGATAGCGGTGCGCCAGGCCTTCATCGCCACCGAAGACAAGCGCTTCTATGACCATCATGGCATCGATTATTGGCGCATCCTCGGCGCGATCAAGGCCAACGTCGCCTCGCTCGGCTACAGCCAGGGCTTTTCCACCATCACCATGCAGCTGGCACGCAACATCTTCCCCGACGAGATCAGCCGCGAGAAGAACCTGACCCGCAAGCTCAAGGAAGCGCGGGTGGCGGTGGAGATCGAGCGCAACTTTCCCAAGGACACGATCCTCCAGCTGTACCTCAATCAGATCGACCTGGGGGCCGGTGCCCACGGGGTGGAAGCGGCCGCGCAGGTCTACTTCGGGAAGTCAGCCCGTGACCTGAACGTCGCCGAAGCCGCCACCATCGCGGCCATCCCCAAGGCGCAGACGACGTACAACCCGCGCTTGCACCCCGATCGCTCGCTGCGGCGGCGGAACGTGGTGTTGGGCCTGATGCGGGATCAGGGATACTTGACGCCCGAGGAAGCGGAGCTGTGGAAGGCGTACCCGCTCGTGCTCACGACGAAGCGGACGAATTACGGCGACGTGGCCCCGTACTTCGTCGAAATGCTGCGCGTGCAGCTCGACGCCCGCTTCGGCCGGGACCTCTACGAGGGCGGGTTGCGCATCTATACGACGCTCGACCTCGACATGCAGGAGGCCGCCGAGCGGGCGCTGCAGTCGCAGCTCGACGCGATCGAGGCCGGGGTGTACTCGAACGGGAAGTTCCCCGGGCGGACCACCTACCGCGAATACATCGAGTCGTCCAAAGCGTCCGGTGAAGACCACGGGGTGTACACACCCTACCTCCAGGGCGCGCTCGTCGCTCTCGAGGCGAACACCGGCTACATCCGCGCTATGATCGGCGGGCGCGACTTCGACGACTCGAAGTTCAACCGCGCGATCCAGGCGCTGCGCCAGCCGGGCTCGACCTTCAAGCCGTTCGTCTATTCGGCCGCGGTGCGCGCCGGCCACCCGGTCACGGAGATCCTGGACGATTCGCCGCTCACCACGCCGGTCATCCAGCTCGACTCGACGCCCTGGCTGCCCAAGGACGACGACGACACCACGCTCGGCATGATCCCGATGCGCGAAGCGCTGTATCTGTCGCGTAACCTCGCGACGATCAAGCTGGGGATGTCGCTGGGCCAGGAGACCGTGATCGGCGAGGCGCGCCGCTACGGCATCAGCACGCCGCTGCCGCCGTTCCCGGCGATCCACATCGGGGCGCAGAGCGTCAAGCCGATGGAGATGATCGCGGCCTACACCGCCTTCGCGACCCTCGGCACCCGCGCCGAGCCCGTCGGCATCCTCCGCGTCGAAGACCGCAAGGGCAACATCCTCTGGAAGTCCGACCCGCGCCGTGAAGAGGTCATGGACCCCGAGCACGCGTGGCTGATGGTGGACATGATGAAGGACGTGATCCGCCGCGGCACGGCGTTCACCGCGGTGTGGAAGGCAGGATTCCAGATCCCCGCGGCTGGCAAGACCGGGACGACGGACGACTACACCGACGCGTGGTTCATCGGCTACACGCCCGAGCTCGTGGCCGGGATGTGGGTGGGCTACGACATCCCGCAACGCATCCTCGAGCACAACGCCGGCGGGGGTCGCATCGTGGCGCCCGCCTGGACGGCGTTCATGCGCGACGTGTACGACCGGCGGCCGCCCCCGCCCGACTGGGAGCGGCCCGACTCGCTCATCACGCGGGAAGTGGACTGGTCCAATGGCTACCTGGCGACGGCGTTCTGCCCGCAGGACGTGCGCCATTGGGACTGGTTCTATCCCGGCACCGAGCCGACGCAGTCGTGTCCCGTGCACGCGCCGTTCGGCATTGGCGTCTCTCCTTGAGAGAAGGGGCTGGGGCTGGGGGTCAGGGGCTAGGGATGCGCCCAGGGCCCCCGATCCCTGACCCCTAGCCCCTAGCCCCTAGCCCCTAGCCCCTGATGCTCCGCATCCGCGCCCGCTCGGTTCATCCCGTCACGGCGCCGCCCATCCAGGACGGCGCCGTTCTCGTTGATGAGCGCGGCCGAATCGCGGCAGTCGGACCGAGCGCCGGCGTTCCCAACCCCGAAGCCAGCGAGCGGCTCGAGTACCCTGAAGCCGTCCTCGTCCCCGGCCTTGTCAATTGCCACACCCACCTCGAGCTGACCCATCTCGCCGCGAAGAATGCCGAGCGGGAGTTCGCGTCGTGGATCCGTGCCATCCGCAGGCTCAAGGACGCCACGACCCCCGAGCAGTTCGCACGCTCGGCCGAGCTCGGCGTGCGCGACTGCTGGGCGCGCGGAGTCACTTGCGTCGCGGATACGGGCAGCAGTGGGGCCGCCCTAGAGGCGCTGTCGCGCCTCGGGGGTCGGGGAGTTGCGTATCAGGAGGTCTTCGGACCTGACCCGAGCCAGGCGGAAATGAGTCTCGCCGAGCTGGAGCGGTCGCTCGCGCGCCTCGAGCCACTCGCTACCGCGCGGGTGACACTCGGCGTTTCGCCCCACGCACCCTACACCGTGAGCGCCCCCCTGTATCGTGCCGTCGCGACCCTCGCCCGGCGCGAACGCTTCCCGGTCGCGGTCCATGTCGCCGAGTCGCTTGAAGAGACGCTGCTCGTCCGCGATGGCGCCGGCCCCTTCGCCGCTGCACTGCAAGGCCGCGGCATTGCGGTCGAGCGGCAGGATTGCTCGCCGGTCCAATACCTGGAGCGGCTAGGGATCCTGTCGCTCGATACGTTGTGCATCCACTGCGTTCAGCTGGATGCCCAGGACGTCAGGACGCTCCAGCGCACCGGGGCGGCTGTCGCTCACTGCCCGCGCTCGAACCGGGCCCACGGCCATGGCGCGTCCCCCTTTCCAGCGCTCCGCGCGGCGAGGCTCCGCATCGGTCTCGGCACCGACTCCGTGGTCAGCGTAGGGGACCTGGATCTCATAGGTGAGGCGGGGGCGGCCGGGCTGGAAGGGGAGGACGCCCTTCGGACGCTCACCTTGGAGGGGGCGCGCGCCCTTGGCCTCGAAAACGAGATCGGATCACTTCAAGTCGGCAAGCAGGCGGATTTGGCGGTCTTTCCCTTCACCGTCGCCTACCGCCCCCTCCCGTCCGCGCCCGCCCTCCTCACCGTCGTCGCCGGACGCGTGGTTCACCGATAGATTCAGGCCCCATGAAGACGCAGCGACACGCCGCGATTCTCAAGATCGTTCGCACCGGCCGGGTCGCGAGCCAGGAACAGCTGCGCGAGCTGCTCAAGGGCGAAGGGTTCGCCGTCACGCAGGCGACGTTATCGCGCGACATCCGGGACTTAGGGCTGGCCAAGGTCGCCGCCCCCGACGGCGGCTCGCACTACGCCCCGCCACCGGAAAGCGGACCCGGCATTCGCCATCACCTCGATCAGGTCCTGCCGGCGATGCTCGTATCTATGGATGGGGTGGGGCCGCTGCTCGTGGTCAAGACGCCGGCGGGGGGCGCCCAGTCGCTCGGCCTCGCGATCGATGGGGCAGGGTGGGAAGAGATCATCGGGACCATCGCCGGGGACGACGCGATCCTCGTCATCACGCGGAGCGAGCGCGCCCGGCGAGCCGTACAGAGCCGGCTCAAGGAGCTCGCCGGCCTCCCCGAGTGAACCCCCGACCCCCGACCCCTGGCCCCTGCCCGCTGCAGGCACGGGCTTTGCGCCCAACCTTCCCTGAACCCCGGGCGTATCGTAGCATTGACGCCCCATCCCCCCGAAACCTGACCATGAGGAGGAGCACGTGAACCAGCTGACGGCAATGAGCCTGCTCGGGGTGTGCCTGGCAGGCGCGTGGTTGGCGGCGCCAGACGCGGCCGCTGCCCAGCAGGCCGGCTCGGCCGGCGGCGCTGCCGCGCTCAACACGCTCACACCGGAGGAGCGCGCGGCGGGCTGGCGCCTGTTGTTCGACGGTAAGACCACGGCAGGTTGGCGCGGCTGGAAAATGGATTCGATGCCGTCCGGGTGGCAGGTGGTGGACGGCACGCTCAAGCGCGTCAAGCCGGCGGCGGACATCGTCACCAAGGAGAAGTTCAAGAACTTCGAGCTGTCGCTCGAGTGGAACATCGCGAAGAACGGCAACAGCGGGATTTTCTACCGCGCGAGCGAGGATCCGGACGACAACGCGATCTACTGGAGCGCTCCCGAGATGCAGGTGCTGGACGACGCCGGGCACCCGGACGGCCAGTCGCGCCTGACGGCGGCCGGCGCCGACTACGGCCTGTATCCGTCACCCCCCGGGGTCGTGAAGCCCGCGGGCCAGTGGAACCAGGTGCGCCTCGTGGTGAACGGCAACCATGTCGAGCACTGGCTCAATGGCGTGAAGGTCGTCACCTACGAGCTGGGCAGCCCGGATTGGGAGGCCAAAGTGAAGGCGAGCAAGTTCGCCTCGCACCCGCGCTACGGCCGCAATGCCGAGGGCTACATCGGCTTGCAGGAGCACGAGTACCCGGTGTCGGTCCGCAACATCAAGATCCGGGTGCTGCCGTGACCGTGCGCGCCCGGCTGTCGGCGATGATGTTCCTGCAGTTCTTCATCTGGGGCGCCTGGTACACGACGATCGCCGTGTACATGACGCATCATGGCATGGAGACGCTGACGCACTGGCCCTATACGGTGAACCCGATTGCAGCCATCGTCGCGCCGTTCTTTCTCGGCCTCGTCGCGGATCGCTACTTCGCGACGGAACGGGTGCTGGGCGTGCTCCACCTGCTGGGCGGCGTGGTGATGTTCGCCGTGCCCGGGGCCACCGGCGCGCCCACGGTGTTCATTCTGCTCCTGCTGTTCTACAACCTGTGCTACATGCCCACCCTCGGCCTCGCCAACAGCCTGGCGTTCCACCACATCCAGTCACAGGAGAAGCAGTTTCCCCTGATTCGGGTGTTCGGCACCATCGGCTGGATCGTCGCCGGGCTGTTCATCAGCCTGGTGCTGGGCGGCCTGGTGGCGGGCGTGCCCGAACAGACGGCGCTGCCCATCTACACCACCGCCGCGGCCAGTGTGGTGCTCGGCCTGTACAGCTTCACGCTCCCCCACACGCCTCCTCCGGGTGTGGGACAGCGGGTTTCACTGCGCAGCATCCTCGGGCTCGACGCGCTCGCGCAGCTGGGCGACCGCGCCTTCTACGTCTTCATTGCCGCCTCGCTGCTGTTGTGCATCCCGCTGGCGGCCTATTACAACTTCACCCAGATCTTCCTGGGCGATGTGGGCGTCACCAAGATCGCGGCGACGCAGTCGCTCGGTCAGATGTCCGAGGTGATCTTCATGCTGCTCATGCCGGTCATGTTCGTGCGGCTCGGTGTGAAGCGGATGCTGATGGTGGGGATGGCCGCCTGGGTGGTCCGGTACGCTTTGTTCGCCCTCGCCGCGCCCGCCGCGGTCTTCTGGCTCATCGCCATCGGGATCTTGTTGCACGGCGTCTGCTACGATTTCTTCTTCGTGACCGGCCAGATCTACGTGGACAAGCGATCGACGCCGGCGGTGCGGGGCCAGGCGCAGGGATTCTTGGTGCTGGTCACCTACGGCATCGGCATGCTGATCGGCGCGCAGGTGGCCGGCAATGTGTACAACCGGTTCTTGGGCGGCGCGGCCAGCCTGACCCTGGGGCGGTGGCCGAGCTTCTGGGTGCTGCCGGCTGGGTTCGCCGCGGTCGTTCTAGTCCTGTTCGCAGCCCTGTTTCGCCCGGGGGGCGCGCGCGCGCCCGCGCCCGTGGCGGCCGACTGAGGAGGGTCGCAATCATGTCACGCAAACGCATCTCGAGACGGAAATTCGTCGGCGACGTGGGCGCCGGCATGGCCTTCACCATCGTGCCCCGGCACGTGCTGGGTCGTGGCTACCGCGCGCCGAGCGACAAGCTCAACGTCGCCTGCATCGGCGTGGGAGGCATGGGCCGCAACGACGTGCGCGGCATGGAGGGGGAGAACATCTACGCGCTGTGCGACGTGGATTGGAAGAGCGCCGAAGACGCGTTCCAGACCTATATCAAGGCAAAGCGGTACCGGGACTACCGCGAGATGTTCGACAAGGAGTCGAAGAACATCGATGCGGTGACCGTGTCGACGCCCGACCACTCGCACGCCGCCGCCGGCATGCTCGCCCTGAAGGCCGGAAAGCACACCTACATCCAGAAACCGCTCGCCCGCACCATGGGCGAGGCGCGCGCCCTGGCCGACTACGCGCGCAGTCACCCCAAGCTCATGACCCAGATGGGGAACCAGGGCCACGCGCGCGACGGCACGCGCCAGATCCGCGAGCTGGTCGAGGCGGGCGCCATCGGCGCGGTGCGCGAGGTGCACTTCTGGACCAATCGGCCGATCTGGCCGCAGGCGATCGAGCGGCCGCTCGAGGAGTATTACGCGCCTGCCACGCTCGACTGGAACCTGTGGCTCGGGCCCGCGCCGGAGCGGCCGTATCATCCGGCGTATGCGCCGTTCAAGTGGCGCGGGTTCTGGGACTTCGGCACGGGCGCGCTGGGCGACATGGCGTGCCACATCATGGACGCCGCCTACTGGGCCCTCGATCTCGGCTACCCCACGCGCATCGAGGCCGAGTCCACGCCGCTCTTCAAGGAGACCGCGCCCGCCGGCTCGCGCATCAGCTACACGTTCGCGGCCAAGGGCAAGCGCCCCGAGGTGAAGGTGGTGTGGCGCGACGGCAGCCTCTATCCGCCGCGACCGGCCGAAGTGGCCGACGAGCTGGCGTGGCCGTTCGACAAGGGCGGCGGGCAGCTCTGGATCGGCACCGACGGCAAGCTCACCGCCGGGACGTACGGCGACGACCCCAAACTGCTCACGCCCACCAAGCAGGGCGTCGCGAGCGGCGACCCACCTGCACCGGCGCAGCAGCCGAAGTACCCGCACTCGCCCGGCGTCTACGCCGAGTGGATCGCGGCGTGCAAGGGCGGGCCACCCGCGGGCTCGACGTTCGACGGACACGCCGGGGGGCTGACGTCGATGGTGCTGCTCGGGTGTCTCGCGGTGCGGCTGGGCCGGGCGCTGGAGATCAACCCGGAGACCGGCCAGGTGACGAACGTCGCTATCCCTGACGAGTACATCCATCCGCACTATCGCTCGGGGTGGAGCTTGTAGCGGACGTTGACCCTCGGCCTCTTGCTCGTCGCCGCAGACCTGGGCGAGGCGCTGGCGCACAACCCGCTCCTCGCCCTGGTCACCCTGTTCGGCGCGGGTCTCGTCACGAGCCTCACGCCGTGCATCTACCCGATGATCCCCATCACGGCGGGCATCCTCGCGGGCACGGGCGCCGGGCAAACCTCCCGCGCTCGCGTCGCGCGACTGACGTTCGCCTACGTGGCGGGGCTGGCGCTGTTTTACGCCATCCTCGGGCTCGTCGCGGGGCTCACGGGCTCGCTGTTCGGCACCGTGAGCGCGAGTCCCTGGGCGCGCTTCGCGATTGGGAACCTGTTGCTCGTGTTCGGCCTTGCCATGCTGGACGTGTTCCCCGTGTCCGCGCCGCAACAGCTGCTGCAGTGGGCCGGACGTCTCACGGGGGGATCGTACGCGGGCGTGTTTCTGCTGGGCGCCACATCGGGCATCGTCGCGGCGCCCTGCGGAGCGCCGGCATTCGCGGCGGTGCTGACGTGGGTGGCCACGACTCGGAGTGCGACACTGGGCTTCATCTATCTCTTCGTGTTCTCGCTCGGGATGACGGCCCTGCTCGTCGTGGTGGGGGTGTTCTCGGGCTCCCTGGCGGCGCTCCCGCGAGCCGGCGCCTGGACGCTCTGGATCAAGAAGGTCGCGGGCGTGGCACTCCTCGCGATGGCGGAGTACTACTTCGTGCAGATGGGCACGGTCTTGTGACGACGCGATTGTTGACTCTGGCGGCAGTATGGACGCTGGCCCTCCCGGTGGGTCTGGCCGGGCAGGACGTGGGCTTACCCGTCGGCACCAAGGCTCCCGCCGTAACGGTCGTCGATCTCGACGGGAAATCGGTGGACCTGGGGCAGTACGTAGGGAAGCGACCTGTGCTGCTGGAATTCTGGGCCACGTGGTGCCCGCTGTGCAAGGCGCTCGAGCCATCGCTCAAGGCGGCGCACGCCAAGTACGGGGGCAAGGTGACGTTCGTCGCCGTCGGCGTCGGAGTGAACGAGACCCCGGCGTCGATCAAACGCCACCTCGCAGCGGACCCGCTGCCGTTCCCGGTGCTGTACGATGCGAACGGGGCGGCGGTGCGGGCGTATCAGGCGCCGACCACGTCGTACATCGTGGTGCTCGACGGCGCGGGCAAAGTGGTATACACCGGCGCCGGCGCCGAGCAGGACATCACCGCCGTGCTGCGGCGCCTGCTCGGGGACTGACTATTCCGCCGGCTTCGGCGCGACCTTGTCGATCGCCGCGCCCAGCTCCTTGTACGACGTCGGATCGATCTCCCGGAACGGCGTCGCGCGGTAGGCGATCTTCCCGTCCGGCCCGACCACGAACAGGTTGCGGTTATCCAAGCCGTACTTCGGATTGGTGGCGCCGTACGTCTTGCCGATCACGCCCCCGGTGTCGCTCGCGAACAGATACTGGAACTCGTCGTCCCGGGCCCATGCAGCGAGGGTATCTGCGACATCCACGCTGATGGCGATGAGCACCACGTTGCGGCCGTCGTGAAACAGCGTAGCGCGTCGCGCCCGGTAGCGCGAAGTCGGGCGCGGCGGCGCCGACCTGGAGTGGCTCCGGCGCCTTGGGCGCCTCCTGCGCGCCCGCTCGGGGAGCGCCGGCGGCCAGGAGTGGCACGGCCAGCGCGAGTGTGAGAAGCTTCATTCGGTGTTCTCCTTCGGAATAAGGCCCATCGAGCAAGCTACATCTTGGGCGCGTGCCGCGCGCGACGGGCGAGCAGCAGCATCCACAGCCCGAACGCGAACAGGACGACGCCCCAGATCAAGTTGATCGCTACGCCCGTCGGCTCCGTGCCCGGTTGGCCGCGCGTCGCGGCGCCGTACAGGGTGAGCAGCAAGCCCAGTACCCCGAACAGCGCGCCCAGCGGCATCCGCAAGTCGATTCCCACGCGTCCCCCCCTCCCGCCCTAGAAGAAGATCAGGTTCAACGCGACCGTCAGGGTCAACACGATCAGCGCCAGCGGGCCGGGGCGCTCGTACCACCGCTTCACGTCGTCGGTGGGCTTGGGCGTCAGCCCGTACACCAGGCCGTGCAGCTGCTCCGCCGGCCGGGGTCG
>WNGO01002760.1_pt1 | contig 11199 bp, 12 predicted proteins | sample 5400511 | NCBI WGS metagenome assembly WNGO01 (sample SAMN13153380, study PRJNA577476) | soil metagenome | isolation source: 20 cm soil or saprolite under Garry oak tree replicate 2 | place: USA:California | collected 2016-06-15
CTCCGCAAGGTAAAAGAGGTAGTGATTCGGTAGCACATACCTTGACTGATGTTAGAAGGTAGCCTTAACGAACAAAGTTAGAACATACCGTGTACTTTCATCCTCCTCGCGAGCTACATTGTCCCTCCACGCATGCACGGTACGATATATGGTGCGTGGCACCTTGCCAACGCTGTTCTCTTTGTTCGCGAACAAAAGTGGTTTATTCCACTTGCGCGCCAGTGTGTCCCATCCACCTGGTCCTGAACCATACGCAGCATCATAAGCTTCTTTTTGATATACTCGAAGAGAAGTCTCTCGGGATCGAGCGATAACCGTTTCCAGTAGTGAATTGGGTCCGTTTTGCACAGGCGGAGGTGATGATGACGAGGGCGACCGCGAGCCAGACCGGGATTGTGATCGGTCAATCAAAGCATTTCGAAGACAACCATAGACGTAAATGAGGAAATGGGTGTCCGCGCGCGCATACAAAACCATTTCGTCGGGTAGCGGCCTGTACTGGATTAATATCGGTTTTACGAACAACGGTGATATTTACCGAATCCGCCAGTCAGCTAATTGGTATCGTTTGTCGGGGACAAAATCACAGTACATCTCGAGAAGATTGGCAAGTCCATGTCTGGGAAACTCTACAAAATGAAATCAATTATCGAAGACAGCCGTGGAGCGAAGAACGGGATTTTACCTAGTAGTTTAGACGCATGGAATGTATCGAAGAGGTTAACGACGTAAAGGTTGAAGTCTTGCTGCAGCCAAGGAATGTCGCTTTCTGCGCCATGAAAAACCTAAAATTATAGTTGAAAGCGGGACGGGAGCAGATTGGGCCACACATACTTTGACAATTTCTGGATCCGTGAAGACTTCATTGAGTTCTGTAAGTTCCTCCCTCAAGGCCAACGTATCCACGATCCAATCTTCTTGCCTTGTACTCAATTGCATCAAACAGACAAATCCAGCATAGCTCCTGTAGCTGTGATGCTCCAAGTCAACTGCAATTTCCGACGCTTGACGCAACTTTGCCAGCATAGATTGAAAATGCTGCGGTGTAGTCACCCAAGTGAGAGGACTGCTTGATATTGGGGATGGAGGTACAGGTGTCTGGTTGACGAACATGTGGGCTGGTGGGGTAAAGTGGGTGATCTCATACCGGTATGGATGGGTCTGGCTGTTGCATCACGGTCAGCGATGGCGAGGAGGGCTACGGCACACATACATAGAGGATTCCCCATCCTGGTCTTGTGCGTCGCGAAAATCATAGCCAAGTGGTACTCGGGCGTTGTATTTGTGGGCAAGTGAAGGATACCAAGGGGTGTCTGAGTTATCTATCTTGTGTTTGAATGATAATTGTGGTTTTGGGATACGAGACGCATGTTGCAGCGCTGGATCTAGATGTCCGCTCGGTAAGGCTTGCCTAGACTATGCAAGGATCAGAAAAGTCGTTCAACATCATTTGCAACTGTTTTGCACCTTATTAGTCAATTTTTTAGTCGTGGCAGGTGTTTGATTAACAACAACGGCAGGTGGTTTTGTCCGGCCAAGGTACTCGTCCAAGCAAGCGTCCTTAAGGACATCAGCCGACGTTTCTCCGTAACCGTTTGCCAACGCTCACTGTTCTCTCCAACAACTGATCCATACAATCCACCACAACTGGATGAAAATTGTCCACAACATCGTATTGTGCTTGTAGTTTTGCCTTCCCCTTATCCCTAGACAATGTCGTAGCATCGACAGTACTCGCAAGGGACAAGAGCCTGTTTGTCAACAACAGGAGCCGCGCGGAACATTCGTCCAGATCCTTTGAGAGCCCTGCATCCATTGAACGGTGAAAAGAAACGTCGGGCGGCATGTAGGCAGCATGTCGTGTCGCTTTCAGCGCACCTTGCTGCAATTTTTTGTTGTATTCATCAAATGTGGCTGAAGAAAGAGATGACGCGGAGGTCGAGGCGGAGGATTGGGCGTCCATCTAGATCTTTGAACTTTTGCGCTTCTGTGACCTGTCACGACTCGTGCCACGAGTAGCCGATAACCACGTGATATAAATACCAAATGTGGAAATATACTTTTCAGGCTACCCGTTCACCAAATAGGGAACACATCCGAGACACGGTCCGGCATGGACCTTTATCCTTTACCCTCTTTATAGCGCCATGTTTCGACGCCAGAAATCCTCAGTATACTCACCATCTCCATTATCCCGCTCACAAGCACAAGCCAACAGCAATACCGATTCAACTCAAGTCTCGTATAATTATGTCGCCGATCACACCACCTCACTGGCACTGGAGCAAGTGGAGGGTGAACAGAGCAATGGAATGGAATCTGCGGAGACCCTGTCTCCTGCTTCGACACTCTCAGATGTCGACATTGGATATCCATTGGAGAGAGTTGAGCGCGTTGGAAGTCCCGAGCTCCTCGCCGATTCCGACCCTCCCTGGCCAACAGCTATCATTGGGAGCCGACCTTCGTCAACCGACTCGTCTCCAACTGACTATATGTATGATTCTGAATCTCGCCCAGACTTTCTCTTGACTTAATGCATTTTTTTTCTTAAGCGACCTCGACGAACTCGTTGAGTCCATACGTAAGTTGGAAATATGTCCTTACATGACCCAGGATCTTTATGCGAGTCATCCTTTTATCTCCTGCATGTCCATTATTGATGTTACTGTAGATAATTATCTCGCCTCCACCCATCGAATTTAACTACAAGCTTATGGTTCGAATACTTCCTCAAATGTCCGAGGAGCTGCGACTTTTGAATGAGCTTAATCAGTCAGGTCACCGCTCAGACCCGTGGAACCCGGCACCTTATCTGTTGTGCACCTTCGAACGTGACGAAACAGATGTCTGTGCTTGCTTTGAGTACCTGATGCCATATGACGAACCGCCATTCCGCACCGTCGCACAATATGTTGATTTTTTCAGGCAGGTGCTGGAAGTAAGCCCCAGAGTTCATTAGTCTTTAGGCGCCCACCACTGACGTCATATCAGGGACTAACATTCTTACACGAACATTCCATAGTCCACCTTAACTGCTCAAAACACACTTCGTTCAAGGTCGACCTGAGTGCAGGATCATCGTCAATGGAATTTCCGGCGAGCACTGGCTCATCTATCACCCATTCGCGCCGATCCCATCTAACTGACAGAAGCACATCGCATTCGCATTCCACTCATTCGTCCGCATGTGCATCGCCATTTCCAGCAAGCCCCCATCCCCTTCCGGAACCCGATATGGATGCGTCATTCGACCGAACCAAGTTTCCAGTGAAATATTATCTTGTTGACTTTAGCAATGCAATTCAAGTCGCATACCCTGCACCTTCATCGACATCATCAGACCGCGACCGTAATCGAAGTTCAAGTACGTTGGCTTCCCCGTACTTGAAAGATGTACAAGACCTAGGTATGTTATTCAGTGACATGATCAACAATGTGAACGCGTCTTCCTAGCTCTTTGTACATGGTGACGAACAAGTTCTAGATCCCACAACTCGCAACCAAGTTTAAATCTCTCGTGTCGGCTATGACCACGGGTGGATTTACAGCCGAAGACACTCGGAAGTTATTCGAAGCGCTGTGCCATTCTCTCGAGGCATCAGTGTTTGACATGCCAGTCAAGCCTTGGTCTACATCGTCGAGCTCATGTTTTCGCAGTAACCAATCTATCGGAGAAACGTGAGTCTTGGCGTCAGCGTGTACACCGACTCTTCTATTGCCCTCCATAGGAGTAAATATTAAACGACCTCCGTTACCAAATTTCGGTCAACTATTTGCTGATGATAAAGTGCATCGACTCCGACTTGAGAGCACAGCCCAAAGAAATGTCGAAGACCTTATTTTGGCATCGTAGAACGGCACAATGCTGTTCAGGGGGAACCGGCTGTTGCTTGGTGTGTGAGGCATTGAAAAATACTTTCCGTCGGTACTAGTGGACATCGGGCACCTGTTTTTGTGTAACTTTGGGTAATATCCAATCGTCACGCATGGTTGTCGCGTGTGGCCCCTTGAACGATTGAACGCCCGCCGCGTACTTGGTTGAAAGTCCCTCTAGTGTCGTATATGCAGCTGTTAAAAGGTTTGCATAGCCATTGCCGTTTTGAGACGCAGCAATCGCTACACGAAGCAATAATAGTACAGAGCTGGTTGGTCGTCAAAACATAGTAATCTGTGTCATCGCAGGCTTTCCGTAACACCATTTCAGGCTGGGTGAGGGATTGGCGTCCGCTCAGGGAAGTAAGTTCCTGTTGACTGCCGAACTCGCCCTGGGCGTCTTGCCACGCGCTTCCTGACTTTGTTTTCCCAGTTTCGATCTCTTCGCCTAGGGTTCTTCGCTATCCACCACTTTTTGGACATTCTCCTCTGGGTTTTTGTCATTCACCGATGGCGCCATTTTTGGAGGATTCAGCCCCATATCTACGCCCCAGATCTGACTTGATTTGGAGGGTTTAAAGGAGATACAGCTGTCGCCTTGCAACCACTTGCCGTTGAGCACGCCCAAGAAGGCACGGAGCACGTTATCGTAATCCTTATCGTGATCCATGCCACTGGGGTCCAACAATAATAAGCTGACGAAGTTGCTGCTTAAGCGACTCGTTTTCTTTGACGTTAATTAGGTGAATGCCACCCTGTTTTTAGCATACTCGCTGGCAGATCATCGAATACCCGGGTCAATGGCTTCAAACTCTCCCACGTGACGGAACCCAGACAAGCAACCAGAAGAAAGATTCGAGGTCATGCATCGGCGAGTGCAATTTACCGTCCAGGATATCTCTGGCCATGAATCGATAAGTTCCCTAGATTATCGACTAAGTATTTTATCAACATGTTCACCGCTATGTATCTGCTTACTGTCCTTTCTTTCAAATCTTTAGGGTCAACTTGGCTTGCTCCATAATGGCAGGTTCTGGAACATCAGGATGAGGAGGGGACCCAGCGCCGCCATTGATGTGTTCGCATCCACAGGTAATGATGCAGTTTCCGTGACGATGGGTCTGAGACTCCATAGCCCTTGTCGTCTGGGGTCGAGAGAATTGCATTCGCTGCAACCGTCGCGTCACGCGGTTCTCTAAACCGGTCCCACGAATTGGCCAATTTATCTATGTATGTGTTCCCATTTTTATCTGCTTTCCTACAGATGGGATCGGTTAGTCCAAAAGTTCCATTTTGGGCTCCCCGTTTTCCGTCGGGAGCTTGAAGGAATAACGTACAAAGCATGATCGCGGTTGAAGCTCTGAGTTGAGTTTTATTCCCTGTTCATGAGCGTCTATCCATTCGCACGCGCCAGGTCTAGACCAGCCAAAAATAAAATAAAACCTCCGCTCTGATGGACGCAAGTTGACAATGAGCTACTTATGGTCAACTCAGTGCCTGTTTCAGCGGTAGTCATCTTCGTGGCGGACTTCTGATGTTGCATCGTCGCACCCTGGACGAGTCAGTCTCCCGCAGGTTGTTGACCACGACTGAGTAAGCCCCATACTGCCTTTTAACTGATTTAACCTATCCAATCGCCCAAAACATTCTAACTAACTAAAGATCTTCGCGTCAAGTATGAAAAGGTCGCATACGCATACTTGACGAGCATATGTACTTAGGAACTTTAACCACTACAATAAATAACTTCGTCACCATTCTAACCAAAAAAAAAAAGAACCTGATAACGTGAACGTCCAAAAAAAAAAACTATAAAGCGTAGGTAGGTCTTAAAATACCCAACGTGAAAGCTAGGAATGGGAACATAATGCTCACCGTTGCTTGCGCTTGCGCCTGTATACTATGTAGTAGAGGTCCGGGAGTCCCGCCCATCCGGACGGGAAGAAGGAGAACGGAACTAGGAAAGAGAAGCGCTGGGCAAGGCGAGTGGGAAGAGAACATAAAAAAAGATCACAAAATGCAACACCTACGTATAGTAATAAGTAAACAAGGGATAAGGTATAGCCTTTGCTCAAAAAAGAACCAAAAAAGAGGAAGGAAGAGGTATACACATAACGTATATGTAGCACTGTTTTTGTCTTGGAAGGGGAATTTCTTGAAAGCGATCGAGTTCGGGCTTTGAGCGATAAAGAGGTCCATCCGTCCGTTCCGATGCGGTCCAAGCGAGTCAGTCTAGTCAGGAAAAGGCGTAATCAGGGTCGTCACGTCGTGAGGCATTCTGGGAAGCGGTGCAAGAGCAACCAATCACTTCACCAATTCATACTACTTTCCCGCAGAACTGGTGCCGAAATGGTCCCAGGCAACACGCTCCGCCTCACAATACCATGCACACCACTCGGCCCGGTCTGCGCGGCACTGAAGTTGTCCCCTCTGTCGGCTCTTAGACTGTCCTCTGCCCAGTAGAAGCTCCGTCTCCTGGCACCTCCCACACTGTCTTGGTCAAAGTCACGTCCTTGAGGAGCAACACCCACAACCTCAGCCCCTTGAGGAGGATCGGAGAGCCGGCGGTGAGTGAGCTCGCGCCGCCGCATCACGCTCCGGTAGACGAGGAATGCAAGAACAAGAAGGGCAATCCCCCCGAGCGCGCTCACAACGCCGATGATCGCATCTTGGCGCGCGTTGCTTCCGCTGCCAGACCCACTGCTGCTCGATCCGGATCCGGATCCGGAACTACCAGTTACACTGATTGAGAGGATCGAAAAGGCAGAGTTAACTTGGTCGGCCAGTTGTTGAGCCACGGGGTTGGATACGCCGGTATAAAATGTTGATTGTCTGACTTTGATTTGAGCAGCGAGCGTAGGCACGTATATGCTGGGGATGTATCCGAGCCAGATCGTTCCCAACTGAGCTTCGTCCTGCGGTCCGCCATAGTTTGTTGGTACATAGACTTGAAGAGCGAATGTCATCACTTGGCTAGCTGTCATACCTATTTAGTGCCGTGGAACAGAGATAGATAACCAAAGAAACTTACGATCGATGTTCAACGCTGTCTGAATCAGCACAGGAAGGTATGCAAAGATTTGACTGCTCGACACGGGACTGTTCACAACGAAAGGCCAGTTCAACTCTTGACTGAACAAAATGCTAATCAATGTATATTCTGCAACTTGGTTTCCTCCGTTAACCATTTGATCGGCGGGGTAAATCCTGTATGGCATTCCACTTGGTAGTGGAGCAGGATTGACAGGGACTGTTGTCTCAGCGCTAGAAATGGAAACCGTGGTAGATGGAGCGGTGGTGAGGGTGGGCGTGGTGGGCATGGTAGAGGCAACAGCTAACGAAGTCTCCGTGGTTACCCAGGAAAATTGGGAGTTGATAGAGAGGGACGTGGTAGGTGCCGAGGACGTAGCAACACCGCCCGAGGTCAAAGCAGTGGAATTAAGGGAAGGACTGCCTGATATCGTGCCGTTAGGCATAGGGAAAGTCGGCGATAAAGGCGTGATAGAGGGTCCTGAAGGCATGCTTGAAGTAGGTGAACATCCAAGAAGACCGCAATCGGACGACGTAGGTGGGGCGGTAGAAGAGGGACCGCAGCCCAGACCCAACAGGCCGCAGTCTGACGATGTGAGGGTTGGATTGCCGCCCGACGAAGTAGGGGTGGTCACCGAGGAGGAAGTAGGACACGGCAAGAGACCCAACAAACCGCAACCCGAAGACGTTGCTGGCGGGGGTGGCGAAGCGGATGAACCCGTGGAAGGTCCTCCCGTCGGAGATGCAGGGCTAACCGTTGAACACAGCAGGCCTAATAGCCCACAACTAGTCGAAGCTGGGGGTGGAGGCGGCGACGTTGGCGATCCTGTTGGCTTTCTCGTAGGTGATGCAGGGGGGGAGGAGCTAACTGTTGAACATAAAAGGCCTAACAGTCCACAAGTGGTCGACGGTGGCGGCGGAGGGGGGGATGTGGGCGATCCTCCTGTCGGTGTGGGTGATGCAGGGGGAGTAGGGGTAACTGTTGAACATAACAGTCCTAACAGGCCACAGCTGGTCGACGGTGCCGGTGGAGACGATGTCGGCGAACCAGTGGGTTGTCCTCCCGTTGAAGAAGCAGGCGGTGTAGGTGTAGGGGTAGCCGTTGAACATATCAGACCTAATAGCCCACAACTGGTTGATGGTGCCGGTGGTGACGATGTAGGCGAACCAGTGGGTTGTCCTCCCGCTGAAGTAGGTGGTGTGGGGGTAGGGGTAACCGTGGAACATAACAGGCCTAACAACCCACAGCTGGTCGACGGTGTCGGGGGAGATGATGTCGGTGATCCCGTAGGATCCCCTCCGGTCGAAGAAGGAGGTGGTGTAGGTGTAGGGGTAACTGTTGAACATAACAGTCCTAACAAGCCACAGCTGGTCGACGGCGCCGGCGGGGACGATGTCGGTGACCCCGTAGGGTCCCCTCCCGTCGAAGAGGCAGGCGGTGTAGCGATGGGGGTATCTGTTGAACATGCTAGCCCTAACAGCCCACAACTAGTCGACGGTGCTGGTGAGGACGATGTCGGCGATCCCGTAGGATGCCCTCCCGTTGGTGATGCAGGGGAAGTGACCGTTGAACATAGCAGGCCTAACAGCCCACAAGTGGTCGATGCAGACGGGGGAGACGATGTCGGCGATCCCGTAGGATGTTCTCCCGTCGATGATGCAGGGGGAGTGGGCGAACTTGTCGTGGGAGGGGTGGTAGACGGCTGGGTCGGGTCGGTCGCGCTGTCAGTGGGCGACGTACTCGAACCTTGAGAGGGACAATTAAGATCGAGTAAACCGCAGCCGGAGCTACTGCTGCTGCTGCTGCTGCCGCCGCCGCCGTTACCTTGGGGGGGTTATAAGCAGGGTTCGCACAAGTCGGTCAGAAGAGATGACAGACCTAGAAGCTGCCTGCGCTGGGCGTGGCCTAGAGAAAGAGAGCGCCTGGCATGAGAAAAGTTGTTCGAAGCGTGCTCGGCGTGGACGGAGAGGACAGCGAAGAGAAGAAATGAATAAATACGCATGGAAAGGAGCGACGGGTGCAGCGAGGCTGCAGTTGGTCAAAGAACAAACTCAAAATGTTTTCCCATCAAATTATTTCGCGCTACATCAATTTACACGCTCGTATCTATCCTACGCTAGATGAATCCAATCTGTGTATATCCCCGTTAAATAATCACTCATCACCCACACTGGCGCTCTTACCTTGTTGGCTACATCAAGGGCATCGTGGTCCGATGCAAGTCGGACATATGCCTTTTTCTTCCCATCAGGTCGGATCAGCGTGTTCACCTTGGCTGCCTGCACATCATACAGCTTCTTTACTGCGTCTTTGATGTGTCGCTTCGTTGCGCGACCATCAACGAGGAACACCAGCGTGTTGTGCTCTTCGATTTTTTTCATCGCTGATTCCGTGTTGAGCGGTCTATATCCCCGGATTTAGTGCTACCTCTGTTGATACGGAAACCAGCACTTACGATACGATGGTCCTAAACTGGTCCATCCGGGGCACATGAGGAATCGATTTGCGAGGGTATTTGGGATTCCTTGGCAGCCTCAATGTCTTGGGCCTGTGGAATGTCACGCTGTATCTTGCCTTGCGTTTGCCTGTCGACTGCGTGCCTTGTAGGGCGGCCTTTTTCGCAGCCTTGGCTTTGCTATCTTTTGCCGTCGCTGTACTCAATCTGTTAGTCCCTGTACCTCGAACCAATACTAAATGTACATTTTGGCGTCGTCTTGCCAGCCTTTGGAGTCTTTGTCGTTGCCATTGCGTGAGTCTGCAGAGGAACAGTTTAGCGTCATCCAAACTCCAATTCGCGCATCCACCGCTTCCGCCACGCCAACAACAATCCCAGCACCACTAATGTCAACCCAGACACTCTCCAGACAATATACCAGCATAATTCAAGCAGGAGAATGGCTTACCTTGAGGATTACCGACGTGTGTTGAGTTGCAGTATTCTGCACGCGGTCAATCAGAGGCCTCTACCGTGTCAAATTATTTCTTTTTCTGGAAACGGCCATACCCGCAACTCATTTACGCTAAACCACCGAGCACACCGTCCTTCCGACGTTGTAACACTGCATAATGAATATTTAGCTATTCCTCCGCTGACGGCGCCCCATCCTTGCCGGTTGCGAAGACGTGCCCACGTTATTTTCATGAGTCACGATATCCGCCGTGTCCTGCTTCGAGATAATCGGAATGCCATCTGTGTGCAGAGCGCGGTCCGTTTTCACTTTGACGCCCAGCAAGACCCATCCAGGGTATATAAAATGGCAGTCATTGCGGAGTTTGCACTAGCATCACCGAGTCACCACCTCCTTGACGTCGAAATCAGACATACATATCAATTTTATTCATACATGACAGTTGCTACGTATGTTTCCATCAATGTCCTGTGCTCTCATAGAAATGATTGATGGCATCACCCCAGTCGCAATTTGCTTTATAATTAGTTCCCGAACAAGGATAAAGAGCTTCAAGTTCAGATTGTCTACATTCGCGGTAAGATGTTCGATTGTGCTTGTCGATGATCCTGGTATCTGTTTATGCAGATTTGGGCTGGTTGGCGATGTGCCGGACCCGTCACAAATGCGCTCTTCTAAAATCAGAGACGACACCTAAGGTGTAATGAGATGCCATTAGCACAAGCTGTGACGCTGGTCCGCCGCTTAGTACGCACTTAGTGAACAGCTCTGTGGGTATCCAAAGTTGGTCTCACGTCGAGTCGACATCAACGGAGCCTACCGCGCCATTCCACCACGCTTCAATACAACTCACCTTTCTCGACTTCCTTGCAAATCATAAGCCGCAAGCATGGACCAGATCCGAATGAACTATAGCCGACTCTTACGAAGACGGTGAACACAGCGAACCGACGAATGGATCCTTTTCCGTCACCGCGAGCAGTTCGGTCGCTTATGCGATCGCATCGCTTCATCGCCGGCCTGTTTCTTCTTTTTATATACCTCATTATCACTCCCCCCGCCCGCTTTTCTAAGCATCTCACTTTCACCCCATCCGGTTCAGCACTGCTTTGACTGGGAAACATTCTAGGAGCAAAAGCAAGCAAGCATATCTCCTTCTCCCAAGCGCGTCCACAACGGATGTCATCTAATGGACGTTGGAAGTGAGCACATGACAGGAACGAGGAAACACGGTTGTTGCTGCACCGGGAGCAGTCCCGTCAACTGTTTCTTCTGCAGTTACAGAAAAGGGGTTGGAATTACTGCAGTGGACCTGTGTTTCTGCTGTATCGCTTTCTTCACCAGACCCTGAAAGAAGAAAAAACATGGGCAACACTACTCAAGTCC
>WNGO01010353.1_pt1 | contig 11199 bp, 10 predicted proteins | sample 5400511 | NCBI WGS metagenome assembly WNGO01 (sample SAMN13153380, study PRJNA577476) | soil metagenome | isolation source: 20 cm soil or saprolite under Garry oak tree replicate 2 | place: USA:California | collected 2016-06-15
CGCCATCAAGGGATCGGCCCGCAGAGCCCAGATATCATTGACGAGAGATGCCCCGGCATCCAGGGCCTGTCTTGCAACCTCCGCCTTATAGGTATCAATAGAGATAATGATCTCTGCAGGAAGAGCGCTCGATAACGCTTGAATAACGGGAATGACGCGCCCCAGTTCTTGCTCTAGTGAAAGTGTGGAAGCACCGGGGCGCGTTGATTCGCCACCGACATCAACGATAACGGGACCCTCGTTGACCCATTGGAGAGCCAGTGTTACTGCATCGTGTATGACCTCGTCTCGCGAGCGTCTGTCCGTATTTTCCAGCAGGCCATCTCCAGAAAAGGAATCGGGTGTGACGTTGATGATGCCCATGACATGAGTCCACCGGCCCCAATCCAAGCGATGGTTACCCCAAATTGTGGGAGAAAGTGATAATACCATAGTAAACATGATATCTTGTTGATTGCTTCTATGCAACTAGCAATGTTATACTTATCCAGAGTCTATCACTCGACGTATCCATATTATGGGATTTATTTCGCTTTTGGGGAGAAAAGTAAAACATATGAAGGATGCCACTGAATCAAAACAGCGTCAACGTACTATCAATGCTGCGCGTCGCTGTCATGAATGTAATGAAGAAGCTCTTGGACGTTGTCCAGATTGCCACCGCGGCCTGTGTCAAGATCACTTTCCCAAGCAACAGCACTCGCCGTGCGCTGAAAAGCAAATGAAGATGGCGCAAACACAGGTTTGCTACGTGTGCAGCGCTCAGGTCTATCCCGACCAATGGTCTAATTCACGTACATCGCACTTTGTTGACCAGTATCGCTGTAAGGGTTGCGGACGCTATGTGTGTGACGAATTGCATACGCAACGGAAAATTGATGATGTCTTTATTGTACGCGAGGGTTTACGTGGCCACCGCTACCAGTACACAACTCGCTACTGCGATATCTGCTCGCCAGTCTACCGCATAGGCGGTATTAAAGGATTAGCACGCTGGCTGGTGGTCATTGGGACGGTAGCAGCAACGGCCTTTTTCTATCTACATCACTAAAAGAAGAAGGAGACGGAGAGGGGAGGCTAATGGCGTTAACATCAACACTACAATTAACTCTTTTGCGCCATCAACGAGAGATTCAAGAGGCACTGCAGCAGGCGGTAATGAAAGCACGCAATACTGCGATACGATCAGGTGATGCTGAACTGCAGGCTTTTTACGACCAGATTCAATACCACCTGGGATGGGTAGATGCAAGCTTCTCACGGGTGACAAGTAATGCTGGGAAAATGTTGCGGCCTACATTGCTACTTTTAGCCTACGAGGCGGCGGGCGCGTGGGGGATAACCAGTTCTGACGCTGGCTATTTACGCCGTGCATTGCCAGCAGCCGCAGCTGTCGAGCTTACGCATAACTTTACCCTTATCCACGATGATATTGAAGATGGCGACGCTGAGCGCCGTCATCGTCCAACGTTGTGGAAACTCTGGGGTATACCTCAAGCTATCAATACGGGAGATGGGCTTTTCGCACTGGCCCGGTTGACGCTCTGGGGAGTATTGGATGAGGGCGTGGAGGGGATAATTGCCGTGTCGCGGCATACGTAGATATGATCAGCCGCAAAACAGCGGCGTTGATGGCTTGTGCCGCACAGATGGGAGCGATGCTGGGAACGGAGAACGAGGAAGCTATCGAACGCTTGCGCAGTGCAGGTCACGCTTTAGGTATAGCTTTTCAAGTGCGTGATGACCTGCTTGGCGTGTGGGCTACAACCGCGGAACTGGGTAAGACACCAGCGGGGGACGTTTATCGACGCAAGAAGAGCCTGCCGTTTTTACACGCACTGGAACACGCAGAAGCCGATGACCAGCGCTATTTACGCGAGGTATTCCAGCAGGGAACGGAGGTCACGAGCGAGCAGGTTGAGGAGGTACTGGCTATCTTTGCCCGAAGTCGGACGAAAGCATACTGTTGTGCGTTCCTGGCAGAACAGTGTAGATTAGCTACCGAGGCATTAGAAAATGTGCCCCGTGTGGGCAATCCCGAGGCGTTACGCGCGATCGGTGATATACAGACGCTGATAAACTTCGTAGAAGAGGCTTCCAAAGAATAATCGAAGTTATCTGGATGCGTGTGGGTGGGTGGTGGGTTTGAGCAAGCCATAAGCCGAATTCTGTCCCTGTGTTGCACAGCTAGCAGCACAGGTGGCAATCATCTATCTAGGACGCCGGTTACCCGGCGCCTCAAGCGACCTACCCGGAGGTTAACAGGCGAGCAACCTGCAAGCGGGTCCGCGAAGGGACCTGCTATTCCTCCTGTTCGGTCTTGCTCCGGATGGGGTTTACCCAGCCAGTCAGTCACCTGACTGCTGGTGAGCTCTTACCTCACCATTTCGCCCTTACCCGGCAACAAGTTATGGCGTAATGATGTTACCGGGCGGTATGTTTCTGTGGCACTTTCCTTGAGGTCACCCTCACTGGCCGTTAGCCAGCATCCTGCTCTCTGGAGTTCGGACTTTCCTCGAGCTTTGCAGCTCGCGATTGCCTGTCTTCCTCAAACCCACTGGGTTAGGGTAGCATATATACAGGTTTAACACAAGTTAGGCTTTATGTATTCCCAGTTTTACCGCAAGGGCGTTTCATGAAGTATTTATCATGTTATGACTTTGCTGAACTAGATGATAGCAACCACTGAATTTCGGTAGACAGCACATCTTATTTGCATTGACGGCCTTGATGAAAAGGCGCTACAATGGCAACTGAAGTAAACATTACTTTCTCAACGAAGGATCAAGAATGTCAACAGGTCGAAAGATTCGTCTTACGTCGTTTGCCAGCTGCGCTGGCTGAGCGTCAAAAATGGGGCCGGAGGCTCTGGCGCAGGTCCTGCGCCAATTGACTAAGCATGAAGCTCCACCTGAGCTACTGGTGGGATTACACACAGCCGATGACGCAGCTGTATACCGTGTAAACGACCAGCAAGCAATCATCAGCACGGCGGATTTCTTTCCACCCGTGGTCGATGATCCATATGTATTTGGAGCAGTTGCAGCGGCAAACGCTTTAAGTGATGTTTACGCGATGGGCGGGCAAGTGCTGATGGCGATTAATCTGGTGGCCTGGCCGGATAACCTGGACATTGCCATTCTCAGTGAGATTTTACGAGGCGGTGCAGATATCGCGGCAGAAGCTGGCGCCACGTATACTGACCAAAGGTGGAGCGCAGCCAGGTGATATGCTCATTCTAGGGAAGCCATTGGGGACTGGTTTGATCACCACTGCTCATAAGCGTGAACAGGTAGATGAGAGCGATCTTGCAGCCGCAGTTGCATCGATGATGCAATTGAATCGCAAGGCAAGCGAGGCATTACAGCGTCCTGGAGTCCACGCTGTTACTGATATTACAGGCTTTGGTCTGTTAGGTCATGCCTGGGAGATGGCTTCACAGAGCTTGTGCGGAATGCGTATCGAGTATAACGCGCTGCCTTTGTTGCCCAATGCGCGGCGGTACGCGGAGACGGGGCATGTCACCGGCGGCGCAGGGCGAAACGCGAGCTATCTCATGCCGCACGTGCGCATCGATGAACGACTGAATGAAGTCGATCGCGAAATTCTGTGGGACCCGCAAACGTCAGGAGGGCTTTTCGCATCAATTGAACCGTCATTGTGGCCGGAACTCGCAGCATTGACTCCAGACGTAATGTTCTGGCGCATTGGCGAGGTTACTCAACGGGTGCCAGATGAAACAGACGTGTTGTTGGAGGTGCATTAGTGGCTGAAACGCTGGAGGAAGAGCTAGGAATTCATTTTCAAGACCCGTCATTGTTACAACTGGCCCTTACCCATCGATCCTACATCTATGAGACCCCAGGTGAAGGGCGAAGCTCTAACGAACGACTGGAATTTCTAGGTGATTCTATACTGGCATTCGTCAGCACAGATTTTCTCTATCGCTCCTTTCCCGATTTGACTGAAGGTGAGTTGACCGATGTGCGCGCTGTCCTGGTAAAGACGGAGACCCTGGCAGATTTCGCGCGTGAGATCCACCTGGGCAATTTTTTGCTGATGGGCAAAGGTGAGCAGAGCAGCGGCGGAGGTAAACGCGTGCTTGCCTCAGCATTTGAGGCGTTGCTGGGCGCGATCTACCTTGACCAGGGCATCACGGCAGTACAATCATTCTTAATCCATCGTATCGAGCCAATCGCGCGCAATATCGTGAAGAAACGGTTGTTCAAGGATAATAAATCTCTCTTCCAGGAACTGGCGCAGGCGCACGAAGGGATCACGCCCTATTACCGCCTGGTAAGCCAGGAGGGGCCATCTCATAATCGAGAATTTACGGTAGTCGTGATGTTGGGAGAAGAGATCGCCGGTAAGGGACATGGCCGCAATAAACAGACAGCAGAGCAGGAGGCTGCCCACGCTGCGCTGCAGAGCCGGGGTTGGATATGAGGATACAACAGATTACACTTGAAGCACAGGAGAGATAGGGCTTCATGCAGCTAGAACCATTGCCACGACCAGAACATGCTCTACGTGCCAGCGCGAAGCTGATTACTTCGAGCGCTATCCTGCATCTCACTGCTGAAGAGCTGGAGCAGGCTATCGACCAGGAGCAAATGGAGAATCCCACGTTCGACGTAGATGAACAACTCATCTGCCTCTTTTGTGGAGCCCGGATGTATGTGCATGGTCAAACCTGCACCAATTGTGGACGCTATGCACAACCTGTACAGGGGATGAGGGAGATTCCAAGCACTTTCGATAGCGCTACTGAAGTTGCGTGGAGTAATGCTGAGCGGTTATTTGATGTAGATAACTATGGTTTCGCAGAAGTTGACCTCGATGAGGAATTCGACCCGCTGGTGAGTATTGCCAAAGGGGAAACATTGGCTGAGATATTGCTACGACAGTTAGAGATGCTGGTTTCCCCCGGTGAGGAGCCGATTGCTGAGCAACTGGTGGGAAATCTGAATGAAGGAGGTTACCTGGAGATAAGTGTCGACGAAATTGCAGAACACCTGCATGTACCGGTTGAGCGGGTTGAATATGTGTTGAGCCAGTTGCACACGTTGGAGCCAGTGGGAATTGGGGCACGCAGCGTGCGTGAATGTTTGCTGATCCAGTTACAGGCCCTGAGTGAGCAGGAAACCTCGCATCCTCTGGCGTATGTTTTGATTGATCGCTTTTTAAACAAACTTGGGCGGAGCCAGTTTCATGAAATTGCACGAGAGCTGGGGGTGCCAGAACAGGAAGTGCGGCTGGCAAGCCACTATATCCGTACTATGCTCTATCCCTTTCCGGCACACGCATATAAAGGAGAAACCGTTGCCTTTCGGCTGAATCTCGACGAGGGGACTGTCAGCCGAGCGACTGCGAATAAATATGCGCTGCTACCCAATGGTCGCCTGATACCTTTTGCTGATTTTTTCGACGGTTCACTGGGCGTGAAAGATATGCTGCGCGAACTCATTTCGTCCGAGGAGGCCAAAAGACGACTGAGTGACGAGGAACTGGCACAACTGATACAAGCCCGAGGAATTCCGATGGCGAGACGGACGGTCACGAAATATCGTGAAGAAATGGGGATTGGCTCGTCAAGAGAACGATAGGCGATGTGCTTATTGTTGCGGATTCTCTGGTGCGACATTTACAGTTCGCTCTCTTTCATAGATCACCATGCCGGGGCCGCCGCCTTTCATGTGGCGGACGTGGCGCTGGAGAGTATAATCAACAGGTGTGGTCGTAGAACCGCGTGACTGGCTATAGTATGCGGCAATGCCGGCGGCCTGTTCAATGGTACTGGCTGGGATATCGCGACCGGCAGCTTTAATGATGACGTGGGCACCTGGTACACCACGAGCATGGAGCCAGATATCGTTGGCGGTGGCCTGGTGAAAGGTCACTTCTTCGTTTTGCCGACTGTTCTTGCCAACCAGTATCGTAAAGCCGTCACGGCTTCGCAGATGCAGAGGTACACCGCCACCCGGAGGCACAGGTTTCCCTTTGAGAGGTTTTCCACCTTTGCCTTTCTTCGGAGTTTTCTGGAGCTTCTTCTCCTTTGACGAAAGTGCTCCACCGCTGCGCATATAGCCCGCTGATTGGACTTCAGCTTTGACCAGGGCCACTTCTGCAGGTGTATCAGCCAGCATGAGGTCGGCCAATAGCTGTTCTATCGTTGCTAATTCTGTTGCATTCTGCTCGATATGGGCGGGGAGAAGTGCCGCGGCACGACACAATTTGTGATATTTGTTAAAGAGGCGATTGGCGTTACCTACGGCGTCAAAACGAGGGTCAATGGAGAAGGTGATGGCGGGCGCATCCTGCTCGCTGTCTCCCTCAAAAAAGTTCTGGAGGGTGACAGTCGTTTGTCCCTGACTGATTTGCTGCTGATAGGTCAGGAGGAGTTCAGCTTGTAAGCGATATTGCTCCGCCTCCCCGAGCGACTCTAATTCTTGTTGCAACAGGTCAGCTTTGCGCTTACAGCGATCGCGCTGCGCCTGCAAAACCTTGCGAACGGGGTTACGAACGCCTTCCATAGCGTCTCGCCACTCGCTGCGAGCGTAGAAGTCGTCGATGAGGACGTTGATTGACGGGGATTGGCGAACGAGAACGCCTGGCACTTCTGCATACTGCTCTAACACATAGGGAGCAAAGGCTGTAGGAACGGTTTGAGGCGATGAGGTCAGGGCAGGTTGACTCTCGCCTGTTGCTAAACGCTCTACTAACTGGGGTTGCCAATGGTGATTGTCAAAGAGCGCAGCCAGTTCACGCACATTCCAGGCCAGCTCTTCCCAAAGAGCGGCATCTGTATTAGCCAGCGGTGTTTCCGTGTTCCCAGTGGTACGGTAGACCGCTTCACGGGCGATGAGAGGACTGAAGCCGAGGAGGTGTTTTGTCAATAGCTGCCAGAGAGCCGGTTCTGAGTATGCACGCTTGCGCGCCTTTGGCGAGTTGATTGTACGTTGACTTTCAGCATGAGCTTCTTCGTTTTCGGTTGCGGCGCAGAGTGAGAGTTGGGCTGCCGTTACATTGACCGGTTCTATTTTTGGCAAGGTTTGGCCTGCAATGGAACGGTGCTGAGCGGGAGGTGGTACGTACTGGACATTGGGAGCGATGGTGCGGTAGCGGTTGATTTCGGAGCCAACACGTTTCAAGCTACCCAGGATGATGTTGTGCTCATCGCATAAGATGATGTTGCTGAGGCGTCCCATGATTTCTATGATGAGGCGATAATGGGCACGATCATCACTACCTGGACCTGTACGGTGGCTCGCCAGTAGTTCGATGACGCGCTCCCAACGAGGCTGTTGAATGGCTTCGACACGTGCGCCCTCAAGATATTTGCGCAACAACATGACGAATGGTGGTGGCTCGCTGTTTATCTTCGTGGGTCTACGTGCAGTTATATGAGCCCTGGCAAGTTGTGGGTGAGCCGAGAGGTAGAGCCAGCGGTTCTGTCCGCCACCTTCTCCATACACCCCGGGAGCATAACACTGTATGGCTAAAGCGTATTCGGTTGGTTGAATGATGGTATCTATACGCGCATTAGCCAGTAGAGTTCGCCACTCGTCAGCAACGGCGGCAAGGGTTATTGCATCTACGGACATAAGAATTTTTCCTATCTATCGTTTTTTTTATGGGATAGGTTTGTCGTTCATGCTGGCAATCGCGCCATGCAGAAGGCAAAACTACCGAATTTGCCTGTTCTTGTTGTACAATACTGGCTAAGGACTATTTTCATGGGTCGTTGTAGCATGGCATTTTGTATCTTCCACCCGAAAAGAGCTTTTACTGAGTATGGTGGTTGTAACGATTCAACCAGTGACTACACGAGGAGATGATGTCAGTATAACAAAAGAGTATTCTGTCGTATACTAACTCACTCTCTGAAGTGCCAGTAGCATGAGGAATAAACATGCAACTTGAGACGGAGCAGACTGTGCCCCAGCAGGATCTCAAACCGCCGGCCCCCGAGCAGGGACTCCTTTTTGTTCTTTCAGCGCCATCTGGCGCGGGGAAAGACAGCGTAATCAAAGCGCTGCAAGAACGAGGCACGGATTTTTATGTGGTTGCGTCGGTCACCACACGTGCGCCACGCCCAGGAGAGAGTGAAGGAAACCCCTACCACTTTGTCAGTCAAGAGCAATTTATGCAGATGGTCAAGAACGATGAACTGATCGAGTACGCCAATGTTCATGGTAACTGGTATGGGCAGCCACGCCAGGTGATCAGAGATAATCTGCGCGCTGGGCGTGATGTTCTTCTCAAGATCGATGTACAGGGGGCAGCAACTATTCATAGCAAGATACCCGACGCCATTTTTATTTTTTTAGTTCCCGGTTCACTTGAAGAACTGGCACAGCGCCTGGCTGATCGCCAGACAGAGACTGAACCGCAACTGATAAGAAGGCTGTCAGATGCGCGTGAAGAGTTAGCACAACAGTACTGGTATGATTACGTGATCGTCAATCGCCAGGGTCACTTGCAGGAGGCTGCAGATCTGCTTCACGCGATTATGTTAGCCGAGCATGCGCGAAATCGACCCCGCAACATCGATGTTTAATTACACCAAGGAGATATCATGGTTGAAGATCGTTTTGAGCAATCACGTACTCAAGAGCGCAACCTGGCGATGGAGCTCGTGCGCGTTACCGAAGCCGCAGCCTTAAGCGCTGGGCGCTGGATGGGCAAAGGCAATAAGGAGATGGTAGACCAGGCAGCAGTAGATGCCATGCGACGTGCACTGGACGGCGTTGACATGAACGGAGTCGTCGTGATTGGTGAGGGTGAGAAAGACGAGGCTCCCATGCTCTATATCGGTGAGCGGGTGGGCAATGGTTCACCACCCGAAGTCGATGTCGCTGTTGATCCAGTAGATGGTACGCGGTTACTCGCGCTTGGAGTCCCTGGGGCACTGGCATTGGTAGCTATCGCAGAACGCGGTAGTATGTATTCAGCTCCTCCAGGAGTATTTTACATGGAAAAGATTGCCGTCGGCCCCGCTGCAAAACATGTTATCGATATTAATGCTCCCGTCGCCGTCAACTTGGATCGTATCGCTCGTGTTCGCGATGCTCACATCGATGATTTGACGGTGGTTATTCTCGATCGTCCGCGCCACCAGGAAATTATTCGTCAAATTCGCGAAGTCGGCGCGCGTATTCGCCTGATTACTGATGGTGATGTCTCAGCGGCTATTCAAGCGGTAATGGAAGATTACACGGGGATAGACGTGTTGATGGGGATCGGAGGCGCTCCAGAAGCGGTATTGGCGGCAGCAGCGATTAAGTGTGTCGGTGGGGAAATCCAATGCAAGATCTGGCCTCGTACAGACGAGGAGCGAGAAAAATTAAAAGCGGATGGGATAGATATCAAACAGGTTTATCGAGTAGATGACCTGGTTAAGGGCAATGATGTATCGTTCGCGGCAACCGGCATTACCAGCGGGGAGTTGGTGGATGGTGTTCAGTATTTTGGCTGGGGAGCCCGCACCTCCTCAGTCATGATGCGCTCACGCTCTGGTACTGTGCGCTACATACACGCGCGGCACAAGTGGCGCAAAGCACCTATACGGTAAGGTTCATCCGCGCAATTTTCAGTTCTCCTACAAGGTGCTCAGAACGGAAGCTCTGGAAGTCCTTGTTCCCGTTCTGAGCTCCAATCAGTTATGGTAGTTTCAGCAATTTTTCGATGACGGCATCTGCGACCTGCGAAGTCCCTACAGCGCTGGGATCGTCAGGGCGAGGTTTAAGGTCATAGGTGACGTTTTTGCCTTCCGCGATTACTTGCGCAATGGCTTTTTCCAGGCGATTAGCGGCATCTCGCTCACAGAGATGGCGCAGCATAAGCACGCCAGAAAACATCATAGCCATAGGGTTCACTTTGTTCTGCCCGGCATATTTAGGCGCACTGCCGTGGACAGGCTCAAAAATTGCATATTGACTACCGATATTAGCACCTGGCGCAACTCCAAGACCGCCGATCAAACCTGCCGAAAGATCCGAGATGATATCGCCATACAGGTTCGGCAAAACAAGCATATCATACATTTCGGGCTTCTGCACTAGCTGCATGCACATATTATCGACGATACGATCCTCGAATTGAATGTCGGGATATTCCTTGGCGACGTCCTGTGCGGTTGAAAGGAAAAGTCCATCTGATAATTTCATGATGTTGGCTTTGTGGACGGCGGTGACCTTGCGATGACCATGCGCACGAGCATATTCAAAAGCAAATTTGACGATACGCCGTGTAGCCATCACGGAAATAAATTTGATGCTGATAGCCGAATCGGTGTTCAGCTGATTACCGGTCGTATGGGCGATCGTTGCAAGGATCTCCTCGTGTTCAGAAGTACCCCTTTGGAACTCAATGCCAGAATACAGATCTTCTGTATTCTCACGCACAATAGTCAGATCAATATTTTCATAGCGGGAGCGCAGCCCGTGGTAGGTTTTAGCTGGTCGTAAATTAGCATAGAGGTCGAGTTTTTTCCGGAGCAATACATTTGCACTGCGCGAGCCTTTACCGATAGGAGTAGTGATAGGACCCTTCAAAGCGACTTTCGTTCGTTTAATGGATTCAATGACTTCATCGGGTAACACAGTACCGCATTTCTCTAAGACTTCTAATCCAGCCTGATGGACTTCCCAGATGAACTCTACCCCAGTTGCCTCAAGCACTCTACGTGTCGCCTCTGTAATTTCTGGCCCTGTCCCGTCGCCAGGAATTAGCGTTATCGCATGGGACATGGAATCCTCCACATACTAGACTTAATCCTTACACTGGGTAATTGTTAACTATTCTTGATTATATCATTGCAGGTAATGTTTTTCCGGGTCATTACGTCCTGGCGAGGAGTCACTCACAGCCACATACAGAACAGGCCGTCCGCAACTGCGGGCGGGACGGCTTGTTCTATGGGGCAATTATGGAGGATCAATCGGCGAGCAGATGCCGATGAGATGATGGTAAAAGCCCGGGTCAGAGTGCGGTTTTCTTTCTGGTTGAAGCTCGCGCAGTGGTTTTTTTCGTCGATGTTGCACGGGCCAGCGTTTTCTTCGAAGCAGTTGTTCGAGTGGCAGTTTTCCTCGTTTTAGTTGGCTTTGCCGCCGATGCACGCTTTGGGGTTGCTCCATTCTTTTTTGTAGTCGCTGCGGCTCGACGCCTGTTCTTTGTATCCGCTGAGGCAGGTTCACT
>WNGO01003749.1_pt1 | contig 11194 bp, 10 predicted proteins | sample 5400511 | NCBI WGS metagenome assembly WNGO01 (sample SAMN13153380, study PRJNA577476) | soil metagenome | isolation source: 20 cm soil or saprolite under Garry oak tree replicate 2 | place: USA:California | collected 2016-06-15
GACGCCACCAAACAGGCGCTCAAGCAGAATGAATCGCATGCACGGCGGTAACGCCGATAAGAGGCTCTCTTATTACGCACAGAACGGGAGGACAAACCATGGTTCCAGGATTTGTATTATGGCTTCTCGGAGTTCCACTTAGTCTAGTCATCTTGCTCTGGTTATTCGGAGTTTTAAGTTAAGGACATTTCCAGGTCAACGTTCAAGGTCGCAAAACCCGGGTCTCAAAAACGGGTCAAGTCCGCTGTTAGCTAAAAACGCAACGACAGAAAGCAAAAAGCGGACTTGACCCCATTTTTAAGACCGACCCCTTTGAGACCCGAAATCTAACCCTCCCGATTTCGCTCCACGCGACAAACAAATTGTCTAGACTAGAATGGAAAGCCCGACCCGTGACCCGCCCAAAGCTCGAGGGAGCTTTGGCGCAGGGTTTCGAGACTGTTGAGTTTTGTTATCAGTGGTTGCGGCAAAGGGATAGATGTAGGGAAAAGCTGTTCCTCGATATATTGCTCAACGCCCTTTGATTTTATTGCTTCGACTCGCAAAAGAGTCTATCTGAGTGCTCAGATGAACAGAAGGGAAACGAGACAACCCTCCAGTGTTCGCCAACGCGGGTCTTTGCACGCGGTCGATGGCTGCGGCACCCAAGGTCCGTCCTAATTGCGGTCGTTTCGACGATTCTTGGATGCAGCCGCGGCCAAGCAATTTCTTGAGATGTGACTAATCTCTATCGCGCAGGTCTTGACGAAAATCTTGCCGATCTTGACGGAAATCCCTCAGGTCACTATGTACGTCGGTGCGGTCCTGGCGGATATCTCTTCTGTCGCCACGAATATCGGTCACTTGGTTTTTAACTGCTTGTCTATCCTTGGCGATGACGTCAGCGCTCGCACCGTTCCTGAAATCCTGCCTTAACTGCGAACGGTCATTCCTGAGATTTGCAAAATCCCCGTGCAAGTCCTTGCGATCGTTGCGGATATCTTTTCGGTCCGCATGAATATCCTGATGATCTCTCCTAATATCCCTTCGGTCATGTCGGACATCGTGCCAGTTTCTATCGGCAGCGTAGCTCGGTACGGCTGAAAGCGCGAAGGCCCCAGCGATAACGCCTACGGAAGCTAAAACCGTTAATTTTTTCATAGTAGCCTCCATTTATGTTTTCTGACCAATGGCTGATTATGCATACTTGGACGGCTCGCGTTGAAATAGGTTTACATAGTGGAAAGAAACTGCGAGTGCTATCGGACTTGGGCTAAATGCGATTGTCAAAAATTTGTTAATGTTTCTTGGAGTGCGGCGGCTAGCTGTTGATGGCAGCGCCCTGGCAATTCGTCGACTCCGGTGATCTCATGTCTAAGGGACGAACATCGCGGAGCTTTTTCGGCGCGTCGCTACCTACGTCGACAAGATTCTCAAAGGTGCGAAGCCCGCCGATCTTCCCGTCGAGCAGCCGAAGAAGTTTGAGTTCATCATCAATCTGAAAGCCGCCAAGCAGATCGGTCGCGCTACCGTTTGAAGCATTCCCGCGAAACCCAGCAGCTTCTCGAAGCGCTGGCAAAATTTATCGACACGTCTTCTGCCTTTCAGCGATAGTTGCGGATTTGCGCAATCGAGCAAACGTGCAGCTTCCAGGTTCAAACTTCCATTTCAATGTTCAAGGGGAAAATTCGATTGAAACTCTCGGTTGATTCTTAATCACGGCCACACTCCACGAGCACGGTTTTTTAGATAACGGTCTTTGGTCGATTTCCAAGACACGATCACGCCCCATGAACACGGCGATCACACGCTTCAACGGTTTGAACCATTTGAACGTCCACTGTGTTAAACAGTTTGAACAGAGCGAAGCGGTGAACGGCTTGAACGTTTTGAACGAGCACCGGTGGAGTAATGGTTAATAACTTCGACACGATCGTATGCGGTCTTGGCGCCATGGGAAGCGCCGCGGTTTATCAACTGGCGAAACGGAGCAATAAAGTGCTTGGCCTCGATCGGTTTTCCCCGCCGCATGATAACGGCTCATCTCATGGCGAGAGTCGAATCATCCGACAGGCGATTGGCGAAGGCGAGGAATACGTACCCTTGGTGTTGCGCTCCTATGAATTGTGGCGCGAGATCGAAAAAGCAACCGGCAAGGAACTGCTAACGATCACGGGCGGGCTGACCTTGGAAAGTCAAAACAGCGAGGGCGTCATGCACGGCCGGCGCGATTTTTTAGACCAAGCGATCCGCTGTGCCAAGAAGTTCGATATCCGTCATGAAATCCTCGAAACCGCAGACATAAGAAAACGCTATCCCCAGTTCGCCGTAACCGATGAGCGCGCTTACTTCGAATATGAAACGGGATTTCTAAGGCCGGAGCTTTGTATCGGGGCGCAGCTGCATCTCGCGCGCAAGCACGGCGCAGTCGTTCAAACCGACGAGACCATTGTCTCAGTCGAAGGCCGCGCGGGTTCCGGAGTGACGGTCCAGACCAGCCGCGGAACCTACTCCGCCGAGAAGGTCGTCATCACCGCTGGAGCCTGGATCTCCCGTTTTTTACCGCCGGCATACGCGCATTTGTTCAAGGTGCACCGCCAAGTCATGTACTGGTTCGACATCAGGGAAGATTGTCCCTCGACGTTTGCGGCGCCCGGCTTTCCGATTTTCATTTGGATCTTTGCGAAGGGCGGCGAGTTTGGTTTCTATGGCTTTCCAACGCTCGACGGCAAAACGATCAAAATTGCGACCGAGCAATTTACGGCGATCACCAATCCGGATCATGTGCAGCAGGCGGTCACCCTGGAAGAAGCGCAATCCATGTACAAAGATTATGTCCAAGGCCGTTTGCCGGGAATTTCCGATCGCTGCGTCACCGCAGCGAGTTGCCTGTATACGACGACGCCCGATTCGAACTTCGTCATCGACGTTCACCCGGATAACGATCGCATCATGATTGCGTCGCCTTGTTCAGGCCATGGATTCAAACACTCGGCGGCGATCGGGGAGGCACTTGCGGAGCAAGTCATCGACGGCGAAAGCCAGATCGATATCAGCAGTTTCAGCATGAAGAGATTTAACGATCTGATTCAATAAACGCTTATGATCTATCCACCCGGAATCACCGAAGTTAGGCAATTAAGGCAAGTTTGACACGCGGCCGGGCCTATGACTTCACAACTCTAAGCTTTGCACGTTTTCGGTGCGCGATACGTGCCTTTGCCTTATTGGCGATCACGTCTGCGGCCACTTCGGCATCCCTGATAGTTCGTTCGATTCTATCTGGAGCGATACCACGGCGAATTAGGCTATCGATAACGTTTTTTCTTCGCAGCGACTTGACCGCTTTCCTTATTTCTCTTGCGTCGGCCAACATGTCCTTTGGAATATTCGTCATACCGCTCCATTATCGGGTTTCCATCTACGGTGCAAATCTGATTGGCGTCCTCGGCTCTAGCCGATCCGCGGCGAAGTCGAAAACGGGTCAAGTAAGTGAATGGGCCGGACCTGGCCTTGATTGCCCAAGATCAGTAGGCGGAGGATCTGGAGTCTTGGGAGTCAGGCAAGCCGTGCGGCGAACAAATTGTCTAGAATAGAAAGCCCGACCCTGTGATCCGACCGAATGTTATCATGAATTAGCTGCAGAACGGTATCCTGAAAAAGTATTTTAGATTTTTTTGAAAGGTTGTCTAATATGAGACAGCAATCCGATTTCAGTGAGCATAAGTCAACTGCACATGCTGCGCTCCACCATTCGCCCAACACCCGTTGCAATAAAAGTCCGATAGACGGATGCTTACTTCAACCCAAAACGGCTCGCTTCGGTCATGAAAACTTCGGCTAGGAGGAAAGGCTCACGAAGAAACTCAACCAAAGGAGAATCGTCATGCAATCAAAAACGATGAAGGCTGCGTCTGGGGAATCTCAGTATTTAAGTCGTCGAACTTTTCTCAAGCTGACGAGCGGTGCGGCAATGACCGGGGTTTTTAGCGCGAACCTGTCCAGCAGCTTGGTCTACGCTGACACGTTGGGCAAAGAAAAGCGCGACAAGATGACGCCGGATGAGATCCTGGCGGCGTTGAAGCGCGGCAATAAGAATTTCAGCAAGGGCCTCAGGACCTCGCGTAACTATATCAACGAACAGAAAGTCACCGCCAAAGGGCAGTATCCCGCGGCAATAGTCCTTAGCTGCATCGACTCGCGAGCACCGGCCGAAGTGATCATGGATCTCGGCATCGGCGACATCTTCAACGCCCGTGTGGCCGGAAACATCGCGAACGACGACATCTTGCACAGTATGGAATCTGCCTGCAAGCTGTCGGGAGCGAAAGTCGTCCTGGTGATGGGGCACACCGCTTGTGGCGCGATCAAGGGCGCCATCGACAACGCCGAGCTGGGCAACCTGACCGGCTTGCTCGCGAAGATCAAACCGGCGATAAAAGCTACCACATTCAAGGGCGAATTATCTTCGAAGAACGGCGCCTATGTTGACGCTGTGGCGCAAAAAAACGTTGAGTTGACGATGACCGACATTCGCAAGAAGAGTCCTGTACTGGCAGAACTTGAGTCCAAAGGCATGATCAAGATCGCCGGAGCGATGTACAATCTGGAAACGGCGACGTTGAACTTTTTCGCGTGATGCGGAGCTTGATCAGGCCTAGCTGACGAAATAGGCTGCGGGCGAATAGCGGATAGAAACGGTAACACCGCACCCTACAATCCGCTCGGAGCAAAAGGCGTTGGTGCGGCGGGGATTGATGGCGCTCCGCCGGCGGTCGCGAATGCGGTAATGGATGCTCTTCACCTCTTGGTATCGATCACATCGATATGCCGTGCACGGCGTCGAAGTTGTGGCAAGTCATTCGGGATACGGAAAAGCCTGCGGTTCGACTAGCCTGAACAAGAAGGACCGGCCACGTGCACGCCGAATTCACCCGCGGCGTACAATCTCCTGTCCGAAATTAGCACGGAAAGGATTGAAACATTGATGCCTTATTTGTCCGGCTCCGGTGCGCTTCTATTGGTTACTCTCCTGGGGATTCCCGCGCTGACGAATGCCGCCGAAAATATTGACATGTCCAAGGTCAGGGCTTTGGCGGCACTTCCTGTGAAAGAAATTTTCCGCGATTCTCCCGTACGCGAACTACCCCGCGCGAGCTACTGGAAGACCATCCGCGAGAGCCCCATACCGGTCGTGGTCATGTTTTATTCTAACGTGGATCCGGAATCGCAAAGGCTGGCAACCCTAGTCCGTTATATCTCGATCAAATATAAGGACAAGATTTCCACCTATCGCGTCATAGTCGCCGCAAACGGCAAGCCGACGAAAGTGATCGCTGCCGATTACGAGAAAAGCTATAGCCTGGACAAGACTCCGGGCATTCTTTTTTACGATAATGATTCGGGGAAAATGGTCTTGGAGAACGAACAATATATCGACGCGAACTACAAGGAGTTTCGCACGCCGAGCCTGCTATTTTGGAAAGTCTATTACAACGCCGCGTGCAGTTATATCGACAAAAACATCCTCGACTGACGAAGAGGGAACTGGTCCTATGACAGACTTGCCTAAGTCTATTAACTCCATCGTCTTTCTGCAGCGCCCGACTGACGTTGGATGGATGACAGGCAAGAAAGCCGGCGCCTTCGGAGCCGAGGTACCCCTCTTCAAACACCGCTGTCTGTATAAATCGATCCCGCGCTCCACGATCCTTGCCATTCGCCCCTTGCGCCGGTAACGTCTGGGGCTTGATACTGGCTTTGGTGGCTAGCTTTTTGATGAGCTCTCCGAAACCCTAGACGATTACGTTTCCAACTTTTAGAGCCCGTAAAAGCGCGCTGTGTTATCAACGAGCAGCTTTCGCTTGCTCTCCTCGCTGATATCGTCTCGCTTGAGGAAAACATCGACCGCGCCGTAGAGGCGGTCTCCGTGCGGGATATCCGAGCCGTAAACCCAGCACTGGTCGCCGAACTCTTCGATGGCGAACGGGAGAAGTTTCTCATCGACCTCGAAGCCGAAATAAATCTGTCCGCGCTCGATGTATTCCTTGGGCAAATGCTTGCCCTTATAACCCCTGTGAAAATCAACTCCCGCCCGCGCTCCGGGAAAGCCGCTGTATTCTTCGATCCGCTCCACCAAAGCCGGGACCCAGGAACATCCGGCTTCGAGAAACGCAATCTTTAAATTCGGGTAGCGGTCGGCGATCCCTTTCGAGATCACACGGTGGAAGGCGAACTGCACGGTCAGCCAAAAGGATAGCGCCGTCTTATCATGGTGCGTGTCGTTAACCTGGCCGAGGGCGCGAAAGCTGTGTCCGGTATGCACCGCTACGGGAAGCCCAGTGTCGTTGGCCGCGGCCCAGATCGGCTCCATGGGCGGGTCCTCGATTCTCACGTCTCCGGTGACGCCGAGAAGCATCACGGCTACCGCTCCCCTCTCCTTGCCGCGCTCGATTTCCCGAACCGACGCCTGTGGATCGACGGGGTCGATCACGGTGACCCACTTCAGCCGCTCGGAACATTGGCTGGTAAAGTCGGCGACCCAGCTATTGTAGGCGCACATCATCGCCACGGCCAAATCCCGATCGTAGGTGATCGGATAGGAGAGAAACATCGTCGGATAAATCACTTGAAGCGCGGTATTCTCCCGATCCAATTGCGCCACACGAGCTTTGACCGAGCGCATCTCCGCGCTTTCGACGGGGTCGTGAGGACTGATGCCCGGCGTGACTTTGGCCGCGACGCCGTTTTTGCTGAGGGGAAAGCCGGCTTGCTGATAGGGCCCGCTTCGTACGGGAAAAGAGCGGGTATCGATCATCCAGTAAAGCGGACCGTCCGGGCCAGTTTCCACAATGCTCGGTCTGCGATCCTTCAATTTAGGATCCCAGTATTTGTCCGAGAACGTCACTTCGGATTCCGATACATGCCCGTCCGCGTCCCACGCCTTGATCATCTGCGCCTCCAAACTGTTTTTGTAGAAAATTCAGACCAGAAACGTGGCTATTGCAAGCCGCACAGCGCACGGGGAGTCATTCACTTAGGAAAAGATCTCTCATGAGTCTACCCTGAGTTGACCGAAGGGTTCGAGATGACAGCTCCGCTATTTTGTTGTCATTCCGAGCTGATGGGCTTCTTCCTCCGTCATCGTTTCCAGCTCCCGTAGCATCGGTTCTAACTCAGCGTCATTTGCCCGCTTCGCAAGGTTCTGCTGCACGATAACCGCCATCCGGGCCACCGTGGGCGCATCGAATAGCGCGTTGACGGGCAGTTCCAGTCTAAATGTTTGAATCGCTCGGGATATCACCCGCGAAGCCGCCAGCGAATGGCCGCCGAGGTCGAAGAAATTGTCATGAATGCCGACTTGCTCGATGGAAAGGACTTCGCCCCAGATTTTTGCCAGGTGCTTTTCGATATCAGCCTGTGGAGCAGCGTAGGCCACGCCCAATTCGGTTCTCGAGTTGTCAGGCTCAGGGAGCGCCAGCCGATCGACCTTGCCGTTAGGCGTAAGCGGGAGCGATTCCAAAAATACGAAGGCCGACGGAACCATGAAGGCTGCCAGCTTCTCTCTGGCTGCTCGTCGGAGAACAGGAGTCGAAGGAAAAGGTTTTTCAAAAGGAACAATGTAAGCGATCAGGTGATCGTCATCTGCTCCTGTGGCTGCTTTTCCGGTCGCTACGAGGGCTTCCTTAACGTTGTCCTGCGCTAGCAATACGGCTTCGACTTCGCCAGCTTCCACTCTGTGCCCTCTGATGCTCAACTGAAAGTCTTTTCGGCCCAAGTGGTAGAGCAGCCCGTCGGACCGCAGCCGACCCAAGTCGCCCGTATAGTAGATTCGTTTGTCTCCGCCGTCTGGGTCAGAGAAAAACTTTCCTCGGGTGAGGTCTGGCCGCCGCCAATATCCCGGAGAGATGTAGCGGCTCTTGACCACGATTTCCCCAATCGCATCACATTTTTCCTCTTCCCCTTCCTCATCAAGCACAGAAATGTCCGCATCCTCGGTTGCATACCCCACGGCATTCTTGGTTTCCTCGAGAGGACTTTCCAAGTTGAAGTACATTCTTCGCAAGGTGCCAGTCTCGGTCGCGCCTAATCTGATAATCAGAATGGTGTTGGAAGAAAAGTGCTTTTGATATTCTTCGAGTTCTCTGGGTGTAACCAAGTCCGATCCCAATTGAATAATACGGAGATGCGGAAACTTTTTTTCTCCCGTGATGGTACTGACAAAATGACGAAAAACGACGGGTACCGAAAAAAATATAGTGATTTCTTCCTGGTTGAGCCAAACAGCGAAATCGGCCACTCCTTTTTGTCGTAGATTGAACGGATAGAGTGCCGCACCATTGAGTAAGGCGGCAAACGTAATCTTCAAGCCCTGGCTCGCACTACAGGAGTAGAGAAGCGCTATTCGGTCGTCAGCGCAAATATGCAGGCCGTTACAATAGAGCAGGCTCTCGTGCAGTAGATTTCGGTGATTCTGAATGACACCTTTGGGCTGTCCGGCCGATCCCGATGTGTAAATAAGAAAAGCAAAACCATCGGGTGAGATGGGCAGCCCCGGGTTATCAATAGAAAACCCGGAGTCCAACTCGTTGATGTTTAAAAATCCACACTTCTCATGAGCATATTCTCCGGCTAAGTAAAGATTCTCGTTGTCGGCGATGAGGAGACTTGCTCCCGAGTCCTCTAACAGGAAAGCGCTTCGGTCTTTGGGAAACGACGGGTCCAGAACCACACAAATCTTGCCGGCTTTCAAAACTCCCACGATTGCAACGATCAATGGAATGTCATGATCCATCAGCAGCGCAATGGGTTCTTGCGTTTCTCCGCGTTGTGCCAGAATCGCATGTGCCAAGCGATTCGCGGCTTGGTTCAACTCCTGATACGTCAGCGTTCGATTTCTCATTGTGACGGCAACTCGGTCAGGAAATTGTCCGGCAATCTTCTCGAATCGCGTCGGGATGGACGTGTCCACATCCTGTTTAGGAAATTCAACAAACTTTCCTGAAGGATGAAAACATTTACCTCGTATTGCTTCTTGTTCCAGCGGTAACCGCATACTGTAAGACTCTCTCACGCGAAGTTTTGTATTTCTTATCGCACTACCATTTCCTAATCACGCACACAAATCAGAGGCAGGTCTACGATCATAGCACAAGCGGATCACCTGCTATCTTTTCCCGAGTGCTCCCTCACTTCATTGCCTGGCGCACGATCCGTCTCGCTGTGGTGAGAATGGATCCAAATTCCTTCGCTAGCGATTGATCGCTGTGGGCCCCGGTTTCGTACGCCACCCGAATCGCATCGTCTCGATTGCGCGTCACAGATTTCTCCGTTGCTCCACGCCTTCCTCCATTCGGCTTCTCCGCTGCCCGCAAAGTGTGGTAGACGAATCGTCAACGGCTTTTTCAGTCTCAGCAAATCGGAGAGGGTGCTTATAATGAAAAAATTCAGCCTCAGAGTAACTTTTATGCTTGGTGTTGTCCTCACGCCAGGACTCCTCTTCGCGGCGTCAGAAGTCGTCATCGGTTACGCCAATATCAGCGCCCGGGTTAGCCCGCTTTGGATCGCGCAAGAAAAAGGCTTCTTTGCCAAGTTTGGCGTCAACGTTCAGCAGGTCTACATGCCGGGCTCTCCCGTTATGATCGCCAGCATGGCGAGCGGACAAGTTCATCTCGCCAACAGCGGCGGCACTGCGGCTCTAGGCGCGGCGGCCGGCGGTTTGGACCTACGCGTCATCGGTACGTTCACAAGCCGCATCCCTTTCGATCTGGTCGTTAGACCGAACATCAAGAATCCCAAAGATTTGCGCGGTAAGCGTCTCGGCGTGCAAGTGATCGGCGGGACCATCTGGATGGCGGCGATGCTCGGACTCGAACATCTGGGACTTGATTCTCGTCGCGACGATATCCAGGTCGTCGCTGCCGGTGATCAAACGATGCTCAGCCAAGCGTTGGATAAGGGAAGCATCGACGCGACCGTCGTCGATAGCGCGTTCAGCAACGATTTAAAGCAGCGCGGATTTCCGACCCTGGTAGAGCTCTCGAAAACCAACATTCCGTTCGTCAGCAACGGGATTGTCGTGCGCGCGGGCTACCTGATCCAGCAACCGGACGCGGCGAGAAACGCGCTGAAGGCGTGGTTGGAAGGCGTCGCCTACGCCCTGAGCCCGCGAATGAAACCCTCGGTGATCGAAACCATCGCGCGGCGCCTAAAAGTATCTAACCCGGCGCTTGCCGAGCAAGGCTACCAAGATCTGCTTCGCGCCACGGACCGAAAGCCTTATCCTTCAGTGGAAGGTCTTAACAATGTGCAGCGTCTGATGAAACAGCGCAATCCCGCGGTGGCCGAGCTTAAAGTCGAGAGTCTCATCGATGCAAAACTTATTCAGGAGCTCGATCGCAGCGGCTACATCGACCAGCTTTACAGCGCTTACGGCGTAAAATAGCCGCGTTCCGAGTGCGGTTGTGAGGCGAATTGCGTTCGTGCGAGATGCAGTGTGGACGTTCACCCGGCACCGCGGCGAGGTGTCAGAGATTTATCTATTGCACTTGAATGAAATCCGACACCACGCCATGCAGGAGTCCGTTGCATATGGCAAACCAAGATTGTCTCATTGACACGACTTTTCACAGGTGTTAATCGGGCCACGAGTCATAGCGGTTTACCGGGAGCATCACGGGAAGAGAGTTGACGAAACCCGGAGTTCTCATCTTACGGGGGTGCATATGAGACGCGACACATCCAAGTCGGTTGTGTTTGTTCAAATCTCTTTTGGCGCGCTACTGCTCGGTCTCTTCATAGGCGGCGTCACTTTTCCGCAAACTTCTTTCTTCCAGGGAAAAACCGTTACCATCCTCGAGAGTAGCGCGCCCGGCGGCGTCGGGAGCATGCGGACCAAAGCCGTGGCGCCTTTTCTGCAGAAGTATATTCCGGGAAATCCCACCGTCGTGATGCAGTACATGGACGGCGGCGGCGGGCGCAAGGCGGCAAACCACCTGTATAAATCGGTCCGCCCGGACGGCCTGACCATCGGCCGTATGTCGACGCCCTTCGTGATGCAACCCATTCTCGGCGAGAGCGGAGTTCTCTACGACATCGATAAAGTGAGCTACCTGGGGACCAGCTATAGCGGCGGCTACCATGTTTTTTTTACCCGTAAGGAAGCGGGTATCGACAGTCTGGAAAAACTCCGCGCGGCTTCCGGGCTGAGAATCGG
>WNGO01006336.1_pt1 | contig 11192 bp, 5 predicted proteins | sample 5400511 | NCBI WGS metagenome assembly WNGO01 (sample SAMN13153380, study PRJNA577476) | soil metagenome | isolation source: 20 cm soil or saprolite under Garry oak tree replicate 2 | place: USA:California | collected 2016-06-15
AAGCAGCGAAAGAGCCCGGGCATTTCATCGGGAAGGGTTATTTGAAGATCGCGTTTGACAGGGTGATTCTGCCTTATGGCGATTTGCCCGTGCCCGCGAAAGTGATCCAAGCAAAGAGATTTAGGGTGGACAAAAAGGGGGACATCGGTGGGAAGGGACATGCGAAGCGAGACGTTGTTGAGTGGATGATCCCGGTCTTATGGCCGTGGAAGGTCGTTTCTCTGCCGATGCGCGGCCCCCGGCCCACGTTGAAGGGCGAGGAATCGCTGGAGCTGCGACTAATGGATGACATTTCCCTTCCGGCGACGCTGGCCTACGGGTCAATGAAGCCAGATCGGCCACCCTATGCGTCGTTGGCCCAGCCGAGCACTTTCACCGGGAGGAGTACGAACATTGCCGAGCCGGCAGTAGACAAGAAGATTGCGAGCGGAGAGAGTTTGGCAGCCACTGCCAACGGGAAGCTGCCCATCCGTTGCACGATTCTGGTGCTGAAGTCAAACGAGACCTTCATATTGAGCAAATATCGAAGGGATGGAGATGTGTTGGTATTCGAAGAGCCGGATGGAACCAAAGGCGCAGTAGGCATGGACTCAGTGGATTGGCGAAAGACCACCGAAAGGAATGAGGTCATCTCGGCGGATTAACAAGGTATCCAAAGTCACCAGAATCCAGGCGCGCATTGCTGGAAGTTGCCGGTGGCTGATGAACATGCTTCTTCGAAAGATGGTTTGAATAATCCTTGCCGAGGCCCTCTGTCACTTGCCGCAATAAATTGCAGATCGTCCTGGCCACACAAAGACGTAATCTTGGCTGTTAACAGTGAGGTGGTAGCGGATCGTTCCGACAGGGTGACAGCCCTCGAGTGAACAACGGAGAGGATAGCTACGAGGATCCCGGACCACAGATGAAACGGTCAGCGCGGTTTTGGAATCGACGTTAAGAGTCTGCGACGAGTCATCCGCCGAAAACAAGTGATCATGCGAAAGAAAACCACTTGTAAAGCATTGCATTTTGTCAGGCTCAACCACATTCGTTTTGATCTTGCGTTCACGCTTGTTGAGCTTCTTATCGGGAAAAATAACCCATGGGAGGGAGACTGCACGCCCATCAATACTGATCCCACCGTATCGTACGGACAGCGTTGAGTCCGAGCCGTTAACGATAGTCGTTGTGTAATTGACGTAGGTCCCCACTTCGTAGGCACTGACACCCTCGAATCCGATTCGGGAACTCACCTCGATTGGGCCGTACCTTAGTTTGTGGATAGCATGGCCCGTCAGCGGATCTTGAATGATCGAGGAGATCGCGCCAAAGGGGGAATCCTCTCCCCACACAAACGCACTCACTACCTCCGCTTTGATCTCTTGGCCGAATACACAGGACGTAAAGGAGAAAACCGCCAGCAGAAATGTGCAGCCGCGTCCCGCCATAGTCCTGTTTATGGATTGCGAAACGCTTTGCCGACGGCTTTTGGTCATTGATGGTCATTTTCTATCCTTAACATTGGGTTCAGCCAACTGGCAAAATGACCAGTACTCGCCGCGTTCCTGCCGTGGTCAACTCACAAAACCTGGCGCCGCCAGTCCGTCCGCTCCTGGTGTCCCTGAGAGACGGCGTGGGCTGGTATTCGCCAGCCTCCGGTGAATTATGTCGAACTCTCGCAGAGCTAGAAGATGTTCTCACCGACCGTGCACTATCAAGAATTACAGGTTTAAATCCACCTTAGTCTCATGCACCTGACTGGTAGTTTTGCCAGTACTGCCAACAAGGTGGACTGGATACAAGTTGAGCGAGAATGAAAGGTGAATGAAATGTTGAGTTTCGCCCGACGCTTGAGATGTCAGCTGACCGCAGTGATATGCTCCGTGCTCCTAATTCCTCATGGACTGTCAGCAGCAGGCTTAGACATAACCGCACAGCAAGGTACTGCTCCCGAGGAACAAGCTCCCAAGATCCCGAATGATCAATTGGATTCACTAGTTGCGCCCATCGCTCTTTACCCTGACCCCCTCTTGGCACAGCTTTTAGCCGCCTCTACTTATCCACTGGAGATCATGCAGCTCCAACAATGGCTGACCAAACACAAGGATCTCAAAGACAAAGCTTTGCAAGACGCGGTCATGAAGCAGCCCTGGGATCCTACGGTTCAGTCATTGGCTGCTCTTCCAGATGTCGTCAAGCGACTTTCAGACGACATCCAGTGGACAACGGACCTCGGAAACGCCGTTCTGGCACAGCAATCCGACGTGATGGATGCCGTACAGCGGATGCGCGCAAAAGCAAAGGACAAAGGGAATTTGAAGTCTAACGACCAGATGACGGTTGAAACTAAGGCGGTCGAAAATAAGCAAGTAATCGTAGTCGAGCAGTCCAAACCTGATGTTGTCTATGTCCCTAGTTACGATCCCACTGTAGTTTACGGGGCTCCCGCATATCCCTACCCGCCCATCTACTACCCGCCTCCCGGCTACTACGCCGCGGGCATGGCTATCTCCTTCGGTGTGGGGATGATGGTAGGCGCAGCTTGGGGTGGCGGATGGTGTTGCAACAGCGGCTGGAGCGGCAACAATTCGATCAACATCAATAACAACAACACATTCGTGAATAACTCCAATAGACAGAGCAACATTTCAAATCGGAGCGGCAATCGAACAGGCAACAACAATTGGCAGCACAATTCCCAGCACCGCGGAGGTACTCCTTACTCGAACCGTGCCACAGCGAACAAATATGGTGGGACGACTCGTGGAGATTCTGTTGGCAACCGGCAGGCCAACGCGCGCCAGAACCAAGGGCAACTGGGAGGCAGGGGCCAGGGGGCGCAGGCGAACACCATGGACCGTGGTGGCCGCCAGCAGTCCGGTGCGGGCAATCGAGGACGCAGTGGCACAAATAGCCCGGGAAATGGTAGCGGGAGTGGCGGAGATCGCATCGGCAATCGCAGCGTTTCCTCAGGTGGCGGGTCGAGGGGAGGAGGAGCTTTTGGTGGCGGCTCCGGTGGATCGAGCGGAGCCAACGCAAGAGCAAGCAGTTCGCGCGGCGCATCCAGCATGGGGTCCCGTGGGGGTGGCGGCGGTAGACGGAGGTAGTCCAATCCATCGTTGAGGAAAAGCAAATGAAAAAGAAAACTATCTTGGTCGCTTGCAGCGTTTCTGTGGCCTCTATGGTACTCACGCACTCTGGCTCAATTGCCACACCTGGGCATGCAGGCTTTCAAGCGAGCCAAGCCGCCGAAAGAACGTCTCGGTCCCCGCAGAAAACATTCACTACGCCGAAGGAAGCAGCTGATGCCCTGGTCCAGGCAGCAGCAAGCTTTAATGTGCCATCTCTGAAGGAGATTCTCGGGCCCGATGGCGCAGATCTAGTCTCCTCGCAAGACCCAGTACAAGACAAAAACCGCGCTGCAGCATTTGCGGCGCTGGCTCGGGAAAAGAGCTCGATAGCTGTCAGCCCTAAGAATCCTAACCGCGCCGCCATATTGGTCGGAAACGACGATTGGCCACTGCCCATTCCCATTGTCCAAAAAGAGGGAAAGTGGATCTTTGATACGAACGCTGGCCGGAGGGAAATTCTGCTACGGCGGATTGGCGTCAACGAACTGGATGTAATTCAAATCTGCCGGGGATACGTCGAGGCGCAAAAACAATATGCTCAGGAGAAGCATGACGGGTCCGAGGTGAACCAGTACGCTCAGCGAATCATCAGTACGTCGGGAAAACAGGATGGTCTTGCCTGGCAGAATGCCGCGATGATCGGCGGATTTGCTCTTGCCGCTGTGCCGGCAGAATACCGCGTCACTGGCGTTCAGACCTTCATCGTTAGCTACGAAGGCGTTGTTTATCAGAAAGATTTGGGCCCGGATACACTCCGAATTTTCAAAGACATGCAGCTCTACAACCCCGACAAAACGTGGACCCGCACGGATGACAACTGGTGAAGGGCCACGAGGTTAGGCCGCGGTTTTCAAAGGAGAACTCAAGAAATGAAAAGGGCAAGTTTGTTGATAAGCGCTTTCTTGTTGGTGGCAGCAAGTTCGGCAGTAGCGCAGGACATTCGCTACGACTTCGATAAGGACAAAGACTTTTCGAAATACAAGACGTATAAGTGGGTAGCGATCAAGGGCGCGGAACTTCCCGATGAACTGACTCAAAGGGCAATAACAAGCGCCATTGACGCTCAACTCGGCGCGAAGGGGCTGACGAAAACGGACTCGGACAATGCTGAGCTGTATATCGGGTATCAGACCGCTCTCGGGCAGGAGAAGGAGTTCACCTCGTTTAACACAGGCTGGGGCTACGGTCCCGGCTGGGGATCTGGTTGGTATGGCTATGGCGGTATGACCTCAACTATGACATACGGTTCAACGTCTACCGTATACGTGGGGCAATTGGATTTGAGCATGTACGACCCCGCAGCAAAACAGCTGGTATGGAGAGGGTCAGCCACGAAAACACTGGATCCCAAGGCAAAGCCGGAGAAGAAACAGAAGAACATCAACAAAGCCGTCGAGAAACTCCTAAAAAAGTATCCCCCAGAGGTGAAGAAGTAGTGGCGCCGCCACTCTCTGCTTTAGCGGATTGAACTTCGAGGATTAGAAGCTGAATCGCAGGGCCAATTGTCCAACCCGCCCGTTTACAGACGTGCTGCTAATAACGCCGAACGTCGGAGAGGAGAAGTTGGTGTCTGGGTTAGCGAACTGCGGATGGTTGAAAGCGTTGAAGAACTCGGCGCGAAGTTGAAGCATGCTATTTTCATGTGGCCATACGAGTACCACTGCTTTTGAAACCGCCAGATCTAAATTCGCTTCGCCGGGTCCATCCACGATTCCCGTTCCGCTGTTTCCGAAAGCCGCCCCGATGCCATCGGCGCCGATCACGCGCGGAGTCGTGAAACAAGAAGCGTTGAAATAATTGTTAAGTTTTGACCCGATTCGTCCGGCCGTCACAAGCTGGTTTTTTGGACACTTACCGCTCAGCTCGGCTCGATCCTCGCTGATGCCAAAGACGTTGTTGGGATTTGTATCCGCAACGGTAAGGGCACTGCCAGATTGGATGGTGATTACTGTCGCCAGATCCCACCCTCCTAGGACCGAACGTGAGAGTCCGGAAGATGGGCTGGGCAGCGTCCACGTTTGGCTGAACACGAACCGGTGCGTGCGATCGAAACTCGCTCTTCCCCAACGCTGGCTGGGAGAATTCTGGTCCCCTAGTGTGAGGCCGTTACCTGATGAAGTTGAGTTAATATCGGCACCGTCGGTATCCAGAGTCTTGGAAAAGGTGTAGGAAGCAAGGAATTCAAGACCATGGCTCCAGCGCTTGGTAAGGCTTAACTCAAGTGCGTTGTACCAAGAACCGCCCTCAGATTCCATGATTTGCAGCGAGTCAGGGGGCACTCCAGGAACGGGAACTCGTTCGCCAATATTCGCAATCGTATTTGATGTCTCGCTGCGGATCGGATTACTTGCTGAGGCGCTCAGGGCCTGATTCAAAGAGCGCTGACGCATCAGGTGGGTGCCACGAGTACCCACATATCCTGCTTCTAAGAGCCAATTTGCATGCATCTCTGCCTGAAGATTCAGTGAAAACTGTTGAATCAGGGCAGGACGAAAGACCGGCGCGACGGCATAAATGGTTGTCGTAGTATTAGTTGAATAGGCGGGGAACAGGGGGAAAGAATCCGGCGTAGGAAATGGTTGGGGAAAGGGAGCTTGAAATGTCGCGTTGGCGTTTGCTGTGCCTGCATTCAACCGAAACAAGCAGAATGGGGCACCAAACACGCTTTGATAAAAGGCTTGTCCAGTGGTTCGCGAATAATAGGTTCCGTATCCTCCTCTGAGTACCAGTGGCATTCTATGTTCCAAGACCTGCCATGCAAAACCGATTCGCGGGGCGAGCGAGTTCTGTCCTTCGCCATAATTCGCAAACGTATTACTCGTATGTATTACTCCCGGTGGAAGATCGCTTGAAAAATTTGAAGCAACGATATACCCGTCGAGACTCCCATCCGGTGGTGGGTTTTTGTCAGCTTTGCTGAAATCGAAGCTGGAGTTCCGCCCGAGCCGGTCACCAAATTGACCGAAGCGTTCGTAACGCAAGCCAACGTTAAGGGTCACTGATCTACTGATCCTGTAGTCGTCTTCTGCGAAGCCCGACCCCTCCCATGCTCTGTACTCGCGATCTGTCAGTCCGAACGCATCGAACGAAGCAAAAACATTGCTGTACGCCGTGCCGTTGCCGGATGCGTTGAGGCCGAGCAAGAAATCTGGCCAGCTGAGAAAGTGCAGGAATGACCCCAGTCCCACGAGATTGACATTGTCTTGATATCTCGTTATTGATCCTCCGAATCGCATGGTTTGAGTCCCGCGAGTAAAACTAAGAATGTCATTAAACACAAAGCTGTTTTGCGTGATTCTTCGCGGAAACCCTGACGCAACACTGATAGAGCCAAGAATGCTCAGGCTGGGCAGTTGGTTGTTTTCGCTCATACCACCCTCTGCCACGCCGAGGTCCGACCATTTGAACGGAGTAATCGCTTCAGTACGTGTTCTTGTGCGGACATACGCCACTCGAGCTTGGTTCAGCCAGCTACTGGTTCGCGCGTAAGTGTGTTCCAGAGAAAAAACTCTGAAGCCCGAGTCGCTGGGACTCGGAAAGCCGGGAATGTTACCTGACGCGTTTAGACCGTTGCCGGGGAAGGTGACGGTTTCGCTGTCATTTGAGAGGAAAAGCCGTCCGGCGAATCGGCTCCTTGCTGAAACATCGTAATCCACGTTGGCTAAGACCTGGCTTTCTGCGAACTGGCAAGGTTCGGTAAAGACAGAAAGGCCCTGCACGGCGAGAGACTTCGAGCGGTCAATGATTTGTGGTGTTGGAATCAAGAAGCTTCCATCGGGAAGCTTGAAGTTCAAAAGGGCCAGGGCAGCAGAATTGATGTTCGAACCGTCTGGATTAACAGCTGTTCCCCCCAACTCGCCCTTCATGCCTCCAAACAGCTTCCCGAGAGCCGTCGCAGATCTGTCATTTGTCAAGGGCGGGGTCAGTAACGTAGCCGTGCAAGCAGTTCTGGCCTGGCCAGCGGCAAGTCCGTTGATTTGACGCGTCCCTTGATACGAGCCAAAGAAAATGAGTTTTTCCTTCTTAATAGGCCCACCCAACGTGAATCCGAACTGGTTTTGCTTCAGGTCCGGCCGCTGCTGGTGAGTTTCGTTCAGAAAAAACTCGTTGGCGTTCAGCACGTTGTTTCGCAAGAACTCGAAAACTGTACCGTGATACTTGTTGCTGCCGGCCTTTGTGATTACACTGATGTTGGCCCCCGCATAACGCCCAAAAGCTGCGTCATAGAGACCTGTTTGCACCTTGAATTCTTCGATCGTATCCGGGTTAGGAATCGGAATTCCACCACTTCCGGCTGAACTGCCTTGCACGTCGCTCACACTAATCCCGTCCAGGTCGAAATTGTTGTCATAGGATCGCGCTCCGTGCACATAGATCCCGTCATTAGATTTGGCGATCTGCGGCAGCGCCGTTTCGCCAACTCCGAGCTCTCCCGCATTGAAAACCCCCACGACTACTCCGGGAGAAAGTCCCGTGATCTGCGCGAAGTTCCTTGTGACCAACGGGAGGCCGGTCACTGCGCCTTTGCTGACGACTCGGCCTAGGGCTGAGCTCTCGGTCTCAACCATCGGTGCATGCGAAACAACCTCGGCGCGCTCGATTCGTGTTGCAAGTTGGAGGTGAAGTTCGAGGCGAAGTGTTTCAGTTACCGTGACGTGTATGGCTAAAAGTGTGAGCGGTTCGAAAGCGGCTCTTTCTGCACGTACTTGGTATGTGCCGGGCGGCAGCAAAAGGAAACTAAACCTTCCGCCTTCGTCAGAGGTCGCCGACCTGACCACACCGCCACCTTCCTTAGAGAGGCAGACGATTACGTCGGGGAGAACTGCCCCTGAAGAGTCGAGCGTGAGGCCTGTCACAGCGCCTGTTGATACCGTCTGGGCACATAGTCGGTTTGCAAACCCCAAACTAATTGCTAGCATTCCGAGCCGAGCCCACAGACACCACCGTCCCCTGTGACCGAACACGTTTAAGCACCACATTTCTAAGCCCCACAGTCAAGACTGGTGTTAGGTTAACCGCGTAGAGTTAGCTCTCGGTTTGTTACTATAATCTATCCGTCAGATAGAAACTCCGCGGTCGTGTAATTTCACCTGTCAATTTTGACAGGTTAGGTTGAAAGTTTACTTAAGGAACCCTTATCTGCCGGCTTGGCGAAGTCAACTCCCAATCACGAGCCCGCAGAACTTGAGGGGAATTCGGAAAGTGTTTATGTGCTGCGCTCGGTTATCGATAAAGCCGCAAGTGCCCAAGTCTCCTTATGCCGACCGAAAAGGATTAGGACCCGGGCGACGGTGGCGGTCTGGAGCTTGGCAGGCATCGACAGCCTCCGCAGTCATTCTTCTTTTAGCCTGTTTTCTGTTCCAGGTTAGGGTCAACGCGCAGGTCAAAGGGACTCGGCGAGTCCTTCTCGTTACTGACCTTGGTACTCCCGCATCACCAGGCTTTACAGAGATAGAGACTGCAGTCTTCGCTGGTCTGCAGAAATCTCCATACAGAATTGAATTCTATAGCGACAGCCTGGAAGTCACCATGTTTCCGGATAATGCTTCAGAACCCGAATTCCGCGAGGAATTCCTACACAAATATTCAGGCCAGAAACCGGATGTGATCGTTACCGCAGGGTATGAATCCCTGAAGTTTATTGCCGGCCTGCACGATCTGTTCTTTGCGGATACCCCGGTGATCTCTTGCGGAATCATAGAAGACCCACGGGAGCTACCAAAGCTCGACCTGCACTTTACCGGTGTTAGGAGTGAACCAAAGCCGGAAGAAACCCTAAACGTAGCTCTGCACCTGCTACCCCAAACCAAGCGCGTGGTGGTCGTGGGCGGCATGGGCGAGTTTGACCGCCGATGGGAGGCTATCGCCAAACAGGGCTTTCGCAATTATGAGACGAAATTGGATTTTACGTATCTCACCGACCTGGCGATGCCTACGCTGCTGGAACAACTACACCACCTGCCGAGCAATACGATCGTCTTCCACACTTCAATCAGCCAAGATGCTGCAGGCGAGCGCTTCGTGGATTCAGCTCAGTCTGTACCCTTGGTGCTTGGTGCCGCGAATGCGCCGGTGTTTGTTATGGACGATGTGGATTTCAGGGCGGGAGCCGTGGGTGGCGACCTGGTGAATTGGGCGGACGATGGTCGTGTCGCGGCGGACATGGCTGTGCGGATTCTCAATGGAGAGAAGCCGCAGGGTATCCCCTTTGCAATAGGCCAAGACGTTTACATGTTCGATTGGACTGCCATGCAGCGTTGGGGGTTAAAGGAGAGCAAATTGCCACCCGGCAGCGTCGTGGTCAACCGACCTACAAGCCTCTGGCAGCTGTATAAGCGGTATTTCCTTGTAAGCATTTTTGTGATCCTCGCGCAGATGCTGGCCATCTTTGCGCTCCTCTGGCAACGGTCGAAGAGAAGACGGGCCGAAGTCGATCTGGCTCGCACCAATGATCGGCTTCGCTTAGCGATGGAGTCAGGCAAATCAGTTGGATGGGAATTTGAGCCTACCAGTAAACAAAACCGCTGGTTCGGTGATCTACGAACCATGTTCGGCATTCCCTCGAATGCATTTCTCGCGCAGGTTGGGGATTTTTCCCGTTTCGTCCACCCAGAAGATCGCGAACGGGTCTCGAAAGCGATAGACCAGGCCAGACAAAACCGCGCGCCTTACAGTGAGGAGTTCCGCGTCGTTCGGTCGGATGGAGCCACACGATGCATTGCCTCCAAGGGTGAATTCGAATACGGCCCCAATGGCGAAGCTCGAATGATGCGCGGTATGGCCGTAGACATCACTGAGCGCAAGCAGGTGGAGGAAGCGCTTAGGAAGTCAGAAGAAAAGTTTTCGAAGGCTTTTCGCGAAAGCCCTCTTGGTTTCACAATTACCAGTACGAACGATCATTGCTATATCGAAATCAACGAAACGTTTGAACGCATTACCGGATGGAGCCGCGCTGAGATGATAGGCAGGAGTGCGTCGGATGTCGGAATCTGGATGGATCCCAATCAGAGAATCGAATTCATAAAACGGCTCCTAGCGGAAGGCTCGGTGCGAGACCTAGAGGTCTCCTTTCGCACAAGAAACGGCCAGGTCCGTACGGCGCTAACTTCAGCTGAATTGATTGAAATTAATGGAGAGCCCTGTGCTCTTACGGTGGTGGCCGACGTCACTGAGGCTAAAAAATCTGAAGAAGCAAGGCAGGTGTCCGAGAGTCGCTTTAGCCAATTTTTTTCGACTTTGCCTGCATACTGCTACATGACTTCAGCAACGGGAGAAATCGTCGATGTGAATCCCGCAGCATGCGAGGCCCTCGGTTACAACAAAGAAGCACTTCTGGGCAAACCGTTGTCCGATGTCTATGCCCCCGAGTCAGCCTTAAAGCTCGTTAGTCTGCTTGCGAAGTGGAATACGACCAACAAGTTATACAACGAGGAAATGCTTGTCCTCACGAAAGAAGGGAAGCAAAGAACTGTCCTTGTCAACGCGGGGGCCGTGAAAGACACCCAGGGCAATGTGATTTACATAGCTTCTGTCCACGAGGATATCACGGAACGCAAGGAGATCCTGCAGAAGCTGAGGGAGAGCGAAGAACGCTTCCGGTTGGTGGCAAACGCAGCTCCCGTGATGATCTGGATGGCTGGTCCGGACAAACTCTTTACCTACTTCAATCAGCCCTGGCTGGAGTTCACGGGTCGCTCCATTCAAGCGGCGCTGGGAAACGGCTGGGCGGAAAGTGTCCATCCCGAGGACTTGGACGCTTGTCTGAAAGCCTATACCAACGCGTTTGACTGGCGCGAGGGATTCGAGAGGGAGTATCGGCTTCGGCGTCATGACCAAGAGTATCGTTGGGTTCTTGATCTAGGAGTGCCAAGATTTCAACAGGATGGTTCCTTTGCGGGCTACATCGGCTCATGTATAGACGTCACTGACCGCAAACTGGTTGAAGAGTCGCTGGCCGACATGAGCCGCAGGTTAATCGAAGCCCAAGAGCAGGAACGCACCTGGATCGCTCGAGAGCTTCACGACGACATCAATCAGCGAATTGCGTTGGTCTTGGTCAATCTAGAGCGCTTGCAAGGA